>Ga0265294_10003642_pt1 | contig 19585 bp, 11 predicted proteins | sample MunlanPumphouse3_FD_192504 | JGI IMG/M metagenome (GOLD analysis project Ga0265294, IMG submission 192504) | Groundwater microbial communities from a municipal landfill in Southern Ontario, Canada - Pumphouse #3 | ecosystem: Environmental > Aquatic > Deep subsurface > Groundwater | place...
GACGGTTCTTCCAACTTTGCAAGGGGCAAACGTTGGGGATATTTCCCTTCTGTGTCTGCCGGCTGGATCCTGACCAATGAACCCTTCATGGAATCGGTTACCGATGTTATGAATTTCTTTAAACTTCGCGGAAGCTGGGGTCAGAACGGGAACTGTAATATTGATAATTTCCAGTACCTGGCCACCATTGCATTTAATACAAGTGCCTATTTCTACGAAGACAAAAACACGCCTTCCACCGGTGCCTATCCGGACATTCTGCCTAACGCAGACGTTACCTGGGAAACTTCGGAACAGCTGGACCTGGGTTTTGATGCACGTTTCTTTGACTCCCGTCTGGGTGTGAATTTTGACTGGTACGTCAAAACCACCAAAGACTGGCTGGTAGTGGCACCCACCCTGTTATCCTATGGTACAGGTGCTCCTTATATCAACGGGGGAGATGTAGAGAACAGGGGCGTTGAGCTGGCTCTGTCATGGTTTGATAAGATCGGTAATGATTTCCAATACGACATCAATATGAATTTTGCACACAATAAGAATAATGTGTTGCGATTGGCCAATGAAGAAGGCATCATTCACGGACCTGAAGCCGTTATTGCTGAAAACACCACAGAATCTTTCCGTGTTCAGGTTGGTTATCCCATGGGTTATTTCTGGGGATACAAAACACTCGGCGTATTTCAAAATCAGGCACAGATAGACAAGTTCCTGGCAGAAGGCGGCGCTACAAAGCAAGGCACACCGGCACCGGGAGATCTTATCTTCCAGGACACCGACGAAAACGGAGTTATTGATGAGAAGGACAAAACGTATATAGGAAACCCGAATCCCGATTTCACAGGTAGTTTGTCTTTGAATCTTTCCTATAAAGGGCTTGACTTTTCCATGACTGCGTACGGCGCATTCGGTCAACAGATACTCAAAGGATACAGGTCATACTCAGACACTCCTAACGACAACTACACCACGGATGTATATACAAAATACTGGACCGGAGAAGGATCGACCAACCGCTACCCGGCATTCTCATACGGAAAACATGAAAACTTCAAGGATATTTCCGACATCTACGTAGAAGACGGGGATTATGTCAAGATATCCAATGTCACCATAGGTTATAATTTCAAAAATGTCTGGAAAAATCTTCCTGCATCGCAATTGAGAATATACGTAGCCGCTCAGAACCTGTTTACTATTTCCAACTATTCCGGTATGGACCCGGAAGTAGGTTTTGGAGGAGGAGTTACCTGGGCTTCCGGTGTTGACAATGGATATTACCCCAGCTCACGCACTTTCATGGTAGGCTTGAACCTCAAATTTTAACTTGTAAGAAACAGACAAATATGAAACGTTTAACATATATTATAGCAGCAAGCATCTTCCTTTTTGCCGGTTGTGAAAGTTTTCTGGATACCGAAAGCTATACCAAGAAGAACACTTCCAACTTCCCTGCAACACAAAGCGATGCCGAACTCATGATCACTGGCATTTATGCCTCGATGAACGATCTTATAGCAGATCCTGAATCACATCCCTTTTACATTTTTGAAATGGCAGCAGACGACCGTTTAGGGGGTGGCAGTACCAGCAACCGCGGTGCTCAGTCTTATGACCGTCTTATGAATGCCGGCGTAAGTTTTAGCGAATCTTTGTGGAGAGAATGGTATTCCGGAATATTCCGGGCAAACAATGCCATCGAGACCATGGACAATGTGACAGAATGGACCACAGCCGGTAAACGCGAACAATTGTTGGGCGAAGCCCATTTTTTACGTGCCTTCTTCTATTTTGACCTGGTTCGTGTGTATGGACAGGTGCCCCTGATCCTGGAAACAGCTCCGCAGAACCTGCCAAAATCACCGGCAGATGATATCTATGCCCAGATCACCTACGACCTGAAACAGGCTATTGAACTTTCACCCTCACTGAAATTTCCGGAGTACGGATCGGGACATGCCTCCAAATGGGCGGCAGAAGCATTGATGGCACGTGTTTACATGTTTTACACGGGTTTTTACAACAAAACCGAACTTCCCGTAGCAGGCGGAGGATCTGTTGGCAAACAGCAAGTTGTTTCCTACCTTGAAGACTGCATCAACAACAGCGGCCACACCCTGGTCAGCGACCAGCGTAATATCTGGCCTTATACCAATCCTTATACGGGAGCGGACTACCAATACGTCATTGATAACGGATTGCTATGGGAAGGTGACGGTTGCAAGGAAACAATCTTTGCCCTTAAATTTGCAAACACCGGAGACAGAGGTCGTTTTAACCGCATTGTTGAATTTTTCGGGATGAGAAAATCCAAAGCATCCTGTTTCCCCTTCATACCGCAAGGATACTCAAACGGTCCTGCAAACACCACGTTGTGGGAAGACTGGTCTACTGATCCCGATTATGCCGGTGATACCCGGCTGAGGGGTTCTATCTGCAGCGAACAGGAGGAGATCCCCGATTATCCCGGAGACCCCATCAAAGAGGTAGAGAAAACCCGTCTGTGGGCTAAAAAATACCTGGGGGTAGGAGCTTACGAAGGTGACAACCTTATAATCTCCTTTGCTTATTTTTACGGCGGAACTAATAACCGCCAGGTAGGTCTTACTTCGGATCTCATTCTTATCCGCATGGCCGACGTATACCTGATGCATTCAGAATTGACTCAAACGGTAACCTATATGAACAAAGTACGTCAACGTGCCGGGTTACCTCCTTATGCAACTTATTCCCTGGCATCCCTTAAAAAAGAACGTCGTTACGAACTCTGCTTTGAAAGCCTTCGCTGGAACGACTTGCGTCGCTGGGGTGATGTACAGGAGAAAGTAAACAACCAGGAAGGCGTAGCCATTACCAACAGAGGCGTACCCTCACAATATACTTTCGGTGCGTTTGACTATATGCAACGCTACCAGCAAACCGGCGGCGGTTTCTGGAAGATCCCCGAATCCCAGGTTACCCTCTCTGAAGGCGTACTGGAACAAAATGCGGGCTGGGAAAGTGCTTACGATTTTATAAGCCTGCCCTACTACGCAAACTGAGTCCGTCGCACACATTGTTCTTCTCGCTGATCATCAGCGTTTTATCAAAAAGCACCCCCCGGGGGTGCTTTTTTTTAACTGCCTGTCTTTCAGGCAAAAAGACAATGTGTGCGACGGACCATTTTTTGCTATCTTTGGAGCATGAAACAAACCATTCTTCTTTTCGCGGCATTGCTTTTCATTTCCGGCAACCGCGTCCACGCCTGCACCAATTTACTGATCACCAAAGGAGCCTCGGCAGACGGTTCCTGTATGGTTACCTATGCAGCTGATTCGCACACCCGGTACGGGTGCCTGGCTTTCTACCCGGCAGCGCTTTATCCCGAAGGGACCATGATGGATGTCCGGGAATGGGGCACCAACCGTTACCTCGGCAAGATACCACAGGCCACGGAAACATATTCGGTGGTAGGGAATATGAATGAGCACCAGGTGGTGATCGGGGAAAGCACCTGGGGCGGACGCTCTTCCCACCGGGATCCGCACGGGATCGTCGATTACGGATCCCTGATGTACATCAGCCTGCAACGCGCAAAAACCGCCCGCCAGGCAATAGAAGTCTTTACATCATTGGCCAATGAGTACGGTTATGCGTCAAGCGGGGAATCCATTTCTTTTGCCGATCCCAACGAAGTCTGGTTTATGGACGTGATCGGGAAAGCGCCCCGGATGGAAGACGGAGAAAATGCCAACAAAGGGATCGTATGGGTGGCCGTGCGCCTGCCCGACGGGACCATCAGTGCCCATGCCAACCAGGCCCGGATCCGCCAATTTCCGTTGGATGATCCGGAGAATTGCCTGTATGCCCCCGATGTGATTGAGCATGCGCGGGAGACCGGCCTTTATAGCGGCCCGGACAGTCTTTTCAGTTATGCCGAGGCATACGGTCCGGCAGACGGAGGCACCGTCCGCGGTTGTGATGCCCGTGTGTGGGCCTTTTTCAACAAACACGGAGCCGAGGATATGACGCCCTACCTGCCTTACGCACTGGGACATGACCTGAGCCGGCCCCTTCCGCTTTACGTGAAAGCCAAAGAAAAAATTACCGTCAAGCAGGTAGCCGATATGATGCGTGACCACTACGAAGGCACCCCAATGGATATGACATGCGATATAGGCGCCGGAGGCCATGACCTGCCCTACCGGTGGCGCCCGATGGGATTTGAAGTGGACGGTAAACAATACATTAACGAACGGGCCATTTCCACCCAACAAACCGGATTTTGGTTCATAGGACAATGCCGTTCCTGGTTGCCAAACGAGGTGGGAGGCATTTTCTGGTTTGGTGTGGATGATGCAGGAACCTCTCCGTTGACACCCGTATATACATCCTCCCTGGAAGTCTCTCCCCATTACGCCCTGGGACAAGGTGCTTCCATGTTGCAATATTCTCCCGAATCCATGTTCTGGCTCTGCAACCGCATAGCCCAGTTCGCTTACCTGCGTTACAACCAGATAGGAGCCGAAGTCCGGCAAGTAGTAGATTCACACGAGCACGCCCGATTGGCCGAGATTCCCCTGACCGATGCCCGGGCAATGGACCTGTGGAAACACAGCCCCCTGGAAGCCCGCCGCTATTTAACCGATTATTCCCTACAAACCGCCGCAGATTTATTCAAACGCTGGCAAGAACTGGATATATATCTACTGGTCAAATACATAGACGGCAACACCAAACGCCAGAACCCCGACGGCAGCTTTGCCACCAATGGCCACTCAGACTCCATCCCCCCTGCCCCGGTTTACGGCGGTTACAATGACCGCTGGAAAGAAGCCGTAATCAAAGATACAGGCGAACGGCTGCTGGCTCCGTAAGGTGTCCGTTGCACACATTGTTCTTTTCGTTGATTTTCAACGCTTTAGCAAAAACGTACCCCGGGGGTACGTTTTTCTTAACTGCCTGTCTCTCAGGCAAAAGAACAATGTGTGCAACGGACACTTTTGCGGCCCTTCTGCCGGGGCTTGTCCCGGCTAAGCCCTCCCTACGGTCAGGGAGGGTTTGGGTGGGTGTTCGTTGTGATGGCGGCTACCTACTTTAAGCCGGCAGCCTTCAGCTGTAGGCTTCTCCTCCTCACCGCTTGGCATAGTAGATATCTCCTCTGCGCTCGCTTGTTCGTCGGTTCCCAACCAGGTGCTCAATCAATTGCTAAAAGAATATGCGAAAGAAAAGAACCTTTCCTTCGTAGATTTATATACGCCTTTTGTTGATGAACGCGGGGGCTTACCAGAAAAGAATTCCTCTGACGATGTTCATCCCAACATGGAAGGTTACAAAATTATGGAACAATTAGTCGGGGAGCAATTGATTATTGAAAAAATAAGGAAGCAAATTCTTTTGCATTTTCGTTAATAAAATTTATTGGATAGTGTAAAAAAGACGTGAGTTACACCTGGCACTCACGTCTTGGCACTAAGGCCTAACCTAATAACTAACTATTTATTATGGAAGATGAACGTTTTCAATTTTAATAACAACTTTTTTCAATGGTTTTTCATAAACTATTCCTCTTTTGGCATAAGCCGGAATATGAAGATCTTTTGGAAAGAAAATGAAAATGTATGGTTTTGATGCTTTTTGTTTTACCACTTTCACTTTTTCGGATCTGTAAAAAGCATTGTCGGTCTCAAAATTATAAGGTACCACTACTTTGGAATCCTCAACAGTACTTGTTCCCCAGAGAACAGTCCCTGTACTGATCTGTATATCAATAAAATTCTGATGTCCCTCAAGTCTTACATTATCAGCACTTTTCGGAATATACTCAGATACTGTCATATTACAGCGATCCTTGACAATTTCTTTTTTCCCATATTCTGTGAAGGATGACAGATCTTTATTTGCTTTCAGTATTGCCTTAAAAGCCTGATCCCATAAATCCTTGTTGGCCAGATATTGTTTTTTAAATTCCACGAAGTCCACTGAAGGGTGAATATCCATTTCCAGGCCTTCGGGAGCCCAAATCCCCGATCTGATCCATTGTCTAGCTTCTCTGGCCTGAATTCTGTCAGTTTTTTGCGCGAAAAGATCATTGAAAAAACCCAAAAGGATGGCAAAAAAAAGTACACGTTTCATAAGTGGTTCTCATGTTTGATAAAAAGATCTATTGCCTCTTCTCCATCAAGGATATCTATCCTGACATCAAAATTTGTCTCTTTTTGCGGCATCAGATAATCCAGGCTACCTTGTTTCTGGGCCTCGGCCCTTCCCAGCATTTTGCAGCTGGCAGGCTCTATGCCCAGTACATAATCCCCTTTGGCAAATTGCTTCCATTGTGTTGTGTAGGGGAAATCGTTGGTGTTATAACTTAAAATGACCCCTGTTTTTATGGTTTTATTTACCAATCCCACCGCTGTTTGACCGTCTGTCTTTGATTGCAGGCGATGAAAAAATACCTGTTCTCTGTATCTTGGTTCGGGATTATCAATGGATGCAAAGGCAGATAGACCGGCATGTGCATCGTCGTCTCTTGGCTCAATTTGTCTGGAAGGAATTACTAGTTGGGCTTCGGGGCTAAGCAGGGGATAGCCAAAATTCATATGCAACATGAACATTATTGGTTCCGGCACAAAACCCATGTTAATGATCTGGTTCCTGATAATAAAATAGTTCTGTCCTACCGGAATTTCATAGGAACGCCTTAATACCAAGTTTTCTCGGAAAATTCTCGCTTCTCGCACAATTCCGCTCACACGTATCACCATTTGACCGTCAGTATCATCCACAAAGGCAGCTGTTTCTTCGGCAGGTATGTTAGATATGCTTCCGTGCAGGCCAAAAGACTCTCCGTTTACTGTACAGGGAGCTCCTATGTGGCGAAGACCGCAAGTGGTAAGGAATCCAACAAAAAAACTTTGCAGGAACTCAAAACCTTCCCTGTCGTAATATTCCGGACCTACTATGCCACATTTTGAAAGATAGGACAAGTTTACCCCTTTATAAGAAAGATGGGATATGTCAAGACATCTGTCTTCCAGGATATTCATTTCCAGTCCGGCTCCGTTCCTGACTGAAATGGCTTTCACTCCCTTTGCTTTTCCTTGTGAATACTCGTAAGGAATGGCACCATACATCTGATAGGGATGACCAATATAATCCATTAGGTTGTTCATATGACTATTCAATAACAAATGTAAAACTGTTGTATGGCGCTGTATCTACGGCCAAATGCCTGGTTCTTGGAGAAAAGGCGAACAAGGGAGAATACGTGATCACATGAACTGTTTTCCCGTCCGGCAAAAATTCCAAGACTCGTAACCATCCGTCCCCGCCGTTCCCACTTAATCCGCCTCCTAAAGCCTGTGTATTGAACATCATCTGGAAAACATCCTTACCTGTCATGTTCTTATCTACCCGGAACCCGACATTGCTGGCAAAGTTTTCGTCAGCCTGTGCATAATGACCACAGATAAGCAGGCGAATATTGTCCGTTTGGAAAAGCAGCTTGTCCCATATATCTTTTCCTCCGTTTATAGGAACCATTTTATAATTATCTTTCCCCAGAAGCGAAGCGTTGTCACCTGCTCCCATATAGGAATGAATGAGTACAATTACCTTGTGGTCACTGAACTTTTCACTCCCTGATAATTCTTTTGCCCATTGCAGTACCTGGTCTCGGGCTCCGTATTCCAACGCGAAAACCAGCAGTTTACCCCACTGCTCATCGGCAAAGGCATAGGCGGCATTCTCCAGTGTAGGAACGCCTAATCTGTTATTATGTACAGCTATCAGACAATCTTTGTACCTCATATTCCTTTCCACAGTGAAATATTCAGAGAAATGGGATGCGGGCGTTTCGGCACGTGTATAACCGTAATCATGATTGCCTGTACTTATAAAATACGGCAGAATATGATCCAGGCGACGGAATGCTTCCGATACGAATTTCCATTGCTGCGTACTGGTCTGGTTGCCAAAACGGGGAAATGGCGGTACCAGGCATTCATTCTGATCCACCAGATCCCCGGTACATAATACGGCTTTTATGTTCAGGTTATTGACATTGTCTGCAATCCACGCGGTCATAAGCTCAAGGATCGGCTGGTTATAGTCATATTTCACATAGTTCTGCACATCAGGTAAAAGCACAAAAGAAAAGGAAGTGCTGTCCTTCAGGGACAGAACGTGTGCTTTTTGTTGGGTGTAGCCAATTTGAAAAACTAATAAAAGCAGAGGAAGTAAGACAAATTTTTTCATCACAAGTTATTTATGGGGATATTCATTACAAAGATAATGAAGGATCTCCTCGTCTTCTTCAATAGCTGAATAACGGCCTCTTTCTTCCTTAAAACAGTTATCTTTCTTATCATCGTTAACAGAAGACACCTCTCCTACCAGGCAATCTCCTCCTTCGGCCCAGAATGTATGATACAGGTATGGTGTATAACAAATGCTTTGACCGGGTTTTAGACGTACAGTGTCTCCCGACCGGACTATAGTGCAGATACTGTCTATCTTAACTTCCAGAAACTTTTCCAACAAGCTTCCGTCCTGCGCACTATTCCACAGTTTCATGCAAAGCAGGCCTCCTCCGCGGTTGATGATATCTTCCGTCTTCAATACATGATAATGCATGGGGGTAATTTGATTATTCCGCACTAACATAATCTTTTCACAATATTGTTTGGATGGCCTATCCAGGTTCCCATTACGCAATGTGACAAGTGTCAAACCAGTTTTCAAGAAATCTCCCGACCCAAAGTCAGTAATATCCCATCCCAGTCCGTTTTCTATGATTTCTTCAGATCGGTCAATCATTTTCTCCCAATCTAAAGGAGTCCAGTAAGCCCACTGGGGTAGATAAAACTTGTTTTCTGACATGAATTTCATTGCATAACCGATGTATTGGTTCACTTCACTTCTTTTCATATTTTTTTAAGATTTCTTCAACTTCTATAGTTTGAAATACCATATCGGCACCGCTCCCTTCATACAAAATTCCTATAGTGTCATTATCTATACTTGTAATACAGGAATAGCCGTACCCTTCGTTTTGATCCATGAGAATCCATAATTCCCGGGGCCACGTCTGACCATCGTCCAGACTGCACTTAAGAGTAAAGTTGTGCCTTGTAGTCTTGGAATTAGGATTAAAGAAGAACAACAGTGTCTGCTTCTCACCCATATTATTAATATAGGTGTGTTTGTGTAAGGAGGCCATACAAGCTGGCTCAATAAGGGCATTACGTGATGTGGGATGTTCGGTCCATGTGGTTCCCATGTCTTTTGTCACGGAAACGGCACGTCCGTTATCTTCAAGCCGGCCACGATTGCTTCGTTCTCGCATATTGAGCATTATACTTCCGTCGGATAACTGGACTGCCATACATTCATTTGTGTTGGTATATGCTGGATTACATGATTGCCAGGTTTTTCCGCCATCGTTGCTGAAAACGATCGTCGATATCTGTAATCCCGTTTCTGTTCGACCTTCGGCCGGAAATACAAGCGTTCCGTTTTCCAGCGTGATCCCGTGTCCAGGAGCAGGAGCCATAAGCCACCAGTGTTCAGGTTTTACTTGATGAGTAATATTGATCGGATCACTCCAGGTTAGCCCGTCATCTATACTTTTCGTAATAAGGAATTGTGAGCTTTGTTTCACATCATACCCGGGCTGTGAACCAAAACTCTTCCATTGGTGGTTCCATTCAGTCGATATTTCACTCAGGTTCTTTACCCATTTGCCATTTTCTGGGTCCAGAACACCATGCATCCACAAACCTGCCACATAAAGATCTCCTGTGTTTTTGTCGACCAGGATACATCCGTCGCTCACCCCGTTATAACGTTCTGGCAAGCGACCCCAATTGCCCATATCCAGTACTCGTTGCATGGGACTCCAGGTACGTCCTCCATCTGAACTGCGGTTAATGCAGAGATCAATGTCTCCCTGAAGATCTCTTTCTCTTTCCCAACGGACATCGTAAAGGGCAATCAGAGTCCCTTTTGTAGTAGTTGTGAGCCCGGGAATACGAGAGGTATGTACACCATCCTGCATTTTCTGACGTAATGCCAGACCAACTCGTAAAATTGCCGGAGATCCTGGAGTAACAATGATCCTTCCTTCAGATGTATTCAACCTGACTTCTTCAATATGTATCTTGTTTGATAAAGCTATCGTATCTTTCAGAGACAGATATATGTCAAGGGTCAGGGTATCTGCACTAACCGCCAGATTCAGGTCTACCGACACTAAAAACCTGCTTTTACCTATTGTCAAAACCTTGGAAGCAACTTCCTTGTCTTTCTGAAAAAAGGAAACTTTGGTTATATCGCTAAGATTTTCGGTTCCTTTTAGCAAAAGCATCACAGACTTGACAATATAGGATGTAGCTTCATGATGCACCAAATCTATCTGTGCTGTCTTGTTGGTCTGGTTTAAAGCCAATACAGGTACTTCAGGAACATCAATGATCGCTGAAAAATGTTTTACTGATGGTCTGCAGGAACAGACCATCAGTAAACATAAAGCCATATATAGAAAAGCCCTTTTCATAGATTATTCTTCAATATTGGGATTCGTGTTAATAGAAGATGAAGAAATTGGCCACAACAAAATATTCTCTTCATTTTCTCGTCCCTTCAGGGACTCAATCCGGGTGAAAGCCTGTCCCATACGTACAAGTGTCCACCAACTCTTTGATTCAGAAACAAACTCTTTCAACATTTCATCCACAATGGCATTGTCAATAGCTTCTTTGCTCATTGTAGTTGTATATCGGGAAATAGTATTGTAAGCACGTTTTTCAATTTTTACCAGTTCTGCAACAGCGGCAACCGTATTGGAGAGGGCATTTTCAATCTCAGCTTTCATCAGAATTGCCTCTGCAAAACGATAAACGATAATATCTGAAGAGAAAAAACGTGTTTCGTTTATCCATTCACCTTTATACTTGTTAATCCAGCGCCAGCGGATGGTCCCGTCCTGAAATACCTGGAAACTGACAGGAATACGTTGATCATCCGGGTCGGAAGTAAGATAAGCCTCATATTCATCGGTAATCGAAACATACTGTTGATGACTGCCGACAGGAAGCGGATTGTTTACATACTCCTTGTTTTCTACATATTGTTCAGGAACAAGATAATATGAAGGATAACCTCCAACATATTCATTCCTTTCATAATTAATTGAAAAAATGATCTCTTTGCTGTTTTCGTTCTCTACACTAAAAATTTTGGCGAAGTCTTCTTCAAGACTGTAGTTTGTATTGTTAAGAACCTTATTTATAGCTGTTTTAGCATTTTCCAAAGCAGTCGCTCCGCCCCCTAGCATTTTAGCTTTCCAAAGATAATAATCGGCCGTGAGCATACTAATACCTGCTGGGGAAGCTTTATGTTTTTGAGTAACGGTTACTGGCATTAACCGGTCTGCTTCAACTAAATCTTTTTCCACCAATTCGTAAATTTCAGAGGCTGCCGTACGCGTAGGATACATATCTTCTTGTTTGTCAGACTCAAACCCTGAAGTGAGCAATGGGGCATCGCCCCATACTCGTGCGATCATAAAATAGCAATAAGCCCTGATGAAATAGGCATTGGCCAATACCTCATTTTTTGTGTTCTCTTGGGCAAATTCCATTTTTGGAGCATATTTTATAATAAGATTGCTGGTGTTGATGGTAGTGTAATAACTGGTCCAGTCGGTACCTTCCATATCACGAGCCAATACATTCATTGCCATCTTATCATAATCAGTAATACTCATCATACCACCTCCATATAAAGAAGATCTGTAATCTCCGTAAACTGGCAGACTGGTAGCAAGGGTGGTCCTTAGTTGATGAAAAGCACCATTTACTGCACTGATAGCATCGGATTCGGAAGTCCACATAGATAAAGAAGTAAATTCACTTGGCTGCTCAAGATTCAGATCACCGTGACACCCTGTCAGAAAAGTGCTTAACAACAATACTGTTATGTATAATATCTTTTTCATACGATTAATGTTTTTTTTGTTATCCATCTTTTTAGAAAGTTACTTTCACACCAAATGAAACTCTCCGGATAGGAGGATAGGTGTAATATGCACTACTATATGCATTGGCTGTCCCGGTTTCCGGAGACATCCCAATTACAGATGTAAAGTAATGAAGATTGTTACCGGACAAAGTGAACGTAATATTTTCAATCATTGCCTTTTTCAACTTGGCACTGGAAAGTAAGTACGAAAGGGTAATATCACGAATACAAAGGTAGTCTCCCTTTGTTGTAAAAACATTAGAAGCGGGACGGAAATTTTTGTTTAGATCATCAGAGTCATTTCCGCCAAATCGTGCGTACTTAGCTTCAGAAATGTCCTGACCTGATTCGGGATCCCAAGCTTTTCTGATCTCTGTAGGCAAACTGGTGTTGTTCGCAAAAAAGTTACACATCTGACGTTGGAGCATGTTGTTACTGATGGAATGACCCAGGGCCCAATCTACATATACAAACAAAGACAAGTTTTTATATGTTAAGGTGTTCCCAAATCCACCAGTAATTGTTGGAATTGTGTTTCCCAAAAGGTACATGTCTGACCCGTTAATGATCCCATCCCCGTTGAGATCTTTCCACTCATAGTCTCCAATCGCTTTTTTACCAATACTGCTCCCTGCACTCCCTGTTACATACCCTTTTTTTGACCAATCCCATCCGCGTGATTGTGAGTCATAAAGGGCGTTAGAGGCTTGTTCCTGAGTTTCAATGATGTAATCTGTCATATAACCATAGAAACGACCTAAGGGTTCGCCTTCAGCTATACCGCCGAATTCCATTTTTGATCCGTCAGCCATATTTACGGAGTAACCGCCTATACGGTTTTGATCGCGACCGTTATCTGGAAGTTCAAGAACAAGATTTTTTACATAACTTAATACGAATTTGGAAGACCAGGAAAAATTCGTTTTTTCAACATTTTTTGTATTTATCTCTAAATCAAAACCATAAAATCTCACTTTGCCCAAATTGGTCAGAATACTGGAAAAACCAGAAGTATTCGGAAGAACCTTGCTAGTAATCAGATTATCGGTTACTTTATTGAAATAATCGGCTGTTACTTGTACTCTGTTGTTGAACATCCCTAAATCAAAACCTAAATCTAACTGGGTGGATGATTCCCATGTTAACCCTTTATTTGGCATAGAGGAAGGAACAATGGAGGCCTCGCCCTGGTACATAGTACTTATAGCGTACTTCCCCAGTGCATCATAATAACCAACGTAGTTGTTCCCCGTCTGTCCGTAACTTACCCTGAATTTCAGATTGTTTATTGATTTGGCGTTTTTGAAAAAATCTTCTTCAGAGATTACCCATCCGGCCGAAGCTCCTGGGAAGAACCCCCATTGTTGCCCATCTGCAAATTTTGATGAACCGTCTTCACGGAAGGTAAGCATTAACAAGTACTTTTTAGCATAATCGTAGGTAAAACGACCAAAGTAGCCGATCATGACTTCTGCATTCTTGGTAGTCGTTGCATCAGTTTTGGTAGGACCGGCATTTAATGTGGGAATTTTATCAGAAGCGGCATCCGAAGCAGCTGCTCGTAAATATTTATAATTATATCGCTGATAAGAATATCCGGCTGTCCCTGAAAAAGAATGTTCTCCCATTGATTTATTATAAGTAGCATATACTTCCACCTTTTGTCTTTCTCGGTTAATCAATGTAGAAGTAGAGGGCCTTGTTCCATTGAAAATATTCGCACGTGTAAAACCATCTCCAGTTTGTTCTTGTGTAAACATAGATACTTGTGCTACTGCTTTTAAACCTTCAATAATATTGTATTCCAGAATCCCGTTAATCCCCACTTTGTTTTCTTTCTGAGAATTATCATTGTAATAAGCATAAAAAACAGGAGTAGGAGAAGATCCGTTATACCCTGGAGTTGGAGTTCCAGCATATTGGCCTTCATCGTAATATATCTTTTGTGTGGTGGGCGTCATAAGACCTCTTGTAAGCACCTGATACTGACTTGCGTAATAATTGGTTTTCATTTGATTGAAATCAAATCCGGCTTTAAACGTAAGTTTTTTACTAATCTTAACATCCAAGTTCGTGCGGGCGCTTAAACGGCTGAAGTTAGTTCCGACTGCCACACCGCCATCGTTTGTATAGCCAACACTGGCAAGGTATTTCACGTTTTCGGATCCGCCATTAATTCCCATATAATAATTTTGCCAAATAGCAGTTCGGAAAGATTCGTCAATCCAGCTGTTATCCTGAAATATCAGAGTAGTTCCCGGATTGATGGGATCATCCATAGAAAGGTAACCGGAAGGAACACTCTCTCCTGCCTGCAATGCTCTTAAAGAATATTTGGAAGAAGTCAGATTACCTGAACTATAAGCATAATTATTCGCATAAGCATAGTTGGGGTGAGGACCCTGAACAAGTCGCTTTCTCATCAGAGTAATGGCTTCCTCGGATCCTAAGTATTCCATATTTCGTTCCGTAGATTGTATGGCAACATTCGCTTCAAAAGTAATTCGAGGTGCAGCATTATTTGTTCCTTTTTTTGTTGTAACCAGGACAACCCCGTTGGATGCTCTGGATCCATAGATCGCAGAGGATGCAGCATCTTTCAATATTTCCATGGACTCAATGTCATTGGGATTGATACCCGAAAGGTCTCGTTCAATACCATCAACCAGAATTAATGGATCGTCGTTCCCTGAAATGGAAGAACCGCCCCGAATAAGTATTGTTGGCTCAGCCCCGGGAGTATTATTGGTCGTATAAATACGTGCACCTGCCACTTTCCCTTTTAAAGCATCAGCAGCAGAAGTGACCGTAGAATTACGGATTTCATCACCTGAAACCTTTGTAATAGATGAAGTCACTGTTCGTTTTGATTGTGATCCATAACCGATTACTAATAACTCTTCAACATTAAACACTTCTTCAATTAAAGTGATATTTATTACTTGGTTATCTGCGACAGTCACTTCCTGAGTAATAAAACCGATATTGGAAAAAGTAATAATTTGTCCACGATCAGCAAAAATAGAATATGCACCGTCACCAGTCGTGACAGTATAATTAGTAGTACCTTGAAGAAATACCGTTACCCCTTGCAGGGGTTTTCCTGAAACGTCTGTTACCTTTCCGGATATTTCCAAAGTCTGTGCGTTAACGTTTACGGAAATTAGCAACGTAACAACAAAGAGTAAATAGTGGAGTTTTCGTTTCATACAATCAATTATTTGGTTAAATGGTGCTGTTTATATAGTTAAAAAATAGTGTGCTCTGTAATTCCTGTCTTATTTCTTCCAGTTCTTCATCATTAACTGGAGATATTGGTAACCGGCATTGTCCACAATCCACTCCGGCAAGTTTCATCACGGCTTTTCCTCCTCGAACTCCTCCTCCGTGTCTGATCACAACGTCAAGTATCTTGACGGATTCATACTGGAGTCTGCGAGCCTCGGCAAGATCATTCTCAGTCATGGCTTTCATTATCCCTTTGTAGATATAAGGCACATAGTTATAAGTGCTTCCTACAGCACCCTGTACTCCAATAGACAGGCCCGTTATAAGGATTTCATCAAAACCGTGCAGAATGTCAAATTCACCGTTGTTCAGTTGCACACATTGCTGCATTTCCATCAGATTGTTATGTGTGAATTTTACACCCCGCAACGTTGGAATTACTTCTTTACCCCGTATCAAAAATTCAGGAACTGAAAGCGACACTCCAGAAATTGAAGGCATATTGTAATAATAGAAAGGCAATTTATCTGCCCCCGCGGCGATCGGTTTAAAGTACTGAACAAGATCTTCAACATTATCGGGCTTAAAGAAGAAAGGTGCAATAGAACCAATTGCATACGTTCCAATCTCTTGTGCGTGCCGAGCTAATTCAACCGACTGAAACATTGAAGTGCCCCCTACGTGCACAATTATTTTTAATTTATTTCCCGAGTGCTTCATCCATTCCTCGGCAATGGTTTTCCTTTCTGCTGTGGTCAACGAAGCAGACTCTCCCGTTGTTCCGCATATGAAAACGCCATCTACACATTTGGATGCAATTACATAATCAGCAAAATCTTTGATCTTTCCAACATTGACACTTCCATCTTCATTCATGGGAGTAAATGGCGCTGAAATCAATCCGGTGAGTTTTGGTGTGTTAATCATACAATATTTTTTTTTGTTTAAAGAATAGACTTGCCAGATAACCCACTGAAAAACATGAAATAAAGCCCACAGTAGTATAAAGAAGTAAGTAGACTGGTGTATAGTAAGCTACAATCAATTGAATGATAACACTCACTAGCATTCCTATCAGAGCGCCTGGAGCATTTGCCCTCTTGGTAATCATTCCCAGGAGGAACAAGCCCCCCATATTTCCAAGGATAAGTCCTAATAGTTTATTAAATTCGTCCCAAAGAGAATTAATATTCCATGTTGCCATAAAGAATGCAAAGCACAGGCTGATCCCCCCAATAATAAGTGTAGCTCTTTTGGCCACATTTAGATCAGCAGGGGGTTTGTTCTTGAAAAGCTTAGGACGGATATCCACTACATATGCTGTAGCAGCAGAATTCATGCTGCCACTCAGTGTGGACATAGCGGCCGCAAAAATACCTGCAATAAGTAATCCGACCATTCCTGCGGGTAATTTTGTGTATATGTACCAAGGAAAAATAGCATCAGTACTATCCAGAGTTGCCGTTGCGTGTGAAGGATTTGTTTTATAATAAACAAAAAGCACAGTCCCAATCATAAAGAAAATAACTGTTGCCGGTATGGTAAGCAACGCATTTGTCATTAAACTCTTACGGGCCGCTTTTTGAGAAGATGTAGTAAGATAACGTTGTACCATACTCTGATCTGTCCCGTATGTTGTAAGATTGGTAAAGAAAGTAGCTATCAATACTGTCCACATCGTGGAATTCTTAAGATCAAAGACTGCACTTCCCATATTCAGTTTGCCGTTATTATACGCAATAGAAATAGTTTCCGACCAACCTCCGGGGATTTGACCCACCATGTGAAAGATCGCAAAAAGCGCCCCTCCGAGCAGGATCACGACCTGTAGAGCATCAGTCCACACCACTGCTTCAATACCACCCATACGTGTGTAGATAATACTGAATACTCCCATTAGCGCTATACAGAGAAATATATTAAATCCCGTCACTACATTGATAGCAATAGCAGGCAACAATAGAATAACACCCATTCGGCCCACCTGAAAAACAATGAAGGCCAAGCTGCAAATAACTCTTATAAGAGCATTGAACCGCACTTCCAAATACTGATAAGCAGTAGTAATGTTCAGTTTGCGGTAAAAGGGAATAAATACGAACATTATTATTGGAGCAACCAGCAAGATACCTCCGTTAAATAACATATAACTCCAGTCTGTCGCATACGCTTTAGCAGGAATTGCCATAAATGTAATAGCGCTTAACGCCGTTCCAAAAAGACTCAGGCCGGCAGCCCACCAAGGAATTCGTTGTCCTCCTTTAAAATAATCATCAGAACTTTTCTGTCTTTTGGAAAAATAGAACCCTATTAAAACCAATACTCCAAAATAAAGGACAATAACAGTAATATCTGTAGCAGAAAAACCGTTTTTGATTTTTTCAATTGTTAGAAGAGAATGTTCAAAAGAATTGGACGAAGTATGATAATATACAGTATTTACATCATTTCCGGACACCTGTACCAATTTCAGGGAACCGTCTCCAGGTGTTGATTCTAAAACAGAAAAAGCATTGGTTATCGTATTATACACATGAATGGTACTTCCATTGATATCAGGTAAAATAATATGAGCAGCGCCTTTCCCGGAAGCAGAGCATGCATTGTCAAAAGCTAACGGGGCGGAATACTTATTGTTCCAATGCTTAAGTCGCATATTATATTCGTAGACACCGTTATCCTTAGAAAAAACATACAAGCATTCGTCAATACCATTGGACTGAAAGGTTATTAGAAAATCGTTCCCAGTAGCCATTTCTAGACTGGTTAAAATTTCCCATTTATTATTTTCAATTTCTTTTCCTGGCAGATGATAAATATCTAGTGTTCCTTGAAACCAAGTGCCGAGATATAAGACATCTTTTTGCTCAACAAAACAAATCTTGAGAAAGTTTAGTTCTGCAGGTAATTGTGGTAAGACTATAGCTTGAAGATCAGTTTTCCCTGCGGTAAGCAAAACAGCTCTGCTGTTGATGGAGTCAGTAAGCAAAAGACTGTTCTGCAACGGAAAACATTTTAGTGTTGCCATATTGAGGTTAAATACCATCTGATCTTCATGAGCTGTCCCCCAATAATATCCAATAGAATTATCAAGTAGATTTTGATAGATTAGTATCTTCTCAATAACACCCAAAACTTTCACGTTTGCATTTGAAACATTAACAAGTGGAATTGATTGTAGATTTACCGTGGTCAAATCGTCAAATTCAAGCGTGCCTTGCGAAATTTTTGAATCTGAGCTTGAACATGCAGTGAATAGAAACCACACGGAGAGTCCGCAAAACATCAGAACCGCCTTGGTAATTTTCGTCATATTTGTCCTATTTGTCTGACAATTTAGTTTAAAAAAATTAACTGCTTCTTTCTTTTAAGAATATCTTATACGGCAAAAAATGATTTTCTAGTGATTTACGGAACCCTTCTTTATCTCTGAATTTTAAAAAAGTCAGGAGGTCCGAGTGCGTGACAATCTGCCCTTCCTCCTTCAATCTTTTATTAATCGGTTTAAAGGATACTTCAAAATTACTTTTTATAAAATCAATAACCGGATGAATTAGATCCTGAAACATAATAAACGCTTTATTTCCTGTCATCTCATACAATTTTGAATGAAAATTGATTTCGCTTATACCTTCGTATAAATTGTTTTCCAGGACTTTACTCACGTTTACTATCTTAGTTAGCTCTTCTATATGTTTATCATTTAAATGGTTAAATATATCATCTACCATCCCAATCTCGAGATTAACTCGTAACCCTAAAATATCAAACATCGTTTGTTCTCCCCAAATATTCAATTGCATCACTTTTTTCATAGGGGCAAAAATTGATGGTTCTCTTAACACCATTCCGTTTCTTGGACGCGATTCAATGAGTCCATACACTTTCAAACGACTTAAGGCTTCACGTAATACACTTCTTGCCACTCCAAGACTTTTTGCCAGCTCCGCCTCACTTGGCAGGCAATCATCCACCTTTAGATGATTCTCTTTGATATAGGCAATCAAAGAATTTTCAACAATGTCAACCAGAGTAATTTGACTAACATCTTCAACTTTCCTGCAAGAGATCATTGGTGTAGAAATGCTATTTGTCTGACTAGTCATACGAATGACAAATATACAAAAAAATTTTAATTTCAAAATTATTTTTCTTTTTTTTATGGAGAAATTTAACATTCTTTTCCTGAGTTGTTTGACATGTGATTGTTGTTCTCTCCAGCAAAAGAAATTTACCAATTTCAACAATCCAAATCGGTGTCCGTTGCACACTTGATTCTTTTCGTTGATTTTCAACGCTTTAGCAAAAACGTACCCCGGGGGTACGTTTTTCTTAACTGCCTGTCTCTCAGGCAAAA
>Ga0265294_10003643_pt1 | contig 19578 bp, 18 predicted proteins | sample MunlanPumphouse3_FD_192504 | JGI IMG/M metagenome (GOLD analysis project Ga0265294, IMG submission 192504) | Groundwater microbial communities from a municipal landfill in Southern Ontario, Canada - Pumphouse #3 | ecosystem: Environmental > Aquatic > Deep subsurface > Groundwater | place...
GAGAATATACTGTAATATTGGATCCTGTTTTAGCCGGTGTGTTTATCCATGAAGCTTTTGGCCATTTAAGTGAGGCAGATTTTTTATATGAGGATCCAAGAATGCAGGAATTAATGAAATTGGGAAAAAGAGTTGGACCACCGGAACTTAATGTTGTTGATGACGGATCTTTGCCTGGTTTGTTAGGCTCATCTGAATATGATGATGAAGGCGTACCTACCAGAAAGAATTATTTAATCAAGGAAGGAATTCTTGCCGGCCGTCTCCATTCACGGGAAACCGCTGCCCGCATGGGGGAAGAACTAACCGGGAATGCCCGGACGATAAATTATCATTTTAAACCGATTGTAAGAATGACCAATACTTATATTGAACAGGGGAAAACACCTTACAAAGATTTATTGAATGGTATTAAAAAAGGTATTTATGCAAGGCAGTTTTATGGTGGAAATACCACATTTGAAATGTATACTTTTAGTGCCGGAGAAGGATATCTAATTGAAAATGGAAGAATCACCAGGCCAATCAAAGATATTACATTATCCGGAAACTTGTTTGATACACTATACAATATTGATGGTATCGGTAATGATTTAAATATTGTTGAATCAGGGGGCGGTTGCGGAAAAGGGGGACAACAGCCTTTACCGGTGACTTTTGGAAGTCCTCATATTCGCATTCAGAAAGTTATAGTAGGGGGTAGTCATTAATATGCAAGACTTAATAGAAAAAGTAAAAAATAAAGCAAGTGCAGGTGAATTGTTCAAAGTAAATTATAGAACAGTTCCCGTGGAATATGAGATGAATCAATTAAAATCAATTAATATGGAAGAAACTGAAGGATGGGCATTGAGGGTGATTCATGATGGAAAAATCGGCTTCTCCTCATCAACTTCTCAGGATCAGATTGATGGTATGATTAACAAATCACTTGAAGTAGCCCAATTTGGTCAGGAAGCGAAATTTGATTTTCCCGATAAAATTCCTTCTACCGGTAATCAAAAAATAAAATTGTATGATGATTCAGTCAGAGAAAAAAGTGTTGAAGAGATGATAACAGCAGGGGATGAGATTGTAAAACAGGTATTATCAATTAATGCTGGTTTGCGTTGTGATGCAGGAGTGACCAAGCAGGATGGAGAAATTCAATATGGAAATACCCGAGGGGCATCATTTAGTTATAAGAATACAGGATTATCTTATTCAATTATGGTTCAGGATACCAGAGAAAATGACATGATGATGTTAATGGAATCAATGCAATGGGGTAATACAGATTTCTCTCTGGATGATCTCTGGGAAAGATTGGAAAGAAAGATAAAATGGAGTGAAAAAGTGGTTGATGCAAGCAGTGGTTCTATGCCTGTAATCTTTTCTCCAAAGGCATTACTGGTATTGATACTTCCCTTTATAAGCGGTTTAAATGGCAGAATGGTCAATAAGAAGATATCACCTTTACAGGATAAAAAAGATACTGCGGTATCCAGTCCCTTATTTTCCCTGTATAGTGATGGAACAATAGATTATGCCGGGGGCAGTGCTCCTTATGATGATGAAGGAATACCGATGCAGAGATTGCCCTTAATTGAAAAAGGTATTTTAAAAAACTATTATTATGATTTACAGAATGCCGGTGAAGCGGGAGTTAAAACAACCGGTAATGGAATAAGACATGGTTTTCATGCTTCTCCCTCTCCGGGAGTAGCCAATCTGATTGTTCCTGAAGGTAAAACTTCTTTTGATGATATGATAAAGGATATTAAAGAAGGAATAATAGTGGACCAGGTTTTAGGACTGGGCCAGGGTAATGTCTTAAGCGGGGCATTTTCCAATAATGTGCAGCTCGGCTTTAAGATTAAAAATGGCAAAATAGCCGGTAGAATCAAAAATGTTATGATTGCCGGTAACGCCTTTGAAGTCTTAAAGGACGTTGCAGCAGTAGGAGATAAAGCAAGATGGATATCCGGACAGTACTTTTTCCCTTATATCTATATAAAGTCTTTATCTGTATCTACAAAGAGTTAATATATATAATTATGTTAGAATTATAATAACAGCAAGGTCAGGTATTATGTTAAAATTTTTAATTGTCCGGCACGGGGAGACAGTAAGTAACGCTGAAAAACGTTTTTCAGGACATCAGGATGTCAGGCTAACTGAAAAAGGAATTTGGCAGGCAGAACAATTATCCTGCAGGCTTAAAGAAGAAACCATCGATATTGCATATAGCAGTGATTTACAAAGAGCAATTCATACTGCAAAAATCATTTTGGGAGATCGTGATATCCCATTACTGAAAGAACCTTTGTTCAAGGAAATCCATTTTGGAAACTGGGAAGGATTGAAATGGGAAGAGATAGATGATGAAAAAGAAGAAAAAAAATATGGTGATTGGTGGAAAAAGCCCGATTTAGCCCTTCCTGAAGGAGAAAGCCTTCTTGATTTAAAAAAACGTGTGCAAATCGGTTTGGATAAATTAATCCAAAAACATTATGAAGAAGACAAAAAGAAAACCATTGCTATTGTTTGTCATGGCGGAGTAGCGAAGACTATTATAGGAATAGCCCTTGATATTCCTTTGCACAAGGTATGGCATATAAGACAACAGTCTACTGCTCTAAATGTTTTGCTGTATGTGAAAGATGTCGGCTTTTATGTTGGTTCTGTAAATGATATTGCCCACCTTACTTTATTAAAAGAGAAGGGGGAACAAATTGAACAACATTAAAATCAAGGATTTAGTGAAAAATATCAAACCTGTCAATAAAGAAATTGAGAAAGAAGTTTTAAAAAAGTTTGATAACTTAACCAAACCCAGAAAAAGTCTGGGGTTGTTAGAAAATTTAATAGCTAGAGCAGCCGGGATATATGCTACTGCAAAACCGGACCTCAGTAGAAAAGTAATTTTTCTGATGGCAGCTGATCACGGGGTTACTGCCGAAAAAGTAAGTGCATATCCATCTGAAATTACCCGGCAGATGATTTTGAATTTCTTAAATGGTGGTGCTGCAATCAATGTGCTCACCCGTCATTTTGGCATAGAGGTAATAATTACGGATATGGGAATAAGAGGAGATATTACAGATATCAAAGGCTTATTTAATAAGAAATTAAACCATGGAACCAAAAATATGGCTGTAGGACCAGCTATGTCAAGGGAAGCAGCAGAACAATCAATTATTCACGGATACGAAGTTTTTGAACAGGCTTATACAGAAAAAGAGATTGGCTTAATAGGGTTAGGTGAAATGGGAATTGGCAATACCACTGCCAGCAGTGCAGTAATATCTGTATTAACCGGTGAAAAAGTAGAAAAGGTAGTTGATAAGGGAACAGGGCTTAAGCCGGAAGAAGTATTACATAAGATTTCTATTATTAAAAAAGCTATTGAAATAAACCGGCCAAACCCTGATGATGCCATAGATGTCCTGGCAAAGGTAGGAGGATTTGAAATTGGCGGACTGGTAGGTTGTATCTTAGCCGCTGCAGCGAAAAGAATACCGGTGGTTATGGATGGATTGATATCAGGTGCCTGTTCACTATTGGCAGTGAATATTGCTCCTATAGTTGAGGATTATCTCTTTGCCAGCCATTGTTCAAAAGAGAAAGGTCATAAAGTTGCCTTGTCTAATCTCCGGAAAAGACCAATCTTTGATTTGGAAATGCACCTGGGAGAAGGAACCGGAGCGGTTTATGGTATGAATTTTATTGAAACAGGATTCAAACTTTTAAACCAAATGGCTACATTTGATGATTTGATAGAATCTTAAAAATATTTAAAAAAAGATTTCAGAGTAATATGTATGAATAAAAGATTACCCAAACTGGTTTTAATTACCGGTGGAGTACGCAGTGGAAAGAGTACATTTGCGCAAAATATGGCTGAAGGTTTCGGTAAAAAAATAACCTTTATTGCCACTGCCCAGCCCCTGGATAAAGAAATGAAACAAAGAATTGAAAGTCATAAAGCAAACCGGCCGAAACACTGGGAAACCCGGGAAGAACCCTGCCAGGTAGCCAAAGTTATCTCAAAAACGGGACAGAATACAGATGTAATACTGGTTGATTGTCTCGGTTTGCTGGTATCCAATCTGATGCAGGATTATCAGGAAAAAGTATTCAGTAATTTGCTGGCTGAGAATATTATAAAAAATATTCAGGAAATTATTGCAGAAGCATTAAAATGTCCCGCAACTGTTATTATCGTGTCCAATGAAGTAGGATTAGGGTTGGTCCCCGAAAATGCTATGGGGCGTTTTTTTCGCGATATTTTAGGACAGGCCAACCAGTTAATTGCCTCAAATGCGGACAAGGTATATTTAATGGTAACAGGCATTCCTCTTTTGATTAAGGGAAATAATAATGAGAAACATTTTTAGAAGATTCATATTGGCTATCTCCTTTCTTACTGTTTTGCCTGTTGATTGGCTCTTTATCAGAAATACCCCTGAAAATCAAGACTTTATTAAAGATGACCTCTCAAAATCCAGTATATTTTTCCCGATAGTGGGCATCCTGATTGGCCTCATTCTGGCGGGTACTAATTATTTGCTCCAGTATACTCCATTTGATTTTTTGTTATCTACTGGAATTATACTTACTATATGGGTATTCTTAAGCGGAGGTCTGCACCTGGAAGGCTTTGGGGATATGGTAGACGGATTCTCCGGTGGCAAAAACCAGAAAGAGATTATCCGGATTATGAAAGATGGTGCAATAGGCTCAAAGGGTGCTATTGCTTTAATCCTGCTGATTCTTTTAAAACTATTATTAATATATACACTACACCCATTTTATAGAATAGAAGCACTGTTACTAACTCCGGTTATAGGAAGATGGTCTATGGTTCTGGCAGGCTATTTTGGCAAGCCGGCCTCCTCGGATAATTCTCTATCACAAATGTTTACTGTTTATCTGGGAGAAAAAGAAATAATTCTGGCTACAATTATTACAATACTATACGGTTATTACTTATTATCATACCCTTTACTTTATTTTCTCGTGTTATCGGGATTTATTACTTATCTGCTTATTTCATATTCCTTTTCTAAAATGCAGGGCATTTGCGGGGATGTTATTGGTGCAACAAATGAGCTGACAGAAATAGTAGTTTTATTGATTTTTCAACTGTTATAATATGGTATATAAAATTAATCTTAATTAACCAGAAAGGTTTAAAATTGAACCCGGATAATAAATTAATACAAAATAATCAGCGGCTTAAACAGGGGACAACCCTGGTATTAATTGTGCTTTTAGCCAACACCCTGCTGGTAGTCTTTAAATACTGGATTGGTTTGCAGCTTAATTCAGTCGCCATCATGGCAGAGGCCTGGCACGGCCTTTCTGATTCCTTAACAACTATTATAGTGTTTATTGGTTTTCGAATAGCAGGTAAACCGCCGGACAAAGAGCACCCTTTTGGACATGGACGTATGGAAGTTATATCATCTTTGGTTATTGCAGTTATACTTTCCCTGGTATCTTTTAATTTTTTTATAGATTCGGTTAACCGGATAATTCAAAGACAGTCCATTGAGTATAATCAGGCAGCACTAATTATTTTTATCGCATCTGTAATGTTAAAAGAATTTATGGCTCAAATCTCAATAAGTATTGGCAGAAAAATCAAATCAGAAGCCCTTATTACTGATGGATGGCATCATCGCAGTGATGCTTTTGCCTCATTGATTATTATCATCGGTATTTTCTTAAATCCTTACTTCTGGTGGATTGACGGGATAATGGGAATCATTATTTCCCTGATTATTGCTAAAATAGCATATAATATATTAAGTGATACTGTCAGTAAACTCATCGGTGAGGAGCCGGGAGAAGAATTTAACAGAGAATTAAAAAGAATTGTACAGGATAATACTGTCAAAAATGTTAAACTACACCATATCCACCTGCATAGGTATGGGGATCACCGGGAGTTAACCTTTCATATTGTCTTGCCGGAGGAAATGAAACTTGGGCAGGCTCATGAGATTGCCACCGGGCTGGAACAAAAGATTAATAGCCATTTGAATGTAGAAACAACTATTCATATAGAATCAGAGGAGGATTAGAATTAAAAAGTTTTTTACTTAATTTTCCAGACCTTACTATCTTCACTAAATGACATATTATTTATATTATTAAGAAAAGAGAAAGGAGTGATTTAAAATGAAAATAAGCGCCAGAAATATGTTAAAAGGTATTATTAAAGAGATTAAAGAGGGTGCAGTTAATGATGAGATAATCGTTGAATTACCCAATGGAATGGAGATAACCTCTGTAATTACTAAATCATCTGTTCAGAACCTGGGATTAGAAAAAAGTAAAGAAGTATATGCCGTTATTAAAGCCAGCAATGTGATGATAGCTGTGGATGATTGAAAATAATTAAATTTATTCTCTATGTCTGATCTGTTGTTTGTTGACAAAATACTAATATCATTTATAATTTACAAAGGTGTTATTATAATAACACCTTTGTAAATATTTTATTTATCAATAAATAAATCTCTTCGATTTACCTGGTCTAAGGATTAATCTATGACCGGTAAACGCAAGGCTCAAAAAGTCTTAAGGGCATAAATAGAAATACTTATGCCTCCCGTATTTGGAAAGGAGAGAATCATGAAACCAGTAATATATAGCAGTGTTTTTTGATATAGCTTATTTTTAAGAATATCAAAAATCACTGCTATTTTATTTTCAGAAAAATTGTTGATGATAGAAAAGTAAAAATGACAATAAAAAGAAGAAAAGGTTTTGCTTATTAGGATGAAAAAAAAGATTGATATATTTTATCTAAGTTTTATTATATTGGGAATCATTGTCATATTACTCATACTTCTCCCACCCTTAAAGACGATTCTCTATACTCCAATATCAACTTTGTGGCATACAATTTTAGACCAGGAAGTAAGTTTTTCTATCTGTATAACCGTAATAGCTGCCCTGGCTGCAACAGCTTTTGGTTTTTTATTAGGAGTGCCTCTGGCTTATCTTCTGGCAAGGCATTATTTTTTTGGTAAGAGAGTGTTGGAGGCAATTATAGATATCCCGATTGTGATTCCACATTCTGCTGCAGGAGTAGCGTTACTTTTTGTATTTGGTCGTAATTTTTTTATAGGAAAGGTTTTCAGTGCAATAGGAATTGATTTTTTTCAAACATTCAATGGGGTTGTTCTGGCAATGATGTTTGTCAGTGTACCATTTTTGATTGATTCAGCAAAGGAAGGATTTAGGGCAATAGATATTGAATTAGAAGAGACTGCTTACACCTATGGGGCATCACATTGGCAGGTATTCTGGTATATATCTCTTCCTTTAGCCTTAAAAAACATTTATTCAGGCTGTATCCTTATGTGGGGACGGGGTGTTAGTGAATTTGGAGCAGTCATGATTATTGCCTATAATGCCTTCTTTTTGGGAAAAAGCGGTAAGGTATTACCGGTTTTGGTCTCTGACCGATTTAATTTTGGTCTTTCCTATGCCCGTCCTATTGCTGCACTGGCAATATTAATATCATTAATTTTCTTTGTTATTTTAAGAATTTTAATAACAAGAAATGAAAATACATAAATAGAGAGGGGGAATATTTATATTTCAACTGAAAAACTTGTCAAGATTTTAAAGAATTAAATAATAAGGAGGAAATAAATTGAAGATTAATAAATTAAAAACAGTATTTCTTTTGGTAGTGTTTGTTCTAATATTCACAGCAAATAGTGTTCTGGCAGTACAGGAGGGTGTTGCCCTTAAAATAACCTCCGGTGATACTATAAAGACATTGTCAATAGAAGAAATAATAGATTTACCTGCTTTAGAAGGTTGGGGCGGGAGAATGCGCAGTACTGGTGCTATTGAGGGTCCTTTTGCATTAAAAGGAGTCTCAGTTATCGATCTATGTGATATGGTTGGTGGCATAAATCCTGATACAGCTGTTAAGATTATCTCCAGAGACGGGTATGCCATGACTTTCAGTTATAAACAGGTAACCGAGAATGATTTTATTACCTATGATCCCGTTTCTCTCAATGAGGTGCCCCATGATGACCTTCATATGATTTTAGCTTACCAGACTGATGGAGATGAGATGACTTTTGAGCTGGGCGGTCCTTTAAGACTGGCAATCCTCAGTGAGAAGAACCAGGTAACTGATGGCCACTGGTGGAGCAAATGGGTTGAGCAGATAGAGCTGGTTCCCGCACCCAAAGACTGGGTTTTACAACTAAGAGGTGACCGGGACGAGGATATTGACAGGGCTACTTTTGAATCCGGGGCTGCTGAAGGCTGTCATGGTACAAAATATATCGACGATAAAGGCAGAGAATGGGAAGGCATTCCTCTTTGGCTGTTGGTCGGACGGGTAGATGATGATAATCCACATGAAGATAAAGCCTTTAATGATTCATTGGTTAAAGATGGATATGAGGTAGAAATTATTGCTGAAGACGGATTCAGTGCTACATTGCCGATTTCTGCTATTGCCCGTAGAAATAACATTATTGTAGCCTATAAGTTAAACGGGGAATCACTACCGGAGGATTATTGGCCATTAAGACTGGCTGGCGAAGGCTTAACCGGAAAAGAACAGGTAGGACAAATCAAGGAAATTAAAGTAATTTTCCCATAAGAGAAAATTGTAAAAGAACTGAACATTAAACAGGAGAAGAATTATGTCCGCAAAATTATTAAGAAAAGCTGTCCTTGGCACTATATTGATTTTTTTGATACCTGGTTTAATTTTAACCGGATTTAGTCAGGAGAAAACAACCGTTAAGATTCAGGCAGCGGGAAGCTTATTAGTTCCTTTTGGAGCAATAGAGAAGGCTTTTGAAGCAGAAAATCCTGATATTGATGTCCTGGTTGAAGGGCATGGAAGTATTCAGGTTATCCGGCATGTGATCGAATTACCAGCTTTTTCAGGAGAACCTGTTGCCGATATTGTTGCAGTAGCCGACTATTCATTGATTCCGAAACTGATGTACGAAACAATGATTCCGGAAAGTCAACAACCTTATGCTGATTGGTGTATTCAGTTTGGCACTAATACTCTGGGATTAGCTTACACTCCTCAAAGCAAATACAATGATGAGATAAATACCGATAACTGGTATCAAATTCTTTCCAGACCAGAGGTAAAAGTCGGAATTTCAGATCCACGCTTTGATTCCTGTGGTTATCGGGCGTTTATGGCATTAAAATTAGCAGAATTCTTTTATCATAAGGATGATATACTACATAGTGTGATTGGAAGATTCTCTTATCCTGTTAGAGTGGAAGAGAATGAGGATGGTTGTACAATACTGATTCCGGAACTGCTGGAGGCAGAAAGGCTGGCTATTAGGGATTCCAGTATCAAATTGCTTTTTCCTATCCAGTCAGGTGACCTTGATTATGGCTTCGAATATAAAAGTGTTGCCGAGCAGCATGGGGTAGATTTTCTGGAATTTCCTACTGAGATCAACCTGGGTTCTGAGAAATACAAGGAAATATATTCGAATATAAAAGTTAAATTGGCCTTTAAAAGATTTGCATCAGTTAATCCGGATTATGATATTCTACCTATTATTTACGGAATAACAATACCCAATAATGCTCCTCATCCCCAAGAGGCAATCAGATTAGTGGAATTTATCCTGAGTCCACATGGTCAGGAGATAATGGAAGACAAAGGACAGGTTGTTATTAATCCACCTGTTGTAGATGTTTTAGACAATCTTCCCCGGTCATTAGCTGATACAGTAATTGATAAATAGAAAAAAACAATAATGAAAAAATAGATACCTGAGCTTCAATATCAGGTATCTATTTTACTATACTATAAGATAAAAAAAGTAGTTGTGATATTAAATCATATTTTGCGGATATATTTGCACTAAAATTGTTATTTGTGTATAATTAACTGGAATTAATTAAATACTGTACAATTTTCTTCGAGTTAGTTTTTCTAAAGGTCTTCCTATGAAAGCTAACCATCAGGTCCAGCAAGAAATTGCTGAGCCCCCCGTGTTTGGAAAGAAGAAATAATTATATCCTGTACGGGGAAAAGTACAGGATTTTTTATTTTAATAAAAAAAAATTTTTGGAGGGTTTTATGTTTTTAAATTTACAGAGTATGAAAAAATCAAGCCTCATTTTAACTGTTATTCTTATTGCTGTGTTTACATTAGGAACTATTTCTGCTATGGCACAGGACAGTGGTAAGAATCCCCTGGTTATGGAAGGATTTCGTCTGACCGATGAGTTAGATGAAGAAGGGCAGAGAACAGTTATTATTGAATTTACTTTCAGCAAGAATGTGGTTAATATGGAAGTCAGCGAAAATAACAGTAAATGTTTCAAGGTTATTAACAGAGAAGATGGTAATGAAATATCTGTAGAAGTTGAAATGGCTGATGATCAGATTGAAAGAGAAAAGAGAAATAATATTAATCTGATTATAAATGATGGTATGGAATCTTTAAAAATTTACCAGATAATTATTTCTCCTGAATTAGAATCAAGAAGCGGAGAAAAATTAGGGGAAGAACTGGTTTTAGAATTTATGTCTTTAGGCATAATAGAATAATTCTGAAAAAAAATCATGACCGGGATGTAGATGCAAAAAATTTTTTCTGCTTTAAAATTAAAAAAGAATAGTGTACTCCTGATATTGATTATTATTTTACCTTTAATCGGGATTTTTTTCTCACTTTTTATAGGCCGGTATCCATTAACCTGGCCTGATATAATGGCTGTATTTAGAGTAGCTGTTAATCCTCAGATCAGTCAGGACTTTCCGGATATCTACAATACGGTGGTCTGGAAAATAAGGTTGCCCAGGGCTATCCTGGGTGCAATGGTTGGAGGCAGCCTGGCTATCAGCGGGGCTGCCTTTCAGGGATTATTCCGTAATCCATTAGTCAGTTCAGGTATTCTGGGAGTAAGTTCAGGGGCAAGCTTCGGAGCGGTTTTGGCAATAATTTTATATGGCCAGAATTATATGGTCTATTTTTATGCCTTTGGTTTTGCCTTACTGGCAGTCGCTATGAGTTTTTTTATTGGTCAAATTTACCATTCCACTCCAACTATTACCCTGGTGTTAGGCGGTGTGGTCGTATCTTCAATTTTTTCAGCATTGGTTTCTTTTGCCAAATTTGTGGCAGACCCTTTTGAAAAATTACCATCAATAACCTTCTGGCTTATGGGTAGTCTGGCAACATCCCAGTATAAAGATATTCTTTTTTCAATTATTCCTATTTCTATTGGGGTTATTGGTCTTATCGCCCTGCGCTGGCAGATAAATGTCTTGTCAATGGGAGACAAAGAAGCCCAGGCTTTGGGTATCAATAATATTTTGACAAAAATTATTATGGTCTTATGTGCCTCACTTGCAACTGCAGGGGCTATCAGCGTCAGTGGCAATATCGGCTGGGTAGGACTGGTTATGCCGCATATCGGAAGAATGATGGTGGGCAATGACAACCGGATTCTTATTCCAGCCAGCTTTTTCCTGGGAGCCTTCTTTATGATTGTAGTAGACAATTTAAGCCGTACCCTGATTGGAGCCGAGATCCCACTGGGAATTCTTACTGCCTTAATTGGCGGACCTTTCTTTGTTTATCTTTTAAAAAAGACGAAAGGGAAAGGGTGGTAAGATGGCAATATTGGAAGTCAAAGAGGCAAGTTTTGGTTATGGGAGAAATATTGTCCTGGAAAATATAAATTTCCAGATGAATGCAGGAGAAGTTATCTGTTTGATTGGTCCCAACGGCTCAGGTAAGACCACTCTCCTGGATTGTATAATGGGAATTTTACCGTTAAGGAGAGGTAAAGTATTTTTACAGGGGAAAAGTATCAGTGATTTAAAAGCCAAAGAAATTGCCCGGATTATTTCTTATGTTCCTCAAATACATAAAAAGACCTTTCCCTATACAGTTGAGGAAATTGTGTTAATGGGTAGAGCCTCTCATATTGGCATGTTTGCTTCTCCCGGTAATGAAGATATTTCCATTGCCCATGAAGCCATTGAGACAGTAGGAATAAAACATTTGCAGCATAGACCATATACTGAACTTAGCGGGGGTGAAGGTCAGCTGGTCATGATTGCCAGGGCACTGGCACAGCAATCCAGGATTATGATTATGGACGAACCAACTACCTATCTGGATTTTCAAAACAGCTTGACAGTCCTGGAGGTAACCAGACAATTAGCAAAAAAGAGAAATTTATCCATTATCCTGGCAACTCATTACCTGAATCATGCTTTTTATTTTGAGAATAATGGCCTAAATACCTTTACAGCCATGTTAGATAAAAAAAGTTTTGCCATATATGGGCGGCCAAATAAGGTGTTAACAAGGGATAATATAAACAAGATATTTAACATAGACTGTAAGATTATTGATTACGATTCAGAGGAGATAAAAAAGCAGAGATACATCATACCTATAAAATTATCAGAAAGAAAGGAGCATTTAATAGATGTTTAAAAGAAATTTTAGTTTGTTTTTGAGTGTAATTTTTTGTATATTTTTATTAATTACATCCGGAAGTCTGGCAAATAATGATAGCCTTGCCGAAAAGAACATCGTTGTAGACTGTTTTGACAGGGAAGTAGAGGTGCCTGATTCCGAAGATATAGAACGAATCGGCTGTCTTTTTGCCTATTCCGGCCATGCCGTTGCCTTACTAAATCGGGGTAATGATATCGTGGCAATTGTGGATGGTTTAAAAAGAGATGTTCTTTTTACAGAAATGTATCCCAATATCAAAGATGCGATTGTTCCCAGCAAAAGCAGTGTAATAAACATTGAAGAGTTAGCCAGGGCAGATTGTGATATCCTGTTTATACAGGGAGAAAATGCTGTAAATGAGGCTTATGTAGCACAAATAGAGCAGTTTAATATTCCTTACCTGGTAGTTGATTATGGTTCTATTGCCGAGCACCAGTTTTCTATGGAAATGATAGGCAAAGCCCTGGGAGAAGTCGAAGAAGCCAGGCAGTATATTGATTATTACAATCATTGCATAGAAAGAGTACAGGAAAAAATCAAGGAAATTCCTGATTCTGAAAGAGTTACTGTATATCATTCAGTTAATGAAGCAACCAGAACTGATGCCCGGGGAACCCTGGCAGCCGAATGGTTGGAAATTGCCGGAGCACACAATGTCTCTCTTGATACAGATTTAAAATTTTTGGAAAACAAGTATTTTGCCAGTTTAGAACAGATATTACTCTGGGATGCAGAAGTATTTATAGTAAATGAAGAGAATGTTGATAAATATATTCTTACCAATGAACAATGGGCTGATTTGCAGGCAGTGAAAAATAACAGGGTATATAAAATGCCTAATGGTGTATCCCGCTGGGGTCATCCAACCAATGCCCTGGAGACACCTCTGGCAATTTTATGGGTAGCCAAGCTGTTATATCCGGATTTATTCGAAGATATCGATATGCAGGAAGAAGTAAAATATTTCTATTCCAATTTTTATGAATGGGATTTAACTGACGAGTACGTAGAGAAGATATTAAGCGGAGAAGGAATGCGATTGAGAAAAGGAGATGTTTAGTTAAAAAGATGAGATTTCTTTTAGCTATTGATGATACAGACCAGAAAGATTGGCCGGGAACCGGTCATCTGCTGGAGAAAATAAGGAAAAATATTACTGAAAACGGGTGGGGAATAACTGATTGTATCACCAGGCATCAGTTATTCGTTCACCCGTCAGTCCCTTATACTTCTCATAATAGTGTTATGTGTTTTGCTGGTGAAATATCTCAGAAAGAGAAAATAGAGGATATTATCGATTTAACTATCTCCTATTTAAAAAGGGAATCAGCTCCGGAAGCTGACCCCGGTTTATGTGTTGTTTTCCCTGAGCAACTAAAAAATCCCGAAAAACTAATCACCTTCGGGAAAAAGGCAAAAAAAGAAAAACTTTTCAAAAAAGATGCCTATAAATTGGCTGAACAGCTATCTATATATTTATCAGAACATGGTGGGACCGGAGACGGGGTTATCGGAGCTTTAGCAGGAACTGGTTTACGTCTCAGTGGTAATGACGGGCGTTTCCGGGGGAAACTTTTTATTTTGGATGAAAAAACAAAATATTCAGTTGGTAATTTATATAAATATAACGGCATTGATAAGATATGTTCTGAAGAAGGTGAACTGCCTGCCAGTGAAGAGTATGTATTTCTATCGGGAAAAGTGAAAACAGTATTGAGAGAGAACCAATCGGTATTGCTTGTAAAGAAACAGCTGGAACAGGATAGGGTAATCTGGGAAAATTTAGAGCATGCAGAGATAAAGCGATATTAGTCAGAATGAATTAATTAAATATTAATCTACCTGGACATCGGGATATTATAAATAAATACATATAAAAGATATAAATTAAAAAGTAGTTTTGACTTGATTTTTAGCTGTATTTTGATTAAACTAACTATTGGTTAGCTATTTAAACAGAAAAAATTTATTTATAAGTTCTTTTAAAATATAAATTTAAGGTATTTGCCAATAATACCTACTTATTTTATTTAATTTCGACTTCAGATTTCTAAGGTTTATGGACTATGAATGTGAAGCGATAGGGTATGTCAGGAAACCGACATGCCTCCCATCATGGAAAGAAATTAAAGATGTAAATGCACGATTTATATCAAGACTTCCTGGATGGGAAGTCTTTTTTGTTTTTAAGGCATTTACAATGGAGGGAAGTGATGAATGGCTACATAATTTTTCAACAGTTAATTTGAATAGTTTTACAAATAAAAATTACGGAGGATGGAAAAAATATGTTAAGAAATTTCAACAAAAAAGTTTTTTTAGCAACATTAGTTGTTGTATTATTAAGTGGAATATTTGTAATGTCAACTATTGCAAATGAAGATCAAAAAGGAGAGTTGGTTATCTTTCATGCTGGAAGCTTGACAGTACCTGTTGATAATTTAAAAACTGCTTTTAATGAGATTTACCCAAATATTGAGGTTAAAACTCAGGCAGGCGGAAGTCGTGCTATTGCCCGTGAAGTTGCCGAACTTGGAAAACCAGCAGATATTCTAATGTCAGCAGACTATATGGTAATAAATAATTTGCTTATTCCGGATCATGCAGATTGGAATGCAGTTTTTGCCGTAAATTCCATGGTTATTATGTATACTGATCAAAGTAAATATGCTGATGAAATTAATGAGGACAACTGGTATGAGGTCCTTGTAAGGGATGGAGTCCAATACGGACACAGTGAACCGGATATGGATCCCTGTGGATACCGTTCTGTCCTGTTATTCCAGCTTGCAGAAAATTACTACCAGAAAGAAGGAATAAACCAGGCACTTTTAGAAAATATTCCTCAGAAAAATATTCGTCCCAAATCTGTTGAACTGATTGCCATGCTGGAAACAGGTGCCCTTGATTATGCATTTGAATATGAATCAGTAGCTCTTCAACACCAGGCAATGGATGACAGCTTTAAATTTGTGAAATTGCCTGATGCTATTAACTTGAGCTCTCTCAAATATGCAGATGATTATGCAAAAGCTACCATAGAACTCTCTGGGGCGGAACCTGGAACAACTATTACCACTAAGGGTGAACCTATTGTCTATAGTCTGACCATGCCCTTTAATGGCGAAAATCGTGAGAATGCTATTACATTCCTGCAGTTCTTATTTGATGAAGAGAAGGGACTTAAGATACTGTATGAATCAGGCCAACCAGTAGTGGAAGTTGAAGCAGTAAATGGCAGGGAAAATGTTCCCGAGGAACTGGCTGATTTGATAAAATAATTATTCAGTGTATGATAATGAAATAACTCAAGAGTACGAAGGTCATAGTAATAAAAATTATTTATAATCTATCGGCTTCGTACTCTTATATTCTTGTAAATAACTAAGCTGGCGCAAGAAATTAAGGAGTATCCTATTGGGAAAACGTTTTGAGCTTTTGTATATTATTGCAGCTATTACCGGTTTTATTATATTATTTTTTAATGTCTTTCCAATTTTAAATACTTTTTACTGGACTGATTTAGATACTATAAAAGAGACCATTGTTGATAAAGAAGTTCTGGCAAGTATATGGTTAAGTGTGAAATGTGCTTCAATTACAACTGTAATTGCATTTTTTCTTGGTATTCCCCTGGCATATTATTTAGCACGCCATGAATTTAAATTTAAAAATCTCATTGAAAGTCTGGTAGACATCCCGATGGTCATTCCTCATACTGTTGCCGGCATCTGTCTGTTAACCGTATTAAGTCCACGCAGTCCTATCGGTCATTTTCTGGATAAAAACAATATCGAAACCCTGGGAACTGAAATAGGGATTGTTATTGCAATGCTTTTTGTCAGCATGCCTCTTTTAGTTGATTCAGCTAAAGATGCCTTTAAGTGGGTTCCTACCAGAATGGAAAATGTATCACGTAGTTTAGGTGCTACTCAAATGCAGACCTTTTTAGGAGTAACTTTTATCCTTTCCTGGAGAGGTATTTTGAGCGGAATGATTGTAACCTGGGCAAGGGCAATAAGTGAGTTTGGTGCCGTCATTATTCTGGCATATCACCCGATGATAGCGCCGACTCTAATTTATGAAAGATTCACCACTTATGGAATGAAATATGCTGTTCCATCCAACATTATCCTGATTGCTATTAGTATCATTATCTTTATTATTTTACGGTTAGTGTCACTGGGAGGTAAGGAAAAGCATGATACACATTAAAAACCTTGATATAAAATTAGGAGAATTCCGGATAAGAAATGTAGAACTAAAAGTAAAAAAAGGTGAATTCTTAGTTCTTTTAGGTCCAACTGCTGCCGGTAAGAGCGTGATAATTGAGGCTATTGCCGGGTTGGTGCCTATTCAAAGCGGTAAAATAATGCTGAATAACCGAGATATTACCCAGTTAAAACCGGAACACAGAAATATTTCTATCTGTTACCAGGATTACAATCTTTTCCCACATATGAATGTCCGTAATAATATCTGTTATGGATTGCGCTTCAAAAAAGACCGAAATAATCCCCAGTATAAAAAGAATTTTAAGGCAATGGTAGAATTATTAAAATTGGGAGATATCCTGGATAGATTACCCCTTAACTTAAGTGGAGGAGAACAGCAGCGGGTATCCCTTGCCAGGGGATTAATTGGAAACCCGGATGTATTACTGTTAGACGAGCCCTTATCTGCTTTAGATCCGAATATCAAGACTTCCATCCAGGAAGAGTTAAAGAATATCCATCAGGCACTTCATACCACCATTATCATGGTGACTCATGATTTTATTGAAGCAAATTACCTGGCACAGCGGGTGGCTATTGTTCATGAAGGAGAGATAATCCAGCAGGGTTATCTGGAAGATATATTTCAGAAACCTAAATCTGTCTTTGCTGCCCGGTTTATCGGGGTAAAAAATATCTTCTGGGTAAAAAATCCAGAGGAATTATCATTTTTTGGTTTAAAAGAACCTGCCTATATTGGTATCCGCCCGGAGAATATTTATGTCTCACATCAACCTGTCAATACAGATTACCAGTTTGAAGGAAAAGTGGGCTATGTACAGAATAATCAAATATATATGGAGATTGAATGCTGTAACTCAACAAGAAATTACCTTTCTTATCTCACCATTAACCGCTTCTTTGAGCTGAATTTAAAAAAAGATATGCCCATCTATTTTGGCTTTAATAAAGAATATTTGATTCATATTGAAGAAGACAAAGCAGAATAATAGTGATAGGTTTTTAGTTTTTTGTTCTTAGTTTTTTGAATTCTCTCAACTATACATTAATTTGTTTGATATCTCTTAATAGTTTATTACTACATTTTATATTAAGATAATATTAAGAATTTTCCTTTTTAAATTATACCATTGACAATAAATTCTGGTAATCAAATTTTGAATTTGATAAGATAGAAGAGAATAAAAGATAGAATAATACAAAAAAGTGTTTTATATTCATAATAAAAAAATATAAATTGAAAGATTTCTAGTAAAAAAGAAACCAGATAAGGTGGTGGGAGAATGATTAAGCCGAAAAAATTGGATTTATATTCCCTGGATATAGCCCGGCAGCAGAAGGAAAAATTAAGACAATTATTTCCGGAAGTTTTTACCGAAGACGGGATTGATTTTGACAGATTAAAGCAAACCCTGGGTGAAAGTATTGATACGGAAAAAGAGCGTTACAGTATGACCTGGCCCGGGAAGTCAGAAGCTTTTCAGCTGATACAAAACCCCAGTATTGGAACCCTCAAACCAGCCAGAGATGAATCCGTCAATTTTGATAATTCCGAAAACCTCTTTATTGAAGGTGATAATCTGGAAGTCTTAAAATTATTGCAAAAATCCTATTACGGTAAAATCAAGATGATTTATATTGACCCGCCTTACAATACCGGTAATGATTTTATCTACCCTGATGACTTCAAGGAAAACCTGAGCACCTACTTACAATATACCGGACAGGTTGATGCAGAGGGCAGGAAATTTTCCACCAACACAGATACGGAAGGACGTTTTCACAGCAAATGGCTGAATATGATGTATCCCAGGCTTTTTCTGGCAAAAAACTTACTGAGAGATGATGGGGTTATCTTTATCAGTATTGACGATAATGAAGTATGTAATTTACGAAAAATTTGCGATGAAATATTTGGTGAAGAGAATTTTGTTGCGATTTTTCCTTGGAGAAAAAGAACCGCAAAAAGTGATGTACCATTTGGAGTATCTCAAGATTTTGAATGGATAATAAGTTTTGCTAAAACTGAATCATTTAATGCCAATATAAAAAGTAATACAAGAAAATATTATGAATCGCCTGATTTGCCAAATAGACCTTGGCGTATACATGAAATGACTACGCATAGAACAGCCTTTGAAAGGCCTAATAGTAATTTTACAATAATAAATCCAAAAAATGGAAAAGAATACCCTGCAAATAAAAATGCTGTATGGAGAGTAACTAAAGACTCTTTTAAAAAGTTTTATAAAGAAAAAAGAATAGTTTTTCCTGGAGATTATGATTTTCTTAATATATCAAAACCAGTTTTGCGCTATTTTAAAGATAAGGATAAAGAAAAGTCTGGAAAAAGTTTTGGCTACACTTCTGTTAGCACAAATTTACCAAAAAATGTCGGAATGACTCAAGATGGCACAAAAGAAACAAGTATTCTATTTGGTAGTAAGATCTTTTATTTTCCAAAACCAGTTAATTTAATTAAGCACTTTATTCAAATGTCTACAACATTAGATAAAGATGCATTTATTTTAGATTTCTTTGCCGGTTCGGCAACCACTGCCCATGCGGTTTTAGACCTGAATAAAGAGGATGGCGGCAACCGGAAATTTATCATGGTGCAGTTACCGGAAAAGTGTGATGAAAAATCAGAAGCCTATAAGGCAGGGTTTAAGACCATTGCTGATATTGGCAAAGAAAGAATCCGTAGAGTGATTGCCAAGATCAAACAGGAAAACAGCCAGAGTCTATTTAAAAATCAGCTGGATTTAGGATTCAAGTCTTTCAAGCTGGATAGCTCAAACTTTAAAATCTGGAATACTGAGGGCATTTCACCTGAGCAGGAAGCACTG
>Ga0265294_10003646_pt1 | contig 19574 bp, 11 predicted proteins | sample MunlanPumphouse3_FD_192504 | JGI IMG/M metagenome (GOLD analysis project Ga0265294, IMG submission 192504) | Groundwater microbial communities from a municipal landfill in Southern Ontario, Canada - Pumphouse #3 | ecosystem: Environmental > Aquatic > Deep subsurface > Groundwater | place...
TTTTTAAAGTGGTGGACAGAAAAAGATACACAACTTCAATATTCAGAAAACCTGATTGCTTCTTTAGGACCAGAATATATGTGGAATACGGCTAATGTAGAGGCTTTTTTAGATTATTCTTGGAATGAAAGTGATAAAGAAGTTATTTTAAATCAATGGCGCTGGATTAATGATACTGAAAAGACCCCAGCCGCTTATATGTTAGAAAGAGAACTCTCCAATGTTTGGAATAAGGTCGTTTATAATGGTTATAATGTTCGCACCGCAATTGAAGATGCGGTGGTTGTAATAAATAAAGAGATTACTAGGAAGATGATTGAGTTTGGTTATATTGATAAAAATGGTAAAAAGTTAAAAGATTATCAATTACCGCAACTAAAGTAGTGTGATAAAAAGATGGAAGCAGTAGTAGAAAAGAAAAAAACTAAAAAACTTAATTACAAGAAAAAGCAAGGAATATTAGGAACGCTTTTTATTTCTCCTTATGCACTTGCGTTTTTAACCTTTATTGTAATTCCGGTTTTTATGGGAATATTTTTATCTTTTACAGCTTTTGATTTAATTAGAATGCCTAAATTTATTGGCTTTAACAATTATATTAATTTATTGACAGCCGATGATGTCTTTATGCAAAAGGTAATTCCTAATACAATTAAGTTTGCTTTTTTTACCGGGCCAATAGGTTATTTGTTAGCATTTTTGTTGGCGTGGTTATTAGCGCAAATCCCTCAGAAGTCACGGACGGTTTTGGCGTTATTAATTTATTCACCTTCCTTGACTGCTGGAGTGGCGATGGGAGTGATGTGGAAAATTATCTTCTCAGGTGACCAGTCCGGTTATTTAAATGCGATGTTACTGAATATGAGAATGATCGAACAGCCCATTCAGTGGCTTACTGATCCTAAATATTTAATGACTGTCATGATTATCGTTACGATTTGGGGAAGTATGGGAATTGGGTTTTTGGCAATGCTTGCCGGAGTTTTAAATATTAATCCTGAGCTTTATGAAGCGGCTTATGTTGATGGTATGAGCAATAAGTTTCAAGAAATAATTTATATTACAATTCCTTCTATGAAACCGCAAATGCTGTTTGGTGCGGTGATGAGCATTGTCGGCACTTTTAATGCGGGAGCGATTGGAGTTATTTTATCAGGAACTAACCCAACCCCTCAAAATGCGGGACAATTAATTGTTACTCATATCGATGATTATGGTTTTATTCGTTACGATATGGGTTATGCAGCGGCGATTTCGGTGATGTTACTACTGTTAGTATATTTAATGGGTAAATTAGCGAAATCACTATTTCAAGAAAAGGAGTGATGAAATGGCGAGTTTAGGTGGAACTAAAATTAATCCTAGTAAATTTCATTATTCACAATTAAAATTTTATTTTATTTTAGTACCGGTGGCACTAATTATGGCGCTTCCGATCGTCTATATTTTTAGTCACGCTTTTAAGCCTATAGAAGAACTATTTTTATGGCCGCCAAAGTTTTTAGTTAGAAGACCAACTTTAAAAAACTTTAAAGATTTAATGCAAACAACTTCGACAGCAGTGCCGATGGCGAGGTATCTTTTTAATAGTGTCGCCATTACTTTAGGGTTAGTCTTCGTTTCCATTGTAATTTCAACGATGGCTGGCTATGCTTTATCTAAATTAGAATTTAAGTTAAAGAAACCACTACTTATCTTAAATAATATTGCTTTAATGTTTGTTGGTGCTAGCGTTGTTATTCCTCGTTATTTGGTGGTGGAAAAGTTGGGGTTATTAGATAATTTTTTAGTTTATATTCTTCCTACGGTAGCGATGCCTGTTGGTCTTTTTTTAGTAAAACAGTTTATCGATCAGATTCCTCAAGACTTATTGGAGGCGGCCCGGATTGATGGCGCTTCGGATTTAAGAATTTATTGGTCGATTATTTTACCTTTAATTAAACCAGCAATCGCCACCATCGCTATTGTTTCTTTTCAAATGGCTTGGAATGATGCAGGTATTGCCAATTTATATATCGATAATGAGGCACTGAAAAACTTTGCTTTTTATATGAGCACTTTAACGACGCAAACAAATATCGTTACTGGTCAAGGGATGGCAGCGGCGGCAGCATTAATTATGTTTATTCCTAACTTAGTCATTTTTATCATTTTACAAAGAAACGTTATGAATACAATGGCTCATTCGGGGATTAAGTAGGTGATAAAATGAAAAAACTAACAATTTTATTTACGACTTTATTCCTCTTGATAATACCAATAGTAATTAAGGGTGATGTTAATACGAGTGCGCCTTATAAAACTTATACAACAGGACCTAGTAATAAGTTAATTGAAACCCAAACGGCGTATGAACCCGCTGGCAATATTAAACTTAATTTAAGAAACCCTGAAGATATCTATCTTAAGGATGAAATCATTTATATTGCCGATACCGGCAATAAAGAGATTATTAAATATGATTTAAATTTAAATATTAGAACAGTTTTTAAAACCGGCTTTAATGAACCAACTGGTGTTCATGTTGATGAAAATGATCAAGTTTACGTGGCTGATAAAGGCGCTAAAAGCATCTTTATTTATGATAAAGAAGGAAACTTAATAAAACAAATTGAAAGACCAAAAGAACCGATTTTTGGAAACGCCCCTTTCGTTCCTCTTAAGGTTGTAACAGGGCCACGAGGAGTTATTTATGTGGTTGGTGATGGTTCAACAGGAGGATTAATTCAACTTAATCAAAGTGGTGAGTTTCAAGGTTTCTTTGGTGCTAATGATACCAAAATGACTTTAATGCAACGTTTAGCGAAACTATTCAATGTTAAGTCAAGTAAAAATATTCCTGTTTCGCCTTTAAATGTCGCTATCGATGATAAAGGTTCGCTTTATACCGTTAGTTTAACGGAAGATAAAAAGTTAAAGAAGTTTAACATTGCTTCAGAAACTATTTTAACTTTGCATGAAGAAGAAAATTTTAACGCGCTTTTAATTAATGATTTTAATAATATTTATGCTTTAACAACTGAAGGAGTCATTTATGAATATGATTCTTTTGGTCAATTAATTTTTAAATTTGGTGGTAAAGATACGGGAACGAGAAGATTAGGATTGTTTGTTAATCCGGTTGCCTTGGCACTCGATAAAGATAATAATATTTATGTTTTAGATAAAGGTTTAAGTGAAATTCAAATTTTACAAAAAAGTGAATTTACTGCTTTAATTCATGAAGGTTTGGAAGCTTTTAAAGATGGTATTTATGATCTTGAAAAATGGGATGAAGTTTTAAGAATGAATGGGATGTTTGGCTTGGCCAATTCAGCGATAGCGAGGGCGGAATTTAGAAATCATAATTACGATAACTCTTTAAGTTATTATAAAATTGCTAATGATAAAGCTGGTTATAGCGAAGCTTTTTGGCAATTAAGATATAATTTCTTACAAGCTAATATGCTTATAATCATTATTGTAGTTATTGGGCTTGTTGTGGGCTTTAAGGCGCTAAAATTCGCTGATGGTAAGTGGCAAATCTACGCCCCTTTAAGAAAAGGAAAAGCGAAGCTTAATAAGTTTAAATTAGTAAGGGAATTAAAATTGATATTAAACATTTTTAGACATCCTTTAGATACTTTTTATGAGATAAAGAAAGAAAAGAAATCTTCTTATTTAGCAGCGACTATCATTTATATAAGTTTTATCGTGGTGATGATTTTTAGCGACTATGTAACTGCTTTTTTATTTAATAATAATGATTTACAAAACTATAATCTCTTAAGAACGTTTTTACTTCTTGCCGGTCTTTTAATTTTGTTTGTAGGTGCTAATTATTTAGTTAGTAGTCTTCAGTCTGGCGAAGGTTTCTTTAAAGATATTTATCTTTCAACGGCTTATGCACTAGCCCCTATCATTGTTTTTACTCCTTTTTTAGTATTATTAACACATGGGCTTACTTATAATGAAAGTTTTATTTACTCTTCCTTACAATCGATTACGATTGCTTGGTCTTTAATATTGGTAATAGTGATGCTTAAAGAAGTTCATAATTATACTATTAAAGAATTAATAATTAATATTTTATTAACTTTATTTGCGATGGTGATGATTGTAGTGATACTAGCTTTGCTTTATTTACTTACTAATCAACTTTATGAATATGTTATGGGGATTTTAAAGGAGGTGTTCGTTTATGCGCGCGTTTAAGTTAACTATTACACTAGTCTTGAGTTTATTTTTAATAGTTCCTTTTTCAAACACTCAAAACAATTATGATTTAGTAGTTCGCGAAGCTATCGCACCAAAAGAGAGTTCTTTAACTTCTAGTAAGTATACTCAAGTTGAAACCGATTTGAGAGTCGCAACCAACCCTTTTATTGATACATTAGATTATCATTTAGTAGGTAGTTTGGGAGATTTGAGTTTTTATTTTAAAGAAGAAGACTTATCATTTCGAATTAAAGATAATAAGAGCGATTATTTATGGGGTAGTTCTTTTAATTTCGATTATTTAGACGAAAATTCACCTCTTCATGATGAAGGCGACTTTGGGGCTAATGAAAGTTGGAAAAAGCGTTTTAGTTCGCCTTTAATTATTAATTATTATCAAGAAACTAATCTTAGGGATGAACATTTATTTAGTAATGGTTTATCCGATTTTGAAAGTGAACTTATCGTTGCTGCTGATAAGGTTGGCTTTCAAGCTAAACTAGATTTTTACCTTTCAAAAATAGAATTAGAATTAATGGTTTATCTAGATTTAGAAGGTCTTCATATTGAAATTCCAGCGAGTTCAATTAAAGAAAAAGGTAGCGTAAAACTATCAAGTATTCAAGTGTATCCGTTTTTTGGCGCTGTAAAAAGAGATCGTATTCCTGGCTATACTTTTATCCCCGATGGAACTGGAGCATTAATGCGATATGATGATCAAAAAAGAAGCAGTTATACGAAAAGATATTATGGTCCTGATTTAGGGTTAAACTATGAGACTAATGAAAAGTTCTTAACACTTAATACTTTTGGAGTAGTACAAGGGATAAATCAAAATGCTTTTTTAACAGTTATCGATAGTGGAGCTTCTCATGCGATTTTAACTTTTTCGCCTTCTTTAGTGGGAACTGATTTTAATCATACTTTTATTACTTACACTTATAGAACCGATTATACTCAATACTTAAACCAATCTAAGACTAGTAGTATTAAACTCGTTCAAAAGAATAAAAATGAGATTGATATTAAACAATCCTATTACTTTTTAAATGGAGAAGACGCTAATTATTTAGGGATGGCGAAAAAATATCAAAGTCTTTTGATTGAAGATGGCGTTTTAAAGAGACAAGAAGAAGGTAATATTCCTCTCCATCTAGATGTTTTAATGAGCGAATCTAAAAAAGCTTTTATCGGTAGAAAAGTTTTTCCAATGACCACTTATAATTATTTAAATGAAGTGATTAAAGAACTAGAACAAGAAATTGATAAATTGATTATTACTTTGTATGGTTGGCAAAATGGTGGTTATTCCTATAGCGCTCCTAATTATCAAAGGTTTACTAAAGTGAGTGGGAGTAAAGAGCAATTAAAGGAACTTTTAAAAACAGAGCACGATATTTATTTAGAGATGGACGTTATTAAAGTTTATCATAATAGTAAGGGTTATAAAAAGTCAGAGATCGCACAATCTATCGGTCAAGAATTAATAAATGAGGATGATTACTTCTATTTAAAACCAGCAAGTGCTTTAAAAAAACTTACTACTTTAGAGAAAAGATTTTCCAACTATGGAGAAGGAATAATGTTGTCGTCGCTTGATACTATTTATAGTGATTTCGCTACTGAAACAACGAGAGAAGAGCAAATAGCTATTATTAAAGAGATGTTAGATGTTAGCGACAAAACGATGATAAGCGAGCCTTTAGGTTACTTATTAAAAGCAGACGTTATTTTAAATACTGAGATGTATTCATCCTTGCAAACTAAATTTGACGATACCGTTCCTTTTCTCCCGCTTGTATTAATGGGTTATAAGGATGCATTTAGTAGAAATGCTAATTTCTTTTCTAATACTGTCAATGAACTACTAAGGATGATTGATTATCATTTATATCCCAGCTTTATTATTACCGAAAAAGCTAGCCATCATCTACTTAATACGGGTAGCGAGAACATTTATACTTCGGAGTATCAAAGTTGGAAAGAAGCGATTATCAGTGAATATCATTTTGTTAATGATGCGCTCCGTTTTGTTAAGGACGCAACATTAAATAAAAGGGAAATACTAGCGCCAGGATTTGTTAAAAACAGTTATGATAACGGTGTTATTATTTATATTAATTATTCTGGGAAAAGCCATTACGATGGCGATATCTTAATAGAACCGACCAGTTATGAGGTGATTTTATGAAGTTGACTAAACAAGGAAGAGAAAACCTCTTTGGTTATTTATTTATAGGGATTTGGATAATTGGCTTTTTATGGTTAACGGCTTATCCATTTTTAATGAGCTTCGTTTACTCTTTAAATAAAGTGACGATTACTGGATCAGAAGGAATTAGATTAGAAGCTGTAGGTTTTAAAAATTATTTAAATATTATTACGACTGATTTTGATTTTATCAATAATTTAAAAGGTTTCTTATTAGATGTAGTTGTTTTTTTGCCGACGATTTTAATTGTTTCAATTATTATCGCTTTAATGTTAAATCAAAAGTTGAAATTAAAAGGTTTCTTTCGTTCTGTTTTCTTTTTCCCAGTTATTATCTCTTCAGGTCCGATTATTAATGAACTTTTAAAGCAGGGAGCTAGCATTACGCCGGAATTTAGTGGAGGTGTTTTTTCTAATGCCTTTTTTGAAGCTTCACCGTTATTAAGTTCCGCTTTTTTCCATTTATTTAGTCAAATGGTTATTGTCTTATGGTTTTCAGGAGTGCAAATAGTACTATTTTTAGCCGCTCTTCAAAAATTGGATAAAGAAATTTATGAGGCTGCGGAAATCGATGGAGCTAATATTTGGGAGTCGTTTTGGAAAATTACCTTGCCGACTTTAAAACCGATGATGTTGGTCGCGAGTGTTTATACAATCGTCTTCCTCGCTACTTTTTCTAATAATAAAATTATCGTTCAAATTCAAAGAGTAATGTTCGATACCCAAAAAGGATATGGTTATTCAAGCGCTCTAGCTTGGCTGTATTTTATCGTCGTTTCTTTAATTCTTTTAATCGCTTTTCTGCTTTTTAAGCCTAAAAGAGAGAGGAGAAAAAGATGAAGAATAAATCAAGTAAAATTAAAAAACAATTATTAGGATTAAGATTTGTCGATGGGTTGATATTTAAAATTATTTTATATGCACTTTTAATTATCGTCTCCTTTGTCTACCTTTTTCCACTTTTACATATGCTTTCTTATTCTTTTAAAAGTTTAGAAGATCTTCTTAATCCAATGATTGGTCAAGTGCCAAGTAAATTATATTTTAAAAACTTTACCGATGCTTATCGAACTTTAGCTTATTTTAAGACGATGGGGAGTAGTTTATCGGTGACTTTATTACCGGCTTTAATTCAAACTTTTATCGCTTCTTTAGTTGGTTATGGCTTTGCAAGGTTTGAATTTAAAGGTAAAAAAATTTGGTTGTTGTTAGTCGTTATGACTTATATTATTCCTCCGCAAGTAGTAATGATTCCTCGTTATGTGCTTTTTCATCAGTTAAGATTATTAAATAGTTGGCTAGCGATTGTTGTTCCGGCAACTTTTGGACAAGGGCTTAATAGTGCCATTTTCATTTTAATATTTTATCAATTTTTTAAGCAAATTCCTAAGGCATTAGATGAAGCAGCGCAAATTGACGGGGCGGGAAGAATTTATATTTATTTTAAAGTGGCGATTCCACTTTCTATTCCGAGTTTTATTACTTCGTTTTTATTTTCTTTTGTTTGGTATTGGAATGAAACATATTTGGCGGGACTCTTTTTAGGTGGTAAGGTTAAAACTTTACAAATGAGACTGCAAAGCTTTGTTTCGGAATACAACGCTATTTTTGGAGGGGCGGCAGCTGATTTCGCCAACGAAGCGATTCGTATGGCGGCGACTCTCTTAATAATTTTACCGATGTTAATTATTTATTTTATTTTACAAAGATGGTTTATTGAAGGAATTGATAAGGCAGGTATAACAGGTGAATAAAAAACTATTTATATTAATAATATTTATTTTATCTTTAGTTCTTTTTGGTTGCGAAAACGGGAAGACAAAAAATGAACGCGGTGAACAAATCTTAACAAACGAAGCGAATGCGGCTTTTAGCTTTTTTTGGGAGACTTCTAATAGTGATGAAAATAGCCCTGGTTATGGTTTTAGTTTAGATCGTTATCCGAATAATCCTTCGCTTTCAAGTATTGCCAGTACAGGATTTATGTTAGCTGCTTTACCCTATGGAGTTGAAAAAGGATTTATTAGTTTCAATGCTGGTTATAAAAGAGCATTAGGAACTTTAAATTCGATGTTAGAAGTTGAAGAAGTGGAAGGCTTTTTACCACATTTCGTTAATATTAAAACAGCGGTGAGATCTCCTGGGTCGGAAATTTCTATTATCGACACGGCACTGTTTTTAGCAGGCGCGATAGTTGCGGGAGAATATTTTCAAGCTGATGTTTTAACCACCGCTGATATATTATATGAGCGTATCAACTGGTCTTTTTATTTAAATGAGACAAGGAACTTATTTTATATGAGCTACCGATTTGAAGAAGGTTTTAGCGGTGCTTGGGATCATATTAGCGAGCAACTACTTTTATATGTTTTAGCTGCTGGTTCAGAAAGTTATCCCATTGATGAAACTGTCTATCAAACCGTTAGAGATATTTCTTTAAGAGATTACAGAGGTAAGTATCGTTCTAGTATTTTAAATAAAGAGACAGAGGAGTTTATTTATACTTATAATGGTTCTTTATTTCAACATCAATTTTCTCACGCCTTTATCGATTTTAGAGATAAAAGTGATGAGAAAGGTATTAATTGGTTTTTAAATGCTAAAGAGGCGACGCTAGCAAACTATTATTATAGTAAAGATTTATCATTGAGATATAAAAGTTTTTTAGATGGTTGGGGTCTTTCGGCTAGCGATGGACCAACCGGTTATTTAGCTTTTGGATCTAAACCTGCTAAAAACTTTACTCAAAATGGAACAATCGCAACCTATGCTAGCTTAGCGAGTATTAATTATTTATATCAAGAAGTAATTGATGCCGCTCTTTATTTAGATACTTTAAAGGACTTAAAAGGGGATTATGGATTTAAAGATGCCTTTAATTTAGGACCTTTTGATAATAGTTATAATAGCGTGATTGCCGAGTTATCACCCTGGTATGCTAGCGATTATGTGGGCATCGATAAAGGAATTACGCTCTTAATGTGGGCTAATTTTGAAAATGAGTTAATTTGGAATTTATTTATGAATAATGAGAAGGTCCAAAAAGGTTTAGAGGTTTTAATGTTTTCTTAAGAAAAGTTTTAATGAAAAAGTTTGAAATGTAAAGCGTTTTCAAGTATAATAAAAATATAAAGCTATCGAAACGTTTCGATAAAAGAGGAAAAGGAGGATTTATATGAGAAAATTTGTTTTATTTGTAACAGTATTGTTTGCAGGATTATTGTTATTTGGCTGTGATGAAAGCGGCGATAATATCAGACCTGTAATTACTGTTCCATCCGCTACAAGACAAATCTATGTAGGGGATGAATTTGATCCGTTAGAGGATGTTACCGCTGTTGACAATGTTGATGGCGACATCAAATCTAAACTTGAAATTGTGGGTGAGGTTGATACTACAAAACCGGGAGTTTATGTTTTAACTTATAAGGTTAAAGATAAAGCAGGAAATAGAGCGCTAGAAAAGACAGTAACTGTCACAGTTTTAGGAACGCCAAGTTTAGCTAATTTAGTTAATGGTGATTTTATGGCTGGTATGGAAGGTTGGGAATCGTGGGTTAACGATACTCAAGATGTAACGGCTAATGTTAGTGTTGACAATGGTCAAGCTGTTATCGTTTTAGAAGAACAAAGTATTATTTTGGATAATAATTGGTGGGATGTTCAACTTAAACAAATTGGTCTGACATTTGATCGTTTTGAGTCATTTACTTTAAAGTTTACGGCTTATGCCTTAGAAGAAAGATATATGATGGTAAATCTTCAAGGTGGAGGTTTGATAGAAAAACCTATTAATGATAATTTAATTAAATTATCCATTGAACCAGTAACTTATGAGATTGATTTTTATGGTAAAACAGATGCTAATAATGCGGAATTGCAATTCGCTTTTGGTACTTTCCATAAAGTAGAAGGCGTCGAAGAAGAATTAGCCAACGTTATGACAACTGTTTACATATCCAATGTAGAAGTTATAGAAGGTCCAGAGTTAGAAAATCAAGCACCGATGATAGAAGGTGTTAAACCACTTATTGCTCCTGTTGGAGGAGAGGTTTTAATTAAGCAGGGATTAAGAGTTGTTGATGATTTTGATATTTTAACAATTGAGGATATCGTAGCTACTCCTGTAGGTGAACCAGTAGACTTTGATGTTCCTGGTGTTTACACTTACAAATATACGGTCGAAGACAGCAAAGGTTTAGAAGCGGTAGCTTATCGTGATATTCATGTTGGCTCCTTTAATATTCCTAAATTTGAAAAGTGGGAAGCATGGCATTCAGATGCAGAAGTAGATCATGCAGAACAAACCGTCACTATTGAAGATGGTGTTGCAATAATTGATGTTACTAAAGTTGGAGCTTTAGCATTCCATAACCAATTTAAAGTCGTTAATCTAATGGGCTTAATGGGAATTTATGAAATTAAATTTAAGGCTTCTTCAAGTGAAGCAAGAACTATTGTATTAGCTTTAGAACAAGACTACGGTGTTGGAGTGCCAAGAGTATGGCATAAAGTTGATTTAACTCCTGAGCTAACAGAATACACATTTGAATTAATACTTCCTGGTAATGCAACTTCGGCAGGCGCAATGGCTTTTTATTTTGGTGACGCTTCTGGAGAAGTTGATGAAGAACTACAAGCGGGAACTTATGTGGCTTCTGAAATTACAATTCAAGATTTTGAAGTAAATAATATGGAATCTATTTTTGATACATGGGAAATGTGGCATTCAGATGCAGAAGTAGATCATGCTGATCAAAAAGTTACACTTGGCAGTAACAGTGTTACAATTGACGTTATTAAAGTTGGAGCTTTAGCATTTCACAATCAATTTAAATTAACCGGTTTGATGCCTTTAAAAGGAACTTATGAGATTAAGTTTGAAGCATCTTCAAGTGAACCAAGAACTATTGTATTAGCTTTAGAACAAGACTATGGTGTTGGAGTAGAAAGAATATGGCACAAAATTGATTTAACTCCTGAATTAACAGAATATACATTTGAATTAGTACTTCCTGGTGATGCAACTTCGGCAGGCACAATTGCCTTTTTCTTAGGTAATGCAGCTCATGAACCAGGGTTTGAAGAGGGAACTTATGTCCCTTCAAAGATTGTTATTGAAAACTTTGAATTTAATTTAGAAGAGTCTATTTTTTCCAATTGGACTATCTGGCATTCGGATGCAGAAATTGATCATGCCGATCAAAAAGTTACACTTGGAGAAAATGTTGCGAAAATAGAAATAATTGAAGTTGGAGCTTTAGCGTTTCATAATCAATTTAAGATTGAAGGTTTAAAACCATTAGAAGGTACTTATGAGATTAAGTTTGAAGCTTCTTCAAGTGTTGCTAGAAGCATTGTATTAGCTTTGGAACAAAACTACGGTGTTGGGGTGCCAAGAAAATGGCATAAAATCGATTTAACTCCTGAATTAACAGAATATGCTTTTGAACTGATAATTCCTCACGATGCCACAGAAACTGGCGCAATTGCCTTTTTCTTAGGTGATGCTTCTGGAGAAACTAATCCAGAATTACAAGAAGGAACATATGTAGCTTCAACCATTATAATTAGAGACTATAGCTTTACTAGAATTGGTGACGCTCCTATTGAAGATATTGAGCCATACGAAGTTCCTCCGTTTAGTGAATGGGAATCAAATGCTGGCGGTGATGGCCAACAAGAACTCACTGTCGAAGGTGATACAGCTATTATAGAAGTGATAACGGTGGCTGGTTTTTCTTGGGATAATAAATTTTCTGTAGGAAACTTTAAACCTGTAGCTGGTGAATATGTTGTTAGTTTTGAAGCTTCTAGTTCGGAAGATCGTACAATAGCATTTGTTATTGAAGGAAATGGCGGCGCAGTTAAAAAATGGTTCAAGGTTGATTTAGAAGAGGAAATTCAAACATATGAGTTTGAACTTGATTTTGATGTAGACGTTGATGGTTTTATTGGATTTTTCCTTGGTGATGCAAGCGATGAGGGCGTTTTTACTGAGTTTCAAGAAGGAACTTATGTAGCTTCAACTATTACAATTAAAGATTTTAGTTTTACATTAAAAGAGTAAAATAAACGCTATAAGAAGGGCGCATAACTTTAATGCGCCTTTTTTATAGAATATTATTAATTAGGAGAAACACTTAATTGATGAAATTAATTTATGATATTGAAAAAAGAGCGATCGATTTTTTCTTAGATTATACTAACTTAGAAGATGATTCTAAGGGCTTTGGTCTGGTAGTAGATGATACTAGTGATTTAAATGTAGCTTCGATAGCGGCTAGTGGTTTTTTTTTATCAGCATTGATAATTGCTGAAAGAAGAAAAATACTTAAAAAAGAGAAAGCTATTGAATATGCAATAAAGACTTTAAAAACGTTTTGTTATCATGTGGATCATTATCAAGGATTTTTTGCTCATTTTGTTAATATAAAAACCGCTAAAAGACATAACAATAGTGAATATTCAACTATTGATACGGTGTTATTCTTATTAGGAATGATGTCGGTTCAACAATATTTTAAAGAAGAAAAGATAAATTATTATAGTGATTTAATTATTAAAAGAATAAATTTTGAAGAATTTGTTTATTTAAAAGATAATAAGCATACTTTTTACATGTCTTATAACAAAGATGATAAAAGAGTTCCTAACAATAATGGTTTTATTTATCATTGGAGTATGTTCGCCGAACAAATCCCGCTTTATTTAATTTATGCTGGATTAGGTTATGATCATGCTTATGAACTTTATTATAACTTTGAAAGGTTGGTAGGTGAACATCACGGGATTGAATATATTTATTCTCCTGGGAATGCGCTCTTTATTTATCAATATCCGCTTTGTTATTTAGACCTTAAAGGTATTGAAGATGAATTAGGTGTTAATTGGCTTTTAAATGCAGAAAAAGCAATTAAAGCTCACCAAAAATTGGCAGAAGAACTGACCTCAGTTTTCAAAACATTAAATAAGTATGCATTTGGTGGTTTTACAGCCTTAAAAACAAAGCACGGGTATCGAGTTTTTGGAGCTTTACCTAATGTTGATGATAAAATCAATACCGATGGAACTGTAGCCCCGCATGCTGTTGTTGGTTCCTTATCGATTGCTAATAAAATAGCATTAGAAGGAATCGAATATTTATATAACCAGCCCGGATTGTATCAAAAGTATGGTTTTGTTAGTGGTTACAACCTAGATTTAAATTGGGTTAGTAAATATTATTTAGCAATTGACAAAGGGTTAGAACTATTGATGAGTAATGCTTATTTATCTAATGATGTTAGAAAGGCGTTTATGGATCATCCGTTAGTTAAAAAAGGAATGAAAGTGTTAAAATGGCGTTAAAACGCTTAAAGGTGATAATAAAATGGCAACGATTAAAGATGTCGCTAAAAAGGCAAATGTTTCAATATCAACGGCTTCATATGCTTTAAATAATAAACCTAATGTAGCGAAAGAAACTAAAGAGAGAGTTTTAAAAGCAGCGCGAGAATTAGGCTATCGACCTAATATTATTGCGAGGAGACTTAAAACTAATAAAACCGGAAACGTTGGTGTTTTTATTTATGGTTTTGGCGGACCGATATTTTCTGATTTATTAGAAGCAATACACATTGAACTTTTAAAAGAAGATTTAAATTTAATCGTTTCAACAGGAAAAAGCAGCACCAAAATGCTGCAAGAAAAATTAATCGACGCCGCTATTATCTTTGATGCTTTTATGGAAGATGATGATATTATCAGATTTGCAAAAGAAAGGCCGGTTATTACTTTAGACCGAAAGTTAGTGGAAAAAAACAGTTATTCATCGCGAGTAAAAAATGAAGAATTAGTTTATGGATTTATTAAAGAAATAACTAAAAAAGGCTTTAAAAAATATGCTTATCTTAGCGGGCCAAAAGATAATTTAGACAACATAGATAGATATCGCGGTTATCAAAAAGCACTTTTGGAAGTAGGTATTGAAAATATTAGCAAATTTGAAGGCGACTACACTGTGGAAAAAGGCTATCTTATTGGTGAAGAAATCGCTAAATTAAAGGAAAAGCCAGAATTTATATTTTGCGCAAACGATGAAATGGCTGTTGGTTTAATTAGAGCTTTGAAAAACAATAAAATTTACGTTCCCCATGATATTTCCGTTGCCGGTTTTGACGGTATTGAACTAGGATTATACATTAATCCTCAACTTTCAACTATTAAAATTGATTATAAAGGTTGGGGAAAGAAAATAGCTAAAAACATCATCGACTTATTAAAGAAAACTACCAAAGTAACAATTACTAACCCCGAAGGGTATTTTAATTATAAAGGCACAATTAAATGAAAGAACTTTTAAAAAAATTAACCTTAAAAGAAAAATTAGGGCAACTAACTCAATTAGCCCCTCATTTTTTTAACGAACAGCTAAAGGCTAAATTATATGGAAAAATTAAAGATTTAGAAATTAACTATGAGGAGCTCTTTTATTTAGGTTCTATTTTAGGTATTGGGGGACCAAAAGAAAAAAAAGAGCTGCAAGATTTGTATTTAAAAAATAGTAAAAGTAAAATCCCGCTTTTATTTATGGGTGATGTTATTCACGGTTGTAAAACTATTTACCCGGTTCCGCTCGCACAAGCTTGTTCTTTTAACGTTGAATTAGTAAAAGAAAACGCTAAAATGGCAGCGAGAGAAGCGAAAGCTTTTGGACTTGATGTTACTTTTTCTCCAATGTCTGATTTGGTTAGAGATCCACGCTGGGGTAGAGTAATCGAAAGTTATGGTGAGGATCCGTATTTAAATTATTCTTTTTCAAAAGCAACCGCCAAAGGATATCAAGAAGAAGGTTTAATTTCCTGTGTAAAGCATTTCGCGGCTTATGGGCTTTCAGAGGCGGGCAGAGATTATAATACTGTTGATTTATCGAGAGTTAATTTGTTTAATTATTATTTATCTGGTTATCAGGGAGCCTTAGAAGGCGGTAGCGAGATGGTAATGACAGCGTTTAATACTTTTGAATATCTTCCCGCTACTATTAATCGTTACTTACTAACAAATATTATTAGAGAAAACTGGGGTTACGATGAAGCGGTTATTATCGCTGATTATGACGCCTTATTACAAACAAAAGCACACGGCGTTACCAAAGACGACAAAGATGCAGCAGTAAAAGGGATTTTAGCTGGTTTAGATATTGAAATGGCTTCAACAGCCTATTTAAGAACTTTAGAAGCGGCGATAAAAAAAGATAAAAGGATTATTAAAGCGATTGATGAGGCAGTTTTAAGAGTCTTAAAACTAAAAGAAAAAGCCAATCTTTTTAATAATGCTTTTAGTGGTGATGATAAGCTTTTAGCTGAGCTTATTAACTCCAAAGAACACCAAAACTTAAGTTATCAATTGGCGGTAGAATCGGTTGTACTGCTTAAAAACGAGAATAACATTTTACCATTAAACAAAAACATAAAAGTTGCTTTATTAGGTAATTACGCAACTAGCAACGATCTTTTAGGTGCTTGGAGTTGGTATGGCGATACTTCTCAAACAAAGGCGCTAAATGACTTTTTTGAAGTTGAATATCTCTCAAATGGTGAAGATTATCAAGACTATGATTTAGAAAAAATTAAAAAGATAGAAGCGATTATTTTAACTCTAGGTGAGGAAGCTAAAGAATCAGGAGAAGCGCGCAGCAAAGCTAATATCAATTTAAAATATTCTCAAGTAAAATTGATTAAAAAGCTTAAAAAATTAGGTAAACCACTGATTTTAATTCTTTTTAGTGGGAGGCCTTTAATTTTAACTGAAATTATTAAAGATGTTGATGCCTTATTTAATGTTTTCTTTTTAGGTTCTAATAGTTCAAAGGCAATTTATGATTTAGTTTATGGAAGTGTAAATCCTTCTGGAAAGTTAGCGATGACCTTTCCTAGAAGCGTCGGGCAAATTCCGCTTTATTATAATCACTTAAGGACAGGAAGACCCTTTTTAAATGATGGTAATCCTTATTCCTCACATTATTTAGATGAAAAAAACGAACCATTATTTCCTTTTGGCTTTGGATTAAGTTATAGCTCTTTTGTTTACGAAGATCTTAAAATTGATAAAAGTTCATTCACTCTCGATGAGTTACCAACTATTAAAATTACTATATTAAATGAAAGTAAATTTGCTGGTAAAGAAGTAGTTATGCTTTTTATTAAAGATGAGATTGCTTCTATTAGTAGGCCGGTAAAAGAATTAAAACAATTTAAAAAGGTAAGTTTTCAAGCAGGGGAAAGAAAAGAAATTAGTTTTAAGCTCAAGTATCAAGATTTAGCTTTTTATAATCAGGATTTAAATTATCAAGTAGAAGCAGGGGACTTCCTCGTTATGGTTGCTGATAAAAGTTTAAAAATTACACTTAAAGGTGATGAAAATGAAGATTTTAAATAAACCAAAACTGACAACGATTGGAAAAACATTAAAAATAGATCTTTTAGAGTCTGGAGATATTTTTAAAATATATTATGATCGAGTGATGATCAACGGTCTAAAAGGTAATTTAATCGATGGTATGGTAAGCAACATCTATTTAAAAGATGAAATAAGAAAATTATCTGCTCCTCTTTTAGGCTTGAAAAGCAACGCTAAAACAACTTTACTTACAGAACAAATATTATACGAGGGTGAAGCACTAGGGGTCAATTATCAAGTAACGTTAGAAATAAAAGATAATATTTATTATTATCATGTTGTATTATATGGAAAGGGCTTGTATTCGCTTTATTTCACTCAAGATGTGGGACTAAACGAAGAGATTGTTATTTTAAATAATGAAGCCTACAATGGACAATATCTTGACCATCGCATTTTAAAAAACAATGAAAGCATTGTTAGTCTTACAAGACAAAACATGGGAAGGCCGCACTTACTTCAATTGGGTGCTAATGAAAAATTGGTTTCTTATTCAACTGACATGTTACAATTTTTTGGACTCTCATATAAAGAAACTAATAAACCTGAAGCATTAATAAAAGAAGAATTGGCTGACGAAATAATGCAATATGAAATGCCTTTTATCGCTTTAAAAACTCAATCATTTAAGTTAGCAGATAAAAAAAATATTACATTTTATGGTCTTTACATCGATGAAGAAGATGTTATTTTAGAGGAACCAATGGAAGTTTATTTTCCAACGTTTACAAAAACTGAAAAGATTAGAGAGTTTAGTTTTAAAAAGGCAAACATTAAAGGACAAATTAATGGTGAAGATTTTACCTGCCAAGAAATAAATAAACAGTCAATGGAATGCAAGGAAGAAAAAGAGGGAGAGTTGTTATCTTTCTTTACTGGTAACCATCATTATGTTTTAAAGAAAAAAGAATTATTAACAGAAAGACCACACGGTAATATTATGCTTTCTGGAGAGATTTTAAAGGCTGGTAATGTTTTCGCAGTTTCTAATTTCATCTATGGTGTTTTTGGAAGTAGAATTGTTTTAGGTAATTCTAATTTTCATCGTCTCAATGGCGATGTTAGAAATCCTTTAAACTTACAAACTATTAGTGGAATGAGAATTTATTTAGATGATAATGGTTGGCGCTTATTAGCTCTACCATCTTTATATATTGTTTCAGCTAGTGAAACTAAATGGCTTTATAAATACGGTGACGATGTTATTGAAATTACTTATCAGGTTGCTTTAAATGATTTGAAGCATCGATTAACGTTCAAGTCACATAAAGATCAGAAATATCGCATTTTAATTACTAATCAAATAGTTATTGGCGAAATTGAATACAATAAAGAAATCAATGTAGACATTAAAGAAAATAGAGCAATTATAGATTTTATGAGTAATGATTTTGTTAGTGGTCATTATCCTGATTTAAAATATCAATTTACTTCAAAAGGTATTTTTGGTGGTGAAGAAATTTTATTTAATGATCAAGTTGGAATGGGTCTTTTAACAATTTTATTTGAAAAAGAAAGTAATTTTATAATTGATATTGACGCGACTTTAAATGAGTTTAATGATCTTAAAATAGACTACGAAAATGAAAAACTTAAATATGAGAACTTTTTAAAAGAACTTATTAATCTTGAATTAAAAAGTGATGATGAAGAGATAATCCGTTTTAAAAAACTGCTTTATTGGTATACTCACAATGCCTTAATTCATTATGCAAGTCCTCATGGCCTTGAGCAAACAAGCGGAGCGGCTTGGGGAACGAGAGATATTTTACAAGGTCCAGTTGAACTTTTTACCGCTTTAAGAAGATTTGATATTGTAAGAGATATTTTACTTAAAGTCTATAGTAGGCAGTTTAAAGAGACTGCTTCTTGGCCGCAATGGTTTATGTTTGATAAGTATTATAAAATCCAAGCGCATGATGCTCATGGAGATATTATTGTTTGGGGTATTAAAGCATTAAGCGAGTATATTATTAACACTAATGATTTTACTATTTTAGATGAAAAAGTGAGTTATTTTTCTTTAGAAACTAATGATTTTACTAATACTGATACAATTTTAAACCACTTAAAAAAACAATTTAAGGCGATTAAAAACGAAGTGATTTTAAACACCTATTTGCCTAAATATGATGGTGGTGATTGGAACGATACCCTACAACCAAAAGAAGAAAGATTGAAAGATGTAATGGCGTCTTCATGGACAATAGCTCTTCTTTATCAAACTTTAAAGAGTTTAAAAGTAGTAGTGAAAGAAGTTTCTAGAGATTTTTATCAAGAAATAAAAGAATTTAATAAAAAAATGAAAGCTGATTATCAGCGCTATCTAATTAAAGATGATATTCCTGCGGGTTTCGTTATTATCGATGATAAAATAACAAGGTTGCTTCATCCTAGTGATTTAGAGACTAAAATAAGTTACCGCTTATTGTCACTGCAAAGAGCTGTTATTTCAGAAATAGTTTCAAAGGATAAAAGACTTCAATATTTGGATATTATTAAAAAGGAATTATCTCACCCCGACGGAGTAAGATTGATGGACAAGCCGGTAAATTATCATTATGGCACTCAAACTTATTTTACGAGAGCAGAAACAGCGGCTAACTTTGGAAGAGAAATAGGAATAATGTATGTTCATGCTCACCTTAGATATATTGAAGCTTTATTAAAAGAAAATAGCGGAAAAGAAGCACTCTTAAATCTAGAAAAAGTTTCACCCATTAATA
>Ga0265294_10003647_pt1 | contig 19568 bp, 15 predicted proteins | sample MunlanPumphouse3_FD_192504 | JGI IMG/M metagenome (GOLD analysis project Ga0265294, IMG submission 192504) | Groundwater microbial communities from a municipal landfill in Southern Ontario, Canada - Pumphouse #3 | ecosystem: Environmental > Aquatic > Deep subsurface > Groundwater | place...
TACCCCCACTTACCGCGAGCGCCGGGCCCATCTGATTGACGAAACACTAGCTGAGGGTTTAGGCAATTCTTATCTAGCTATGAGCCCCGCTCAACAAAAAACTTTTAAAGAAAAAGGCGAGGAGACAGTTGCGAAAATTAATATTCTTTTAGATGAAACTAAAGTTAAAGTTAAGAAAATTGTAAACCTAATAAAAAAATGGTTGAGTTTAATTACGGGGGTAAATAAGTTTTATTTAGATCAGGAAGCAAAAATTAAAGCTGATAAAATTCTTAATTTGAAAGATAAATTGTAAGCTTATGAATAATGGCCTTTTATTTTCTGGCAGCGAACTACTAAATATCGTTGGCCCCTTGTTGGGGGTTCTTGTTGGCCTTTTTTTGCTTGCTGTTTTATTTTATGGCCTGCTTTTACTGATTCGTCAGCGCACTTCCGCTAACGCCTATTTTGAACAAAAAATTTTTTTAGTAAAGTTGCCAAAAGAAAAAAATAAAGACGGCGAAACCGCTTATACCGCCACTCAGCTTCATGAAGAAATATCCAAAGGGGAGACTCTTTTTGCCAGTATTGGCGGCTTGTCTGTCCAACGAGGTTTGAAGGCAAAAATTTTTGGTCGTTCTGATAATTTTTCTTTAGAGATTGTTGCTAGTAAAGGGAAGATTGCTTTTTATGTAGTTTCTCCACTTAGCAAAGCTCGCTATTTAGAGCAGCAGATTCACGCTCATTACCCAGAAGCTTCTTTAGAGGAGGTTGAGGATTACAATGCTTTTTCTCCACAGGCAAAAATATTGGCCGGATCCTTGAAAACTAAAAAAAGTTTTGTTTTTCCGATTAAAACTTATCGACAAATGGATGTTGACCCTCTTAATTCCTTAATTAATGTAATGTCTAAGCTCGGTAAAGATGAGAGCATTATTATTCAATATGTGGTTAGAAGCGCCCAGGCAAGATGGCACTCCCAGAGCAAAGCAGTGGTTTCTAAGATTATAAAAACTAATTCTATTAGTGATGGGTTAAAGAAAGAGGGTGGAGAAAAGTTAGATAAATTTTTAGAGATGGCCAGTTTGAAAGGTTCAAATAAAGCAGAGACGAACACGCCTAAGATTGCAACTTTAAGTGAGGTAGAGCGGGCCTTAGTGAAGGCAATGGAGGAGAAGAATAGCAAGTCAGGTCTTGATGTTAATGTCCGGGTAGTTGTTTCGGCAGCGACTGAAACGCAAGCTAAAATTTATTTAGATAATATATCCAACGCTTTTAGTGAATATAATAACTATTCTTACGGAAATAATTTTTCTCGACTTAGTCGGGGAAACGATAAAATGATAAAGGATTTTATTTATCGTCGCTTTAAGGAAAATTTTAGTTTTTTATTAAATACTGAAGAGTTAGCTAGTCTTTTTCATTTCCCTCTACGTTTTACGGAAACCCCGAATATTCTTTGGCTGGCAGCCAAATCTGCCCCAGCGTCAACTGAGCTCCCCAATGAGGGCTTACTTCTTGGTTATAACATTTATCGGGGGATTTCTTCTGAAGTAAGAATTAAAGTCGAAGATCGTCGTCGTCATACCTATATTGTTGGTAAATCGGGCGTTGGTAAATCAGTTCTTTTAGCGAATATGGCAGTTCAAGATATTTTAAATGGTGAAGGTGTTTGTGTCTTGGATCCGCATGGTGATTTGGTTAGTGATATCTTAGAGCGAATACCGCCACAACGTGCTGAAGATGTAATTATTTTTTCACCTGCCGACATTGAACGCCCCTTAGGTCTTAATTTATTAGAATTTGATTCTCGGTATCCAGAACAAAAAAGTTTTGTTATTAATGAAATGATTGGTATTTTTGACAAACTTTACGATCTTAAATCTACAGGTGGACCAATGTTTGAACAGTATATGCGTAACGCGATGTTGCTTGTTATGGATGACCCTGATAGTGGCTCAACATTAATGGAGATTCCTAAAGTTTTAGTTGATGAGAAGTTTAGACGCTTGAAGTTGGAGCGTTGTAAAAATCAGACAGTCATTGACTTTTGGCGCGATGAGGCGGAAAAAGCCGGTGGGGAAGCGGCTCTGGCAAACATCGCTCCCTATATTACTTCTAAGCTTACTTCTTTTATCTCTAACGATATGATGCGGCCAATTATTGGTCAGCAAAAAAGTTCTTTTAATTTCCGGGATTTAATGGATAGGCAAAAGATTCTTCTTGTTGATTTGTCTAAAGGGATTGTTGGGGAAATGAATGCTTACTTATTGGGGATGATTATTGTTGGTAAATTTTTAATGGCAGCTCTTTCGCGAGGCGACCTAAAATCATCAGAACGCAAGGATTTTTATTTATATATTGATGAGTTTCAAAATTTTACGACTGATTCAATTGCTCAAATTTTATCAGAGGCCAGAAAATATGGTTTAAATTTAATCATCGCTCATCAATATATTGGTCAATTAGTAAAGAATAATAATTCCACCATCAAAGATGCTGTTTTTGGTAACGTTGGAACAATGATTTCTTTTCGGGTTGGCAGCGATGATGCTGATTATTTAGTTAAAGAATTTGAGCCAGTCTTTAATCAGTTTGATTTAATCAATACTGATAAGGGAATTGCTTGTATTAAATTGTTGGTTGACAATGCCACCTTAAGACCCTTTTCTCTAAAAACTATTTGGCCCTTATTGGGTAAATCTCAACCCGATTTAGCAGAAAAAATAAAATCCCTTTCGCGTTTGAAATATGGCCAGGATAGACAATTAATTGAAACTATGATTCGGCAGCGTCAAATTAGCAGTAAAGCTTTACAAAACCCTTCTAATCCTTTAGATTTATAAGAAAAACAAGCGTTTATGTCCACTTTATATCGCGATTATCGCCCTAAAAATTTTTCGGAAGTTCTCGGTCAAAATCATGTCAAAATTGCTCTTCAAAATGAAATTTTGGCTGGCTCACCGGCTAATGCTTATTTGTTTTGTGGGCCACGGGCAGTCGGGAAAACCACGGTTGCTAGAATTTTGGCCAAGTCTTTAAATTGCGAAAATCGTCAGAGTGATAATCCTGAGCCCTGCAATCAGTGCAATAGTTGTCAAAGTATTGCTCAGGGTAATGACTTAGATGTTGTTGAAATTGACGCCGCCTCAAATACTGGCGTTGATAATGTGCGGGAAAATATTATTGCTTTTTCCAGGGTGGTAGCGACAAAAAATCGTTATCGAATTTTTATTATTGATGAAGTGCACATGTTATCAATTAATTCTTGGAATGCCCTGTTAAAAACTTTAGAAGAGCCGCCTTTGCGGGTAATTTTTGTTTTATGTACGACTGAGATTCATAAAGTTCCGGAAACAATTATTTCTCGTTGTGAGCGCTTTGACTTTAAAAGAATTCCTCTAACTGAGGTCATTGGAAAACTTCGCCGTATTGTTAGTCAAGAAAAAGTAGCGATTGAGGACGAAGTTCTAGAGGCTATTGCTCGTCAAGCAGGCGGACATCTACGTGATGCGGAAAGTTTGCTTGGTCAGGTCTTATCTTTAGGCGAGGCAGGAAAAAAGATTAGTTGGGAGCAGGCAGAACTTGTTGTTCCTCGCCATCATCATGACGAGGCTTTAGAATTGATTAAACAAATAATTAATAAAGATGTGGTGGCCGCAATTAAACTAGTTAACCAAGCGGCCGATTCTGGTCTAAATTTAAAAAATATAGTAAATGAGGTTTTAGAAGTTTTGCGAAAAATACTTCTTTATCAAGCTAGTCCAAAATTAGCTGATAACTATACGGTCGCTTTAGACGGGGAAGCAGAGATTGCTATTTCCGAGATTGCTGCGCAAACCACACCTTTTCAAATTACCGCCTATCTAGAAGGGTTTTTAGAACTCTTTAATGATAAGCTTACTTATACCGTGCCTCAGTTGCCTCTAGAAATAAAAATTATTTCTTTGTTAGTCAACACTCCTAAGGCGACGCCGACGCCGCCATCGGCTGCGCCAGTGCGACCCAATCGTTTGATTGCTTCAGCTAAAGATGCAAGCCCTTTACCACCGGAAACCTCAAAAAAACCAATGGCTGCTGATTTAAGCAGCGAAGATATCAAAGCTCGCTGGCCAGAATTTTTAGCACGAGTTAAAAGCGCTAATCATTCTCTATCTTTTGTCTTGCAAAATTGTGTTCCTGGTCCTTTGGAAAAAGGTGAACTACCCTTAACTTTTAAATATAAATTTCATAAAGAGCGCATCGGCGACCCTCAAATTAAACCGAATGTAGAAAAAATTCTGGCTGAGGTTTATGGCGGTTTAATAAAAACAGTTTTAAGTATTGATGATAAATTGATTTTAAATAATAAGCCGTTACCTGTAAAAGAGAGCGCGCCAGCTCCGATTCCCAAAAAAGAAAAAGAGCCAGTAAATAACGATAATTTATTAGATAATCTGCTGCAAACTTTTGGAGGTGAAGTTATCAGTTAATAATTTTATTTTCTATGTTAGATATAAAAAAAATTAGAGAAGAATTACCGGAAGTAAAAGCTGCCCTTTTAAAGAGAATGAGCCCTGAAGATTTAAATTTGGAAGAAATTTTAAATTTAGATGATGAGCGCCGAAAACTAACCACTCTTTATGAAGAAATGCAGGCGAGGAGAAAGCGTTTATCAAAGACTAAACCAACTCCGGAAATTATTTCTGAACTTCGATCCTTTGGCGATGAAATTAAAATAAAAAAAGAGGAACTCGATAAATTGGAGGCGACTCTGCAAGAGAAGTTAGCCGCTTTGCCGAATTTACCGGCTGCTGATGTGGTCGCTGGCGGTAAAGAGAATAACGAGGTTATTTATACCTTCTTAAATAAACCACAATTTGATTTTGAGCCTAAAGATCATGTTGAATTAGCAACTTCTCTAGGGTTAATTGATTACGAGCGAGCAGCTAAAATGTCGGGAGCGGGTTTCTGGTGCTATACCGGCGCTGGGGCTTTACTGGAATGGGCCCTGCTTTCCTATTTTATAGATTTTCACACTAAAAATGCTTACACCTTTATGATGCCGCCCTTTATGCTTAGCGAGCGCTCGGCCTATATTTCTGGCCACTTACCTAAATTTCGTGACGAGCTCTATTGGAATCAAGATAATCTCTGCCTTAATGCGACCTCAGAAATGATGCTTGGCAATTATCATCGAGAGGAAATTTTAAAAGAAACTGAATTGCCAAAAAAATATTGCGCTTACTCTGCTTGTTTCCGGCGTGAAGCCGGCGCTTATCGTCAAGAAGAGCGAGGAATGGTGCGTGGTCATCAATTTAATAAAATAGAAATGTTTATTTTTTGTCGCCCCGAAGATTCTTGGAATTACTTTGATGAACTTTTAGAAAATGTTAAAAAATTAATTGAAGGCTTGGGCTTGCACTACCAAATTTCTAAATTAGCGGCCGAAGATTGTTCGGCGGCGATGGCTAAAACTTATGATGCTGAAATTTGGTTGCCAAGCATGGGTATCTATAAAGAAGTTTCTTCGGTTAGTAATGCCTTAGATTATCAGGCTCGCCGCGGAAGCGTTCGTTTTAAAGGGGTTGATCAAAAAACTGAATTTGTTCACACCTTAAATGGTTCGGGTTTAGCAACTAGCCGTTTATTGCCAGCGATTCTAGAACAGAATCAACAAGCTGATGGTTCGGTTATTATCCCTGAAGTTTTACGCCCTTATCTGCCTTTTAAAGAAGATCGTCTGTATCCTAAAGTTAAGTGACGCTTAAACTTAATTTCCGATGAAAAAAAATCACCTGACCATTCTTGTTTTTTGTTTAACCTTCGTTTTTTGGCCGTTGCTTATTTCGGCTGCCGAAAAAAATCCAAAAACAGCTAATTATTTTTTACACTGGTCTTTAAGCGAAAGTAAAGCTCGTGAGTTGGCAAAGTGGGATCTTCTAGTTTTAGATATGGAGGTTCAAGAAAATAGCCCAGAACAACTACGCCTTATTCGCCAACTTAATCCTGATATTAAGATTTTAGCTTACATCACCTCACAAAACTTGTTTGATTCCTGGGTCAATTCTAATGAGTCGGTTCTTCGAAAAAAATTAAGCACCGGTATTTCTGATTCTTGGTGGCTAAGAAACACTAGTGGTGAGCGCTTATCTGATTGGCCAAACGCCTATGTTTTAAATATTACTAATTACTCACCTCAGGTAAATGGTCAGCGTTATAATGATTATTTGCCAAAATTTGTAATTAATAATTTGAAAAATTCTGGTTATTGGGATGGTGTCTTTTTTGATAATGTTTGGGATGGAGCGGCTTGGTTTAATGGTGGCAATGTTTCTCTTCGTAATAATGGCTACAAAAGCAGCGCTTACGAATTAAATAGTGCTTGGGTGGCGGGAATGGTTAAAATTTTTACTGAGACAAAAAAATCTTGGCCGGAAGCAATTATTTTAGGGAATGGTAGTTGGCACAACCAATATCAAAAACTTTTGGATGGTTGGATGCTTGAAGATTTTCCTACTCCTTGGGTTAGCGGTGGTGATTGGAGTGTAGTGATGAAAAATTATCTGAATTTTTCTAGTAGTGATCAGCGGTATAATGTTCTAAATGCGGCCGCTGGCGAAGCTAATAATTATCAAAAATTTCGTTACGGTTTAAGTAATGCTTTAATGGGTAATGCTTATTATAGTTTTGATTATGGCCCCTTAGATCACGGTTGTTTGTGGTGGTATGATGAGTATGCCCTTGACCTAGGAGCGCCACAAAATACCCCTTATAATTTATTAGATCGCCAAAATAAAACAATAAAACCAGGTTTATGGCGACGCGATTTTTCCAGTGGTGTGGCTATTTTAAACTCAACCAACAAAACTCAACGTTATGTTTTTACAAAAGAAGAGTTTGAGCGTTTGCGCGGCAATCAAGATCCGCTCGTAAATAATGGTCAAAGAGTAAATTGGATTAGCCTTGCTCCTAATGATGGTCTAATTTTGCTAAAAAGACCAAGTGTTATTAATACTTCTAATTTTATTAACGGAAATTTTTATCGCGTTTTTGATACTAGCGGGATGCAAATTGTTAATGGTTTCTTTGCTTATTTAGATAATTATCCGGGACGAAGTAATTTACTTAAAGCTAATTTTTTAGGAACGAGCGCTGAACAAGTAGCCGTGGCCGAAAAAGGCGAAATGAAAATAAGCAGTAATGGGCGGGAAACTTTAAAATTTAGACCTTTTGGTTCCTGGAATGGCGACTTTACGATGGCTTTTGGTGATTTAAATGGTGATGGTACTAATGAAATTATCACTGGCGCGGGACGAGGCGGTGGCCCACAGATAAGAATTTTTAATAATTCTGGTCAGGTGAAGGGAGCTTTTATGGCTTACGATAGTCTTTTTCGGGGTGGTGTCAACATTGCGGTTGGCGACCTTAATGGCGATGGCAAGGCAGAAATTGTTAGTGGCGCTGGTTTTGGTGGCGGCCCTCATGTTCGGGTTTTTGACAGCCAAAGCCGAGTTAGAGCTCAATTTATGGCTTATGATAAAGATTTTCGCGGGGGAGTTAGCGTTGCTGTTGGCGATCTTGATGGAGACGGTAAGGCGGAAATTATTACTGGTTCCGGCCCTGGAGGCTCTCCTCAGGTGCGTGTTTTTGATGGGCAAGGTAATCTTAAAGCCCAATTTATGGCTTACGATAGAAATTTAACTAATGGTCTTTTAGTCTCGGTTGATGATTTAAATCAAGATGGTAGTTTAGACATTTTAGCTAGTCTTTTAGATTAAAATTATATGGCAAACTTTTTAAAAAATTGGTGGCGCAAAAGAAGCCAGCGTTATTACTTTAAAAAACACCGTTGGCATTTAATTACGGATATCTTTTTACTGATTCTAATTATTGCTTTAGGAGTTGGTTTAATATTAATAAAAAAACAAGTTCCGACGCCAATTGACATTACCCCAATCCCACACGTAGTTCAGGTTCCAACTGAAAGCGAAGAGGCTATTAATCTGAGCGACCCTTTTTTCTCTGGTAATATTAATGCTCGTCAAGTTTTTAATTTTGAAGTTGAACTAGAAAATCCAGATCTTAGGGGTATGGAAGAAATTGATATTCAATTTTTAAGTGACAGTGCTAAGTTTAGAATTGTTTCTGTTAATGCAAGCGAGATAATTGTTATTAATAAAGATGGGGAAGAGGGGCATTCTCTCCCAGTGGATATTAAATCTCGAGGCGATCATTTAAGTATTGAAAATTTGAGACCAGGGCAAAAAATTAAAATTCAATCCAAGTTAACAGCGACTCCAATTACTGATGATCGAGTAATTAATTGGAAACTGTCAGCCCAATATAAACAAGAAGGTCAGAAAAAAGTTGTTAATCAAGAACTTAAACCCTTAGCGTTAATTAGCGAGCTTAATGTTGGCGCGGCTGCTTATTATCATAGCGAACACGGCGATCAGCTAGGGATTGGTCCCCTACCGCCACTAGTTGGTTTACCAACAAATTATTGGATTTTTTTAAGTGTCGAAAATGAAGGTAATATTCTAAAAAATTTCACTTTAACAGCTCGTCTTGCCGAGGGGCTTACTTTAGGTAGTGGCCGAACCGTTAGTCAAGGAGATCTAATTTATGATGAGGCAACGAGACGAATAACCTGGATTATTCCAGAATTAGGCGCCCTCGCTAAAGAACATCGGGCGGGTTTTAATGTTCAGTTGATTCCTAGCGAAGAGCAGATTGGTCAAATTCCTGAACTAATAAACAATATTTCTTATATTGCCACCGATTCATTTACAAAGGAGCAGCTATCTGGCAATTTGCCAAATATTACTACCGATTTAATAGCTGACAAATTAAATCAAGGGCAGGGAGTTGTCGCTCCTTAAAAATATTTTCATGTTTGATAAATTACGCCAAGCTTTTAAGCTAAATTACGAAACTCTTAACCGTTTAGAAATTAAGAAAGCGGCGATTTTAGCAAACTATGAAGCTCTAAAAAAACAGCAGCCAGAAGCGGCTATTTTCCCAGTTCTTAAATCCAACGCTTATGGGCATGGCTTGAAAGAATTAGCACAAATTTTAAATGAAAGCGATGCCCCAATGGTTGCTGTTGATTCCTTTCCGGAAGCTCAAATTGTTAAGAAATACTTTAAGAGGGATATTTTAATTTTAAGCCGGATGCCGCGTAAAGTTTATAGCTACGCCAGCTCCAAACGTTATCAATTCTGTATTGCCGATGAAGAAGTTTTAAATGTTTTGCCTCGCGGCGCTAAAATTCATTTATTTTTAAATACTGGCATGAACCGTGAAGGAATTAAAGATTTGCCAGGTTTTTTGAAAAAAAACCAAACAAAATTAGCTCAATTAAAAATTTTAGGCCTTTGTTCTCATTTAGCAAGCGCTGATATAATTTGTCCAGAAAACGAAGCTCAGTTAGAAAAATTTTTAGAAGCTTTAAAAATTTTAGAACGCGCTGGCCAGAGACCACGCTGGGTTCATCTTGGCAATTCGGCAGGAATCTTTACTTTAAAAAATTATAAATTAAGTGCTTTCCGTAGCGGTTTAGCTCTTTATGGCTATAATCCTTTAAGTCAGGATCATCCAAAGTTTAAAGAAGCCGCTGCAATTCTAAAGCCAGCTTTAGAGCTTTACTCTCGAGTTGTCGCTCAGCAAAAAGTTTATCCCGGAGAAAAAGTTTCTTATAGTGGTTCTTATTTAGTTACTGCTGAGGAGAATATTGCTGTTATTCCTTTTGGTTATTACGAGGGGCTGCCACGCCGGCTTTCCGGCCAAGCAATTTTTTATTGCGATAAAGAGCGGCTTTTAGTTGCTGGGAAAATTTGTATGAATTCGAGTTGTCTAGTTACTGGAGTTAAAAGTTTACCCTTAGGAACTGAAGTTCAATTAATTAGTGCTAATTCATTGCAAAGCAATAGTTTAATTAATCTGGCCGCTCAGGCGGAAATGATAGAATATGAATTTTTAACTGGCCTAAAAGCTAATATTCGTCGAATTATTGTATAATTATGCGTTTTTTTATTAACAAAAAATCAAAGAAAAAGCGCTCGGCTATTAAACGGGATTATCAGAAGAAAAAACTGAACAATCCTTTTTTTAAGAAAAAAGGGGAGGGCAAAAAGAAACGCTGGTGGCGACTCTGGCTGCTATTGTTAATAGTTTTGAGCTTTGCCGTTGTTTATTTGCTACGTGCTAATTGGCTTAATATTAATAGCTTAAAAATTAATGGTTTAGGTCGTTTGCCAGAAAGCGCTATTTCAGAAAGTGTCAATAGACAGCTAGCTGAGCCGCTTGGTCATTTTTTTAAGAAAAAAAATATTTTTCTTTTTAATACCAAAGAAGGGAGCGAAGCGCTTCTTAAAGAATTTAATTTTTCTCAAATAAAAATTAGTAAAAATTTTCCCAACGAATTAGTTATTAATATCCAGGAACGCCCTTACGCCTTTATTTGGATTGAAGAAGGGAAGACTTACTATAGCGATGCTAATGGTTATATTATTAATGACCAGGAAGTAAACCCTGAAGATTTTAGTCTTTTGCCAGTCGTGGAGAACCAGTCTTTAAAAAAGATGATAAAATCAGGGAATTTACTTTTATCGGAGGAATATTTAAAATACATCTTTAGTTTCAAAGAAGCGGCTTCAAAATACTCAGACTTGACAATTTCTAAGTTTATTGTTCCTCAAGAAGATGTAAAAAATAAGAGTCTTCGGGTTTTATTTGCTGATGGCTTACTAGCTTACTTTTCCATTGACAGTAATATTGAAGATAAATTATTAGCCCTGGAAGTTGTCAAAAGAGAAAAAATCAAGGATAATCTAAATAATGTCACTTATTTAGATTTGCGTTATGGTGATAAAATATTCATTGGTAATAAATAAATTATATGGAACAATTATTTAAATTTCTTTTTGGTTTAGCGGTTTTTGTCTACGGGCTAGTTTATATCGGGATTTTCCTTTTAATTATCAAAATAGTTTTAATGTTTCAATCACCAATAAATTTCTTAGGCTTAATAATTCGTTAAAGTGCTAATTGATCTTAAAAAGCTGAAAATTACCAAAAAAGAAGCAAACTTGCCAAGGGCTGCGGTTTGTTTTATACTAAAGATATAATTAAGTGTAAGACATATTATACTCAGTTATTAAGAATAACATTATGTCCGCAAAACTTCCCCTTTTTGATGATTTTCTCCTTAATTTAAAGGTAAATAACTACTCACCTGAAACCATTTATAACTATGAGCGTGACCTCAAAGTTTTTGAGGATTTTTTATTTGATAACCAGATTGATTTTAAAAAAATTAACAAAAAAGATTTATTAAACTACAAAGCGTTCTTAACTTCTTATGATCGTAAGACTGCTTTAGCGCAAGAAGCAAAAAAAAGACTTAACCCTTACTCTATTAATCGCATGCTTTCAGTTCTCCGTTCTTTTCTTCGTTATCTTATTGAAATGGACTTTCCAGTAACAATTGCTCCAGATATGATTAGGATGGTTAAAACCACTAAAAAAAACGCAGTTGTCGCTGAACTTGACGAATTCATTAAATTATTGGAATTCCCCTCAAATCACGAAAAGAACAAAATAATTGGGAAGCGTAACCGAGCAATTTTAGAGGTTCTCTTCTCTACTGGTTTACGTATTTCCGAGTTAATTAATTTAAAGGTAAAAGACATTGATAAGGAGGGGCGTATCTTCGTTTTAGGTAAGGGCAAGAAGGAACGTTTCGTCTATCTCACACCACGAGCCAAAGAGCATCTAGAGGCCTATTTAAGCACTAGAAAAGATGATTCTGACTATACCTTTGTTCCCTACCGGGGGCAAAATGCCGCCAATCGTCAAAAAAAACTTTCCGCTGTTTATGTCCAAGAAATGATTAAATCTTACAGAGAGCTTCTAAATATTAATTTTCCAATTTCACCTCATTCATTACGCCATGGTTTTGCTACTTATCTAGCTGAAGCTGGGGCTAATCCGGCTGCTATTCAAATTCTCTTGGGTCACGAATCACTAGAAACTACCACTCGTTATGTTCACGCTTCTGATAACTATGCCCGGCAAGCGCAAAAAAAATTCCATCCCCTCAAGACTTAATTCTAATCCAAAAAAAACTATCTTTTGAAGATAGTTTTTTTAGACACTTTTTAGATTTTCTTTAAGGTAAGTAATCTAAAGGATTAACCGGAATACCATTTTTTCTAACCTCAAAATGTAAGTGAGGTCCAGTAGTAAAAGCCCCAGCACCAACACTCCGTGGCGCTCCGCCAGTCAAACCAATTTTATCGCCTTGAAGGACATACTGATCTTGTTCAACTGAAACCGAAGAAACGTGGCCATAAACTGTCGATAAACCATTACTGTGAATAATCATAATATAGGCATAAGCATTTGTGCCATCAAATTTTACCCGAGCAACATAACCATCGCCAGCCGCTCGCAAAGTCGTCCCTTGCGCGGCCCGAATATCAATCGCTGGGTGTTCACCAATAATTTTTCGATAGGGATATTCTTTGTCATAAAAACTAGTGGTAATATAGCGTCCAGAAGTTGGCCAAGCGATATCGCTTGATCCGCCTTCAAGCTGGTTTCTGTCTTTTTCAGACAACTTACGTCGAACCGATTGCTCTAAACTAGAGATTTCAGCTTCAGCCTGCTGCTGTTCTTTTTTTGCTTGAGCTAACAAGCGCTGATATTCTTCTTCTGAAGACTTAGTTTCTTCTAAAATAATTATTTTACTCTCTTGTTCGTAAGCCAAGCTTTCTTTTTTATTTTCTAATTCCTTTTTTAAAGCTAGAAGCTCTTGATTTTTTTCTCCTAAAGAAATTTGGCTTTTTTCTAAATCAGTTTTTTTGCGTTGTAGCTCCTGCAAACTCTCTCTAATTTTTTCATTAGTATTTTCTAAATATTTAGCCTGATTTAAGAACTCTGCTAATGAACCATTTAACAGCAAAGCCTCTAGTGAAGAGATCTGGTCTTGTTTATAAATTAAGCGCAAAAGATTGCCAATTTTTTCCTTATCACCATCAATCTCTCTATCAACCCCCAACATATCTAACTCTAACTTCTTAATTTCTAAAGAAGTTTTATCAATATTCAAGTTAGTTTTTTCAATATCTAGCTGGGTTTGCGCTTCTTTGTCCTCTAAAATATCTAGTTGATTTTTTAAACTAACTTGATCGCGTTTTTTGGCGTTAATTGCTTGTTGGTACTCTTTCTGTCGACCACTTATTTCATCCATTTGCTTTTTTTGTTGCTGAATCTGATTATTTAATTCAGCAATCTCATCATCAATTGTTGCCGGTTGTGAAAAAGCATAAGGGATAGCGCCAGCAAAGCCAAGCCCTATAAAAATAGTTAAAATAAGAATTCCTAACTTTTTCTTCATATACTAGAATTCTAACATTTTTAGAATATTATGTAAAATCATTAATCTGTATAATTATTGTAGACTCTTTTGGTCGAGCCTGAAAATAGCTACTTCAACACGAGCGATTGACTTATCTTTTCCCAATACAGACGCTACTTCAAATGGGCTCGGGCTTGCCTTTTCGCCAGTCAAAGCTACTCGCCAAGGCCAGAGAAAATCACCATTTTTATGATTTTTTTCTTTAAGATAAGGCAAAATAATCTCTTCAAGGTTTTCCTTAGTCCAATCAACTTCTAAAATTTCTTCTAAAACAGTTGAAAGCTCCTTAAGGTTTTCTCTAACTTGGTTAGAGCTTAAATTTTTCCAAATCAACAAGGATATATCATATTCTGGTTCTTTGAAAAAATAATGAGTTAGCAGAGCAACTTCACTTAAAACCTTCAAACGATCGCGACTCAAGGCGATTATTGCTTTTAAGTTAGCCTCTTTTAAATCATAGCCAGCCTCTTTTAAATAAGGGGAGCAAAGTTCAACCAAGCTGTCTAAATCGTGTTGGCGAATATAATAACCGTTATAGTAGTTTAATTTTTCTAAATCAAAGACCGCTGGCGATACTCCGATATCGCGATAGTCAAAACGTTCAATTAGTTCTGTTAAATTAAGAATTTCTTGATCATCTGCAGGATGCCAACCAAGAAGAGCGCAAAAATTTACTAGTGCTTCTGGTAAATAACCTTTGGCTAAATAATCCTCAACAAAAACATCCCCCTTGCGCTTACTTAATTTACCGCCACCTTCTTTATTGAGAATCAAAGGAAAATGAATAAAACGCGGCGGCGTCCAGCCAAAATCTTGATAGAGTAAGATGTTTTTCGGAAATGAAGATAGCCATTCATCGCCTCGGGTAACATGAGTAATTTTCATTAAGTGGTCATCAACCACATTGGCAAACTGATAGGTCGGGACGCCATTAGATTTAATTAGAACTTGATCATCTAAATCAGCGCATTTAAAAGTAATCTCGCCACGCAATTCATCAAAAACAGTAATACTTCCCTCTTCGGGCATTTTTTGGCGAATCACAAAAGCTTCTCCGGCTTCCGCTCGAGCCTTACTTTCTTCAGCTGACAAATTGCGACAATGGCGATCATAACGAGGCGCCTCCTTATTCGCTTCTTGTTCTGCTCGCCGTGAAGCTAAACGTTCTTCTGAGCAAAAACAGCGATAAGCTTTTCCACTTGCTAATAATTTTTCCACTTCTTGCTGATAAATATTTACACGTTGACTTTGAATGTAGGGGCCAAAATCGCCGCCAAGGTGTGGGCCTTCATCAAAATCTAAAGAGAAACTCTTTAAGACCTTGATTAATTTTTCAGTCGCCCCCGGCACTTCTCTTTTTTGATCCGTATCTTCAATTCTTAAAATAAAATTTCCTCCTAAATTTTTAGCTAGCAAATAATCAAAAAGAGCAACTCGAAAATTTCCAATATGCAAAAAACCAGTTGGCGAAGGGGCGAAACGAATTCGGACAGGAGAATTATTATTTTTCATATTTTAAAAACTCAAAAAATTTCTTAATAAATTTTTCCGCACCCGCGCGACGAATGGGATGAACTGACTTGACTAATTCTTCTGGAGCGACCCAACGCCAAGCGCTATGATCCCAATAGTTAATAGTTATTAAATCATCGTTACCCTCAAATTCAGCAATTAATAAGCCCTGGCGCTGACCTTTGTACTTGGTTTTCTTATTTAAACCACCTTTAAAGCGATAAGCATGAAGCTTGGGATATACGCCTTTAACCTTTAAGTCACTTAAGCCTAGCTCTTCTTTAGCCTCGCGCAAGCCGCCCCTCTTTAAGCCTTGCCCGTCAGTGCCGCCTTGAGGTAATTGCCAGTGGCCCGGTTCATCTTGGCGCTCAACAATCAAAATTTTTACTTGACCATTGCGGAAAGAGTAGATTAAAAGTACCACATTATGGCGATAAAACCAAGGATTAATTAAAGATTCTTTTAAAACACGCCCACTAAAAACAACTGTTGCTCTCCAGATTCTTTTAAGACGGCGCGGCTGTTTAATTAAACGCCAAAGCCATTCAAGCCCTATTTTTTGAAAAAATAACGGTGCCCGAATTGCTTTTTTAGTAATAAAATCAAAAGATCCGCCAATTCCGATAGCAATTCTAACTGTTTTAAGTTGCGGCAAGCTACGCCACAAGAGTTTTTCTTGCCAAGGAGCGCCTAAGCTGCAGAAAATTATCTTTGGTGCTAAAGCCTCAATAATTTTTAACTCCGAGGGTGTTAGCCTGACTTCGCGAGGAATATCTAAAACTTCAAATTCTAAATGTGGCCAGCTCTTCTTAATAGCTTCTTTAATTTCTAAAGCAGAAGAAAGTCCAGCCTCCCAATTTAAAATTGCAACTGAATGTTTTTCTGCCTCTGCTTTAGTTAAAAGCTCTGGGGTAATATCAGAACCAGTTAGACGAGTTAATTTTTGACCCCGCAAACGGCCTGCTAAGATTAAACCGAACCCATCAGCAACAGCTAAGTCAGCTTGATTTAAAATATAAAAATATTCTTCATCTTTTTGAGCTGCTAAGATAATTTCCGGATTAGGAGTGCAAACTAAATGAGGGCAATCTGAATCTAAAAAAAGATTCCAGCGAGCGCTGATTTCTTTTCGATTTAAGGGGCTAATTTTTATTCCCAAAATATTGGCCATATGATATACTGGAATCAATAATCGCTTGAATAGCTTTATTTTATTATAAATACTTCCTTTCGTAAAGAAAATATGACAAAAAAAGAACGTATTCCTAAACGAATTCAGGAAATCAGGATTGATAATCCTCATAGCCCCGGCTATGCTTTGCGCTGGATAAATATTGTTAACGCTGGCCGCCAAGAAATAAATTATTTTAAAAAAAAGTTCGGCTTCTCTGACGATCATTTACGAGCTTCGGTTTCTACAGCGATTGCCCAGCGACCAATGGTCGAGGTTCGAGATGGCTATATTTTTATTATTCTTCACTTTCCAACTTTCCAAGGAGAAAAGGTTGTCCCCGGTGAAATTGAATTCTTTATTGGACATGGCTATTTAATTACTTTGCATAATAATAATCTTAAGCCCTTAAACAATTTTTTTACTTATTGCCAGAAACATCCTCAAGAATTATTAGCTTATCAAACTGAAAGTTCTAGTACCCTTCTTTACGAACTTCTTAATCGCTTAATCAAAGACACTTACATAATTTTAGATCATAATAGCGTCAATATCAGTGAAACTGAGGAAATTATTTTTGACGGTAAACCAAAAGAAGCCGCAGGAAAGATTTTAAACTTACGCCGCAACATTATTAATATCCGAAAAATAACCAAAAACCACGCCACTATCATGGAGTCTTTGCAGGATATGAAAAGCAATTTAGTCCCCCGAGAATCAATCCAAAAACACTATGAAGATTTAGAGGAACACTCACGTCAAATTTGGGATTTTTTAGATATGCAACGCGAACTAGTAGAAGCTCTTCATGATACAAACGAATCCCTGCTTAACAATAAAATGAATGACATCATGATGATGTTGACTATTTTTTCTGTTTTATTGCTCCCCTTAACTTTGATTACTGGTATTTTCGGAATGAACACAATAAAGATGCCACTAGTTACTAGCCCTAATGGTTTTTGGATCATTATTGCAATCATGCTGGCTTCACTGCTTGCTCTTCTATCAATTTTTAAGCGTAATAAATGGCTATAATTAGTTAATAAATATTTATTAAAGACTGTCTTTTAAGATAGTCTTTTTTTGTTAAAAAAAGCCCCTGTCTTTATACTTGACAAAATTAGATAATTATTATATAATACTATTGACAAATTAACATATTAATTTTAAAGTAACTACGTAAATATATGAAAATTGCTTTTATTGGACAAAAGGGGATTCCCACTAAAACCGGCGGCGTTGAGCGCTATGTGGAAAATTTAGCGGTCAACATGGTCAAGGCGGGTCATGAAGTAACCGTTTACTCTCGGTCTTCTTATAATACTGAAAAGTTAAAAGAATGGAATGGAATTAGAATTATTACGACCCCAACGATTGCTTCAAAAAATTTAGATGCAATTATTTCTACTTTCTTTGCTTGCTTAGATTTAATTCGTCGTCGTTATGATATTATCCATATTCAGTCTATTGGCCCTGGTTCCCTACTCTGGTTAGCAAAACTTTTAAAACCGCGCACTCGGGTTGTTTTTACTTTTCATTGCCAAGACTATTACCATAAAAAATGGGGTCGTTTTGCTAAATGGTATTTAAAATTTGGCGAAGCGGTTGGTAATCGTTTGGGGGATAAAGTTTTTACAGTTTCTAAGTCTCTAGCTCAATATGCTAAAGATAATTACGGCGCCGACGCTCTCTGTATTCCTTCCTCTGCTCAAGTGAACCCCTTAGCGCCCGCTGATGAAATTACAAAAAATTGGGGTTTAACTAAAGATAGTTACTTAGTTTCAATTGGGCGTTTAATCCGTCACAAGGGGATTCATTACTTAATCAAAGCTTACAAAGAATTAAAAACTGACAAAAAATTAGTTATTGTTGGCGATGGTTCTTTTACCGATGATTATGTAACCGAACTTAAAAGTTTAGCCGCTGATAATGAAAATATTATTTTTACCGGCAACCAAACCGGCCAAACCTTAAAAGAGCTTTATTCTAACGCCGCTATTTTTATTCAACCATCAGAATCTGAAGGCTTATCTTTCGCTTTAATTGAAGCGATGTCTTATGCCCGCCCCTGCGTGGTTTCTAATATTGATTCAAACCGTGAAGGTCTGTCAACAGCTGGCGTTTATTTTGAAGATCGCAATTATCAAGATTTACGGGATAAACTGCAAACACTCTTAAATGAACCAACTCGTTTAGCTGCTTTTGGTAATGCTGCTTTAGAAAGAGTCAAAAAAGAGTATGAAGCCGGCAAAATTACTCAAGACATGTTAACGGCCTACCAAGAAGTTTTAAATAAAAAAAGAACAGTCTTTCAATCTTTTATCTTTAAAAAAGCCTAACAAAAATATTTTAGCTTTGGAAAAAATGAAAATTTTTTCCTAGAACTTAGTCGCTGAACAATCAGCCATTAAGTTCTAGTTTTTTTACAACTTAATAATAACTAAAAAAGGAGAAAGAAAAGATGAAAAAAATTTTAGTTTTGTTAGCAATAGCTCTTTTAACGAGTGCTTGCTCTGATGAAATCCCCGAAGAAGAAGCATTGCTTCCAATCGATGGTGAGGCCTCTTTCCAAGTAAACGGGGAGTTAGTTGCCCCAAATGATACGCTCTATTTTGTAAGCGGTGAAAGTGCCACTTTTGAGCTCTTGATTAATCAAAAGAAAATGTCTGCTTTCTGGGAATTCGGCTCTGACTATGAGCAAGGCTCCTTAAAGGGATTTTTATTTGATCAGCCAGGTGAGTTCAAGTTAAAAGCTATTCTGGAAAATAATGTCTACTTTCTAAATGTTATTGTTGAGAATAAATATCATTTAAAAATTAACGATTCAGAAAAAGAGGTTCACGAGATTAACCAGGAAGAAAGCTTGGACTTTCAAGTCTTGGGTTCATCAGGGAGGGAAATTTATAGTTACTTTGACTTAGGTGATGGTCGCAAGATTAAAGGGCAAAGGCCAAGTGCAAGCTACGACAAAGATGGCAACTATCAAGTCAAGGCAACTTTTAAAAACCGTTACCTGAATACTACGGTTAAAGTTAGGAAAATTCCCGAACCAACAGAACCTTCTATTATTCTTCTTGACTGGCGTTTAGACAATGGCTTTATTTATGGGACCTTAGGTCTTAAAGCAGCTTCTCTGCCAAACTGGACGCCAAACAAAAAAACCTACTTAACCGGAGAAATATCTGGAGCCTACTGGAAGGATTATGAAATTACTGAACGACAATTGGTTGGTCAAACAACTTATCTGAAGTTCAATTTTTCTTGTCTGCCAGGAAAGTTTAGAATCTCCTGGATTCAGCTGAAAGATGGATACACCGAGTTTAATTATGACAATTGTAATTGGGCTTGGGATCCAGCTTCTCCTTTTTGGAGTAGTGATAATCTTTTTGTTTTCTATCTAAGGATAGAGGATAATAAGGTGGTAATTGAAGATTAAAAACAACAACAAAGCCTCAATCATTTGATTGAGGCTTTTTTTTTTAAAAAAATTAGTTTTTT
>Ga0265294_10003648_pt1 | contig 19567 bp, 9 predicted proteins | sample MunlanPumphouse3_FD_192504 | JGI IMG/M metagenome (GOLD analysis project Ga0265294, IMG submission 192504) | Groundwater microbial communities from a municipal landfill in Southern Ontario, Canada - Pumphouse #3 | ecosystem: Environmental > Aquatic > Deep subsurface > Groundwater | place...
ACGAGTAGGCATTAAACTCTCATCGCCATTGTATGGGTTTAGATAAAAATTATTATTATTATCATCATAGGTAGGAATAACACTCGCAACATAGTGATCTTTAATGACATTACCTAAACTATCTCTTAATGCTTTTTCAACAATGGTGGTGCCATCTTTAATTTTTTCAATATCACCTACGGCATTGCCCACTCGTACTTTATCCGAGATATTCTTCTCGCCAAAAAACAGAGAGACCTCTAAACCGTCATCAACAAAATACATTGTATTTGTTTCTTTCTCTAAAAGCGCCTCATATTCAGACTTGCTTATTTTTACTACTTTTAATTTTGGTTCACTCATTTGGCTAACCTCTCTCCCTTTCTTACTGTGCGTTTATATTTATCAATAGGCGCACGTTTTGGTATGCTTTTTGTTTTATAGAAGAATGTAATTGAACTCAAGACGAAGTCTCCTATTGCTTTTCCAGTAATCTCTACAGTAGCCGACATACAATCTTCTCTTAGTTTTGCTGTAAGTAATTCATAGGTGACAAATAAGTCATCGACCTTAAACTTGTTTACACCAGTTCCAATGGCGTTGCCTTCGATTGTTTTTAAAGGGCTTCGCAACATTTCATACATCCCGTCGTTATATATATTATACGACAATTCAATCTTTTTGGATTGATCATGTGCGTATGCGACCATAATCGAACGAACTGACTTAATAAATTGTGGATAGTTTAATTCATAACTTCTTGTCACAATCTTGAAGTTGTATTCATTATCAAGATCTTTATAATAGTTTTCGTGGAAGCTAATGAGCTTGTTATTGTAAGTTGAATAGGTCTTACCTTCGATGTTAATGATGAAGTCTGAATTGAATAATTCGCTGATGTCCAATAGATAAGGGAAGTATAACCTCCCGTTGTCTTGGTAGGCTTCTTTATAATAGAGCTTCAACCGACAGGCGGGATGGATTAGACTGCCATCGCTATCATAACTATCTTTCCAATAGATGGCATAGAAGGAATCATTCCTTTCGCTGATACAGTTGTTGTCATAGAAAGGAATCTTGAAGAAGCGATTGCCTTGTTTAATGTGAGTGTTGATTTCAGTCACGTTAACAATTTCGTAATTGAGTTCACTGCCTTCGATAGCAAATATGCTTTCTTTATATTTGAATATAATAATATTATCAGCTACTTGGACACTATTGGCGTTGTCAGTCGTAATTTCTTTGTTGACGATTCGTCTTGAGAACGGAGAATAATTGTTTGTTCCGTCGTTATAGTCGTCACCATTACCAGTAACAACCGATATGTTGCCTCCTAACACTTCATTAAATGCGAAGCAGACGATGACTCCTTTAAAGTTAATCACCTTAATCAGTTGTTCGTCTTTATCGGTCTTGAAGTTTAGTCCGCCACGATGAGTGATATAAGCAGGATTATCAATGATTGTTTTCCAGAAGTTACCTGAGTTGTAGGCATCATCGTAGAGAATAAACTTGTTTCCATAACCGAAGATTTTCTTACAGGTTTGGATTTGCATATAATATTCGCTAGGTCTTTCATATATTTCGTTTTCGTATTGAATTGATTCAACCATACCATACCAGTAGCCGTCTAACCTATCAATGACAAAGTCTTCATAAGCGGTTTCGTCTGTGACCCAACTATGGTCACCAGTAGTAGGATCATAGTTTTGTTTAAAGCTTTTAGCAAAAGTGCATCTGTACTTATAAGTCGCTGCTTCAGTCACTGGAACGATGAACGAATCAACACCTAAAGATACATCGTTTTTGAATAAACACTCAGTAGGAATGTTTGCATTATTAGTAATCATAACAGGTTCATAGTTGACTCCGTCACTTGTTCGTTCCCATTTAAAGGAATAATCCTTAGCTGTTTCACCAGACTGATAACTCATGATTGCTTGTATTTTTACAAAACTTCCACCAGATAATAGAACAGGAATAACGGCACTAATGGCCGTCTTGACTGCGGTTGTTGAAGGATTAAGATGAAGAGGAGGGACGTAGGACAATAAGTTAGGCCCGATATTTGTGTATTCAATACCAGAAGGTTTATAAGGAGAGACTATATTGGCGGTGAGTTGTCCTGTGTACATCTCACTAATCTCAACGAAGCGTGTGCCAGTCGTGATAAACAATTTGTTTTTATATTGGATTGCTTCAATCTTATATTTGTTTTGAAAGATAAGCGTTTTTAATCCGCCATTGCTAAAGATAAAGCCATCATGGTTTTGCGATGTTTGGTCTTGGCCCGTTTCAACTCTTAACCCAGCAGATAATTTACTTGATGATTTTTCTAGTTCGTTCTCGTTAATCGTAATGGATAATGGTTGTAAAGAAACTTTAGATTCTGGCTGGTAAAGTCCATAATATAATTTACCATCGTTAGCAACGATAATGTATGAGCGTTTATAAACGAAAAGAAAAACGCCCTGCAAATTGTTCAGTGGCATACCGTTAAATTCAAGGATTTTTTTACCACCTTTGCGGACGTGAAGATTTCCATTTTCATAATGAATGTTCTCTGCGTGCTTAAGTTGATTTTGTAAGATGCCTAAATCATTTCTATCAGTATTAATTCCGCCAGAAAAAAACGCATACTCAGCAGGTTCATCATATATAGAAACAGGATATTTAATTTCTTTCATATTCCTAGCCTTCTAATTTTACAAACGCAACCGTATCATCGTATTGGTCTTCTCTGTTTTTGCGAGCCAGTAGATCTTCAACCGAATATTTATATTCGTTTTTAAGAACGGTCAGTTGTTCCTGCTCTCTTCCGTTAGATTGGGCGGTATACCAAACCATGAAGTTGATAAGCACGTTGCAATAATCTTCGGCAAGCGGGATTTCTACATCGTGAATGTCAAGAGGATCGTTAAACGAAATGTTTAATTGTTTTCGTAAGACGGATTCGCTAATAAAAGGAAGGCTTTTATAATAACCTATTTCAATTTTTTCAACATCTCCGTTGATCATGTTTCTATTCCATTCGACAAAGATGTCTTTTTCTTTTTTGTAATATATGATTGATGGTGATTCGTTGAAGTCAAACGCGTTAAAGTCTGTGCGATAAACTCCATTGATTTTTTTAGCATCGATTGCTGGATTGTTTAAAGCAAGCTTGGTTGCGATACCGCTCGTTGAAGTAAAGAAAATTTTAATGTAAAGAATGGCTAAACAATCCGCAGGAAATTTGAAGGTTACTAAGTTATTGCCATTATTTTTAAATGTAACTAACTTAGGTTCTTCTTTTCTGATTGTCATAATTTCATCATACATCGTTTTAGGTGCCGACTCTTCAAACATAAATATATGTTTGAATTCACGATAACCTCTAGCAATCAAATCTCCAAAACCAGAGCGAACTCCGGCGATGATTTGATCTACTCCAAGAACTTCTTCTCCGAGCGCTTCGACGACATATTCTTTTAATTCACCGAATGTCATACTTGTTCTCCCAAATTCCTTCTTATTCTTCTGATGTGATCACGAATCTCATGATTCTTTTTACGTTCTCTTTCAGCACGTTTATAAAGATTTTGTGTCTCTTCATAACGAGTATAGTATTTACTTCTAATTAAGTTTCCATCAAAAGACTTTAAGAAGTAAATGATGGCGTCGTTGACCATTTCTTTTGGGACAACGTACACTTCAGCAAGGCCTGTAGCATGTAGGTTTTTAATAGAAACAACTTTATATTTCCATACTGATGTATCGAAGACAATCGTTAAATCGTTATCGAATTCTTTTAGCATTCTTAAAGACAAATCATCAAATTCATTGACGAGTGTGTATTCTGGAGTGTTGAGTAATAATTCTTTTATAGTATTCATGCTTTGATTATAGCATTGAAAAAGCCCATAGACAATTAAATCTATGAGCCTTTTTTTAGATAAGTATTAACTAGGCGTTTTCTAATCCACTGAAACGTCCAGTGTTGATGGTTTCAGCAACACCAGTGAATCCACTATGGACATTGAATTTCTCGAAGAATGTGTTCGCTTCACGAACCATGAATCCTTCGTACATGCCAGTTTGTGGGATACGATCTAGGAAGCCTAAGCGACCTTCTGCACCACCGGTAATCCATTCCCAATCACGGAACACAACTTCACCGAGTTCGCCTTGAGCAATAATGTATGCTTTGCCGTGTTCAGCGAAATCGTCTTTGAGTAAATCGTGATCGTAGAACTTAACAGCATTGAAGCCAATGTTTACTTGACCATTTTGGACTGGGTTATGAACGTATTGGTGAAGTTGTAACATAGAAGTTTCAACAGCAGTTAACGCTTCTGGTGAAGCAGAGATAACTTTGGTGTTAACTAATTCAGGGTTACGACGGGAAAGAACGTTCATGTGTTTTTGTAACACTTCGGCTGTAAGAATCTTTCCGCCAAGAGCGCTAAGGGTACAGTTGAATTGCTTGTAGACGTTACGGTTAATGTTCGTAACAATGTTGTTTTGAGTGAAGAGTAAATCACGGAGACCTTCGTATTCTGGTTGAATAGCGGTGCCGATACTCTTGTCAGAACCTTGTTCTAATTGAACAGAGTAGATGCCTGGGAATTTATCAGAGACTTTTTTAACGAGAATACCCGAAGCTCCAATAACCATGGCGGTCTTTTTGCCTGTTTCGTCATAGGCTTCATCAGTATGAACTAAGAAGACTAATAAAGGTTCGACTGGATTGGTGTAGTCTTTTTGCCATAAGGTGACGTTGAATCCACCAAACGCAGTGACGCCTGACGCACCAGCTAAGATACCTGAGGTGCCAGCAGAGCGGAATAAATATTTTTCACCTTCTGCAAAGTAAGCATCATTTTCAACTGTGACAGAGATCATCGGGAATGTTCCGCTTGGAGTTCCTGTATCGCCAGTGACTCCACCAACAACATTGCGTGGTAAACCTGAGCCACCGATAATGCCTGCATGAGTATCCGTGTCATCTAAGGTGTAGAGAATATCAGCTGCAGTGCCCGTAATGCCAGTAACTGTTCCATCGACCGAGGCGGTACGACCAACAACTGCTTTAGCAACAGATGTAATTAAACCATCTTTACCTAAATAGATACGACGTTTAAGTGCGTGTTGTTGAATAAGTTCACGGTCAGCGAGGATATCAGCGAGTAAATCGAATTCTAAATCGCCTGTTTCTGCCTTATAAAGGAAGTCATCGGTGAAGTGGAATACGGATAAGAACCGACGGGTAACAACTTTACCAGTGATTCTTTCACCAGCACGTTCGTTGCCTGTAATACCAATACTGTAATCTTCATTGATTGTGTTGTCTCCGCCTTGACGACCAAAGGTTGTGCCAAGAGAATAAGAGCTATTGGACGCTCTAGTAATCTTGTAACCGATTGGGTGATAGTTTGCTTTGATAGGAACTTTCTTCGTGTAAGCATAGACCCCATCAGTCAAGTGAAATTGTTCGTTCCAGTATTCTGGATATTGAACGCGGAAGTAGTCTTCTAATTCGGCTGTGAAACTAACGCCCTTATGTCCACTGGATGGGGTGATTCCATTAGTTCCTGTTAAAATTGTGTCTGCCATAAAATCTTTCTCCTTTATTGAAAGTTATTTTTTATTTTTCCCACGGAAACCTGCTAAGAAGGCGCGAGGCGATTGTGGTTTCGCCGAGTCTTGTTGCTGAGTTAATGGATTTGTGCCTAGACCTTGTCGGTCACCTGGTTGCATAGTTCCAATTTTTTCACCAGCGGGAGATGGCACAACGACTCTTTCAATAACCGGTTGAGGAGTTTCAACTTGTGGAGCTTTAACATAAGCACCTGCAATTTTCATTCTCTTCTCTTGGCTTGCGACTAACGCATTACCTGCCGCCATTTTAATAACGCGGTCGTGTAAGTCGGGAGTCACTTCGAATGGGTCTTTGATGTTTGCTCTCGAGATAGCAATGACATCTTCCTTGATGATTTCAGCGGTTTCTTCGCCTAACAATTCCTTTGCTCTGAGAAAGACCTTTTCAATTTCTTCTTCGGTCGCTTTCTTGTAAGCAAATTTTTCTGCCGCGCTTTGACCTGTTTGTGGTTTTGCTGCTGGCTGTGGATTGTTGACAGGTTGTTGAGTTGTTTTACCTTCGAGCTTTGTAATATAAGAGTTTTGATCTCTTATTTGTTTCTCCTTCAGAGTTAACTCGGCCTCTAGTCTTGCGGCTTTTTCCTCTGGTGTTTCGGCAGCGCTACCGCCACCGGGCTGATCGTCTGTAGAAAAGTAGAAACGTCTTAATTCAAAATTCATAATTTCCTCCATTTAACCTTGGCTGACAGTTGATGAAAGTTGTATCATGGCAGACCTTGACTCTCTCACCGCGGCTGTATCACATTGGGTATGAATTCAGCAAAAGTTGGAACTTTTCTTTAGTTCCTACTTAAATACTAACACGATAAAAAAAATTAGCAAATGTAAATTATATACAAATGCTAATTGTTAGTTATTTTTTAGTGAAGTTTTGTTCGTTTCTATTGAAGTTTTGTTGGTTTTTATTGAACCCATTGGCTGCTTGTTGATAAGGATTCGTTTTGTTTTTGATTTTCGATTGATGATTCTTGATATGACCATCAATTTTTTCAAGCATGATTTTATATTTTTTATTATCAAAGGTTCTCAGCATACGCATATATGGAGACTGACGGTAGATATTGTGCTCGTATATGTGTTGCTCGTGAACGTGCCACTCTTCAACCTCTGGTTCGCCACCATTTTCAAACTCCTCATGTTCTTCACGAATCACTTGGTTAGTCATCACCTCGACAGGGTCGAGTGTATCTAGGATGGCACCTAAGTGCATCTTCTCCATAATGCTGACCTTTTGCAAATAAGTAAGACCTGATTGTGGATTGTAAACACCAAGGCTTGCTGCTTGCTGGAACTTACTTGTTATATACCGATCATCTTTCATTAAGAATTCGCGGTTTATAATTTGAAGTTGTTCGACATCAACACCTTCAAGTTTGTATTTGCTAATGTAACTGTCAATCACTTTAGCACTAGGAAGATTAATTTCTTCTTGCATGATTCTTTCTCTCATTTTTTCAACGTAGAGAAGTTTCTTGAAGATTCTTACATAGGCTAATCCAATGTTATCAACGGTATGCTCGAGTTTGTTTTGATCAGACTCAGTAATTTTATCAACAACGCCATCCGTTCTCATGGCCGACTTAGCTTGTCCATTCGCCGTGATTGGGGAAAGACCAGAAGTAATAAGCATATCGTTTTCTAGAGTAATAAGATAGTTGATGAACTCAGTGCCTAACTTATCGTGGGTCACTGGTTGTGGTGCTTTGGCATTACGCTTAAGCATAAAGATAGCACCAGGTTTGTTAGATAGTGATTGAGCGTTTACGAGAGAACCCTCCCAAGCATAGAACTGTGAGACGCCGAGTCGGTTGATATATTCAAGCACGCGGTTCTTCGTTGAGTTGTATGTATCTTGAATAGGAATGATTTGGTTATAGACTGTAGGTCCAACCATGTAGTTCGGTAAATCCATAATGCGTATGCAGTCGAACGGGATAACACGCTTGCGTTCCTTGTCGTTCTCGTAAGGAAGTGGTAAGACCTTAGTCACAAGTTTGTCATTGATGATGACACAATAAATTCCATTAGGATATTCAGCGTCAGCTTTGTGATAGTACTCATAGACATAAGCGAATTGATTATCGCTTTCTTTTCTTAACGAGATGGATGCGTTGTTATTTTTTAAGTTTCCTCTAAGAGAGACGCTGTTATTAAACTCATTCGTGCTATCTTCTTTAGCTTCGATTCCCCACCGTGCCTTGATATAGTCTAGAGTGAAGAGTCGACGATGGACCAGTTCGGTTAGTTTTTCCATGTCACCATTGTAGAAGTTGTCTACGAAGACTTCGTCCATTGAACATATTTCTAACCATGGCCGACCTTCATAAAACTTTTGTTTCGCTTTGATTGGGTCTTTTCCTTCTTGTTTAATTTCAACTTCGTATTCACCTACGAGTCCGCCAGCAGTCCAATCAATACCAGTCTTTACCCAAACAAGACCGTGAAGGTCTGTGTGGATTGTAATCTTATTGTGAAAATTATTTTTGAAATTAGTGTCTGTGAGAAAATCGTTAAGGAAACGATTGCCTTCAGTGTAATCAATGAAACGACCAGGGGAAGTTCCGTTTTGTTTAAAACCTGGTACAGGCATATTAGATGACAACAACCCTTGCCGAGCAAGGTAGATTGGCGCAATACGATTGAATATTTTTCTTTCCATATAAGTAGAACCGTTGGAAGATCTTTTCTTAATGTTGAGTTTATTATCAATCATTAAATTTTGATTGCCTCTAATATATTCAACATTGAGATATGCGGAAAGAAGGAATGGTCTCATTTGACCATTGGCTCTAATAACTAGGCTTTCGACCTTCTGAACGAGGTCGTTGAATTTATCATTACCGTTCATATGTTAACTACTTTTCCTTTTTGTTAACGTCGTGGTAAACGGCGGACAAATCATTAATTTCTTTTTCTTCAAGAACGCTTTCTTCTTGAGAAACTTTGTATGGATCGAACGGTTCAACATGCTCATCATTTAAAACAGCTTTAACAATTTCGTCGTCTTGTGCTTTAACATTCATCATATGTTCATTGACTTGCATGTTTGTAAGTGGTGGATTAAGTGTAGTCAGTTCAGTGAGAAGTGATATGAGTCGCATGTTTGTATTGTTGCTTGCTTCAAATGATTCTTTGTTAGCAGAGATAACCGCATCCTTAAAGATTTTGTCAGATTTTGCCGAGCGAACAATTAGCATCGCACATAACAGAATGATTCCAACGACTGTGATTAGCAACGCTATGACAAGGAGTATGATGATTGTTTTATCCATATAAGGAGCTCCTAACTATTCTACTGAATTTAATTTGACAGTTTCTTCTGTGTCTACTTTAACGTACTTCTTTGCTTTTGCTTTTTCTTTTTCGATTGGTTTCAATTCATAACCGAATCTTTTAAGAAATTCAGGAGTAGCAACCAACGCATCGAACAAAGCGTTACTGTTTAATTCCGCCAGAACAAAAGTTCCAGATGATTCAGTGATTGCTATATCTTTAAAAGCATAATCTGAATTTAAAACTTGTCCAGTGTAGTCTAATCTTGGTTCATTGATTATATAAATTCTAATTTTTGGCATAAATGTTAATCTCCTTATTTGAATTATAGCATGATGTGTTAGAAAAAATCTCCTTCAAATTGTTCAAACTCTAAAGTTCCAAAGTTTTCTTGTGCTTTTCTTTCGTCGCTTTTCCGAATCATTTCATCTAAACGACTCGTTTCTTGAATCTCTTCTTGAGTTTTAAGACCTTCATCTGGAGCGATTTCGTCAGAGTAGAACGTTAAGAAAAGTCCATACGAATCAATGGCGTGATTTCTTTTACCTCTTGCTACATGTCCTTCCTTTATTTCATCATATACTGCTTCGTCTAATTCTTCAAGCAAACTAACACAAGCTTCAGAGATTAAGAACTTAGCATAACCATCAGGTGTTCTGGCGTTGGTAGAAGCACGAACCTTTGAGTTACGTTCAGCAACTATACCAGCAGTGCCAGACATAACGCCGATAGGATTTAATCCGTAGTAGTCAAAGATGTCAGACTTCATTTGACCAATAACTTTACCAGAGTCATCTTTGTATTGATCGCCACGACGATACATATCGTGAGGCAAACAAGTGAGATCGACATCAACGTCAGTTGACATCAATGCGATTTCTTTTACAAACTCTTCGAAATCTAGGTCTTGGCCATAGAGTTCACGAAATGTCAGGACTGTTCTATTCGGCAATACCATGTGCCAGTGTGCAGCGTGATATGATGGATTGTATCCCCAGTCGATTGAAACATAAACAGTACCTGCTTTTCTTTTAATATAAACTTGTGCTCTTTCTTCGGCGATAACTTGGTCGACTTTAACTTCGAACATATGCCCAGAGACAACTGCCCAGTCACCATCTAAATATTGTTTTTTATATTTTTCTGGTAGCTGTTCGAGTGACGCCAAGTAACCAGAGTTAAGATAAGGATTGTTTGAACCTTGGATGAAACGTTGAAGAACTTTAACAGGTTCACGACCACGAACTTGTTGTTCATAGACATAGTCTTTTGTTTTGAGTGGAATTTTTGTTCCAGGAATATTGGCCCATTCTGATACGCATGGCTCAATATATTTCTTAAGGACCCAGTCGTTACCGACACCGCCAGGGTTTCCGAGCAGCACCATTTTAGTGGGAATCCAATAACTAGTTCCGTTGACTTGATATTGTAAAGACGAGCGGAGTGTGGATTCAATAAGATCTACTTCTAATTTTTCATGACGAGTTACTTCGTCAATGACGATTAGATTAAACTCTTTACCTTGGAAAGCCAAGGCGTCTTTAACGTTAGCGCAGTATTGGAATGTAATAAAAGATCCATTAGGAAAAACAATACAACGAGAAGGAAATGTTGCGTGCGATTTTTCATAATATGAATAAATCTGATAGTCCTTCCCTTCTTCTTCAATGATTCTTTCTGGAAATAGGTTAGGTAATTTAACGAGGAAAGAGTCCTTGACGTTGTCAAGTGTCTCTCCAATAATACATATCTTGCTCTTAGGATATTTAAGAGCGAACATAAACGCTTCGCCAAGTCCGGCAGCACTCTTGCCGACGCCCTTTTTACCCCCGAAGAAGACTACTGTCTTCATCGAGGGAGAGAGTTGGACGTTGTGAAGCGCCATTTGTTCAGGAGTGGGAGTATAGTTTGCTTTATAGGTTAGTGCCATTAACTATCTTCCTTTCTTGTAAACTTTGTGGTTAACTCCATTATAGCCTTCTTCTTGGTATCTTGCAGTACGTATTTTTCCATTAACTCGTTTTATCCGAGGAATGCCATAGTCATAGAAGTCTTTAGCATACTTGCCAGTAGTCGTTGTAAGGCTTGGGACGAAGTTTTCTTTAGCGCGGTATTCCATATAATCCTTAGCATACTTTTTCCATTTGTCGTCATCGAACCAGGAACGTTGATAGGATCTATAGTTGTTATACTTGTTGCTGCTTGGATAAGTATAGTAGTTGTGTGGGATGTAGATTGACTTCTTATATTTGTTATTCGACCCATCGATGTAATCAGCAATCATTGTTTTAACCACAGAGTAGTTTGTTGATTCAAACTTGATTGCATCATCTAAGATTACCTTCTCTTTCGAAGAGAGTGCTTGGTAATATCGGTCGAAGTTTTTGATTTGAGAAATCTTACCACTGATTGAGTTATTGAATAAGGCTGACTTAATCGTTGAAGATGAAGCTCCGTCTTTAATATACTCGTCGATGATTCCGTAAATGACTGAAGGAGGTTGTTCTTTATCCATTGCTGTTTTAATTTCTTTGGACAAAGCGCTCATGTCTTGGAGATCGAAACCATTATTGTTGTCATAGATAGTATAACCGTCGCTTGGATTTTCAATGGCTTTGAAACCACGAAGAAGACTCAATGCTTTGAAGTAGTTCTTACTTTCTTGCTTGTATCCACGATAGTTTCCCATCTCTCCCTTAATGGCTTCTTTAACAGACTCTGCCAGTTTACTAACGAAGTGTTTGTCTTCTTTACCAACACGAGTGTAATACCATTGATCGGTCATAGCAATCGCTCCGCTTTGTCCAATGAACATTGATAATATCTTGCGAGCGAAGTTTTCTTGGAAGTTTCTTGAGGTTGTGTCTTTTGGTCCAGCGTTACCATAGAACTCTTTGCCAGTGATAAGTTCAACTGGAATTTTAACAAGTGGATTAATTTTGCTTAAGGCGTTAGCAGTGAGCCAGTTCCAACCACCATTGATTAGATTGCCTTCGGCTTCTTCGAATGGTTCATAGAACATTTCACGAAGTTGCTTGGTAAGCCCAGTTGTCCCCATTGAGATAGGGATAGGTCTATCGTTGATGAGTGTTAGGAATGGATCAATGTAGGTTCCTCTTTTTTTCCATTCTTCCTCGGTCTCTTTGTCGACACCGTAGATGGAGGCTATCAATGCTGCGAACGCACTAATCATTACTTGTGTAGCACCAATGCCTAAGCCAGTGTTAACAACATAGCGTTTCGTTGCGTTGTTGGCGGTGCCTTGTATGATTTCATTAAACGCACCAGCCATAGATTTAAGTTGACCGACACCAGCTCTCATAAGCGCTAGAGGATATGTCATAAACATTCCCCAGTTTTTCAACTCTTTGCGAGCAATGAGTGCGAAGCCGTTAGGTCCACCAATGGCGGCGTTAACGATTTCACGGGCCTTAACTTCGGAACTTTCCATAGCGTCGATTTGATCTTGCATATATTTAAGTGAACCATATAGACGTTTATCTTTGCTCGGGTCAGCCTCGTATGCTTCGAAGCGGTCATAGAGCGATGACCATAACGCATAACGGAATGTTAAGGTTTGGGCAGTGAAGACTTTTTCGACAGCGTCGAAGTAGGCTTGTCCAAGTTTAGCTGGGCTATCGTAATCCATGGTTTCAAAGTTAAGTGAACCGTGTTGATATGCCATTGGATTGAACCCTATTGTTTCAAGGAACAACTTTAGTTTAGGTGAGCGTTCAAGCGCAGCACCCTTAGAGGAATAGAACGTAGCCAATTCATTCATGACAGTTGGTAGTTTGGTAACAACGGTAGGATCTACTACTGAAATTAATGATAAGTCGCCAATGCTATATTGTGTCATACGATTAATAAGCTTGTGTGGAACTGACATCACAAAGTTAGTGAATGACCCTTTGGCTTGAGATAAGATGTTTTCGACTTTCGTAGGCATCTTATCAGTGAAGTAGTATTTGTCTAAGTGTTTAGCCAACTTTGCTTCAGTTAAGAATAAGTTTCCTGTGAGTGCCATGTAGGCAATACGTTGTTCTTTTGTGTCACCAGAGAAATGGTATTCAACGTTTCGTTTAATGGTCTTAAGGTCATACCCAGCCAAGAAACTGAATGTTGATTTGCCATCTTCAGGTAGAATCTGCATGAACTCGTTTGTTAGCACAGCACCTTTAGTGTTTGCCACGGCTTGAATTTCTTCGTAGATATTCTTTGCCATACTCGGAACTAGAGTAATCACATCTGACATAAAGTCTCTTTGTGTTTTCTTCGCTTCAATAAGTGCGTTGATATTGTCGATTTCGACTTGGTCTCTGCTGACTTTGAGTCTTTCATCTAATTCAAAGAGTGTCATTTTTTTAAGCGAAGCATCTCCGTTGTGTTTATAAATATAACTTTCAATTTCGTCATAGACGTCAGCTAGGAATGTTTTACTTTCTATCGTCGTCTTTGACAAAGCTAATTCTGGATGTTTAGATTTAAGGACACTTAACAACTCTTCTTTTTCAAGATAAGTCATATTGTTTTCACTTTCACCTACATCTCTAAGTCTTGAACGGAAGTCGTTATTGACTACGTCATAGATTGCTTTATTTTCAATAGCACCACTTTTGACGAACATTTTTTGAGCGTCATTTAATGCTTTAATCTTTGCAATGTTGCCAGCAAGTTTCCAAACCGATAGACCGAAGTTCAAGTCTGTCGCACGTTCGATAACGGATTCTAAACTTGATCTCTTGTCTAGGAAGAGTGTGTCGAGTGTGCTGTAATACTTACTCTTGTTTGTGTCGTTCATATCCACTTTTTTCTTGAGAGGAGATAAGAGGAACAACTCGTCTGGTGTATCTTTAGCACCGATGATCATAGCTGCTTCAGTTGCTGCAACCTTGAGTTCGTTAATAGTTTTAAGATAGACATTAGTTAATCCAGGATTTATTTTATTGTAATTGCTTATAAAGTTTTCAACCTCATCGACATTGCTGAATCCCATTTCAATCATCTTAGATTTCGCTAGGTTCACGCTGTGCTCATTTGATTTAAGTTTAGCTTCTTGATAAGCGAGTTGAATAAGTCTTGCTTGGGAGAAACGATTGAACTCTTCGAGTTGATAGGAATCATTTCCAATCATTCTCTTAATCATTTCAAGTCCATCGGTCAATTCCATTTGATAACGTTTAGCGTTGATGGCGAAGTTTTGAATACCTTGCTTAATCTGAATACCTGAAATACCTTTAGGGTTCATACCTTCGGTATCGAGGAAGTCTCTTTCAAACCGAATCTCTTCAATGTTTCCTTCGGTCACGCCTTTGAAGTAGTTTCGTCTTTCTCTAGCCATAGACAAGAGTCTGTCGGTATCTCCATTCATTGAAGCGAATGTTGCATCAGCCGTCTCAAGTTCGATTTTGCTTTTAGTTAACTTTGCTCTAAGCTCGATTAAGTCTTGTGTGTTAAGTTCGACTTTTTGGTTTTTAGCTTTTTGAATAAAGCCAACTTCGTCACCACTAAATAGGTTAGACGCTTCAGCAATCTCTTCTTTTTCAGAATATATTTTCCCAGAGGTTGGCGTTGCAAATTTGTTTTTAATCGCTTCTTCTACTTCAGCGAATGTGTTCGCCTTAACCGCTTGGTCTGTCGAATACTTTGTGGTAATCAAACCTTCTTCAACTTCTCCATAAGATGGATTAATGTGAGCGACCACGTTTTCAGGCTCCATGCTTTTGAATCTGAGAATCTTATCGTTCGTTCCTAATTTAGGATCCATAAATGTTAACATTTGTTTGATGAATCTAGGTGAGCGAATGTTTGCTTTAACACTAGAGCTATTATCGCTTCTTTCGATTTTGCCATCTTTATCGATTTTAAGTTTATTCATTATTTTTCTGAAGTTAGAAATTGCTTTCCCTTTTTCATCTGTTCTAATTGAGCCAGGGAAATAGTTATAATCTTGGTCTGCGTCTGGTAATATCCCCCACGTTGTCGTGAGGACGTTTCTCTTTTCAGCAGACTCACCTTCGATACCAGACTTGACACCTCTATCTTTCGCTTTGATTTCGGTTTGACTATCTTTCGCTTTAATGCCGCTGACATAAGTGGCGGGCCGATAACCAATAGCCATTGACGATTCATCGAACCTTGCAAGACTGGACAACCCATTCTTAGCGAGAGCGATGGCGTCGGATTTGGAAATGAACTCAGAGCTTTTATCTCCAGGCCTTGCGTTGGAAATTAGGTAGTTAAGTGCATCAAGTTGATTCATATAGAGACTTGAGTACTCTGTATCGCCAGAGAACGTATCGACTGTTTTACCAGATAAGTGAGTAGGAACTTCTGCGTTGTCGAAGAATCTTTGTGCGATACCTTCGGCACCACCTTTACTGTAGAAGACGTGACCATTAAATGATTTGTATGTATCCTGATACTTTTCTTTAACTCTGTCGAAGTCATAAGCAGTAGTGGTGTTGATGAACGCCATGTCCCAAAGTTTTTTGGAGAAGAGTCTCTTGTTAATTTCGGACGCCTTTTCGTTTAAATAGTTCAGGAAACCATTTTCTGTTTTGTCGTTGACAGACTTAATCATATTCGTCACATAAGCGAAGGCGTGTTCGCTGCCAAAGTTTTTGTTTGGTGTTTTGAACGTAAGGAGGGCTTCCTTCATTTCTTGAATGAAGTCATTATTCTCTGGAGAGTCTTTGATGTTTTCTAAACCGAACTTCAATACTTTGATAGCACGGAGTTGGTTATAAGTAGATAGGAAGTTGTTCGGTCTAAAGGTTGACTTGCGTCTCTTTTCTTTGGCAATGGCGACGTTAGCCATGCTTCTCGCATCCCAAATGACTTGACCATCTTTATCAATGGTGACAAATGCACCACCAAAGATTGGTAAACTTTCGACAGTACCAAGCGAGTGCATTATTGTGATTGGGTCAACGGAAATGTCTTTGACTTTTTGAGGCCATGCAGCAACGTTTTCGTTGATACCGACTTTCATTTTGATTTCTAAATACTTCTTGCCATTTATCTCAACGATTTTTTCGCTTCTATTTTCTTCAGAGTCGTTATACTCGACTTCAAATGTTTCAGGGTCGAACGATTCGTTTGCTTTACGGAAAGTACCTAGGCCAATGATGTAGTCATATTTTTTGAATTGTTGGTCTCGTTCGATATCGTCGGTAAGTTCGACTTTACCAAACGAACCTGCGTTAAGTGTCGTGAGCTTGGTATTTTTGTCGAATGGCAAACGGTAGACATCGACATCATACATATCGACGGTGATTGGTTTCTTCGTCATCTTTTCGTATTTGTCTTCATACTCACTCTTGAAATCCTTATCACCAATCGGACGGCCTTCGCTGACATAGATGTAGTTTTTCTTTGTGGTTAATTTAGCAGTGGAATCTTTGATACCGCCTTTAGGATCTAAATCAACCAAGACAGATACTTCTTTCGCAATACCTAATTTGATTGCTTCGTCTAGAGTAACAATTTGTTTTGTGTCTCTTGCTCTCGAGTATCTTTCAGAGTTTCTAACCATGTCAAGAAGCAAGACTGCTTCTTGTGAAGACAGGCGTTTACCAGATGAGAAGTTGCTGGCAAAGAAGTCTTCAGGCATTAGTGAGTTATATAACTCAAGACTCTTTGTCACTCTTGCGATTTCCTCTTGTAAGGCAGCTTCACCCATAGCGTCTTTATAATCTAGTTCGGTGTTTTCGTCTTTACCTTTAAATGTTTTGCTGAATAGTTCTTTTTTAAAAGCCTTACTCTTATCAGTGACTTGTTCGCTGTTGCGCATTGATTCTTCGTAGATAGCAAAAATGTTGTAGATGTTTTGGCCAATCAACTCTTCATCTTTTTTGACGAACGCATCGATGATTTTTTTATCGATACCAGTTTTATATAGGGCCTCAATAACTTTATTAGAGATTGCTTTATCTTTGTTTGCTTCGTTAAGCATATTGTAGATGTCGCCATCAAACTTAAGTGTCACGTTAGCGTCTTTGTCAAGGAGTCCCATTTCTTTTAGTAATGCCTTTTGAGCTTCACCAGTGACAGAGTCACGATATCTAAGCTCGGAGGAAAACATTATTTTTGTTGGAAACTCTTTGATTGACGTTTTATTTAAAAAGTTAAGGAAGTCTTCGTAGAGCTTACCATCAGCGGAAACAATGTTGCGGTTATGTAATAGATAACCACGCGATTCTTTAACGACGATTGAATCTAGTATTTCTTTATCAAGTTGCTCGTCGGTTAACGCGTCGAAGTCAACTTTGTATTTTTTAGAAGTTGTTCTTATTGTTTGAAGAAAACCTTTATAGGTCTCTTCATTACCAAGTAGTTTCTTAATGGTTAACTCTTCATTAAAGTCTGAGTCAACGATCCCCTCTAAGATTGGTTTCGCATAGTATTGTTTGTTTGATTTGAGAAGATCCGCAACCATTTTTTGTGTCTTTAGAAAGTTCATCGTGTCTTTATAAATATAGTTTAAGCCTACTATTTTGTGGAGTTCGTTAATAAATTTCTCCATCGCAATATATGGTTTGTTGATTTCATCAAGGTAGCCAGAATCATTGTATGCTTCCTGCATTGCAATGTCTGGAACAACGATATTAATCTTGTCGCCGTCAAAATCCCCACCGTGTTTCGAAACGATTTCATGAGCAGAGATAGCAAAGAAAGAGTTACTTCCGTTCTCTGGTGAGTTATCAACTAACAATTCGTAGGCGTGGATTGGATTCGTTCTATCGCCAGGTTGACGGAAGATACTAATGAAAACTCGTTTGCCTTGAAGGTTGTTGAGTTCCTTGTATTCGTCTAGCGTCATGCCAAGTAATTGCTCGGCACCTTTATCGTTTGTAACAATTTTACCAGTGGTGTTTTCAAGACCTAGTCTTTCAATCATTCCTGGGTTAATAGCAACGGCAGTTCTATATAAACCATCGACACTAAGACCTTTAAAGCCTTGGTCTAATACCGCCTTGAGGTGCGAAACGAACGAGCCATCATTGAGATAAATAGTCTTTGCCGCGTTATCGAACGCCTTGATAGTGTCAGTGTCAAGACGTTGCTCAGAACCAAAGATAGTAAAAACTTGTTCGCCAAGTGCTGTGACTAAATCAGGGTCTCCATCGAGGCCGTCTTTGACTGAGTCCAAAATTAATTCGTTAATTAATGGAACAATCTTTTTCTGCATCTTGCTTATAACCGAGTTTGCTGCGAAGTCATCCATATCAACTTCTTCGCTAGCGATAGAAAAACCATCTTTGATAGAGCCACTTAAGTCAGCGCTCTTGGTAACGACGGACGGATCAATATCTCTTCCGCTTTCATCAATCATTTTTTTAACAATCGTATCTATGTATTCGTCGTTACGTTCAACGACGCTCTTAGCAAACGTGATGAATGTATCATCACTATAGTAGTCCGTAGCCATCTTGTTATTTGAGTTTTCAAAGTCAACATATGACGGGTGTATTTTAATAAGCGCGTTAATGAACTTATTAATAAACACTTCTTCGAATGGGTCTCGATATAAATTTAAGTCACTCGTAATGGTGTAAACTTTATCGATGGCCGCTCTAACTTTATTGCCTGAGCCTGCAGGCATTGTGTCGAAGAACTCTTTAAGTTTTTCGAAATCGTATGGAACTAGCTTTCTAACGGATGCTTCTAATTCTAGTCTAGAACTGACGTATTCAATCTTTCGTTGAACTTCATTAAGACCATCAAAGACCGCTTTCTTCATTTCTTCAGTAACGTCGTTGAGATCTTTGTTCCATTTGGTCAAACGATTTTTTTGGTCTTCATCTAATTCTGCCGTAAACTTTAAGCTTTGGTTGATTTGATTTATTAGAGTCTCGTCAAGTTTATCCTTCTTCCCAGTAAGGAGCTGGTAGATTTCTTCGACGTAGTCATAGATTTTAGTTTCAGCTCTCGCCTTCACATTATCGGTATCATAAATCGCGTCAAAAATTTCAAGTAAGTCCTCGGCATCTTGTGAGGCTTCGTGCTTTTCTTGATAGTCTGAGCTTATATATTTCCTTCCTAACGCTTGTAAGGAACTCTTGTTTTCTTCAGAGTTTGTTTTCTCATTAGTGTCTAGGAAGGTTTTAGTTACAACATCTAGGTATAGGTCAACGTGTCCTAGAACTTCTTTGCCTAGTTCAAATTCTGGAGAAACCTCACCATTAATAAGTAAATCAATCTTTTTGAAATCATCGCCAAAAGAACTTCTCATGGTGTCGATGTCTGAACCTTTGCCTTTACCGTTATGGGACATGAAGACGAGAGCTTCAATTTTTTCATTGCTTAAGGCTGAAAGAATATCTTCTTTCATTTGAGCCATAGCCTCTTTAGGAGTAACTGCGCTTTCTTGATACTTTATAAACTTGTCATAGTTTTTATCTTTTTCAAGAAACTTAACGAATTCTTTGTAATCAGAATGTGCTGAAGGATTCTCCTTTGCGCGTTTGATTTCTTTTAACACATCATCTGGAACTTTGATGTTGATTAGTCTTTTCTGTTTTTCATTGTCTTCATCTATGAACGAATAGCCAAGTTGCCAGTGAAGTTTCTTGTCACCTTTATTATCTTCGAAGACCCATTCGCCGTCGAACGAAAACCTGGAAGTAGTAGAATCTTGGACTCGACTTAATTCAAATCCACCGTTCCTTCC
>Ga0265294_10003649_pt1 | contig 19559 bp, 17 predicted proteins | sample MunlanPumphouse3_FD_192504 | JGI IMG/M metagenome (GOLD analysis project Ga0265294, IMG submission 192504) | Groundwater microbial communities from a municipal landfill in Southern Ontario, Canada - Pumphouse #3 | ecosystem: Environmental > Aquatic > Deep subsurface > Groundwater | place...
ATCCAGTCATACAGCATTTGGAATTTCTCCCTCTCCTACCGGGAGAGGGTTGGGGTGAGGGGGAACAAAAGTGAAATCATTATGTCACAGATTAAGTTGATTTGGTATAATTTCCTAATGATATCCAAAAAAACCAACATCCAAAAAAAGACGCACCACCTGCGTCTTTTTTATTCCGTAGGGGCACAATATCTTGTGCCCTTTTTTATCATGACAATATATATAAACTCCAATACTCGTATCTTCTCCCTCGCCCATCGGGAGAGGGTCGAGGTGAGGGGGAACAATAGATAATCCCTTCGGCATTTTATATGCATTTTGCATTCCGTTGCATTTGTATTCCTCCCTTCGCCCCCCCCCGAAAAAAACATTAGACTCCGCAATTACGAGACGATAATTCTATGCGTCTTTACTTTCAATAAGTCCAACAAGCCGCTTTTCCCAATCGAAACAAGTCTCCCGGTCTCTCAAAGCGGCAAAAGCTTGCGCACAAGACGGATCAAGTTTGACATATTCCTCAAGAACGCCGACCGCATCTTCAATAAATGCACCGACTATTCCCTCGGAATCATCCACCCTGCCTTGGCAAAGTTTCTTATCCAAACGTAAAAGCATATCAACAACGATACTTGCAGTCTGTCTGCTTACCGGCAAATCGGACACCACTTTGGCTAAACGGTTGCATCCTTCTTGCAATGAATCCTGATAAGCGAACCATACCTTGGACGGACCTTCATACGCCTTTATATATTTCATCGACGAAGTGACGGTCTGTTTAACAAGAGACAATCCGTCATCATCCAATTCGCCCAACTTGCCGCTACACTTCGGACCACCGGCCGCCATCTTCTCCTCCGGACTCAATTTTTTACCGCCTTTGACGGCATAAATAGCTACCGCCACCATATGTTTGCAGAGCATATTCTTCTGTGCGACATAACACTCGCAGCCCCCTTGATCATAATGCTGGTTTTCCACATAAACTTTATACGGATGAGTTCCCAACACAATCGCAGAACACCCATACGGCCCTCTCTCGAACCGCGTCACCTTACCCTTCTCACACAAATCCACCGCTTTCTCAAAAGTCGCCGCATCGGTGGCAAATCTGATTTTATCCAAACCATATTTTAGAGGCATATTTTTACGATTAAGATTTATGTTATTCCTGTAAGGGCGCAATATTCCAGGACCTTCTTTATCAAATCAATATATAAAAAGTATAATGGCTTACATCCATTTCGGCAACTGCCCCACACATTGCCGAAATCAACCATATTACCTGACACAAGGACAAACTCTAGCAAGCCTTTTACATCGAGTAATCCCGCGATACGCCGTTTGACAAGGATTTTTTCTATTTATATATTTACTAACAATTCATAGAAAGCAAAGAGGAACCACGCCCCTAATCCGATAAAGATAATAATCCAAAGGATCATAAGAAAGGGCGAAAGACTCTTTATACATAAGGTAGGATTCAGCAACGCGCTCAGCTGTCCTCTGGGAATCGGAGTCGGACTAGAACCGGGCGATGTTATAAAAGTATGGCTCGATAAAGACAGAAACATCATAGGACTTGAAAACATTCCCGAAAACAGATTTTTTCGCGCCCCATGGTTGCCTTGGCACATACAACGAACAAGAAAAGACTTCTTCAAAAGAAGCCTTTCAAATTTGCATTCAAAACTAGAGATCAGGTTCATTATATTTTTTTTAATCATTAAATGCGAAACGTCTACCTACGCACTTACGCCTAGTCTCGCAATGTGAACGATTTACTTAAGATCCCTTATAACACTCTCGTATACGGTCTCCGATATGTTTAGACAAAATATCTATCTGCTCTTCACTAAGAGTCCTTTCCATCTTTTGGAGTTGAGCAGGCAATCCTTTCTCGTCATCGTTTAATATCATAACCTCCGTGCTTTTATGGCAGGAAGGGTCAATAAACCACCCTGGGTAAATAACAACAGGCGTGACTTTGATAGTTACTGTCTTTTCAGTTCTTTGCGCAATAAAGTCTTCTAGCCAATATTTTTCTGCCAAGGCCTGTTTTATAATATTTCTACTCGGAATCCACCCATCAATCCTAATATTTTCTCCATCATATGAAATCCTCTGATCACCTCCAGCTTTACTAGCGGTCTTGGTCTCAACAGTAAACACACCGGCGGGGCCTACAATGATATGATCAATATTACCTTTCGCATTGATCAGGTCATTAAATATCTCATATCCGTCTTTTTTCAGTCCATATAGCATCTCGCTTACAATTCTTTCTCCTCGCATTCCCAACCCGGTGTTTTTCGCTTCCTGCCAATAATTTTGTAATTTATTACGATAAAACAAAATTAATAAGATGCCAGACAAAAACCAGACCGAAGGTCTAGGTTCTATATTAAAATAAAGTCTGAATAGATCATAAACAGCCATAAAGAATACAAAAAAAATAGCGATGATAACAGACATTATCTTTACGTAAAGGATTTCCTGAAGTTTATCATTGAGAGATTCTCCCGCCTGTCGTAGTGGAGTGTTTTTTAAAGGCGAATGTTTTTTGATTGTGTCTGACATAGTTTTAATTTTGTTTTATTATGATTTATTTTTCAATTCTGCAAAATCTTTTTCCTTTTTGACACATAGAGCGCACATCTTTATTCCGCATCGCATTTCGGAGTAGCAGACTTCAGTCTGCGCTGCTATCCGATGCCCTTGAGACAACCGCGCGAGTTATAGCCCGCTACTCCAGATTATGACAATATGGATAGTTCGATTGAGATATTGTTTCATCTTTTATCTTGATATAACCTCATACAAATCTTTCTGCAAATCCAAGAACCTTGCACGAATCTCCTGCACTCCTCCAAGAGTCCGTTCCGCATCGGAAATGGAATTATACTTAAGTCCCAATAATTTAGGAAGTTTCTCTTCCCCCAGTTCCTCCGCACCCTTTTCGATATATTTTCGCAGCACAAAATCCAGAAAATCTCTTTGCTCTTCCTCGGCATCATCAAAAATATTTTCTTTCGCATCCTCCGCTCTTTGCTCTCGAGTAATCGGCGGTATTGCGAAAGCGATGTAAGCAAGCACGTCGAAAATATCACTATTTTCGGCATCTATCATCTTTTGCAGCGCCTCAAGCTCGGTCTTTCCGTATCCGGCATCGGAAATGTTTGCGAGAAAATTCTTTCGTGTTTTTGGGTTTGACCAAATACTGCGCAGTTGCTCTTCGCTTGTAAAAAATTCAGAAAGTTTGCCAAACATACTTCGGAGTAGTTCTTCCGCTGAAATCGGCTTTCCATCCGCGCTCCAAAATGACGTGGAAATCATATGCTGAATTTCCCGCTCTTTTCCGTCCCGCAATTTAATCTTGATTTTTTTCTTGGTCTCTTCCGGCTCTTCCGGCTCTTTCAAGAGAGGCTCAGGAAAAAACTCTTCTATTTTCTTCTTAATCCCGATAGACTCATCTTCAACAATCTCCTCAATAGGCTCGCCATCCCATTCTTTGTCCGCAAATAGCCGGTAAGCATCTACAAAATCCAGAATTGTGAAATATTCTTTCCCGTCAAAAAGTCTGGTCCCTCTTCCGATAATTTGTTTAAACTCAATCATAGAATTAATGGGCCGCATCAAAACAATATTGCGAACATTGCGCGCATCGACTCCGGTGGAAAGTTTTTGCGAGGTGGTTAAAATAGTCGGGATGGTTTTTTCATTATCCTGAAATGTTTTCAAATATTGATCGCCGCGCGCGCCATCGTTCGCCGTAACTCTCACGCAATAATCCGGATCGGAACTTTTCTTAAACTGATTAACCAAATCCCGCACCGCCAGCGCGTGCGCCTGATTGGCACAAAAAATAATCGTTTTCTCATTCTCTTTAATCTCGTCTAAAACAATCCGCACTCTTTCTGCTTCACGCTCTTTAATTTCAATAATACGATTGAAGTCCGCCTCTTCATAAATCTTCCCTTCCTCAACTTCCCCCTCGATTAGCTCATCGTCCGAAGTATATACATAATCATCCAAAGTAGTCTTTACTCTTTTAACTTTGAACGGTGTCAAAAAACCATCATTAATTCCTTCTTTCAAAGAATAAGTATATACCGGCTCGCCAAAATAGCGATAGGTATCGACATTGTCTTTTCTCTTAGGCGTAGCAGTAAGCCCCAATTGGACTGCCGGAGCAAAATATTCCAGAATCCCGCGCCAGTTGCTCTCATCGTTGGCGCCACCTCGATGACATTCGTCGATGATGATCAAATCAAAAAAATCCGGCGGATATTCTCCGTAACTAGGAGTGTTATTAGGCCCGCTCATAAATGTCTGAAAAATCGTAAAAAACACACTTCCGTTTGTCGGCACTTTTCCCTTCTTTCGGATATCCTGCGGACTGATGCGAATAAGCGCATCCTCAGGAAAAGCTGAGAAATCGTTGAAGGCCTGACCGGCCAAAATATTGCGGTCGGCGAGAAACAAGATGCGCGGCTGACGCTTTCCATCTCGTCTCAAATTCCAGCGCGTTTGAAATAGCTTCCAAGCGATCTGAAAAGCAATAAAAGTTTTCCCGGTTCCAGTGGCCAAAGTCAAAAGCACCCTTTGTTTCTCAAAAGCTATCGCTTCCAAAACGCGATTGGCCGCAATCTCCTGATAGTATCTTACGCTCTTTCCGTTCACGATTTCAAAAGGCACAGAAGCGAATTTCTCCTGCCACTGGTTATGATCGCTATGAATCTTATTCCAAAGCTCTTCCGGACTTGGAAATTTCTCAATATACCCTTCCATCCCGCTCTTCATCGACATCTCGTAAATGTCTTTTCCGTTAGTCGCGTAAGTATATTCAATTTGGAGTTTCTGCGCGTAAGCCTTTGCCTGCGCCACGCCTTCGGTCGCACCCAGCTCTTCCTTCTTCGCTTCAATTACCGCCACTTTGTGATTTTTATAAACCAAAACATAATCGGCAATCTCGGCCTTCCCCCTTGCTCCTCCCGCTAAGATTTTCCCCTCCGTCAAACGAAACTCCCGCAGAATTTTTGACCCCTCGACTTCTCCCCATCCGCTCTCGCGAAGTTTGGGGTCAATATATTCCGCTCTTGTGTCAGCTTCTGTTTTCATTACTTTATGATTTTAATTAAATCCAAAAAAGCATAGTCCTCGTTATTCCAGTCTGAGGGCTTTTTCTAGAATAAGGATTGCGTTATTTCCAGACATTAGAATAATACCGAATTAACTGAATCTGTCCTACAACCCAATCGTAAAGCATTTGTGATTTCTCCCTCTCCCATCGGGAGAGGGTCGGGGTGAGGGGGACTAAATGTGAAATCATTATGCCACAGATTAAATTAATTCGGTATAGGTATTAAAAACTCGCCCGAAAGACGAGTTTTAACAAAACCTGCGATAAAATCTTTAATAAGCAGACAATACATTAAGTATTCTATTCGACAAGCTATCGAATTCCTCCTTCGATTTTTCAATATTTTCCTTTGTACCTATTTGATTATCTTCAACAAGCGACGGATCTAAATCAAATATAGCAACACCCAGCTCCTGGCACATAGCAGGGATTCTTCCATAATCTTTGATAATAGAAATAGGCTCTTTCCAGCTTTTCTCAACCAAACCGTTTCGACAATGTTTCTCAGAAAGAAATTTCTTTACTTTTTCAGGAATTTCATCAATCCAATGCCGATGATCCTTGATGGGCTGTCCGCCATATACGTTATAAGAATTCACTATATACCCAATAAACAGTCCCTCTCCAGACAAAATAAATTTATTTTCCGTATCTCCCGAAAGGGCTTTGCCTGTATTTTTCCAATTAGTCTTCCATTTCTCAAATATTGTCCCCAAGTTTTCTATTCCCTGCACACTAAAAGCATCAGGCATCATTGGCACCACAAAATAATCAGAACCAAGAAATATTATCTGATTAAGCAGGGACAAACTAGGCGACGTATCAATTATAAAAATATCTACTTCATCACTCAGTCCTCTTTCGCGTAGAAATCTGTCAATCGCACTCGTCTGAAAGTATCCTATTTGTTGCCCGGAAGCAGCTTGTCCATAAGCGGTCACAAGCAAATTTTCGTAAAGAGAAAGCTCGACGCTCCCTTTCATAAGAAATAAATTCGAATTACTTCTTAGAATTGGTATAAAAGGAACCGCGAAATCAACATCACCCCCACCCTCAACCACACCTCGAAGCACATCGGATATATCCTTGTGAGTAGTTGAAAATAAAGTTTTTGAAAATTCTTCTTCTCCAAGCGCTAGGCGGGAAAGATTGCATTGTGGATCCAGGTCAACCAAGACCGTTTTATAGCCTTGCTTTGCAAATGACATTGCACAATTAAAAGCAAGCGTTGTCTTCCCAACACCCCCTTTATTGTTCGTAAATAAGAGTTTTTTTGTTCTTGTAAACTTCATAACTTCATCTTACCAAAAACATAGATAAAAGCAAATAACATCCACATACCTAGGAGCAATGTGATTCATCCCGCGCTACATTTTGTTTTGGAGTAACAGGTTTCAACCCGCGCGCATTTTGGAGTAGCGGGTTTTAACCCGCGCTGCTATCCCAAGCCGATAAATGCGCCGTATGCGTTATTATCTCCCACGTAAGACAGCCGCGCAGACTAAAGTCTGCTACTCCATGCCACACTTATCTCCAAAACACCCGCCCCACCCGTCATTCTGAGGTACTCCGAAGAATCCCGCCACTATGCACATCCAAACATTGCAATAGCATTGCTCCCTCGCCCATCGGGAGAGGGTCGGGGTGAGGGGGAACAAATAGTGCATCCGTATTTAATCCTATCATTATTATAATTCCCCTCTAAAAGCCTTCTGCAAAACGGACTTCTTCAGCTCCTCCAAATCGGCAATTTCCTTTTTATAAAGCTCCTCCAACTTCTTCGTCTCCTCAGAAAGCGCATCAAGTTTTTTGACAATGGCTTTTTGCTCAGAGAGAGATTTTGGAACAGGAATCGTAAAGTTAATCAAAGTTTTAATCGGTAGTTGTGGCTGTGCCGCTCCAGATGTATGTTTTTTCATTTGTATTTTAAAAATACCCGAACGAAACACTTCAAATAAATATTCAGGACTAATTATTTTCAAATCAGGTCTAAAAATTAGCATTCCAGAGTTTATTCTAACGTAATCAAACTCTATCCCGTCATTATACAATCCCAGATTCCCAATAGTTCCACGCGTTGTCATAATTACATCATTTCTTTGCAACTTTCCGTTTCCAAGAGCTAAATCTTTTTCTTTAGTAATAAACATTTTGTTTTTAAATCTAAACCCGTCCGGACGCACGTTCTTTGTATTCAGAAAAAGACAATAACCCTCATCAAAAAAATCTGATTTTTTTGGATAATTCTTTCCTCTATCTCCGTCAATTATAGTTAGGAGTTTCTTATCTCCTAATCTCTTCTCCTCCCACCCCTCCCCTTTATTCTCAAAAACACTCTGCAAATACGATTCAAAAAGCTCGCGAGAATTCCGCAAATTCTTCTCCGCATTTCCTTTCGCCTTCCACACCTCCTCAAAAACCTCATCCAAAATCTTCACAATCCGTTTTTGCTCAGGAAGAGGAGGAAGGGGAATTGCTACTTCTTTCAATTTAGTGCTGGATAGTTCTTTGAAAGTTGTCCCACTTCCTAGACTATTTAATAATTCAACTGAGGTTTTTAAAAAATAAAATAAAAAATATACATCAGCATCTTTTCTAGGAATTATGCCTTTGCACCCCTGATTCGTCGTTATTTCTTTTTTATTGATAGCTAAATATCCGATAGGTGCTCTTGATGATAGAACAATCGAGTACGATGGGATAATTTTTGCAGAAGAGTTTTTTAATCCTAATTGAGTGATTTTCCTTTGTGTATCATTAACAAAAAGACTATCAAGCCTGCCCATATCTTTTGGAGTAATCCAAGGAATGTTTCCATTCCAAAATTTAGCAATATTTGTCTCAGGAGTGCCTCCATTAACAATATCACATATTTCTCCAATATTTTTTGTTCGCCAATTATTTATGTTCTTTTGCATCATCTATTTTTTCGAGCTTAATAATTGTTTCAGCGTATTCATTGTACCCTTCAAGAAAAGCATCTAGTTCTTGCTGGTTTACTTTGTACGTTTTTATCTCAGGCTTTTCTACATAAGGAATAATAGTCTCAAGCAAATAATGTGCATTTTCATATTCTTCAACAACATCCTTACCTACATTTTTTGTAGTTGCATTATCCAATACCTTTTCAAGGATAGTATTATCTAACGCTTGTATAATTTTACCTGCGATATTAACAAGCTTTACCGCATTTTGTTTCGAGATATCTTCTCCGTGAATGGTTCGATTCGCCACAACTATAACATCCTCCAATGCAGCTCCTAAATTATGATCAATAATGTTTTTCTCTTTGAGGCTTCTTACCATCCCTCTTAAATTATATGTCTTTTTCCTACCATCTAAATATATATCTGCTAACATTATAATCTTTCGCTCTATCTCAATACGCGCCTTCGCTAGAGCCAATCCGGGATCATACTCGACTAGCTCATTAAGCTGATCTACTATTTCTGGTACTGTTTTCTCTTTTTCATTTTTGGGAATTTCGTCTACCTTCTTTTTTATAGAATTAATTTCTTCTTGAGTTATCTCAGCTTCAAAATCTCCAAATTTTATTTTTTTTATTAGACTAGCATACGGTAATAAAATCAATATGATCACGAGCATTATAGTGAAATTGTCTACCTTAAAAGAACTATCATATAATCCATGAATGATCATCAATGCCAATATTAAGACAACATAAAAGTTCTTTTTATTAAAAATAGCTTTCTTAATTGTTTGCCAACTATTTTTCATCTTTTATATATTTTATAAATTCTTTTCCAAATGCAGAGATTGTGACAAACGGTGCTGTGATAGAGCCCAATCTTGAAGACGAATCAGTATTCAATATTCCTAAATTTATCAAACTGAATATATTATCTAATCTATAGTCTTCTTTATCTTTGTAAATCTGATAGCTTTCTTTCTTATTAGCATCTATATCCCGCATAACTTCAATATCGATCTCGTTCATTTGCGAAAGAGTATGGACAAATTTTTCAAGCGGAAAATTTTGCTTGTCATCACTGGCAGAAAATCCCAAAAAGATATTTCTAAAATATTGTCTTTTTTCTTCATTTCGTTCTATTATATATTTTTCCAAAGCATAAACGAAACCATCCTGGAATGTTTCATTTTGCAATAAATCCAAGATAAAAATACCTGGATTGTCTCTGACCATTTCGACCCATTCAAGGGCCTTCTTTTGTCTTAATTTCAGCCCCGATCCATATAAAGCCATACTAAGCCCCCAAGCGATATTCAGTCCTGGGATATTAGACATAACCGCATTAATAGAACCTTCAAAGGTTATTTGATCTTTTTCGTCCATTATTCTAAATAATCAATGATAAATCTGCGAACCCATTTTACCATTTCTTCAACATCTTCTTTTTTAAATTCTTCAAATTTACCGTGGTCGGCGCTATTTCTGATATCAGCCTTTGCAATAATTTCTTTTGACACTAACGCAGTGTAAATACCCGCTTTCGCCAAGTCTGTATTAAGGCTATTTATCTTTGTTTTTTCAGGATACGAAATTCCGTGTTTATCACAAATTTTTCGCAAAGAATCTTCTAACACTCCACCCGCCAAAGAAGCCGCCGGAGCGTTATATCCTTGCTCAAGAAGATATTCAGACATTGAAAGAAAATCCTCAAAAATTTCCGCCTTAATAAATATATCTATATTTGTAAATCCATCTTTATAATCGTTATACGCTGCCTCAATTATCCCTTTATATTGGCTTGAATCATTTCTGTGGAAATTCTCACTTAATTTTTTAATTGCTAGATAATGATCACTACTCTCGCCGCAAGATTTTCTTATTAAATTTTTAGCCTCAGTCACAACGCGCATTATCGTTGACGTGTCTGGTCTCTCCAAAGAGTAATCTATATCTTGTATGAGATGACTATATTTCTGCAAAATTTTTTCTCTCATAATAAAATTTATAGCACTAATTAAATTTATGTAAATGGCTCGTCGGACGTATAGTATAGCTAGATAAGCACAAGCAAATCAATGAATCTATGGTTTAAGGGTTCCGCAAGGAGTCCTTCTTGCGTCCGTAATAAATTATCTCCTTTTTTCAAGTAAACTACATCAAAAAATAAAAATCCAAAGGCACAAACACGATTTTAAGTTCCTGGTCAACTTTTAATTCGCTACCGGAAATAATCAGATTATAATCCGAACTTATTTTTTTACTGCTGTTTATAATCTGTTTCTTGTCTTTGTTGCCCATTCCCACTTCAATAATAATTTGTTTGTTATTTTGTATTTGTAAAATAAAATCAGCTCCACCCTCTGCACTGTCGTAACGAATCGCACCTTGATTTCTCAGAATAAATTCCCTATAAAGATGTGAACCAACGGAATCTTCCAATAGTTTCCCTTGCCTGGTCAAATAAGTGTCCTCTCGCCCGGTAAAATAGAAAAAAGACATTCTGATTGCCGGTGTCATAAAAAGATATTTATGCGGTTTCTTGGCAACCCCCATATTTGACCCATACGCCGGCACATCAATAAGCAGTTCCGCTTTTACCAAGGCATCAAAAATATTGGAAATTGTTAGACGATTGATTTTAAATTTTTCCTCCAGAACGTTTAAACTGGTTGTATCGTTTTCCGCGATTGAGAAAAGCATTCTTTTTACATTTCCAAGAGTATCCGTATCAAAGCTGCCTAAAGTCGGCAAGTCATATCTGATGATTTTATCAAGCAAGAGAGAGATGGAGTCATACACAGCAGACTCGCTAGGCATCATTAAGGCAAAAGGCAAAGTTCCAAAAGAGAGATATTCCCGAATATCAAGCCTGTTCGCCTTTGACCAATATTGATTGACGGAAGGCTGAAGTTTTTTTAGATTGTCATAAACTTCATCCGCGTCTTTTGAAAAATATACCGCCTGCCTGATTTTTTCTTTCAGTCCGTTCATAGGATATATCTCATTTTTTACCATCTGATATTCCGTAAAACACATTGGCGGCATTCTCTCAAAGACAGCTCTTCGGGCTAGATTGGTCGTAGTCTGCAAGATAACGGCTGAAGATCCGGTACAGCAAAAAAATATATTTGAAGTTTTCTCAAACAATGACTTCAGTGTGACCGCCCATTTGGGGTCACTCTGAATCTCGTCCAGGAAGATCAAGATTGGTTTTTTTACGGTTTCTAGATTTTCTCCTAAAATGTTTTCATAAGCCGACATTAGCTCTGCGATGCCGACGTCAAAAAGATTATTAGCGTCTTCAACGGAGAGAAAAAGGGTATCATATCCCATATTCTTATATTCCGCGCACACTTGAGCCATCAGAGTAGTCTTTCCCACCCCTCTAAATCCCGGCATAATCACCATCCTGTTGGTCGATTTCTTTTTAACAAAATCGTTGACATATTGCTTTAATTTTACAAACATAAAACGGCTAGGATATGGCTTTCCTTTTATGTCGTGCGTAAATCGCTTCAACCTCTCATCGCTCGTTCTGATTTGTTGTTGTAAATATTGTACCAGTTCCTGATTCATATATATTCTATTATACTTCAACTGTATGTTACTAGTATATTATACTATACTAGTAATGTCAAATGATTATAAAATGTCTAATATAAGCTGAATAATCGATGGTTTTCTTGTAGCAAAACTAGCATATTTTTCTAATTTTAGATAAGATAATATCGCTTTCTTTGTTCAAAGTCGCGATTTCCTCCAAAATCTCCCCCGGCTCCCTCAAAACCACTTCCCCGTTTTTATTCGGATTCTTGACCGAAAGGTCATAAGTTCCAGTATCAATATCCGCGACATCAACCGTCCAAGAATTTTCACTGTCAGCTTTGGTCTTTTGCAAATTCAGAAAATCAGCCAAATCCTTTTCGCTAAGCGGATTGGTCTTGCCGAGATTGCGGTCGAGGTTGAGTTGATAGAACCAGACTTTTTTCGTGGGTTTGCCTTTTTCAAAAAATAGTATCACCGTCTTCACTCCCGCGCCGGTGAAGGTGCCGCCGGGAAGGTCAAGGACGGTATGGAGATTACATTCAGTGAGGAGCGTCTTGCGGAGCGAAACGGAAGCATTGTCGGTGTTGGAAAGAAAAGTATTTTTGATAACCACACCCGCCCTGCCGCCGGCTCTTAGTATCTTTATAAAATGTTGAAGAAACAGAGATTCAGTTGCGCCAGTTTTTATTGGAAAGTTTTGCTGAACTTCTGTGCGCTCTTTGCCACCGAAGGGCGGATTTGCCAGCACGATGTCGAAGCGGTCTTTTTCCTGAAAGTCTGCAATATTTTCCGAAAGCGTATTCATATGTCGGATGCTGGGCGCTTCAATGCCATGCAGAATCATATTCATAATCCCGATGATGTATGCCAGCGATTTTTTCTCTTTGCCGAAAAAAGTTTTCATCTGCAAAAAGTCCATATCGCTTGTGGAAAGTTTTTTACTTTCCTTCATATGCTCAAAAGCTTCCACCAAAAACCCTGCCGAGCCAACCGCGCCGTCATAGACGGTTTCCCCGATTTTGGGATCAACCACTTTGACAATAGTCTTGATAAGCGGACGCGGAGTATAGTATTCGCCTCCGTTTCGTCCCGCATTGCCCATATTCTTAATCTTGACTTCATAGAGATGCGAAAGCTCGTGCTTTTCCTGCTGAGAGCGAAAACGCATTGCGTCAATAATATTCAGAACTTCGCGAAGATTATATCCGCTTTGAATTTTGTTTTTGATCTCGCTAAAAATTTCCCCAATCTTATATTCAATCGTATCGGGACTAACTGCATCCTCGCGAAATTTCTTGAGATACGGAAAAAGCTCCCGATCGACAAAGTCCTTGAGATCATCACCCGAAAGCGCGGTATTGTGATCCAGCTTTCCATCCTTGCCCTTAGGACACGCCCAGGCTTCCCATCGATATTTTGGCGAGATAATATATTCGTATTCTTGATCAGCAAGCTTGGCCGCAAGCTCTTTTTCCTTTTCCAAATCATCCAGATACTTCAAAAAAAGAACCCACGAAGTCTGCTCAACATAGTCCAGCTCGCTCGACGCCCCGGCATCCTTACGCAGGATATCATCAATATTCTTGAAAGATTGTTCAAACATAAAAAGTATTTTATAAATATCACGAAAAAAGCGCCTTCCCCGGCCTCCCTGTAAATCATTCATAATTTTAGGTACATGTGGCGTTTTTGCGCTTAAAGTCTATGTTTATAGTATAAACCCTGACGGCGGAAAGTAAAGGGAGCTGGATTTTGCCTGTGTGTTTTGGTCGTGGCTATTAACAAATCTGATAAAACAGTATACTATGGAAGCAAATGCTAAACGAAAATTAAACGTTTAGAATCGAAAATGGAGGGGGCTGCAATGAAAACCAAATTAATGTTTACAACTGCGAGCTTTATATCGATATTTCTGTTAGTTTTTACTACCGGATGTGCGGATAACGAAGATTTGTCCAATCTCAATGCTGGAAAAAATCTCGTGCTCGACAACGGCACCGTGACGTGTAAGAAAAATCCAGACAGTACTAATAACGTGCAATACGAGATAGGCTTTAATATTACCAACAAAGGAAAGAGGCCTGTCACATTTGATCACTTGATTTTTAGTTTCGGAAACTACACAAACATCAGAGAAACTAATCTGTCTCAACATAAATTCAACAAGACTACCATCGAAGCTGGAAGATCAGAAAGGGTGGTCTGTCTCACCGGAGAAGATTCCGATGGTATTCTGAACGCATCCAAGAACGGCGACATGGCACTGAAGGTGACGTTGCATAAAAATACTGACGGCTTAATATTAAAGCAGATGGCGCCACTGCCAGGGATAATACCCAATAACGGCCATACCGCAGAATTGCCCGTTGGAGCGGAGGAAGAACTAGAGTTTATCAGGGCAGAGTAAATGCATAAAGTTTCTAAAAACCGCATGGAAAATTTCCATTGCGGTATTCTTTTGTCTGTAATCATCAATGTTTCCTTCTGTCCTCTCTGCACCAAAAGACTCTCTCGCCGCCTTTTTAGGCCCGCCGGCCATCATCTTTTGGTTACACCGTTCTGCACCAGAGAAGCCTCGCTATGGGCGTTCAGCGACAGTAAGATCGAGGCAAACATTTTTACGAGTTCCGGCACCCCTAAGGCTTCATAGTTCTTGACTGGCCTTTTCTTGTTGATAGTCCCTACGGGATGCGGATACAAAGACGCGATAAATCGGCGTCTCTACGAAATACAGAATGTCCGAAAGCTTTTTTACCCCTTCACTTTTTATCTGTATAGTAACAAGGCTTTCGTATCAAAAAGGGCACAAGCTATTGTGCTCCTACAAAAAAGACCCGATATAAATCGTGTCTCAGTAGAGGCTCAGATGCATTATTTCGCGATAAAAAAATAGGAGACCTTGGTACCTAGCAGCAGACCAAGCTCTCCCATACGGATTTTGTTATTCCTTCGACGATTATTTTTACGGAATCTTTCCCATATTTTTCATCGTAGGGAGCTGGGTTTATCCTCCCACAAAAATGGATTCCTATAAATTTTCCTTTGGCTTCTTTTATTTTATACTTTTCTCTATGAAGCAATTCGTCCGCTTCTTCGAGGGTCAGCTCTTCACCGCCGGGTATTGCGTTGGTCAGTTCTACCAACAATCTTGGCGAATCTATATGAAAAGCATCTACGAGATGGAGTTTCTCGGGTGTGTTTTCCATTATCAATCGCTCCTGTATTCCTTTGCCTACATAATATCACAAAAATAATATTTTGTTAAAATTATAGTAATCAAGCCGCCCCTTCGGTTCTATTCACGTCATTGGACAACAAAAAAGGAGAGGGATGAAATCATATATGATTTCACAGCCTCATCCATACAATATCGCTATTTTTTCTTTGCAAAGTTTCGATAACCTCCTGCACTTTAGAATCACTATAAAGCTTTATAAAGTCCTCTTCGTTCCGAGAGCACAGTTCCTCTGCCTTAACAGCAGTTATTTGTCCTCCATTCACAAAGGGTAATCCGAATTCTTCGATGAGTTCTTTGGCGATGTCCTTTAAATCTATTCTTGAAGCATCTAGAAAGGCATTGGTAATCTCTTCTAATTTTGGATGCATCCTATCTTCCTCTTCTATTATTTTTATCTCCGATATGCTTTTCTTAAAGATATAGTATCATATCTTGCGATTTTGTCAACCTCGGGTGATTAAGCTCAAGCCTCATACCGGAAATACTTGCCAAAATCATTAATATGTACTACAGTGCGAACGGTAACCTGACGCTAGCCGGGAAGCCTAAAACCCCTAAACAGGGAAAAGGAGAAATCTAGCATGATAGGAAAACAAATAGGAGTAATGGCTTTCTCACACGAGGACGGTCTCGTCCCCGCCTATAAGTTTGCCCAAAGGTTTGCAGGAAAATACGGAAAACTCGCCACTATGCCCGATATAATAGCGGCACGGTTGGCAAGCAAAAACAACAGAGCAGCGCCGTGGAATACAGACTACACGACACTCTCTGCTGAGTATCTAGGCCTTTCCAGGGAAGGTCGGCGCATCTTGATAGTTGCGCACGGAATCGGCCCTATGTCCGGTTTGGATGGAATCTTAAAAGCCTACAGCTGGCAATACAAGGACAAAAAACACAACCATTATGGAGGTAGAATAACCCAGGAAGAGTTCTGGGACCTTGAGGCAGGTGTGTACGGCAAAGTCGATATTATCGATTTTGAAGCTTATAAAGAAAAACACGAATATCCCTTCCTGGAGGTGCGAACATTGTCGCAGGCACTGGAAGATCCTCTTGTGCTTGCGCGTCTTGGACCACAGGCAAAAGAATATCTAGAAATGCATAGCCTGATGTCCCAGAAATGGCACCGAGACATGGCAATGCATGAGCCGAAAAATGACTGCAATTTATCCGAAGCTTCCTATCGGGAATACTTGGATTTTCGTCTTGCTCAGCATACGAGGGACGGAAAAGACGGTTCCGATCCACGCATCATCAAAATCAGAGACGTGCCAAACTGCAATTATTCTTACGGCAATCTGGGTTTTCGACCGATTGAGGAAGGTTACGCTTTCGCGCACCTGTTGTCAATCAATTGGCTTTATTCCACATATTGCGGCAAAGACGAATGTCTGGCGACTGATATTAATTGCCATTCTTGGTCTGACGGGGTTCGTTTCGTTGCCATAAAACAGGATGGCGATATCACAGCAGGTATCCATCCCGGCCCAAACGCCTACAAGCTCTTACACGAACATTGGAAAGACTTGTTCATACCGGTCGAGAAAGATCAAAGCGATGCGATAGGATTTTCTGCACTGGTCGATATCAAAGGGTGTTGGTTTACCCAATATCCCAAAAAAGGTGCTTCCTGGGATACGGGAGAACCTGAATATGCCGTGACAGCCATGGCAAAAATGGGCAGTCCGATCCCCTTCAAGACTAAGACCAGAGACTATTTCATGCTATTCATGTATGGGATAAATGAGGTTCAAGCCATCGCACCTCCGGGCGCCAATGCCTATTGTCTTGTCTCGGAGCCCGAGAACCTATGGCTCGGAGGTGATCCGAAATACCAGAAAGCAATAGTCCAATTCTATTTCATCAAAGCCGATACAACACAAAGGCTGATGCGGACTAGTCATCTGTCTCATGATTACGAGGCAATGATGCGCTTGGTAGAAATGGAAACAGACAACAATTAAAGAATTTAACGGCTTACGAAACAATCGTTAAGCTCCGCACCCAAGCTTCGGCATGGGTGCGATTTTTTTATGAAACGTTTACGCGCATTATAAAACCGAGAATTCGTTGATTCCCGGTTTGCTTTTTCTTTTCAAATCGTTTTTATGTTTCATCGTTCTGCTTTCTGATCATACGGTTTCTTCTTCGGATCAGTGCGAATTCACACTCAATCTTGAGCGTGGAGAAGAATCCCCTGTCCGCCATCAATCCTCCGGAAAACGACAAGATCATCGTGTCGAGTTTTTCGAGAAGCGTATTCAGAGCAGATTCCTCTTCAAGGTCTCCTATTCCTCCCACCAGCTCAAGATATTTTTGAGCGAGCCGGAATTTTTCCTGCCAACATGGACTGATAGCGGGCACTCCGAAACCATAAACATCTACAACAAGCTGCTCGATACTGCGAACATCTCCGCTTATATCCAAGACCTCAAGCGATATCGGAACCCCATTGCCCGGCTCAATCATGACATAGTTTTTCTCCCGCTCCTGGCGCATATAGGATATGCTCGCATAGTTGCCGCCCTTGAGACAACCCCATCCGCTATCAACATCCGTCATTTCAGGCCTTATCGCCAAGAGCATACTTTCGACTCTCTGAGTCCAGTCGGGATGCTTGAAAAGCCGCATCGCATGATAAGCCGGATCATCGCTAAAAATTGCCAATGCGAGTTTTAATTTCTCCGAAGCTGTCCTTAATTTCGATGAATCAGCTTTTTCCATTTCGAGCAATTCATAATATTCTTTCGCACAACTCCTCATTTCTTTATAATAACGCCTTACTGCCTCCGTCGGGTCGGCATAAAGTTCCTTGAAGACATGCTCAACGCTTTCGCCATCGCCCGAGACGGTGATTACGAAAGTCTTTCCCGCCCTTGATTCGGCCATAAGAGATAAACCATCTCCTCTTCTCAGCACACCGCATACCAGCGAGCCGGCAATCTCGTCAACAAACTGTACTTCTGCTCCCTTCATCTGGCTCTCATCTCCTTAAATTATCGGTTTACTTAATTTTTTGCGATTTATTGCAACCATGCACCTCTACTTCGCGCTTCGTTCTAAGCAAGGCGCAGAAAGCCACATTAATCGGCGAAGAGTCTTCTAAAAAAGGTGCAAGCTCCGCATCTAATCTTTTACAAAGATTGTCCAGCGCATACTCGGTCTCTACCATCCTTACCTTATCCAGAAGTTTCAAATATTTATGCGCCACCCGGAACTTTTCCTGCCACCATGGACCGATAGCAGGAATTCTCGCGTCGAGCATATTTTCGACAATTTCCGCGATATTGTGTTCATCTCTCTTGATTTCTGCAACCTTGAAAGGTGTCGGGGGTTTTCCGTCATGATTATCAACTGAGACAACTATTCCTCGCCGCTTAATTTGGATATCGCTTATCGAAGCATATCTATTCAAATCGCAATACTTTGTGCCAGCGCTATCGCCCCTCGCTTCAGGATGCAATTCTGCCAACATCTCCCTGAATTTCATTCGCGAATACCCGCTTAGTTTTCGATAAAGGTAAGCCTCATAAGCCGGGTCGTCATAGATAATCCAAACCACACTATCAAGCTTTCTCGAAACTACCTCCACTCTTTTTGGATCAGCATCTTCTTCATCTAAACAATAATACCTACCGGGAATACTCTTCATCTTTGCAACATACGCGTTTGCAACGGAAATACTGCGAGAATAAATCTGGAAAACGACGCTCTCAAGAGTCACGTCGCATTTTCCAGATAAGACAAATATGTATGTCTTGCCGTTTAGCGTTTCTGTCAGGATATATTTTCCGTCTTTTGTTTCGAGCACGCCGCATACCAACGAGCCGACAGTTTCCTGAACTAACCGATCTTTATCTTTCACCCAAATCACCTTTCTTTCAGTTTCCTGCATGCCTCGGCTACCGACTCATTCAAGTGATACCGCACAATCACGGTGTTGCCATTAATCCGCTCTACCCCGTAAGAATCGACTGCACGTTCGTTTACCAGCCCTTTCTCCATGGTTGACATGATTTCTTTCGTTTCACAGGTCGGCCACTTAACTTCAAAAGACGTCCAAACTCCACGCTTCACCAATTTTACACGCCCGCTTACCTTCTTAAGATATTCACAAATATCATCAAATTGTATTAATTCAGCAGGAATGCATAAAACTCTTTTCGGACGCCTACTTCGTTTTGAACCGTTTTTCTTGATTAACCTTCTCATGCTTTTCGTAACAATCCTCTCCTTATTTCTATTTTATTCCTTTTTCAATGTACTTTTTATCGCAATTTATTGCAATCGCAACCATATAAACTACCTTATTTGTATGTATTTGTCAAGCATTTAAACAAGACCGACTAACAAAAAACGCACGGAAAACAGTACACGCCATATCCGCTTTATTTTTGCCCGAGTTTATTCTCCCTTTACCTTCGCTTAGCGTATCTTGTATAATCCGTTCCGCTTGTAGAGGATATCACTTCTTAAACGCAAAAAACACACCTGACCACTCGGGTGTGTTTTTTTGTATAGAGATATTTGCTTGAACCGATTAAAACGATTAACGTTTCTTCCACTGTGGAGCTCGACGGGCTTTTTTGAGTCCCGGTTTCTTTCGTTCCACTTCGCGCGGGTCACGAGTCAGATAGCCGTGCGCCTTGAGAACATGCTTGTACTCTTCATCGATGAGAAGCAATGCTCTTGAAATGCCCAAA
>Ga0265294_10003650_pt1 | contig 19557 bp, 31 predicted proteins | sample MunlanPumphouse3_FD_192504 | JGI IMG/M metagenome (GOLD analysis project Ga0265294, IMG submission 192504) | Groundwater microbial communities from a municipal landfill in Southern Ontario, Canada - Pumphouse #3 | ecosystem: Environmental > Aquatic > Deep subsurface > Groundwater | place...
GATTCTTAAAATACGCTGAAGGCTCGAACCTCGATGATATGGCGACCCTGCTTGGTGTCGAACGCAACCCGGCCACCCCGGCCACCGGAGAGGTCACCTTCACCGGAACGAACGGAACGACAATCCCGGCGTTTTTCAAGGTGAGTATCGGAAGCGGTCTGATCACGTTCCACACCACCGAAGCAGGCACTATCGACGAGACAGAAGCCGTCACCGTCCCGATAGTTGCCGAAGTCCTCGGTGTAGCCGGGAACGTCGATATCGGTGCGATCCGAAAGCAGGTGAACCCACGGACCGGCGTCACCGGCGTAACGAACGCCGCAGCACTGACGAACGGCGCACCGGCTGAATCCGACGCTGCGTTCCGGCTCAGGGTCCAGTATGCCTTCGGAACGGCAAACGCAACGAAGGACGCCGTCTGGGCGAAGATCATGGCGACCGATGGCGTAACGATGGTGAATCTCATCGAAGACTACACCAACAGCATTGTCACCGCCGTCGTGATGGGGGGAAACGACACCGAAGTCCAGGACGCAATCGATGCGTCACGGGCATGCGGCATCGAATACGAACTTGTCCGGCCACTGGAGAAGAGCATCACCATCGACGCAACCATCGTCTTTGCCGAGGGCGTTGTCAATAAGGCATCGATCATCGACACCATCGAAGCAGGCATCACCGCATATCTCGGAGACATCGCCATTGGCGAGTCGGTGAACTACTCGCAGATCGCCAAACAAATCCTGAAAGTCACCGGCGTTGACGATATCGCAACGGTCACCCTCACCTGTGGCGAAGACGTGGCAGTAGCGTTCGGTGAGAGCATTGCCATCGCTGCGACAGAGATCGCCGTCGCCGGGACGATCACAATCACCGAGGTGGCCGAGTGAGCATCTCCGATACCGCCGGAGAGATGCTCAAACAACTCTCTTCGGCGTTAGATATCGAAGAGACATCGACCAACGCAAAGATCATCGATACCATCGCACGGTCGATTGATACGTTCCGTGACCAGGAAGAACTGGTCACCCTCGCTCACTACCTGGGCACCGCGCACGGCGTCCAGATCGATGAAATCGGCTACGTTTTCGATGTAACCCGACCGGACGACTGTTCGGACGCCGATTACAAAGTCCTCATCTTCCTCGAACGGATGCTCAGGGGGGCAAACGGGACGGCAGACGATATCCGGGCGGCTGTCCGGGCGATCACCGGCGTTACCGACGACTGCATCACCATCACCGAGAACCTCACTGGACGAGATACGAAAAACAATTTCACGCTGAACATCCGGGCAAACGACGCCGTCGCCTACAGTCACGCCACCCTGCACAACGCCGTCACCCAGATCAAAGCGTGCGGGGTCGAGTATTGTGGCGACCGAACACAGACAGCGTTCCTCGCTGTTAAGACCATCACCATGGGCGGCGACGTCACCGGCGAATCCCACGCATACCTCCCCCTCGGGTGGAACAATGCGCCGTGGGGTGCGGAAGCGTGGGGCGGCTACGGCGTCACCGTGAGCGGGTCCGTGACGGTAGAACAACTGACAGTATAACCAAAAAGGTGAACCATGACCATAGAACTTATCGGACAGACGTCCTTAAACGAGATCGCAAAGATCGTCAGCAACGAAGGTGGAGCAAAACGCCCGGCGTATATCGCCCTCGGGAGCAGCGCCTTACTGGCAACCGATACCGGGAACACCCTGGCGACCGAGGTGATCCGTAAAGAAGCCGTCATCACCCGGACGGACAACACCGTCTGGTATGAGATCGTCGTCTCACCGGCTGAAGCGGATTTCACGCTCACGGAGGTGGGGCTGTTCAGCGATGCCGCAACCGGCGTTGACGATGTTCGGTTCTACTACCGGACCGTGACCGCCCAGATTATCGACAACACGTTCGGCGCACGGATCACGGTCGGCATCCCCTACGCCGCCCTGATAACCGAGGTGTCAACTACCCCGGCCTGAAGGCCGGGGCTTGAGACTCTATCTTGTCGATAGTTCTCGTATGGGTGGCTGACTGCACCCCTGCACCTCTAAGTTATACCTATAGGTGCGTGCTCTGGACTCGATGTTCCGAGCACCGATAAGATCGGCATGGAGAGAATGTCCACAACATTCGCAGACAAACGACCGCCCATTCCGATTGTTCTTGCTGATATGGTTGCATCGAGGGCAGGTCTGGGAGGTATAGGCTGGATCGACGTATATCGTCGATATACCCTTCTCTCGTGCCTTATACTCGATAAAGGTCTGGAGTTCAAAGAACGCCCATGAATGATGGGTGTATCGCCGCTTTTTCGAGGTCTGTGTTCGATCCCTGATCCCGGCGAGATCCTCCAGTCCAATCATATCTACGCTGTTCTGGACAGCAAAAGAAACGATCTCCTTCGAGACGCGGTGGTTTATATCAGTCATAAGCCGTCTTTCCCGACCAGAGAGGTGCTTCAGCATCCTCTTTGCCGACCGGGTGCCCTTAGACTGTAACCGTTTCCGCATGGTAGAATAGACATTTCGGAGATCCTTTGCTTTCCCGCCACAGAAGAACTGACATTTTTTGTCGGTTGTCGAAGCAACCGCAAGGAAGTTCTGGCCTACATCGACTCCCATAAAGGTCGAAGATTTCATGACCTCGTGGGTTTCTGTCTCCCTCTCACAACAAAGGTGGAAATAGTATCTACCGTCCTGGTGTTTTACCAGTTTCGACGCTCCAAATTTCCATGATCCGTCGAGACACTGTTCCATGTGAGGGTATCGGAAGAACCGATACTTTCTCCGGCCTTCGAGGGTTGTAAGGCCGATCTCATCTCCATCGAGGGAGAAGTCTCGCCCGAAGGAAAAGGTCATAGAGGTGGGAGCGTACGTGATCTGCTGCCACTCCGTCTTTTTCGCTTTGATCTGCTCCTGAAGTGTCCGGTAAGTTCCCGTGACCTGCCGGACAACATTACAGGACATCTGTGACTTCAGACCGATCTCTTCCCGGAGAGCGGGATAAACGATTTTCTGGAGGGCGGCAGAACCCATAGGTTTCCCGAGTTTGTACACGACCGCAGAGACGTAGTTCATCCCTTCGGTATAAGTCCGTACCGCCCGGTCGAGAAGATCGGGGTCAGGACAATCCATCTTGAGGATGATCGTCTTTGTGGTGAGCACATATACTTATTTCACTCAATGATATTTAGAGTTATTCCCGTGAACCGCAATTCCTCCCCGACCTAAAGACCGGGGACTCCTTGCGGGATTAGTTGAACCTAACTGACCTATATCTCTTTTTCCATCAGATAGGATGCAAAAGGAGGATATGGTTTGCATTTACGCCTTGGCAATTTTCTCGATTTAACTTTCACCTACAATGGTGACAATGTGGGAACAGACCCCGAACCATTGTCGAACGACCTGCACTTTTCCCGTCTGGACGACGCACCGTCCCGGTTCTTGCACGATATCATCACCTTCGCACACCGGGCGCACCGGGACCAACGTCGCAACGATGGCATCACCCCGTATATCGTCCACCCGGCACGGGTCGCACACATTGTCGCCAGCAACGGCGGGTCGCTCAACATGATCGTCGCCGCATGGTGCCACGACATCTTCGAAGACTGCGACCCCGACGCTGCAAACATCGAACTTTCCCGTCTCTTCCTGAAACATGCCGTGAAATCAAATGATATAGCCGAGATCAGAGATTACATCGACCGGATGACCAGAAAGAAGTTCGGTGCAAACAGGATGATCATGGACATCACCTATATCCACGATATCATCGCAGAGAACCGGCCCCCCAACATGATCGCCCTGAAATGTGCCGACATCATCGACAACCTCATCGACAGCGAATCAGATGCAAACACCCTCCGCAAAACCCAGGGGAAAACATACGATTTCGTGTCATACATCTATGACAACGATATAGCCCTATCCCCCATGGAACAGGACGCCGTCGAAGCAACAAAAGTGGTCGGGCAGGTGTATCGCTGATGATGGTCGATTGGCAGATTATCGATGCGGTGCAGAAAGGAACACTGAGAATATCGCCATTCGACCGGCTCGCCGTCCAACCGAACTCATACGATGTGCACCTCGGTGAGGGGGTTATCATGTTCGACGATACCACCGACCCGATTGACCTCCACGATCAGGCGTCCATCAACAAAGGGATGCTCATCAAAGGGGGAGAGAAGATCGTCATCGAGCCGAACGAACTGATCCTCGGGACGACCTACGAATATTTCCACCTCCCCTCATATATCGCCGGGATGCTGAATGGGAAATCGTCGCTCGCCCGGCTCGGTCTGACCATCCACCAGACCGGGGGGTTTATCGACGCCGGGTTCTGCGGTGCAATCACCCTCGAAATTAAAAACGAACACCCGAGGCGCCCGATTGTTATGCGGGTCGGTGACCCCATCGGCCAGATCGTGTTCTTCGAAACGATGATCCCGGACGTGCCGTATAGCCACAAACCAACGGCGAAATACAACAACCAGTGCGCAACAACCCACTCACGGTATGGCCTGAACTTTGCGGAGAACTGCACCAAAAAAACACTCGACGAGATCAACAAGTTTACCATGGACCTTGTCTGAATCCAGCACTGACCAACTCTTAAATATTCTTTTCCCCGCAAAATAACTGGATATATGGTGCAAGGGGATGCACGGTGCAGATGCAGGGTCATTGCCTGCCGCTTGTGACGGGTGCTACGCTACCCACCCGTCGCTTCTTCCACGGTCAGCGTAGTTTAAGGTAAAACAGCACAGGGGGCGGTTCGAACCCGCCTATATCCACTGAAGGACACACAATATGTCAGACGTCATCACCGAAGAAGACTTAAAAATACAGAACCGGGAACTGATGGTCTATATGATTATCGGGACCATCGGGGAAGACCATATCTCAGAAGACCAGATACAGGGCGTTGTTTTTCTCGCATGGCGATATGTTCCATGGGTGCAGTATCTCTTCTCATTCCGACCGACAGACCTCGGACCACGGTCAACCGAACTCCACGCTGCGATCACCAAACCGAAGATGCTCCGGGGCCGGTGGAAAGTGATCCGGCGAAAAGGAGAAACGAAAAGGGTTTACAACATCGTCCTGATCCAGAAAGACGAACTCGATACAGCCAAACGGTTCCTCGACCATATGGGTGGTAAACGGCGATACGAAACCCTTAAAATAACCTTCAAGAACGCCGCCCGCAAGATCGGGTTTCTCCACCCCGACCGGGTCCTCATCTGGTTCTCGGTCATCTTCCCGGAATACGTGCGAAAAGGCTATAACCTGACTATCGCCCGAAAACATTTCGTTACCGACGACCGGGAAGTCGTCTCCTGGAAGAAGGTAAACATGAACTACTGGAAGAACCTCTGACCCACCGAAACCCTTTTCTGTATATCCATAGTATATCTATTGTAGAACGATGGTGACAAAACCCGTTCCCGTGAGGCTCCCCCCGGCCACGCTGGCGTGGCTGCGTGAGCGAGTCGATGCCGGGGAGTTTGCGTCCGTTGCCGAGGGCATACGATACGCATTGAAAAAACTGATGGACGAACACAGACAGACATGGCACGAAGAACAGACGCAGGATTCGTATGGACAAGAGATTACGAAACTGTAGAACTAAACCTGATCTCGTTTAAAGTCACCCTCACCAGGGACGAGATCATGACCCTCTCCCGTGAGGGTGGGCCGCTTCCCTTAATGGAAACGACCGTCGATGCGTTCGCCCCGCTCGGGCACGTTTTCGAACCGTTCGAAAACGGAACGCTTGTCTTAAGTTCCGATAAAAAAACGGTGTATATCAGACGCATATCACCGAAAACGGGACTGATCGAAGAATACCGGGCCGATAAAATGGCAATCGTCAATGCGTTGATGACATCGCACGGCGACCCGGAAGAGCATTATTCCATTTATCGTTGGGCAAACTCATGGTCAACTGCCCCGCCCTAAAGGGCAGGGCTTGTAACTATGGAGGAACACCATGTCACATCCACACAACTCTGATACCCGAATCATGTTGGCACCGAAGTGCAGGCTGGTTGACAGCAGCCTACCCGAACGAGATATACCCAATCGGGCAATGTCTTTTTCGCAGGCACTTGTGCCCCGTAACTTCAGCCGTTGTCTCCTGAAAAGGAGTGCCCATCCCCAAAGAGGGGCATACGGACAAGTGCTTACAACTGGTATTGACCTCAGATCAAATAAATATTACGGAGGGGCAATTCCTCCCCGGCCTTCAGGCCGGGGTCTCCTTGCCCATTTAAGATGAAAGTGATCAAATGCATGTCCATTGCACATGCGCAGGAACGGGGGATCAAAGAGGTCCTCGAGCACGGCAGGATCATTGAGACGGAAGACGGCGAACTGACCGCCATGGCAGACCCCATCGTCTTCGTCCTTGACAACCCGACCGCAGCACCGGCAATCCACCGCCTATCCAGATACAAATTCCTCTACTGTGAGGACTATGCCAGACAACTGTGGGAAGGCGTGACGAACGAGTTCGACTACGACTACAACAAGTGCCTCAGACACGCCGGGGTGAACGGTGATATCGACCAGATACAGGTCTGCATCGACCGGCTGCGGGAGAACCCGACCACCAGACGGGCACTGGCGAGCACCTGGTCGCCCGACCGTGATTGTGTCGCCAAAAACCCGCCATGCCTACAAAACATGCATTTCTGGCTGCGGAAAACCGATGACGGTAAAAACAAACTCGACCTGAAGATCCATATCAGATCGAACTGCATGACCGCCATGCCGGTGAACGCATACGGGTTTACCCGGTATCAGCAGATCGTCGCAGAGATCCTCGGCGTCAGTATCGGGACGTATATGCACGACTCCGACATGCCGCACCTGTATCTGCGGAACAATTACGAGGAGATCGTCACCTGGATTGCAGACTGCGGTATCGTCCCGAACCCAGCCGTCACCAATGCGCTCGACCGGATCTCCAGGAGCGTCTGAATGTTCACGTTCGGCATGCTCGTCACCATCGAGGGGATCGACGGATCGGGAAAATCCACCATCTGTTCGATGCTCCAGGACCGGCTCGATTACCTCCCTATCCAGATGACCAGAGAACCCCGGTATCTCAGAAAAGAGATTGGCGAAGCGATGGAACGGTGCGACCACCGTGGCGCATACAACCTCTTCCTGGAGGACCATCAGATGCACACGGAACGCATCGTCATCCCGGCGCTGGACGAAGGCGACATTCTCATCTCGGATCGGTATCTCCATTCACGGATCGCCTACCAGACCGCCACGCTCACGGGTGAGGGGGTCTATGACGCCGAACAACGCATCATCGACGACCACGCCAAGTCAATCATCCCGGACATCATGTTCTATATCGACATCGACCCGAAGATCGCCCTGAACCGGATCGGTGTCCGGGATTTCCAGACGAAATACGAAGAGTTCGGCCTGCTCACCAGAATCCGGGAAAACTATCTGCGGCTCTGCCGAAACAAAACGCTCTGCAAAAGAGTCTATATCCTCGACGGAACCGACAACCCAACAACGTTGTGCGACCAGATCGAACGGATCGTCAACCGGGCATGGGACACCGTCGAGAAAAACGCCGACAACGCAACCTACATCGACCCCGATGGATATTGCCGCCGGAATTTCCCGTGACCCAACAACTCTTTTTTTCGTTCCCGACACGACATCCCCTTAAATATCCGCCTGTTCGAGATTACAGGGGAGATCGATGACAGATATCTACGAAGACATCGACGCATTCGGCTACGCCAGACTTGCGGCATATATTATGTCTGCATGGACTGAGATCGAACTGCGCCACACAGACGGGACACCGGCGATGCCACGCATCACCGAAAGCGACGGGCGAATGACCATCGAAAACCGTGCAGAAGACGGGTATATCGAATACAACATCCAGATCACCGGCGAAGACGCCGACATCGTTCTCCCGATGACGTTCACGGAGATCGCAATCTTCGACACAAACAGTAACGGGACGCCGGTGAAAGTGAAAACCGTCGAAGAGAAAGGCGTTGCCGATTCGACCCGGTGCGTCGTGCTCAGGTTCAGGATCGCCGTCCCGATCCCGACCGCAGAAGAGTGAGCCATGTTCGACCGGGTAAAATTCGGGTTCCTGCGGTTCAGCAGGCTGTTCCAGGGCTTATTCGGAAGAGCGGAATCGGTCGTCGAGAACTTCGGGATTCGCCGCATCGGATGTTCGTTCGCCATCTACGAGGGCGAATGCTGCACGCTATCGCCGTTTGGAATCACGAATATCGGGTTCTGGCACCAGATATGGTCGTTCTTCGACAAGGGCGGGCCAATATACGCAAAACTGGCATCGACCAGAGCATACGTCAACCTCATCGATGAACGGTGTTTCACCAGGATCTCGAACGCAAAATTGTATGTGAAGACGTGGAAAAAGGAGCGATAATCATGACCAACTATGACATTGTCCTGAAAAAGGGCGATAAAGAACCGATTGTCTATGCGAAAGTGCTGAAAAGAGACAAAACGGGGTATCCGATCTATGACGTCCAGAGCGTTGTCTTTCACATCATGGATCTGGACGGAAACGAAGTCGCCCGAGGCGACGGTGAGATCGTCAACGCAGACGAATCGATCATATCCTATGCATGGGGCGACGAAACCCTCGAACCCGGCGCCTATAACGCAGAGTTCAAACTCCACAAGATCAACGGGAACGTCATGACCGTCCCGTCCGAAGGCTATATTTCGGTCTTCATCTACAACGACATCGTCACACCCCTGCCGGTCGAGTAACCAGACCGACATTTCTTTTTTAACCACCCCCACTCACGGGAATGTCAATGCTCGTTGCGAATGAAGATACCAATACCGAAATCGAGATGATCTCCAGCCGGTGTGGTGACGATGTGACGAATAATCACGCCCTGGTCACCGGCCTTGAAAACGAACCGTGCTTCGAGATCGAAGATATCGTCAAAGCAATCCACCGTCTCGTCAAAGGGCACCGGCAGGCGTGCCGGTTCGTCGTCGCACTGACATCGGACTGCGACCTGATCTCAGCCCGCATCACCAATATCGGAACCACCGACGAATGCAGCGCCTATCTCCACGACATTTTTCGGGACGCAATCATCGACTCGGCCCGGATGATCGTCGTCATCGCCACGCAGCCCAACACCACCGTGATTGAGCCGTCACCGGAAGACTTCGTGCTGGCAGATATCCTTTCCTGCGCGGGGGTCTTCGTCGATATTGTCGTGTGGGACTATGTCATTGTCGGAAAAAACGGAAATTACCACTCATTCAGAGAAATGAACGATATGATGGACACTTCGGCGGTGTTCCCGGCATTTGTCGAGACACTCAAAAACTACGCTCAGCAACGGGGCGAAGACGAAACCGAAGAACTCTTAGAAATGGCCTTAGATGGCGAATTGGCGCTGGATCACCCGTTCAATTCGACACCCGGTGCAATGTTTCAGTGATATCTCTTGTTACACTATGGTGTATAATTAAACATTATACATCATTATAGACACAGAGTATTAATAGCACGACGCCAAATATCATTGTGTGCCGGGAAGAGATAAGGGTCTTTAACCGGCGAATCCCCACGACAACCGGATGACGGGAACATCCGCAATCAGTTTCAACATCATATGGAAGTGATGGCAAATGGTAAATTGGGACAACAACCAGAAAAAAATCATCGAAGAATTTGAACGAACGGGCATCGTCCATTCCACACGGGTTATCTGCATGGAGTGCAAACACATCATCGACAAGAAAAACCTCGATGATGACAAATGCCCGATCTGCGGCTCGGCCATCTTAAAGGACATGTGCCCCCTCGACGGCATGCATTCGTGCGCATCCCCGCAGTCGGCAACCATCGAGTTCTGCCCGATCTGCGGCGAAAGCATCTGCCCGGAGTGCGGCAGTCACGATGTCGTCGGTATGTCACGGGTCACTGGCTACTACGCTGACGTGAGCGGGTGGAACCTCGGGAAACAGCAGGAACTCAGAGACAGGCACCGGGCGTGAGCGAGATGACACTCACCGTATTTTCAACCGAGTTCTGTCCGAGGTGCGAAGAACTCAAAACGTGGCTCAAAAAGAACGGCTACACCTACAACGAGATGGATATGGCGTCGGTGGAAGGACTCACCGAACTGCGGTTTCGGGGGATCTTCACCAACATGGCCCCGGTGCTGATGTCCGACAACCTTTACCTCTTAAGCGACGGGATGTTTGCGAGCGGAACGCTCAACGAAAGCCAGGTCGCATACCTTGCCAGAAACGATAATACACCGAAGACCGGAAGCCTCATCCAGGAGATGCCGGGCACCCAGGAATGGGAGCCGGTGCCGACCACCCCCGTCGCCCCAACGTGGCACGAACATGACGAGACGATCTCATCGGTTGCCATCCGTGACGGCGACGTCACAATGCTCGACATCACCATCAAAGTGGTCGGAGAATGCGACGACAAACTCGTCATCGCCGGACCAGGGTTCTACGGGTTCGTGGACAAGAAATACATCAGAGGCGATACCCAGTGAGCACCAACGCCGAGCACGGCGATGCCCGTTTCACGCAAAAATGCCAATACGTCGAGGTCATCAAGCGAAACGACACCATCACGCAATGGAACAGATCGGAGATCAAGCGGATGCTCGATGAAGACGCCGAGGTCTATCGGAGGATCTATAACGAAGACCCCTTCGATGAACAGACAAAGCAGACGATCATCGACGAAACCGAGGATATCATCGACAAGTCGATGTTCGGTCTGGTCAAGACCTCTCTGGTCAGAGAAGTCGTCTCGAACGTCTTGATGGCGCACAACTACGACGACTTTTGCCGGTTGACCGCCAGGATCGGCATCCCGGTCCTCGACTGCCACCTCATCGACACGGGTGAGCGGGGCGGTCACGACAATGCAAACCTCCAGGAGAACGCCGAGACGTCGCATAAGAGAAAAGCCGACGAAATCTCAAAGCAGCAATATCTGAACATGATCCCACAGAGGTTGTCGAGTCTGCATATGGACGGCGACATCCACATTCACGACCTGGAATACTTCGGTTCTCGTCCGTTCTGTGCAGATTGGGATCTCAGATACTTCTTTTACGCCGGACTCGCCCCGGACGGAAAAGGATCGAAGGCAAGCGTTGCAGGCCCGGCGAAACGTGCCGAAGTCGCAATTCTGCACGCCGTCAAAGTTCTCGGGAGCGCGCAGACCAATTGGGCGGGCGGTCAGGGATACTACAATTTCCTGACGTTTCTGGCGCCATACGTCGAAGGCATGGCGTATGACGAGATCGAGCACCTCATGCAGATGTTCGTCTATGAAATGACGCAGATGATGGTCGCCAGGGGCGGTCAGATTGTCTTCTCGTCCGTGCAGTTATCACCAGGCGTCCCGAAAATCTGGAAAGACAAACCGTGCGTTTACAAAGGCAAAATCTGGAACGGCGTTCAGGCACCGAAACGGACATACGGAGAGTTCGAACGTGAAGTCCGGCTCCTGTTCAAGGCGCTCATGCAGGTGATGATCGGCGGCGACTACCGGGGGAAACCGTTCTATTTCCCGAAACCGGAAATCTCCGTCGAGCCGCAGTTCATGGAAGAAGATAAAGAATTTGACCGGCACAACAAGGATCTCCCGACCTACAAAGACCTGTATCTGATGTCCTTTGAACTGGCGTCGAAGTTCGGAACACCCTACTTCGACAACCAGTTGCCCGAATACCGGGGTGCGGGAGAAGGGATTTCGTGTTACCAGTGCTGCGCATTTTCATTCGCTAAAACAGCCGGAAACGATTCGCAGTTCGACAAGAAACTCCTGTTCGACGGCGGGAAGCATTTCTCCATGGGATCGTGGGGAGTCGTCACCATCAACTGCCCACGGGCTGCATATATGGCAAATGGGAACGTGGACAAACTGATCAACCACCTGAGAATAATGATGGATGATGCCGTCGAGGTGTTCGTCGAGAAGAAACGGTGGATGGACATCCTGCTCAAAGCCCGCCGTATCCCGTTCGGCCAGCAGACACCGCCCGACCCGAACACCGGCGAACCCCTCCCAACAGCAATAGATTTCAACGGACTCGTCTATACCATCGGCGTAATCGGGATCAACGAAGTCGTTCAGATCATGACGGGCAAACAACTCCACGAAAGCGACGACGCCCGGCGGCTTGCCATTCGCATCTTAACAGAAATGGAGTTCTACACCAGAGAACTCAGGGAAAAGACCGGAATGGAGATTGTGCTGGCCCGAACCCCGGCTGAGACGACCGGCCAGAGGTTCGCCGTCCTCGACCTGAAATCGAAGCAATACGGTGAACTGGCAAAACAGTGTGTCCGGGGCGACATACCGAAAGCGATGGCGATGCTTGCCGAGGGCAAGACGGACGCCCCGGTGTATTATACCAACGGCGCCCACGTCAACCCCGCAGCAGTCATCCCGACCGGGAGAAAGGCACAGATCGAGCACGTCTTCTTCCCGATTGTCGATGGAGGAAACATCTTCCATATCTGGCTCGGAGAGAACCGACCCGACCCGAGAGGGTTGATGGATATGGCGATGAACATCTGCAAGAACACGCAGATCGGTTACTTTGCGTTCACCAGGGACATGACGATGCACCTGAATGAATACCGGGTCTATGACCCGGAAACCGATTGACGTTAAAATACCACGACCGTGAACACATCACCATCAAAGGAATTATCATGACTAACACCACCGAAACCACAAACGCATGGGTCTGCCCCATCTGCAAAGCCGTCAGAAAGCCCGCAAAAGAGCCGGGAGCAATCGCCACCCAATCACCAGAGGCGCCGTGCATCATCTGCGGCCACACGCTTGTCTGGGGCAGCATCACCGCCGCAGGCGAGATCGTCGATATGGACTACCCGTGAGCGGGGTGACCGGGTGTTCGAGAACATCAAACAGATCGCCCAGGACAACGGGTGGGAACTGACCGAGAACGCAGAACGTATCGCATCGTTCCTCAAACGTCAGGCTGAAAAATACGGCAAACCGTATTGCCCCTGCACCACCATCCGCACCGAACAGACCGTCTGCCCGTGCAAGACCATGCGGGAGAAAGGCGTGTGCCACTGTGGGCTATTCAAACCCGCAGAAAAAAATTAATCCTTTTTTGAAAACAGCCCGCTAAAGGCGAATTTCGCACGGGACCAGAACGACCCGCTCACCTGTGCCCGGAGCATCTCGTTCTCAGAACGATACTCGTCAAGCAGTTTGCTCTGTTCCGCAAGGGCCGCGCCAAGCGCAGCGACTCTCTCGATGCACTCGGTGTTTGTCGTCTCGCAGATGGCGAGGGTATCGTTGATCGTGCGAAGTGAAACGGCAACGTCCTTGCTGTCCTCGAGAAGCCCCATGACATTACCCGTGAGTGTGGCGTATTTGTCGTTGAGGTCCTGCACCGCACTACAATACGTTGTCAGGGCGTCCTTGATCTGGATCTGCACGGCTGCGATGTCCATGAGATCGTCAACGGTCGCCAGGGCCGGGATGTTTTCAAGGGTGGTGTTGTTGACGTCCACCTGAATGGGATACTGGCGCATGAGGATTTCCTGGATCTCGGCGGTCGTTTTGCCTTCCTCGTAGAGCACATAGATGTGCTTTGCGATGAGAATGGCATCGTCGGAATAATACGTGGTCCTCCCACGCTTATCGGACGAGAAAAATTCATCGAACGTCTTGACATACCGCCGAACGGTCGAATCCGGGACGCCGAGCGCATCCACAATATCGCTGATTTTAGTGTTATGAGCAGTCATAATGGAACCACATCGTCACCACACCGTTTAACGCAACACAATATAAAAAGACATCGGTTATGTATCACGACAACCACAATAACCCAACAAGATGCTTTTATTAACAATAAGATACAACACTATAGTATGACAGCGTCCGGCAGCGAGGAGATGTTAACTCCCGCCGAAGTTGCCGAAATAATGAAAGTGTCACGGGGAACGGTGATGCGATGGTTGAGGGAAGAAGGACCGGATAAACTCACCGGCTACAAGATTGGCCGGGGATGGAGAATATCACGAAGCGAACTCAACGAGTTCGTCGAACGACATAAGAAGTAAACTTTGATACACGGTTGGGCATATCATGGAAAGAGATGGGCAAACACAGAGAACGCCAAAATTTGGCGTGTGCGCCGTCTGCGGGAAACAGACGGTGGGAAATTACGGACGGCAGAAATCCACCTGCTCCGAAGACTGCAAACGAATACTCCTCAAAGACCGTCTGAAAACGTGGAAGTCGGCAGACCTGATCCACGACATCGTCAGACAGTATCTCGCACTGACGCAGTATCCGCAGATCATCGACAAACAGAGCATCTACGCTCATATCAGAAAAGAAAATCTGCTCGGTCACCCGGCAAACCACGGCGACAAGATCCAGGTGCATCTGGCCCTCGTTGAAAATGGATACATCAACGGCGCGCGCAAGAACACCGTTGTCAAAGTAAACGGGCACGTCTCAAACCTGCTCATCCAGTGCAAAGGTGTGTCCCATGCCTGAACGGACATGCGTCTGCGTAATCTGCGGGAAAATCTTCTCGATCACCACACCCCGTCCGAAAAAAACCTGTTCTTCGAAATGCAGGAGTATGCTCAAACAGCATAACGTCGAACGCTCAGACAGTTATCACATTCACCAGGCGATAGTGCGGGACCTGCTTGACGACATGAACTATCCATCGGAGATGCGGATCTCAGCATTCAACGACCGGGTGTTTGCCGATGCACGCTCACAGCAGGACAGCCGGGATGCTCGATACAAAAAAATCGTTATCGGCAGCATCGTGGCGACATACGGTTATGAACCACCATCCCGGTCGTCGTCGTATTATCGCCGGGTAAGCGTGATCGCTCCACACCAGGACGCATTCACCGGAACCACCTACACAGAACCCACACTCACGGAGGCATGAGGGGCGATGTGGTGGAAAGATTTTGCGAACTACGTCGCCCACACCCCGGACGCCCTGGACAACGTCATTTTCAAGGGTAAGATCATGATGTGGAAATGCAGCATGTGCGGCTGCACGGTAGGAACCATCCTCAAACAGGAATGGATACCCGAACATCACCGGAGCAAGACCGGCGGGGTCAACTCAACGACCATCCAATGCGCCGCCTGCGGTAAGGTATCGAAGATGTGTGTCGTCTGGTATATTGACGACGAGGTGAAGGTGTGACCAACAAACCACGGGGCGTCAAGTTCCTCACGCTCAACGAAATCGTCGCCATGATCAAGGAGTTCCCGGATGGGTGCACCATCGGTAAAACAACCGAGGAGGGGTCGATCCCGATCCTGAGCGACGGCAAATGCGTCGGTTATATCAACATTCTGAAGCGGTGCACCGAACATATCGACCCGGAGGCCATCTGAATGGTGAACTCAAAAGATAAAGGAAACCGTGGTGAGCGGGGATGGGCCAAAATCTGCCAGAAATATGGGTTCACCGAGGCGAAGAGAGGCCAGCAGTATAGCGGTCTTGGCGGTGACGATGTGGTCGGCTTGCCGGGCATCCACGTCGAGGTGAAATGGGTCGAGGACCTGGTCGTTGACGACGCCATCCTTCAGTCGCAGCGTGACGCAGAACCAGACGAACTACCCATCGTCGCCCACAAGAAAAACCACAAACTGTGGCTTGTCACCATGGGGTTCTCCGACTGGTATCACCTCGCCCGAGCAGGCGCTCTCCCCGACGCCGTGAGGGTGGAAGCCGCTCTCAATGAAGACTTGGAGCCGTATATCGAGGGGTTCACCGTGCGGGCGGTCAGGACAGAACGGCTAAACATCCAGAAACAAATGGACAAAACGCCGTGCAACCTCTACACCCTCCCGGTCCTGTTCACTAAAAAGCCCGATAGACAATGGCTGGCGACCATGAAATACAACGACTGGTTCGTCATGTATAAACGCCAGATCCCGAGGACGGTGACACTCTGTGACGATATCGGTTGATCCGGTCGGGTTTCTTCTGACAGTGATCATCGTTACGGTCATCGTCGCAAAAATCGCCATCGTTTTGTTTGATTATCTGATAGGGGAGGACAAACCGTGAAAAACGCAATCCGTATCATTATAGAAGAAATGGCAAACGCACCGGATGGCATAAAAGTCGGTGTCGTGATGCCGACCATCAGAGACGAAGTGCGTTTGACCAGGGAACTTGCAGATTCGTTGATAAATACAGACCTGGCAGGGTGTTTTCCAAGAGTAGTCAATGCATACACTATGGCTCCATTCGAGGGGTTCTATTGCTACCACATTCTCATCGTTGATGGTGACCGAATGAACAACCTCGAAGAAGTCATCAGAAAGGCAAAGTGCAGAGCAGAACATTGCACGCTCATCTGGTCAGAAACCAGAGAAGAGATCGACTGTAGAACACGGTTTGAAGAAATGTGGGGGAAATCATGAATTTTAACACTATCCCGATCATGGCACAGAAATGGTTCGACGCTGACAAAAACTACGAGAAAAACCGGCAGCGCAAACGACTGTATGCTCGTCGGTTCACCTACGCAGGCGAACGGTCAATCCACACGGCGATAGATTCGTTTGTCAACGAAACGTATCTGACGATGACCGAAGCCGGGCCAGCCGTTGTCAGGAAACCGTTCGACGTAAACTACAAAGAAGTCCCGGCGAAACCATATTTCCGCAAAGGGAGACTTATCACCCCGGAACAGACGGCCTATCGCGTAGAAGACTGCTATATCAAATGCACAAAGCCGACATTCCTCATGGTGTCCTATGACGTGTGGTATCGAGCAAATTTCAACGCAGGAGATATGGCACAGATCAACCTATTCTGCGCACGCAACGGCGTCGTTATCCTGAAGGATGTGCCGGGAATGTTGCAGGACGGAGAGTTCATGCTCGGGTGTTGGTTCTGATGGAAACAATTACGATGAAATTCCCACCTGAGATCGAACAAAAAATCATCGACAGAACAAGACGAGTGCTCATTTCATCATCAAATGCACAAAACGTAGTCGGCAAATTCATCAAAATTGCTAACGAATTGTTCATCATATGTGATTACGAAAAATGCACGGCTTACGACGCATCAGTGAAACACCACACAAAACTTGGCTACACCAATGCGCCGGAATGCTACGAATACATCAAAAAACTCTACCCGAACATTAACGAAAACCAGAAAGTAACATTGCATTATCTGGTCAATGCAAGGCGAATCAGCGAAAAAGAACTGGACGAACTGATCAACGAGCGGCAGGACAAGATCAATAAAAACAACGCCGAGCAAGAAATGACACAAACCCAGAAGGCAAACAGCGACGAACATATCATTCAGGAGATCCGGGAAGCATTCGCCCGGTTGGAGAAGGCCGAACAGGAATTTCAGGCATTCAAAGAAACGATGAAACTGTTATTGGAAATCAACAACATCGTATCGGAAGAAGAACACCAACGCCCAAAAACACAGACATTCGAATCAAATGGGTGGCTCATGGGCGACGGCACCGCCGTGATTGTGTCAGAAACCGGCATCCGGGCAGAAGGAATGTTCGACGGGGGATACTCTACCGATGTCGTCGAAATATCCTGGGAAGACCTTGATAACGCACGGAAAAAGGTGGTCGGATGACCACCACACCAGGACATTTCGAACACGGACAATGGATCGAAGAGCCGGTCGTTGACCCGAGGTTGAAACGCTTCGTCCTTGTCGGAACCATCCACCCCGGCGGCGACTTCTCGAAACCGGGGAGCAAAATCGGGATAGCGACCTGCGGTGCAGACGATGTAACCGACCTGATGGTCGTATGGGAGATCATCATGGAGCACGGGGCAAAACTCTTCTCCGAACTGAACCTGATCGACCAGGAGCAACACCGAGGGATCTACGGCACACCAGATGGGAAACGATACGTCATCGGTGACCGGCGTGAGGGGGGCGACCCATGAGCGATGTCATGGCTGATATCAAAACGGCAAAAGAACTCATCGACAGCATCTACGAAGAGCGTGCACGGGAGATCGAAACCTTCCTTGAGATATGCGAACAGAACGGCATCCAGGAGGTGTGTGTCGAAGAGTTCGTCAACACCGTCGAAGGGTTTGGCGAATATGTTACAGTCAGAGAACCGGAAAAAAAGACCATATATGTCCTCAAACGGCCAGAGCGAGAAGGATTGTTCGGGGGAGGTTACTGATGAGACGAATCGACCCATGTGAGATCGTCCTCTGGATCGCCGTACTGTTCGTCGCCTATGGGTATATCACCGGGACCTGAAGATGGCAAAATATCTGAACGACGAATACGAAGCAAGACGTGGGTTGGGAAACGAAATGGTCATCGTGTTTGCCATCAGCCTTGCGATATCGGCAATCAACATCTACTGAATTTGTCGCAGAACTTTTATTCTGCGACACGGAATATATCTATTTTGTGCGTTATGATACATTGTGTATTGTAAGGATACATTAATAATGTAGTAAAACACACATATTCATTATGTGGTTGTATTACCACAGGGAAGAGATACAGTGATAGATGTTAGGGCATTGTTCGGGGTCGGTGGGCTGATCTGTCTGCTCACCGGCTTCGCAACAAACAATATCGGACTCGGGTTTATCGGCATGATCGGTATCGCCGGGTGTGCGTTTGCGAGGTGAACTGAGATGGAAATGACTGTTTATGCGGCAGAACCCGGTTACGATAGAGAGCACGGGCCGGTCGTCCACCTCTTCGGGAGAGATGCAGACAACGTTGCCAGACACATGGTCGTAACGGGAATGCGACCATATGCCTACATCGAAACCGACGAAATCAGAGAGCACGGACTGGTCGAGTCCATCACCGAATACGAGGATAAACCGTATGTTGCTATACGGGGCGAGGACGTCACGAAAGTGTTCTGCACCTCGACCAAAGAAGTCCGGGCGCTCAAAGACGAATACGACCGGACATTCGAGGCCGATGTCAACCTCCCGACCAGATTCTTGATCGACTACGGTATCATCGGCGGGATCTCAGCGCCCTCACTCATCACCCCGGTCACGGAGGTCGCACCATCGTCTATCCGGGCAACTCCACGGGTCTGCATCATCGATATCGAGTGTGAAGACGAGAAGGGGTTCCCGATACCAGGCAGGGACAAGATCACCGCCTTTACGTGTTGGGACTCCTATACGGAGAAATACACGCTCTTCTACCTCTGGGAGCCAAACACCCCGTTCACGATGGAGGGGGCGAAGGCGCTCAGGGCCGGGTGGGCCGAGGACGACCCGGCCGTCGAGATCAAGGTGTTCCAGACCGAAACCGACATGCTCACCGGCCTTGTCGCTTATCTCCACGAAAACGACCCGGATGTCCTGACCGGATGGAACTTCACCGATTTCGATATGCCTTACATCCAGCAGAGGATGGTGGCAATCGGGCTGCAACCCGAGGCGTTAGGACGGATACCGGGGTTCATCTCGAAACGGTTCGATACCTGCATGGGGCGGG
>Ga0265294_10003651_pt1 | contig 19551 bp, 14 predicted proteins | sample MunlanPumphouse3_FD_192504 | JGI IMG/M metagenome (GOLD analysis project Ga0265294, IMG submission 192504) | Groundwater microbial communities from a municipal landfill in Southern Ontario, Canada - Pumphouse #3 | ecosystem: Environmental > Aquatic > Deep subsurface > Groundwater | place...
CTTTATCTTGAATTCCATCGGGCGACGGCGAGTCTTTAGTCCGCCTCCGAGCGCTGTTCGCGCCAGATCGCTGAAGTCCGGGTAGAGCGGTTCCAACTCGGTTGACATATTGAATCGATCAGATACGCCACGGGTTTCAGGCGGTTTTGTCGGCAGACGGGTGGTTGTGCCGTGCCGTAGCAGGTCGCTGATAGCGTCAAAACCGTCTTCGTTAGCAGCGAGGTCGCCATGTGCGGCCTGCAGGTACCAGGTTCTGATTCCGGCTGGTATGCCGCTTTCCCACGTAACCCTGCCGTCGCCTTGCGCTGTGGCGTGGAAGACCAGCCGCGATTCCGTGCCGTCTCCTTCCATGGTCAGGTCAAGCGGCGTTGCCGGCGCACAGCCTGCGATATAAAACATCCGCTCAGGATCAAGTGGTGAGTTGATCAGCTTTTGCTGTATGGCCCTCGCTGTTGTCAGCGCCTCGGCGGTCGGGGGCTGCCAGCTACCGTTTTCAGGGTCGGCGGCCACAAGCGCCTGCCACGTTGCGGTATCGAAAAGATCCAGGTTCCCGGTTAGCGGCAACATCTCCAGCAGGCCGGGGAACTGTGCAAAGATACCAGTCAGATCTCTCATGCTCCGGGTCGTATCCAGCATGGCGAGCCTGCGAACCAGACTGTCGCGTCCCGTCAGTAGCTGGGCCACTGCGTAGTAACCGTTGTTGGGTGTGCCGAGCATTATCAGCCGGGCATCTGCGCGCCCCTTGATCCGCTCCCAGAGCTCGGGATATTCGGCAATCATGGCCCGCGCCACGAGTCCGCCCATGCAGTGGGCCACAATGCTTACCGGCTGTCTGCTCGCTTCGGTGTCGTCCAGCGCCCTGGCAATGGCTTCGGCAAGGCGTTTTGCCTCCTCGAAGACGGAGATCCGCCAGTCAAAGGGAAAAGGCTCGACCCGATGCGTGGTGGAGAGGTGTTTGATCAGGTCTCCGTAGAATGCCTGGAGCAAGGCTTCCGGTGTGACTAGGTTCGGTGTGCCGTAACGCAGCAACTGGAGTTTGCCCTGGGCAATGCTGGAAGGGTCGAGCCAGATCCTCTTCTCGTCGATTGCCAGGTGGCTTCCCATGAGGCCGGGCAGCACAAAGACCACCGGCAGACCGGCTGTCGCGCCACGATTCTCGTATGGAGGTGCGTTGCTGTCGTTATCACGTACAGAGAAGGGTTCAAAGCCGTCCTGTTCCGTGCCGCTTCTGGTGAGGGCCCGCGCCAAACCTTCGGCGCTGTCTGCATTCCCGAAATAGCTGAAATGGTTCACATCACCGCCGCGCCTAAAGATGAATCCAGCGCCTCCCAGCCGCTCGGCGCCGCCGAACATGGAGTCGGTATTCACAACCAGGTCGTGGTCATCCTGATAGAGCGGGTCGGTCAGCAGTGTGCCAAGGGCGCTGACTACACTCTCCCCTTCGATATCGCCGGAGATTACCCGCAGCTCACCGTTCAGCGTGACATCCGGGCGGTTTAAGAGCGCCACAAGCGGGGAGGAAGGGATCATTGCCTCAATGCCGGGCAGCACCGTAGGATCGGAGCGCTCTTTGGCCACTGCCATGATCAGCTCGCTGAAGATGTTGTAGAGGATGTTCCCCGGCGTCATTTTGAAGGAACTGAACGAGCCAAGCAGATTAAAGAGCAGCGACAGGTAGATGTCGAGGCGCCCGGAGGCGAGAGTGGTTCCACGGGCCGGGCAGGCGACGCGCACAAAGCGTTCTACCAGGATACGCTTCTCTTTCAGCAGCGAGTTGAGCCTGCCCAGATCACCCCGCAGACGATAGGGATCACGTTCCGCAAAGAAACGGAGCGCAGCATCGTCGAAGGGATCACTTCCGCTCCTCATGGCATGGCAGAGCAGCTCGCCAACCATGCCGCCCCGCGAGTGTGAGATCAGATGGAGCCGGGCATCCGGCGGCAAACGTTCAACCAGGGCAATGGTGTTCTGGATCGGGCTCTTGCTGAGGGATTCGTGCTCCAGGCCGAAGACTCGTCCTTCGTAGGGGGCCAGCATCTGGATGCGCTGTGGGCGGCGTTTTTCGCTCCAGAGTTTGCCGAAGCTGCCAACGGTGGACGAGGCAGTGCCGTGCAGAAAGAGCAGGCTTGGCCGGTCGCCGGGGAGCGAGATGCTTCCCTCCGCCACCCTGCTCAGGGAAAGCTCCTCATCGCCGGAAAGGCGATAAAGGCCGGGGCCGCGCCCCTCGTCAATCGTGCCGAGGGTATGATCCTCCCAGGCGGACGCAATTTTTCGGGCGGCAAACTCGGCAACATCGATATGGAAGAAGCGGAGCGTTTTGATGACGATCTTGCCGATAATCCCCCGTGTCCCGCTCCTGCCGGGGAGCGTGGCAGGGAAATCCAGAATACCGTCCGCCGCGCGGGTCCCGGCCAGTTCCAGAACCTCGCTCCTGAGACGTTCCTGGGTGGTCCAGAAGCGGGCGCCATCCTCCAGTTCCACCTCTACAATATCGTCCGGTCGGCTCTCGATGATCGGCGCCTCGGCTGCTCTTCCCCGCGCCGTGCTGATCTGGAAGGTGTGGACCGAATGGATGTTAAAGACGTCTTTGAGCTCGTCGGGAATTGTTGGAGCGATTCCATCGATTTTTTTGCCGGGAATGCGGAGCTTGATGGGGGTGGTATCGGTGGCCATGGTTTGTTCCTCCTGGAGATTTCGATGGTCAATATCGATTTTTACAATAACCCTTGAAAAAGCGCTTAATCACGCAACGGCGCAACGACGCGACGAAATTTAAATACATACCTATTGGAATGATTCGAGTTTAGCCTTTAAACACCTGCCGCCGCGGCGCGCACTGCTTTCATGATACCGCAGGCATCGGCTATTGCAAGTTCGTCAAAAAGTCTGAGGAGCCTGGCAACGATGCCCGGAGCCTTGGCATGGGAACGGGCCAGTCGGAAGGAGCTGACAGCGGCGGCGAGTTGTCCGGCTTCATCACCGCAAAGCATCAGTCCGCATAAGGCTATGCCACGAGCGTCAAACGCCCGGTAAAAGTTGCCGTTGGTTGCGAGAATGGCGTCGGCTTCGGTCATAGCGTCACGGAAGGCTTGCGCGGCTGTTGCTTTATCCCCTTGCCGCAGGGCAGCCGTCCCGATATGAGCCAGAGCGTAGTGGCTGAGGCGCGGTTCCCGGTGACGCGCCACCCGGTTCAACAAGGCCGCTGCCTCCCCGGTTTCACCCAGTTTGAGCAAGATAACGCTTTTTCCGCATATGGCAGGAATGAGAAACTGAAGATTGCCGGTCTCCTCGGCAATCATGATCGCCCGGCTGTAGGCGTCTAATGCTTGATCCCGGTCACCTGAATCGCTGAAAATATCTCCCAGGTAGGTTAGGCTGACCGATTCACTGTAGCGAAAGCCAAGTGAGCGGGCCAGGCCAAGCGCCTCTTCGCAGGCCTTGCGGGCCTGTTCCCTCTCACCCAGATCTCCGTGACGGGCTCCTATATTGGCGAGATAGATCGATTCTCCGAACCGGTTGTTGCCACGCCGTGCGGTCTCCAGCGCCTGAATGTGATAAGCCAGGGATTGATCGATCCACCCCAGCTCGGCGCTAAAGAAACCGAGGTTGTTGAGCAGATTCGATTCCAGGTTTGGGTCACCCAGCGGAGTGGCGCCTTGCAGGGCCGCCTCGTAGCAGCCGATGGCGCGGGCCACATCCCCCATATCGCCGTAACAGTTGCCGAGGTTCCCCTGCAAGGCCGCGACACTCCAACTGTCGCTGGCAGCGCGAGCCAGTTCCAGGGCTTCTTCATAGCATAAAGCCGATGTGTAATATTCACCAAGCCGATAGTAGGCCGAACCGACACTGTTGAGGCAGGCCTGTTTTACCGGCGAGTTGCTCAGGCAGCCGCGCAGCCGCTCGTGCAGCTCGATAGCCAGCCGGTAATGCCCCCAGACGAGCAGGTAGTCGAAATCAAACTCCAGCAACACGCCGGCCGCTGTTTCAAAATCGCCTCCCTGGCAGCGCAGGTCGAATTCGGCCAGTTGCGGCGCAATGTCTTCCAGCCCCTTCCAATGTTCCCTGGGCGCACGGGCCAGCCGGAAATATCCGGCTCCCCGGTTAAGCAGCGCAAAACGGGTAAAAGGGGGCGGTTCCAGAGAGCGGTCCGCTGCATCGCCCGGCTTGATACGCTCCAATGCATAACTCCGGTCTATCGGATGCAGATGGTAGCGGCCGCTTTCCTTGCGTACAAAGTGCATGTTGGTCAAACGGTTAAGTACCGGCGCGCTGTCGATCCCCGGCATAAATGGTTGCAGCAGGTAATCAACGGCCACCGGGGTGACCGGGCGCGCATAGACCGCCAAGGCCTGCATGACCTTCTCCGAACCGGTGTCAAGGCGGTTGAAGGCTTCTCCCACAAGGGATTCCACCACATTGGCCGGCAGCAGGCGCTGCGTATCGCTCAACAGCTCTTCGATGGTGCTGAAACGGTCGGCGGAGAGAATGGCAAAGAGCGCCTCCAGGGCGCGCGGAAAACCAAGAGTGCGGCGCCTCGCCTCGCCGAGCAGTTCGTCGCTGGCCCCCTTCAGCCCTACCGTGCCATCGGCGTCCATCTGTCGCAGGATGTTTTCGGCGTAGGGTGAATCAAGCCCCTTATCCAGCTCAAGCCTTGTCTGGCGGCCTGGCTGAAGCAGGGCAAGGTCATGAGGCGCGATCCGGGTGGTAATGATCACTTTGACCCCGTGATGCGGCAGGGTGAGCATGGCGCGCAACGCTTCGTCCAGCTCGCTGTCGCGGATGTTGTGGTTCTCGGGCGTGATCAGATCCTCGAAGTTGTCGAGCAGCAGCACATGACGCCCGCTGGGAAATTTTTCCAGCAGGGCGGACAGCTTCACGTCAACGCCCGACCGCGCATCCTTCCAGACAGTCTCCAACTGCTTCGCGCTCTCTTCATCCAGAAGCCGACTCAGATCCGCGAAGATGTTGGCAAGAGTAATGCGGCGTGTCCCGGCTGCACTCAGGTAGACAATGCCGTCAATGGCAAAAGGGCCGCCATCGTCCGGCAATTGGCCCCCTTCCAGTGCTTTCAGCACCCGGCAGACCATGGCCGTCTTGCCGACACCAGCCCGGCCGACCACGGTCATGAGACGCTTGGATTCATCCGCGAGAAACGCACCCACCAGCCCGCTCTCCACCAGCCGGTCCTGGAAATAGTTGGGGGCCAGCGTGGGGGGAGGATTGATGAACCTGGTCAGTTTTGCTCTGGGGGTAGGTTGGAGCGGTATCCTTTCCCGCTCCAAGCCGCGATCGATACTTTCCTGAACCCGCCGGGCAACCCCTTGGGGATCATCCACAATCGCCTGCTGAATGGAGATCCGCCTGGTAAGCTCATCGATCTCCTGCCTGATCCGCTCCTCTTCGCTCTGATCAGCGGCCCGGCGCAGATCGCGCTCGGCGTCGGCCAAACGCTCTTTCATGCAGTGCAGCACCCCAGTCGGCTCATGTAACCATTGGAGATGGAGGCGCAGGCGCGCCATGGCAGCGTTATAATCCACGGTAAAGTTGATGAACTGGCGGTTCTCCAGCCGGAACGGCAGGGCAGCGTTCTTCTCGATCAGAAGCGGAACAATCGGTTTTTTGCACTTGAGCGCCCGGCTCCACTCCGGCTTGCAGACCGACTGGTCAGACACGCTGTCCTTGGTCATCAGAAAAAGCAGCGCCTCACAGGTATTGATCGCCTCGGCAATCTGTCGGTCCCAATCGTCTCCCGGTTTCAGTTCCCGCTTGTCGAGCCACATCCTGAAGGCAGGAGGTCCGGCCTGCAACTCGTCGCAGAGGAGTAACGCAAAGGATAATACCGTCGAAGGGTAGCTGATGAGGTAATGGCTCATGGTGTTCCTTTGAATGAATTGTTTTTTTGCAATTAAGGGCTATCGGGCGCGTTCCCAGGTGATGTAACTTATTTTCATGATGCCGGGACTGGGGCCTACCGGCTCCAGGAGCTTGAAGGAGGCCAGGTTCCCGCGGCTGGTACGGACGCAGGCGTAGGAGTTCTTCGGTATTCTTCGGATGGGAATGCGCTGTTCCGTCATCTTTACCTGGGAGCAGATCTCGTAGGTGGTCTTCTCCCGGGTAAAGCCGATGGACGCCCCGTTCCTCGGCGTCAGGTAACGCTCTGTCTCCGTCACTGCCTCGAACCAGAAATCCGCATCCCTGTTTCGGACTATTTGGCCTGAATCAAGGTCGAAGAGATCGGTCTGGTGAACCTCCAGACCTCCCCTGGCAAGTACTTTTAGCGCTACGGGCGGCTCATCTGCCGTACCGTCAACAGCCGGTTGCACGGCTACCAGAAGGTCCACCGCTGTACCATGCCTGGCCGTGGCGCCCCCTTTGATCTTCTGGGCGAGGATCGTTCCGGCGCGCGCCTTATCAGTCGGTCGCCGGGTCTCGGTTCCTGGCCGCAGTCCTGCCTCTCTCAGCATCTTCACAGCGAGCTCCAGCGGCTGCCGCACAACGTTCGGCACAGTTACCAGTTCCGGTTCCGGGGGTCTGACGGTTACCACCAGATTGACCTTCTTTCCATTTGTCAACATCGTACCAGGCTTGGGCGACTGGGCGATGATGGTGTTCGGGGCAATCTCGCCGGTCTCCCGTTTTTCCACCTCTCCCGCAAGCAACCCGTTTTTTTCGAGGAGGGCCAGGGCTCTGTCCAGCAATTGCCCGGTCAGATCCGGCACTGTAATGAGCTTGGGGGGGTGAGGGTTCTGTTGTGTGGCGACGGGCGGCACGGATTCCTTTAACGGTATCCCTGGTTCCTGACCGGCAGGTGGTGTGTTGTTTCCGACCGGAGTGGCGCCGGTTGTTATAACCTGCGGCGATCCCTTGAACAGCCTGACAAAGCTGTTTCTAAACGACTCAACACTGCTCAACAACCCTGTCAGCGCTATCAGCACTGCGGTAATGGAGCTGACCACCCAGACAAGCCGGTTTTTCGGCGCATTGGATAGCGGTTTGACGCCGGTTGCGCCCGAAGAAACCGTTCCTCCCGCCCCACCCAGCACCCGGTCCAGGGTATCGACCAGTTGCGACAGGTCCGTGTCCCAGTGGGTATCATTGATTTCGATGGCATTGCGGCGGGCCAGCAGCTTCAGGTCATCCGGAAGGTCCGCCTCTCCGGGCATCCCGGCAGCCTGTACCAGTACCGGAATCACCCGGATGTTCCGCCGCAGTGCCGTGCCGACTTCAAGGCGGATGAAGTCCGTCGTGCCGTCCAGACGCCGTTGACCCGTCGCATCGCTACAGTCAAGCCAATTCCGGCCTATGATAACCAAAAGCACCGCGCAGGAGCTCACGGCATGATCGATAGCCTCTATGAAATCAACCCCCGGCTCGATGGCTGAGACATCCATGAAGACCCGATCCCTGCCGAAATGTTCCCGTAAACGGTCGTAGACCCGCCCGGCGTGCCCGGCGGTCTCTTCACGGCGGTAGCTGATGAATATCCCTTCCATGTATTGTCTCCTTATTGATCAGGGGGCGGCGATCCTGCGCAGTTAGAAAATTTGTACATTTAAGCTCCACCGCCGCTTGCGGGATGGAATTTCAAATAGCCCCCTCTACCTCCCCAGCGCCGCCAGATACGCAACCAGGAACTCGTCCCATTTGCTCTGCTTGGTGAAGTCGAGCGTCTTGTAGAGCGGCGAGATCTTGCGTTTTGGGAAATAGATCGAAACACCGTGGGAGTTGGCCATTGCCGCCCCTTTGCAGCCGCTGGCGACGATTGCAGCGGCGGCGGCCTGTTTTACTGCTGCGCAGGCTGTTTTGACCGCCGCATTGTTGACCCCTTTGTCGATCAGATCACAGAGGTCAAGGAGGTCGCAGTAGTCGTCGTAGGGGCGGCTGTACTCCTGCACCTGGGCTCGGGCGTTGATGAGTGCAGCGCGTGAGGCGGCAACGGTCAGGATCTTTTTGAGGGCCTTTGCCAGGCCGTCCAGGGCAACGGTCAAGGGTTTGAGTTCCGCAAGCCGCATGGCCGACTGGGTGACATTCTCGGTTGATTTATAAGAAGCGATATACTGGCTGACGATTGTTTTGGAGAGTTCCTCCGGGGCCATGTCCGGTTTGGCGGCCAGGGCCTTGAGAATCCTGTCGTAGGGCCAGCCATCGCCCGGTTCGCTCTCTTCGGAACCTACGCTGAAATCAGCCGTGTCGCGTATCTGGTAGGCCACCTCGGCCATGCTCATGAGACAGGCGTCCATCCCGATGATGTCGATCTTTCGTTTGAGCTTTTTCTTGATGTTGGCCAGCACTTTTTTCAGTTCAATGTTGTCAAGAAAATCCTGTGCCTGATCGTCAAAGGCGATTGCCCGCTGCTTAACGGCTGCCTCCACCGTGCTGCTGAAGAGCGCCCGCCGGGTGCGGGAAATGGCGGCCCTGGCCTGGCCAAAGGCGATGGGCTTGGCTCCGGCAACAGCCCCACGGGTGGCTATCGGCTGATTCTTGCGGCTCACCGGCGGGGTCGCGCCGCTGAAAACGTCACCCTGGTAGAGGTTGGCGTCATCCCATCCGGCGCCGTGGTTCCAGAGCACCACCAGGTAATGATCGGCAGGGTAGTTCGTAATGCCCCAGGTAACAAAATCCTCCAGCGCCTTCGGGTCACCGGTGTTGGTTTCACCCAGCGACAACACTACGTCATTGGCCAGCGGCGTCCCATTTTTCAGACAATAGCGGATGGTGGCCTGCTTGGCCCCAGCCCGGTCGAACTGGGCCAGGACGGCGATTTGATCGGTTGTGCCGACCGTTTTCATCTCACTCAGATCAACAACCCCGGCGTCGTCCAGGTTGTTGTCGCCGGCAAGATAGACCATGATGGTCCAGTTTTTTTTGACAGCAGCTTTCGTGTCCATTCTCGTTCTCCTTTAATGTTCAATTTTTAATTCGCGGCAACCGCGATTGTCATCTTGTTAACAGCATCGCGCCGGACTCTCCGGCGACCGGATTTTGGTAATGCCCCTGCAAGGTTCTTCCGTCGGAATGTATTACAAGCCTTGCATTACCGCTTGTCCTATCGGTAATGCGGAGGTAGTTGAGTTCGATGTTCCTGCCTCTGATTATCCCCTTTCCGGTAATTACCACCACTCCGTTCGGATAGCCGCCAACAATCTCCACCATGTTCCCCTGCTGCCGGATGCTGTAGGTCAGACTGTCGGAACCCCTCCAGATGCCGCTGACATCGGCAACGACCGGCTCCGGCGTTGCGGGTTCTGAATAAACCGGCTGGGACTGTGGAAAAGGTACCGGTTGTCGGGTGTACTTTTCGGGGATAGTTGTATGAGATGACAGCAAGCCGATGTCCACAATCAGGGCCAAGCTGGATAACCCCATGCCGATTATCGCAAATATCTTCCCTTTGGCATTGTGAAGCCTGGTATCGATAAACGCGATTCCTCCCAAGACGAGGGCAACCAGGGCGATGACCAGGCTGCCGATCTTCATATCAAAGGTGAAATCGGTGCGCTGGAAAAACGATAGTAAGATAAGGACAGAGATGATGATGCTTGCCAGCGCTTTTCCGCTTACCTTTTTGGGCGGCACGACAGAGGCGCCGCTCTCCGGTTTGCGCTTGATTCCCGCTTTCTCGATAAACTTGAACAACTGTTCCGTGTCGTAATCCCAGCGGTTGTCGGTAAGCTCGTGGGCCTGACGCCGTGTAAGCGGTTTCAGGTCGTCTGGAAGCTCCGAAGATTCCGGCATTACGGCGCCCCCGACCATAACCGGAATCACCCTGACGTTCCGGTTCAGCGCGGTGGTGATTTCGAGACGGATATAATCCTCGGGGTTGTCGAGCCTGCGCCGCCCGTTCGCATCGGTCGAAGTCAGCCAGGCAGGGCCGATGACTGCGAGGAGGATAGCGCATGAGCCGACCGCGCTCTCGATAGCCTCCACAAAGTCTGCGCCGGCCTCGATTTTCTCGATATCCATAAAAATCTGGTCCGGGACAAAACATTGCTCCAGATGCTCGGCAAGATGTCCGGTCCACCCCGCGCTATCGTGACGGCGGTAACTGATGAAGATGCCACCCATGTGCGATCACCTCTCTTGGATTTCTTTATCATTCTTACACAAATGCCGCGAAATGCTCCGGACGTACCTTCTTCTCAACCACGGCTTTACCAACTCGCTGCAACTCCGCGATATGCTCCGTAGAGTCGAGCTTCTGCACATCTTCCGGCTTTATGTTGGAAAGCCCCAGCGCGTCAAGCCCCGTCCTGGTCAGCTCGGCGTTATAGCGCAAATAGGTGAAGAGCTTGGGCTGTACCGGCCCTTTTTTGCCGATCATGTTTCCTACCTCCCGGTCCAGTTCATCGCCGGCCAGACAGTTGCCGAAGGTGCGGCAGAGGAAATCCTGCTCGTTGAGGGCTGCGTACATCAGAGCCGAGGGGAGGGAGCTGGCATTGTAGATCAGGTTCATTTCGTCGGGCGCCAGATCGGTGTTGGCCTCGGGGCTGGTCCCGGTGCCGATTGAAACCACCAGCAGTTTATCCTCACCAGCGGACCAGTTCAGGTTGTAGGGCTCGGTGGTTGCCATGAGGAAAGCCTGGAAGGAGGGGTTGTTGTAAGTGGTGATGCCGCCGTCCACAAAGATGAATTTGTGTGTCTTTATGTCGATAACCTCCGGCGGGAAGTAGACCGGCGCGGCCGTGCTGGCCCGTACCAGTTGCCAAAGCGGGAGTTTCAGGTTGCAGTCTTTTCTGTCCGGCTGGTTGTACTTGGCGCCGGGGTTGTTGGAGAGTGGCCAGGGAGAGTCGGTGGTGACGTTGCGCATGACCATCATCAACAGGGTCTTGAGCTTGTCGCTGCCAAGGGTTGTCTCGGAGCCAAAGACTTCCTTTAGTTTCCCGGCCAGCTTCTCGTCCTCGTATTGATAGCGGAAGCGGTTGAGAATAGAAGCTTTGTCGAACATATCCTTGCCGCTTGCCACATAGAAGTCGCGGATCTGGGCGCTGGACATGCCGAGGGAGAGGCAGGCGGCAATTATGGCGCCGGTGCTCGTCCCCGCGAAGAAGTCGAACCAGTCGGCCAGGACCAGTTTATCGTTTTTCTGCTTGTCCCGCAGGATCTTTTCGATTCCCGCCAGTACTTCAACGGTCATGATGCCGCGAATACCGCCGCCGTCAAGGGTGAGGATCTTCTTGGGGCCTGGTGTGGTGATGCGTTCGGTCAGTGTCATGGTGTTCCTCCTGGTGCAAATAGTATGTTCGTATCGAGTACGTGGACCTGGCCGGTCCGTTTGTTGACCTCGTCGTGCATCTGTTCGGTACCGCCCGGCCCGTCGCCCCCCTGGCGATTCCAGAGGCAGATGAACTGGACCTTCTGCTCTCCCCAGGCAAGGGCGCTGTTGAGCAGCCAGAGGTTGGTGCGTACATATGGGCTCACATCGGCGGGGGTTGACCCCGGTTCGTCGGGCATGATGGAGAGGGTGGTTAGAGGGTTCTCCTTGATGGCGTGGAAGCGGTCGCGCCACCCCTCACCGGCAAAGGTGACCGATTTCTTCAGGAAGACAGGTATGGCAAAAGGAAGCCGCACCTCCAGGCGCACCCCTCGCTTCAGGCAGGCCTCGGCAAACAGGATGTCTCCGCCGCATGCCCCGCTACAGAGAGCCAGATCTTTTGGCCCGGCATCAAGGGTGTCGAGAATGTCGCTGATGGCCCGGGCCGCGACAGCTTCCTGTGCTGCCGGGAAGCGTGGCGCAGGGCGATCCGGGGCGTCAATCATATGGCCGCTGAAAAGGAATACCTGGCGGGGCTTGAACTGCTCGCGATGGACGCGGTTGAAGTCGCTGCTCCGGTCAGAAGCATCCGGCTTGGAGCAAAAGGGCATGGCGATAACAGCTGGAGGTTTCATGGTAGTTCCTTGTCCTTGTTGCGGTTGGACTTGTATGTAGAGGGGACTGTACCGATTACAAATTCTAATCTCTACAGATCCACGTACTCCATTATTTCCTGGCCTATCAGAATGCACTCGCCCGGCAGTTGTGCGTAGATGAAGCGCATACGGTATTGACCTTTATAGATGTATCCCCACACCTCCAACACGTCGAGCAACTGTTTATTGTTTGATGGGTTATGTATCGGCGCCAGCTTTTTAACAAACTTGTCAATTTCGATGCGGTGATCTGATCCAAAGTGAAATGCCAGCAGTTTTCTGGCTTGTTCCGTTGCTGCGCTGGAACAGTGATGAGCCGACCCGGCATATGCCATACTACCCCGGAACAAAAGAATTGCACATGCTGCACCCGTAATGGCTGATCCACGCATTATCGTTTTCACGATCAGCATGAGCGCTGCAATACGGCTCAACCTCACTCCCCTTCTGATTGGCGCGACATCCGGAGTTATTGCCATACTGATTTGGTGCGCTTTGCCCACTCGATCCGCTCAGCAAGGCCGATTAGTCCGCCGTTTATGGCGCGCGTAATTTTTTGTATATTGTCCTGGTCGGCCAGTGCATTGCATCCTTTTGAAAACCATTCAGCCGCGGCAATGGCCAAGCACCACTCTGCGCTGATTACCTCATCCGGCGAGGAGACAAAATCAGGCGCTGTGGGGTTTTCCTTGCGCAGGATAGTGGTCGCCTCCTGGTAGCTGTCCTTGCCGGTGAGTTGCATCAGGCCCCGGCCTCGATAGGTGTAGCCGTCATTGGGACCGGAATTGCCCATGCGGCCGCCATAAACTTCATTGGCGAGCTTTTCCTGATTATGGGCATATTTTGCCGGATCAAGAGGACCCTTGGGCTTAAAGCGAGATGGCCAGACCTTGGGCAAGCGCTCGGCGCTATAGTTAAGGCTCTCGTATTGGATGGCCAGCCCGCCGGATTCGTGGAGTATCTGGGCCATGAAATGGGCTACCCGTAGCGGTGTTTCTGAAATTTTGTACTGGTCTAAAAAGGTTTGACCATTCTGGAAAGCTTCACGATAGCTTGATCGTGCATTGGGCGCTAGAAGCATGATTTGGGGAAGGGTAACTTCGACGGTCATGATTTTTCTCCTTGTGCATTTAAATTCTGGTAGTGAAAGAATGTATAATTTAGCACATTTTAATGTATTGTCAAACTGCCAGATTAAAAAACTTTGGATCAGGCTGGAATAATTCCGGCGACATTCTGCACGGTTCGGGGCTGTTGATTAATAGCTGACAATCAAACCGGTTTGACACCATTTCGGCCTGTGTGCTAGGGTGTGAGCATTATGGATATATTCGCTGAAAAAACAATCCTCACGGTCAGTCGCCTGACAGCCCTGCTGCGCGGGGTGCTGGAGGAAAACTTTGAGCAGGTCTGGGTAGAGGGAGAGCTTTCCAACCTCTCGCTTCCCTCCTCGGGACATATCTATTTTACCATCAAGGATTCTGGCGCTCAGTTGCGCTGTGTGATGTTCAAGGGCGCTGCCAGGAACCTGAAATTCCGCCTGGCTGACGGGATGGCTCTGATCGTCCGCGGGCGCATCTCGGTCTATGACCAGCGTGGCGAATATCAGCTGATCTGTGAATATCTGGAACCTGCCGGTGTCGGCGCATTACAGACGGCCTTTGTCCAGCTCAAGGAACGGCTTGCCAAAGAGGGGCTCTTTGACAAGAAACATAAGAAAGAGATGCCTGCTTTTCCCCGCCGCGTCGGGGTGATTACCTCATCTACCGGCGCAGCCATCCACGACATCCTCAATGTCCTCAAGCGACGTTTTGCCTCTCTTGAGATTCTGCTCTATCCGGTGCGTGTGCAAGGTGAAGGCGCCGCGATCGAGATAGCCGGAGCCGTTGATGATATGAACCGCCTGAATCTGGCGGATCTGTTGATTGTTGGCCGGGGCGGTGGTTCCCTTGAAGATCTCCGGGCGTTTAATGAAGAAGTCCTTGCCCGGTCGATATATCGGTCTCATATCCCGGTCATCTCTGCTGTCGGGCATGAGACCGACTGGACAATCAGCGATTTCGTGGCCGACCTGCGCGCGCCGACACCTTCTGCTGCGGCGGAACTGGTTATTGCCAGTTCGGAGGAGTTGCGCGGTCGGATGGATGCGCTTACCCATCGCCTGCGTCTGGCGATCGAGACACGCCTCTCCGGGCTGGAAGCCCTGGTTGAGGCGCTACGTCGCTCATTGCATGATCCCGGCGCCATGATGGGTCATCTCTCCCAGCGGGTGGATGATCTGTCGGAACGGCTCGACCTGGCTCTTCACAATAATGTGGCACACCGCCGGGAACGCTTCGTCCGGCTTGAGAGCGTTTTGTTGCACTATTCTCCAGCCCTCCAGGTGGATCAGCTGCGGCAGCGGCTTGCGCTGTTGTCGGCGCAGGCCGAGCGTCGGATGGTTCACCGACTGGAAGGGCTCAAGCAGACTTTTGGCGGGAATGCGGCTCGTCTGGATGTGCTTTCTCCGTTAAACACACTTTCTCGCGGTTATTCAATCGCAACCAGGATTGTCGATAAAACAGTGGTGACCGACGCTTCCAGGTTGCTGGCAGGGGAACGGCTGCGGCTCCGTTTCAACCGCGGCGAGGCGATCAGCGTGGTGGAAAGTGTCACATCACCATTCAACGATGATTTGATTTCATAATTATATCGATAATATGGTATAAACCGAATTTTTACGCCATGTGGAATGGCCAGACGGTTTTGCCCTGAAATTTCTGTATAATGCTTTACCTTCAACGAGGAAATACCATGGCGACTGAAAAATTCGAGACATCCCTGAAAAAGCTGGAAGAGGTTGTGCGGCGTCTGGAGGGGGGGGCGCTACCCTTGGAAGAGTCCCTCAAGGCATTTGAGGAAGGGGTAAAACATGCCTCTTTCTGTGCAAAAAAGCTTGATGAGGCCGAACGTCGGGTTGAAGTGCTATTGAAACGCAAGGATGGAAGTTTCACGCGTGAAACGTTTGAACCGGAAGAAGGTTGAAGTCCCCCTTTGCAACGGGGGGGATTTAAAGAGATAAAGGACACATTCATGGACTTGAAAGAATACCTGAAGGAACAGTGTGCCCGTGTCGATGCGGCGCTGGATAGATATCTGCCAAAGGAAACAGAGCTTCCCCACATCCTGCACAAGGCAATGCGCTACTCGGTCTTTGCCGGCGGCAAACGGGTGCGCCCCATCCTGATACTGGCGGCATGTCAGGCGGTAGAGGGCGATACGGAACGCGCCATCCCGGCGGCATGCGCCATGGAGATGATCCACACATATTCCCTGATTCACGATGACCTGCCGGCCATGGATGATGATGACTTCCGGCGTGGCAATCCTACCAATCACAAGGTATTTGGCGAGGCCATCGCTATCCTGGCGGGTGACGCCCTGTTGACCGGGGCCTTTAAATTAATCAGTGATCCTTGTTTTGCCGAAGGCTGCGACCCGGCAGCACAATTGGCGGTCATCCACGAAATCTCCACCTGTGCAGGTTCCCACGGTATGGTCGGGGGGCAGGTGGTGGATATGGAGAGCGAGGGTAACCAGGAGATTGATCTGCCGACTGTGCAGTACATTCATACCCACAAAACCGGCGCTCTGATCAAGGCATCTGTCAAAGCCGGGGCCATCCTGGGGGGTGCGGACGGGAAAAAGCTGGCCGCTATAACCCGCTATGGCGAAGCAGCCGGCCTGGCCTTTCAGATTGCCGACGACATACTGGATATTGAAGGAACGACCGAGGAGATCGGCAAGGATGCAGGCTCTGATGAGGCGCGCGGCAAGGCCACTTATCCGGCGGTGATGGGGCTGGCTGCTGCAAAGGAAGAGGCCTGGGCCATGATGGACGAGGCCTTGGGCGCGCTGGATATTTTTGGTGTCGAGGCAGACCCTTTGAGAGAAATAGCCAGGTATATTGTTAAACGGAAGAACTGATATGTCTATTCTGGATCAAATAAATTCCCCTGCGGACCTGAAGAGGCTCAAAGCTGACCAACTCCCGGCTGTCGCCGCGGAATTGCGTAAGGTTATCATCGAAACCTGTGCGAAGAATGGCGGGCATCTTGCCCCATCGCTTGGTGTGGTGGAGTTGACGATTGCCATGCATCGTGTGTTCAATACGCCTGTTGACAAGATTATCTGGGATGTGGGGCATCAGGCATATGCCCACAAGATCCTGACCGGTCGTCGTGACCGCTTCAAAACCCTGCGTACCCTGGATGGGATCAGCGGATTTCCCAAACGTGCTGAATCGCCACACGATGCCTTTGATGTGGGACATTCCTCCACCTCCATCTCGGCAGCCGTTGGTTTTGCAGTGGCGCGTGACCTGGATGGCCGCAAGAACAAGGTGTTGGCGGTTATCGGTGACGGCTCCATGACTGCCGGAATTGCCTTTGAAGGAATGAATAACGCCGGGTCTCTGGACAAGGATCTGATTGTTATCCTCAATGACAATGAGATGTCCATCGCCGAAAACGTCGGAGCGCTTTCCAGTTTTCTCAGCCGTACTGCAACCAGCGAATTTGTACATCGATTCAAGAAGAACGTACAATCGTTCCTTGGCCGTCTTGACGCAGTCGGCAAGGATGTCCTCCATGTGGCAAAAAAGTTGGAGGACTCTTTCAAGGGACTCTTTACACCGGCTATGATGTTCGAGGCCTTTGGTTTCGAGTATATCGGCCCTATTGACGGACACGATCTGCCGATGTTGATTGAGACCCTGAAGAACGTCAAAAAGTTTGATGACGCTGTATTGATCCATGTTCTGACCAAAAAGGGCAAGGGGTATAAACCTGCCGAGGACAACCCTTCTCTGTTTCACGGGGTGGGACCATTCGATATTCAAACCGGTAAGGTGCTGAAGGGAAAGGGGGGAGCAGCATCTTATACGGCCATCTTCGGCTCGACACTGTGCAAGCTGGCCGCCGAAGACGAGCGTATTGTTGCAATTACCGCGGCCATGCCCGAAGGAACCGGCCTGAGCAATTTTGCCAAGGAATATCCCGAGCGTTTTTTTGATGTGGGGATCGCTGAACAGCACGCTGTTTCCTTTGCAGCCGGCTTGGCTGCCGATGGTTTGCGTCCGGTGTTTGCGGTTTATTCATCGTTTCTGCAACGCGCCTATGATCTGGTTTTTCACGATGTATGCCTGCAAAACCTTCCGGTGACCTTTGCCCTGGACCGGGCAGGGGTGGTTGGTAATGACGGTCCTACCCATCATGGCGCATTCGATCTTTCCTATCTGCGGCACCTGCCCAACATGACCCTGATGGCGCCCAAGGACGAGAACGAGCTGCAACACATGCTGGCAACCGCGATTGAACTGGGGCAGCCAGTGGCCATACGTTACCCGCGCGGCAACGGGTATGGTGTGCCTCTGGACCAGACCTTCAAGATTCTCCGGATAGGAGAAGCTGAAATGATTTGCGAAGGGGGCGACTGCGCCCTGCTTGCCATTGGTACCATGGTGTATCCAGCTCTGGAGGCGGCCAGGTTGCTCAAGGAACTGGATGGCATCTGCCTGACGGTCATTAATGCCCGCTTTGTCAAGCCGCTCGATGAAACACTGATTTTGGAACAGGCCAGGAAGTATGGACGATTGCTCACGCTGGAGGAGAATGCCCTACAGGGCGGATTTGGCGCTGCTGTCCTGGAACTGCTGGAAGAACATGGGCTTTCCGGCGTGCGGGTGCTGCGATTGGGCTATCCTGATAGTCCGATTCCTCAAGGGGAACAGCACGAATTGCGTGCCTTGCTTGGTCTTGACACTGCCGGTATTGTCTCGTCGGTTCGAACGTTCCTTGCCAGCTCATGACCTACGCGGACTTGAAGGCATCTCTCGCAATCTTCGGCTTCGATGAGCGCGACCAGCTTACCATGGCACAGATCAAGCGTCGTCACCGCGAACTTGTAAAGGCAAGCCATCCCGATGTAGCAAACGATGCTATCGCCCGGAATATGCAACGGATCAATGCTGCCTCATCAATTCTTTTTGCCTACCTGCACTCCTATCGTTTTACCTTTTCCGAAGAAGAATTTTACCGGCAGAACCCCGATGAACGCCTGCGCATGCAGTTTGCCAACGTTCCGGGCTGGGGCAGCTAGCATGCCACGAATGTTCATAACAATATTTGCCGTATCGTTTTTCTGCCTGTTTACCTCCTCTGTGTCGGCAGAGCCGATCGACACTGATCCGGTCATCAATAGCAGTTATGGTCGCGAGTTGATGCTGCGCGGTGAATATGAAAAGGGGCTGGCGCAGTTGCGACGCGCCTATCAGCTGTTTCCCCTCAACGATATCCTCAAGCGAAATCTGGCAGAAGGTTACGCAGCCCACGGTCACCACTTCCTCAAACAAAACCGCTATGAACAAGCTGACGAAAACGTTGTCAAGGCGATGGAACTCTATCCCGAAGAGCCGACCTATGCCTTGCTGCGTGGTGTCTGTAACTATCACCTTAAAAAGTACGATATTGCCCGTTATGAGTTGGAACGCGCCCGGCAGAAAATGACGGATTCTGTCGAGGTTTTATATTTCCTGGGGCTGGTATTTTACGAAACCGGGAATCGTCAGCAGGCCATTGAAATGTGGGAACAGTGCCTGAAACTTTCTCCAGGCCGCAAGGAGATTGCTGAGGTATTGAGCAAGGCGCGTAAGGAAATAGCCGTCGAGGGGCACATGGATCAGGGGCATAGCTCGCGCTTTGATCTGACCTATGACCTGGGTGTTGACACCTCATTTGCCTTGTCTATCCTTGATGTCCTTGAGAGCGCCGCCAATCAGGTGGGCGCGGAATTGGGACATTTCCCTGAGCCACGGGTACCGGTTGCTATCTATAGGCGAGACGATTTCAAGATGTTGACCGATTCTCCCGACTGGTCGGGTGGAGTCTATGATGGCAAGATCAGACTTCCCTTTGGCGCCATGAAAGAAATTACCCCGGTGATGCGAGCTGTACTGTATCATGAGTACACTCATGTGGTGGTTTTTGACCTGACCCGTGGCAACTGCCCGCTCTGGCTGAATGAAGGAATAGCCGAAATGTTTGGCCGGAGGCAGTACAATAGACCCCTGGCAGAACTTGGTCGCGCTGCACGTAAGGAAAACCTTGTTGATTTCCGGAAATTGGAGGCGGGCTTTAGCAATCTGCCTGCGTTGGAAGCGTCTTTGGCTTATCAGCAAAGTTATGCCATGGTAAATTATCTCGTAACGACATATGGGTGGCACCGGGTGAATCAAATACTTGCCGGGCTGGGTAATGGTATGAATGTGGAAGAAGCCATTGCATCAGCGCTGAAGGATTACAGTCTGACATATGCAGGGTTGATGCAGGAATGGAATAGATATATGGAGCGAGGTGTTGCCGGTAGAACTGATTCAGTAATCATCGAGCCCTAAAGGCAGCTTTCACTTGACAAACCCCGGAATATCGCTTTAATTATGAAAAACATCCGTTAAATGGAGGAATTATGCCATCTGACATAAGGCACTCGGCAAAGAATAAACATTCCATCTTACATTTCATCTTTGGGCCGTATTTTGCCGCGCCTCAATCGCAAAATCCTCAACGTAGCATTGCTACGCCTGCGGTTTTGCTCAATCGGCACGGC
>Ga0265294_10003652_pt1 | contig 19546 bp, 11 predicted proteins | sample MunlanPumphouse3_FD_192504 | JGI IMG/M metagenome (GOLD analysis project Ga0265294, IMG submission 192504) | Groundwater microbial communities from a municipal landfill in Southern Ontario, Canada - Pumphouse #3 | ecosystem: Environmental > Aquatic > Deep subsurface > Groundwater | place...
ATTAAAAGTACGGAGATAGGATCAGGATAGCTCTTTCCGGGACCCCCCAGTTTTTCAGTTTCAAAAACCTGTGACTCAAAGTCCTTATGGAAGTTATTTTCCGGAGCAAAAGGCTGTTTTATTCCAGAAACTAAATCTTTTCCAGACTTTTCGGGCTTTCCTACAGACTTTCCGGGGTTTAGCTGCGCTCCGGAAAGGAAATTTGCTTCGGACCTGAAACCCGGAAGCTTAGAGGAAGTAAGCCCAAAACCCGCCAAAAGTTGGGAGAGGGTAACCCCTGCAAAAAACCCCGAAAAGAGGAGGATGTAGGCATCCTTTACAGTGTAAACGTAAGGAATATCCACAACTTTGAAAGTATCTCCATCAATTTGAATCACTACGGGAGCATTTTCAAGCAGTAGGTTGATCGCAAGTGTACCCGAGAGGAGCAGCAGGCCCAGAGCCAGCACGAACCTCATTCGTTCTTTCATAATATCAAGTCCTTATTCACTGCTCTCTATTATGTCTGAAACAATTGTTATAATTTTAGTGCAAGAGCTTCCCAAGACGTTGCATTATTCTGCAACCACAGGCTCCCGATTGGGAATTAAGGATGGGTAAAAAGCATAGAAATTTGGGTGGGGGTTAAAAGAAAAAAAAGGGAAGAAAAGAGAAGAAAGAAAAGAAAAAGAAGGGAGAGAAAAAAAGGAAGGAAAAAGCTTAAGAATTCCCAAAGAAAAGCCTGCCTCAATCTCGAGGCTTTAAAGCCTTACCGGAGTTTCTTAGAAGGAATAAGCCTCATGATGTTCATCAGGGGAATACTTAATAGCAAGGACCCGGATTATCCCCAAAACGAGCAGGAGGGCCGAAAGGCTTAAGATAAATTCATAGCCAAACTCCTTGGAATAGAGGCCTAAGGCAAGTTCTCGCAGGATTATTAGAATTGTGGCATCGGTTACGTTCGTAAGCTTGATACGGTCGCGTTCAAGAAAGTCAACGAAAGTCTTGAAAAGGTCGATAACAATAAAAATCGTAAGCACGCTGGCTACTATGTGTCGAAATCCGATGTCGAGGGTCTCGAAGAGGAGGAAGCGCAGATCCAATAGAGTCTTTACCATTCCCAGAATAAGGGCTAGTACCAGCACGTAGAGAATGAAAGTTGTAACAAAACGAATGACGTTTTTAAATATCTATACATTGTCTATTTTTATGGAACTCAGCACCGCTATTATTTTTTCCTCCTTGCTCTCTTTTTTCCCTCAAATTCCATATAAATATATATAAATATCTGTAATTATTAATACTCATACATAGAATATATAGAAAAAGAAGCCTCCCTTCTGCATTTTTCAGAACTCTTCGGTTTCGGAAAGCTCCATTTTTAAATTCTGATCCTCTGTTTCGGCACTTTCCTTTTTTAAGATGAAAAGAGCAGACATTAAAAGCAGGCTTAACAAAAGCACAGGGATTACAAAGGGCTTTAGAATCCCAATTAGAATATTCAGACGAGTTTTGGCTGAAAGAGAAGGCGGAGCTTTTGCTTCAGGACTTTTTTCAATATTGGATTTTGGAGGGACGTTTGAGGAAGTCGCAAGCTTATTTTCAACTCCTCCGGTTTTTACCACAACTTCATTAAGCTCTTTTGCAGCCGGCCCATTCTGGACTTTTAGCTCCTTTCCAAGAGGTTTTTGGGCTAAACAAGACTCGTCTTCAAGCAGGCCTGAAAAAGCGGTTTGGTTTCGGCCAAAAAGATAGACTTTTCCTCCCTTTCCTCCTGCCGCAAGTGTGGAACTGTCCTCGGAAATAGAGATACTGTTAAGAGATTCTTCTTTTACATTTTCCCGAAGATCTCGCTTCCAGAATTCTTGGCCTTTAAGCCCGAGCACATAAAGACCCCCTTTCCAATTTCCTGCGGCAATATAAGAACTATCTGGAGCTATCGCCACATTATATACGGTATCTCCGGTTTCATAATCCCAGAGTTTTTCTCCGGAGTTGTTAAAGAGGTAGACTTTAGCATCAAAACTACCTGAGGCCAGATAAGAGCCATCGGAGCTTAAAGAAACGCTGCTGATCCAGAACTCAGGTTTGTGAATCCAAGAAAATTCTCCGGCCCGATCAAAAAGGTAAACGTTATAGTTAGAACCTCCAGAGGCGACATATGAAGCTTTGGGGGTCATGCATACGGTATTTATCACACTTCCGGTTTTTTGGTCCCATTCTTTTTTCCCATTTTCATTAAGGAAATAGACAAAATTTCCGGAATCTCCGGCTGCAACATAAGAGCCATCTTCTGAAATTGCAACGCTTCGAACCGAATCCTTGCAGGTAAAATTCCAGAGCAGCTCTCCTTCCCGATTAAAGAAGTAAACCTGCTTATCTTCACTTCCGGCTGCAAGGTAAAAACCATCGGATGAGAGGGCAACGCTGTTGATATTGCCTTTGGTTTCATAGGCCCAGAGGAGTTCTCCTCCCCGATCAAAAAAATAAACGCAATTATCGTTGCTTCCAGCTGCGATTCTGGAGGCATCCGAGGCCATAGAAACCGTATAGACAATATCTCCGGTTTCGTATTCCCAAAGTTTCTTACCTTGCTTATCAAAGAAAGAAACATTATGGTCAAAGCTGCCTACTCCAGCGTATTTTCCATCTCTTGAAAGCGAGATACTGTTTACGATGGAGCCGGTATTACAGATCCCAAGAAGCTCAAAAGCTTTAAGGTTACTTTCATTTATGCCGCTTCCGTTTGCTTCCTCTCCCAAAGGTACATCCTCAACTGCCATTGCAGTGCCAGAAATAAAGGTGAGAAGAGCAAAAATAAAAAATAATTTCATTCTTGAATGCCCCTTCATAATTATATGGATATGCTCCCAACGTTTTTTTATGTGGATGTTTAGCTAACATTGGTATTTGGGTGTTTATTTAACGTTGGTAATTTCCAAAGTTTACGGTAATATTTTTTTTATATATTTTTACTCATTTTTTGATTACTGTTCAATTGCTAAATACTTGTTGCCTGTGAGCCAAGTTTCACTACTTTTCTACCCAAACTCTTCGGATTTGAAAGGGAAAAATAATTGACCTAAGCTACAAAAAAAAGATTATGAATCCCCTTCCAGAACAGAAGCTTGCCTGTACATTTCTTCGGCTCTTCCTTTAAAGCCTCTTGTTTTAAGAAGAAAAGCATAGCCTCGCAGAGCTCTGGGATTATTTGGGTCAAGAGAGAGGGCTTTTTTGTACTGGGTTTCAGCAACTTGGCAAAAGCCGATGTTTGTAAGAAGCTGAGCGTAATCGGTCAGAGTTTCGACGTTTTTGGGATCAAGTTTGAGGAGCTCTTTGAAATGTTTTCGGGCAGCTTCGCTCTGGCCGCAAGCTGAAAGCATTTTGGCATAGCAGCGCCTGGCAGGAAGGTGCTTGGGGTCAAGCTCAAGCGCAGTCAGGTAATAAGGTTCGGCTTTGCTAGGGTTTCCAGTTTTTTCAAGGAAAAGCGCATAGCGATAATTGGATTCAAGATGCTTAGGGTTAAATTTAAGGGCTCGTTTGTAGTGGAAAAGGGCTTCAGAATTCCGACCAAGTGCGAAAAGAAGCGTTGCATACCTGCAATTGGTGCTTAGGTGCTTAGAATCAAGGCTGAAGGCTTTTTGGAAGAAGGCCTCAGCTTCCTTGAGCCGGCCCAGACAGTGGAGAAGATAAGCGTAATTAGAGAGAGTAGCTACATGGAAAGGATATTGCAGTAGGGTATTATTAAAAACTGCAAGAGCTTTTTCTGCCTTTCCCAATTCCGTCAGAGCCAAGCCCTCTTTTGAAAGCGTATCCGGGTTTTTTGAATTTAAAGCCAGAGCTTTTCTAAAATCCTTAAGAGCTTGAAGCTGCCATTTTAAAAATAAAGCTGTATCTCCCGCAAGCAGATAGGCAGCTTCTTGTTCTTTTCCTGTGGAAACTTCAGCGCAGGCTCTGGCAAAAACATATTTCTCCCGGTACATTTTTTCTTTTTCACAAATCAATGCAAGCTCAAAAAGGGTTTTTGGGAAAATCAAATGCTTGGCCGAAAAATCAATAGCAAAAGAAATTGCGCTCTCAAGCTCATCATTTGAAGCGATACAGGCAACAAGGGTGGATATAGAAGAGGGATCGGAAAACTCCATTTGCATAGACAAGACAGCTCCTAAAATCTAAGAAATAAAACTCCAAAAAGCGAGAATTTCAGAGGCAAGAACCTTTTAGGAAAAGACAGCCTTCCAAACAGCCAGGTTTTTCCTTCTTGTTTTGCCCAATCTTAAAAATAGTTAAATAATAAATAATTTACGCGATAACTTGAAAAAATCGAAGAGTTAAAAAAGAAAAAGCTGAGAAAAAGCGGCTCAAGCCAACCTTAGGAGGCTATTTAAGCTTCTTTTACTTCAGCCTATCCTTTAAAGCCGGCGAAAACTGCCTTTTTTTCAGCGGGTTTTTAAAAGTGTTGCCTCTTATTCTTATTCCTCGTCCATCTCTTCCATCTCTTCCACTTTTTCTCTTTTTTCTTGAGATTTTTCTTCTTCCAGCTTAAGGGGGAATTTCGGCTGCATTCTCTCTTCCTCTTCGGCTTCAGGCTCAATTCTTGCCATGCTTACAACTTTGTCTCCAGAGTTCAGATTCATAACTCTGACTCCCTGAGTATTTCGACCTTGAACGGAAATTCCTTTTGCGGGAATCCGAATAATAATACCTTCAGCACTTGTAAGGATGAGCTCGTCTTCGTCGGAAACAGCTTTGACGTTAGCCACATAACCATTTCTAAGGCTAGTTATAATGGTAATCACGCCTTTTCCGCCCCGGTTTCGGAGCGGATACTCCTTAAACTCCGTACGTTTCCCATAGCCGTTTTCCGTAACTGTAAGAAGAGTTGCGTTTTCATCTACAAGATCTACGCTGACCACTTCATCCTCAGCCCCGTCAAGGCTCATTCCCCGCACTCCTCTGGCTGTACGCCCCATAGAGCGGACTGCAGATTCTGAGAAACGAATAGCTTTGCCCTTCTTTGAAACCATCACAACTTCCCTTGAGCCATCGGTCAAAAGGACTTTTACAAGCTCGTCGCCTTCGGCCAGCCCCACAGCAATTATGCCCCCTTTTCTTGGGTTTTTGAATTCCGAAAGCTGGGTCTTTTTGACAGTTCCGGATTTTGTGGCCATGAAAAGATAGTTATCTTCCCTAAATTCCTTAACGGGAATCATAGCACTGACCCTTTCTCCTTCCTGAAGCTCTAAGAGATTTACAATGGCTTTGCCTTTAGACTGGCGGCTACCTTCAGGGATTTCATAAACCTTCTGCCAGTGGATTCTGCCTTGGTTTGTGAAAAAGAGAATATAATTATGCGTGGAGGAAATAAAGAGGTTTTCCACAAAATCTTGCTCCTTCATCTCCATACCAATAACGCCTTTTCCTCCTCTGCGCTGTTTGCTGTAGGTGTCAAGAGGAATCCGCTTTATATAGCCACTATCCGTAATGGTGACGATTACATCCTCTTCCGGGATCAGATCTTCATCTGTAACTTCTCCTCTTGCCGGAACAATTTCAGACCTTCTTTCGTCTCCATACCTTTCCCGAAGTTCCAGAAGCTCCTCTCTAATAATTCCGTATTTTCGCTCCTCACTAGAAGCAATAGCTTTCAGATCAGAAATCAGTTCCGCAAGAGAATCAAGTTCTTCAAGGATTTTCTGCGTCTCAAGCCCAGTCAGGCGCTGCAAGCGCATATCCAGAATGGCTTTTGCCTGCAGCTCATCAAGCCCGAATTTAGAAATAAGCTCTGCTTTTGCCGCATCCCCGGTTTCGGATTTACGAATCAGTTTTACGACCGCATCAACATTATCGAGAGCCGTTTTCAGCCCCCGGAGAAGATGAGCCCGCTCCTCGCTTTTCCTGAGGTCAAAAAGAGTCCTTTTCTGAACAACTTCTATCCTGTACCCAAGATAAATCTCCAGCAGCTCTTTTAGATTAAGCACTCTTGGCTCCCCATCCACAAGAGCCAGATTAATTATTCCAAAACTGATCTGAAGCTGGGTATGCTTGTAAAGCTGATTCAGAACAACTTTTGCATTTATACCTCTAGATAATTCAATTACAACTCTGATTCCTTCCCGATCGGATTCATCCCTTAAATCGGAAATTCCAAGAACGATCTTTTCCCGAGCAAGCTGGGCAATGTTTTCAATTAACTTTGCTTTATTTACCTGATAGGGAAGTTCAGTTACAATAATCCTGTACCTGTCCTTTTTAAATTCCTCAAGCTTAGAAACGGCCTGGATTTTCACAGGGCCCCGGCCTGTCATATAAGCTGACTTTATCCCTGCTGTGCCTAAAATCCGAGCCCCTGTCGGAAAATCGGGACCTTTGACCACTTTCATCAAATCAGAGATTTCAGCTTCTGGCTTTTCTATAAGCATAAGGGCGCCATCAATAACTTCCACAAGGTTGTGTGGAGCCATGTTCGTGGCCATTCCTACAGCAATTCCCGTAGAGCCATTGACCAGAAGATTCGGAAGTTTTGCGGGCAAGACCTCAGGCTCTTCTAAAGAACCATCGTAATTGGGCCTGAAAGGAACCGTTTCTTTATCGATATCTATGAGCATCTCCTGCGAGATTTTGTCCATGCGGACCTCAGTATAACGCATGGCAGCTGCGGAATCACCATCAATTGATCCAAAATTTCCCTGTCCATCGATAAGCGGGTAGCGAAGCGAAAAGGTTTGGACCATACGCACGATAGAATCGTACACTGCAGTGTCGGAGTGAGGATGATATTTACCTAGGACGTCTCCTACCACACGAGCGGATTTTTTGTAAGCTTTGTCATGGGTAATCCCGGCCTCTTTCATGGCATAGAGAATCCGGCGATGCACCGGCTTTAACCCGTCGCGAGCATCCGGAAGCGCTCGGCCCACAATCACGCTCATAGCGTAGTTTATATAAGACGTTTTCATCTCGTCATCGATAAGAACAGGCACGATTCCTTTTTCTCTACCGTTTTCTTCAGGGCCGTTTTCTGCGTCTTTAGGGCCGGAGCTTAGAGTTGCCTGATACACCCTGTTTTCTTCATCGTATTCTGCCATTTTTTCATTCCTCAGATATCCAGTTCCACAACCTCTTTTGCATGCTTTTCAATAAAGTTCCGGCGCGGTTCGACCTCGTCGCCCATAAGGATCCTAAAGATCTCATCCGCCCGGATAGCGTCATCCAAAGTCACCTGCAAAAGAGTCCGAGTTTGGGGATTCATGGTAGTTTCCCAGAGTTGCTCAGGATTCATTTCTCCAAGTCCCTTGTACCGCTGAACAGTTGTGCCTTTGATTCCGATATCCTTAAGGATTCTGTCCTTTTCCCTATCCGTGTAAACATAATGGTCTTCCTTTTTGCCTTTCTTTACGCGGTAAAGAGGAGGTTGAGCAATGTAAACATAACCTGCATTGATTAAGGGCTGCATGTAGCGGAAGAAAAAAGTTAACAAAAGGGTTCTAATATGAGCCCCGTCCACATCGGCATCCGTCATGATGATAACTTTGTGGTAACGGGCATTTTCAAGAGTGAAGTCCTCGCTGATTCCGGTACCAAGAGCGGTTATGAGAGCTATGATTTCGTTGTTTTTAAGGATCTTTGTAAGCCTTGCTTTTTCTACGTTTAGGATTTTTCCCCTAAAAGGCAAGATGGCCTGAAAAGCCCTATCTCTGCCCTGCTTGGCTGAGCCACCTGCGGAATCTCCTTCCACAAGATAAAGCTCGCAGCGGGAGGCGTCCTTTTCCGAACAGTCCGCAAGTTTTCCGGGAAGCGTGCTAACTTCAAGAGCATTTTTCCTCCGAGTAAGTTCCCTTGCCTTTTTTGCGGCATCCCTTGCCTTTTTTGCAAGGAGGGCTTTTTCAATGATAATCCCCGCAACTTTCGGATTTTCTTCAAAGTACTCGGAAAGCCCATCAGTTACCATCGAATCTACAATGCCTTTGACCTCGCTATTGCCTAGCTTGGTTTTAGTCTGCCCCTCAAACTGAGGCTCCATAAGCTTCACGCTAATGATTGCACAAAGCCCTTCCCTTATATCTTCTCCCGAAAGCTTTGTGTCGTCTTTTGTCAGTTTATTGGTTTTTATATAATCGTTTGCAACTCGTGTAAGCGCGGTTTTAAACCCTATGATATGCGTTCCGCCTTCGTAGGTGTTTATGTTATTTGCAAAAGAATGGACATTTTCCATGTAAGCGCCTGTGTATTGCATTGCGATTTCTACGGTCATGTCGTCTTTTTGCCGCTCAAAATAGATCGGTTTTTCGTGCAAGACAGCTTTTTTCTTATTTAGGTATTCCACAAAGGCAACGATTCCGCCTTCATAGGAAAAGATGTTTTCCTGCTCTTCTGGCCCTCTTAGATCTTTAAGGCTGATTGTAATGCCCTTGTTCAAAAAAGCCAATTCTTGAAGCCTGTTAAAGAGAATATCGTACTGAAATTCCATAGTCTCAAAAATTGAGGAATCAGGCATGAAAGTGACTTTTGTGCCCGTTTCCTCAGCGGTTCCGATTTCCTTTACAGGACCTGTGGAAATTCCCCGGGTATAGCGCTGGAAATAAATTTTACCTTCTCGACGAACTTCTACTTCAAGCCATTCCGAAAGCCCATTTACTACGGACACTCCCACCCCGTGCAAACCTCCGGATACTTTGTAAGTGTTTTTGTCGAATTTTCCCCCCGCATGTAGGATAGTCATCACAACTTCAAGCGCAGATTTTTTGTAATGGGGATGAGGGTCTATGGGAATTCCCCTCCCGTTATCCAGGACGGTTACGCTTCCGTTGAGGTTAAGTGTTACATCGATCCTGGAACAGAAACCCGCAAGAGCTTCGTCAATACTGTTATCTACAACTTCATAAACTAGGTGATGCAATCCTCGGCCGTCTGTGCTCCCAATATACATGCTGGGCCGCTTCCTTACAGCCTCTAGGCCTTCAAGCACCTGAATGTGTGTAGCGTCATAAACCTGTTTATCACTCATCTGGGTTTATTCTCCATAAAAATTATATTGTTAATGTGTACCCTCGGGCAGTGCTTAACTTATTTTTATATTTTTCAAAATCCGCCAGAAAACTCTGCCCAAAATAAGCTTTTAAAAAAATCCTTTAATTCGGTAAGTCCTCTTTTTTATACGGCGATTCTTATATTAATGCTCAATCTCTCTGCCAGAAGTCAAATTCAATATGCGTTCATCTATATTAAGCCTTTAGCTTAGCCCTGATCGAAACCTGAATTTCCTGCGGATTCAGCTCCAAAAAAGCTTTTTTTCTACAAAAACTTTCAAGCTTCCTCAAACTTTCTGGGCAGCTTTATTAGAATTTGATTAAAAATTAGGAAGTAGGCTTAAAGAAGCCCCACTTCTTTTAGTCTATTTGGGAGATAAACCTCGGTCACAAAATCAAGCCCCTTGCCTGCAAAGGCCTGCTGTTCGGCTTTTTTTCCTATACTGAGCTGAAGCTCGATTTGGTCTTTCCAGTAGCCGGATTCAAACCTGGGATCCGCAAGTTCGCTTCTGAGCGCACTTATATCCTGCTCAGTCAATTTGTCCGTGGCAAGCTCATATTCTACAATATCCGAAGGTTGAAGTCCTAAAAATTTAGCCTGTGGAGTTGCCATGTATTCTGAGAGATGAGCGCTTTTAATAGCTCCGTAGGCCACAGAGGCAAAAATCCTGTAAGACCAAGGATCTCCATCCGTAAAAACGGCTACAGGAATTGCAAGTTCTTCGTTTATGCGCTTGATAATCCGGCGAGTAGACCTAGCAGGCTGGCCTTTAAGGTGGACAAGAATTGCGTTATACTTTTCGTCAAAGCCGTTTTCAATCAATCGGGCGTACATTCCCCCTGTTTCTATAGCCAAGACCATGCTTGCATCATGGGCTTTAAATTCGATGTTTTCCACATTGAAAGGAATCTGATACCCTCCTTCCCCAACGTCTTTCTGGCAGTGGATTGTTCTTTCTCCTCGTTTGGTTTGTTCGCAGATTTTAAGAGGCCCAAAAAGAGTAGCTCCATCTTCTTCAGGCCGCATATGGAAAAATTCCCGCTGAAGCCTTGTAAGGAGTTCCAGATCCTCAATAAGCCGATCGCTTTCAGCTTGTTCCTTGAATTTGGCAGCGTCCCAACCTTCCGAAATATAGTATAATTCTCGAAGGGTTGAACCCCGATTCTGGGCCAGATGCTCTTTTAAAAGGAAATCCGTGGCATAAGTGGTCTTTAAAAGCTGAAAAGCTCCTTTTACGGTTTTGGCACTGCGCTCACTTTCCCGATCCCCATAGACCCAGACATCGCTACTATTAGAATACTCAAGATTGGTTTTGGTTCGGCTCGGGAGGCTGACCCTTGGCACAGTTTCGTTTTCAAACTGAGAATAAAGCATTTCCGCAATTCCTAGCAAGCGGGTTTTGGCAAGCCTATCCCCGGCAGCTTTTTTAGAATTAATCGGGGTTTCTGCGGGCGTTTCATTTTCTTTTTTTCTACTCATTTTAGACCCTCTTTATGGCTTTTGCCCCTGTAACCAGTTCTTCCTCAAGCCCTTCTACGATCAGCTGAAACCTTGCAATTTCCTCTGATGAGACAGCTTCCAGCTGATAGGAAAAAAGCTTTGAAGAACCTGCTGCAGCCTTAATTTCCCAGATATAATCATAGGTTTCCCCCATTGTAACGCATTTAGGTTCAGGCTTTGCCTTTACTATCCTGTAAGGATGCATCTCATGGACTTTGAAACTCCGGCTTGTTGCTCCGAAGTTTTTTACCTTCACTCCAACTTCAGCACTTCCATCCTCTTTAAGTTGCACCTCCCGACTTACCAGTACATTGCCCATGATCTTTGCAACAATTGGATCTATATCTGGCACCTCCTTTTCAAGAATATCGGCCACTTTTACGGCCATTTTCGGAAGCACTCTGTTTATAATAATCTCCTTTTCCTTTCTCTTTTTAAGGGTCTTTTGTTTGCTCAGGTAATGCTTTAATTTCCTTGCAACCTCCTTTACGGCAAGCTCTACCTCAGCTTTGAGCACCGGAATATCCGCAATTGCATCCTTTGATTCGGAAGTAAAAGGCACGTTAGTAGAGGCTAGGTGGATCAGAAGAAGGCCGGGCCCGTTTGGAATTCCTCCTCCAGGTTGGTTTAACCCATACTGTTTCCATTTTATGTTTTCAACAGCATGAGTTGTTACACAGGCTCCCTGCTGATAAAGAAGAGGTACTCGGTTTGCAAAACGCATGAGATTAATTTTTTCATCCCCTGGGAGTTTTCCCCCATAGGCTAGCCCCACTTCCACAACAAAGGGGCTGCCCGAGTAAACTGCAGGCTTGCGAGTGCTAGTAGCAATAAAGTCAACCTTGACTTCTTTTTCAAGGCCCCGATAGATTAGCTCTTCGCCTATAGGAGAAAGACAATCAGTAGGTGGAGCCATAATCTTTACTTTATGAAAAGCCTCGATCAGCTTTTGGGCTTCATGTCTTGATAGAGTATGAGGGTCGATTTCAGGGTTTAGTCCTGCTGCCTTGCAGATTTCATCGGCCGTATAAAGCCCGATTTTACAAAAAGAATAGCGTAGAAATGGAGCAAGCCTCTGCCGTTCAGTATAGTGCAACATTTTCATAAGAGTTCCAAGCTCGATTCCTTCTGGATGGGGTAGAATTTCCTTAGCAGGTTCCGGGATTTTGGCTATTGCCCGTTCAAAAATTTCCTCGTTTCCATCGGGCTCAATCAAAGTGATTCGGGCATGAGGGTTTACTATGGCTGTGGCTTTTAAGTACTCGTAGACGGATTGCCGTCTTCCCTTTACGTAAGAAGCTTTCATCTCAAGCTCGATCTGGGTGCCATGGGGTCTAAACCAATCTCGGATTTCGTCTTTGAGAATTTCAGGTTCGTTATTTCCGGTGTTTATCATAAGCTCATAATAGTGAGCAGGGCTTTTTGGCCCAGTTCTGGAAAGGATTTTGGTATGCCTGCCTGCGCTCATCTGAGCGTAGAGGACAGCTGCCGAAATTCCTATCCCTTGCTGACCTCGGCTCTGCTTCAGAGCATGAAAACGGGATCCATAAAGGAGCTTTGCAAAAACTTTTGGGATTTGTTCTTTTACAACTCCGGGGCCATTGTCTTCTATTATGATTGTAAGGTAATCAGAACCCGTTTTTTCGATCTGAATCAAAAGATCGGGCAGGATTCCGGCCTCTTCACAAGCATCAAGAGAGTTGTCCACGGCTTCCTTGACAGTTGTTATAAGACTGCGGGGAGCCGAATCAAACCCCAGGATATGTCGATTTTTTTCAAAAAATTCGGCCACACTTATTGATTTCTGTTTTTTGGCAAGTTCTGCTGCAATGGGGGCTTCCATAAAATCCTTCCTTTGAGCTGAAAGCTCGTTTCTGCCTGTTTTTTAATTGCTGTGCACTCCCCTTAAGTAAAGCCTTAGGGGTTTTACGCTGCATCCTATAAATGGGAACTCCTCATAAAATCTTTATGTTCAAGGCAAATCTTGATACGAATTTCCCTGCGGTTTCCTATACTGCACCTGCCTTTTTCAAAAGATTCCAAAATCCAATTCCGTTTAACAAAACTCTTAAACTCGAATTTCACATAATTTATCATGATAATTATGCGAAACTTTTAAATATAAATTTATATCATTAGCAGAATGCCCTCAAAGGAATGGCCAAAACCCTTGGGTTTACCGATTCCTTTTTATGGTATAAATGAATTTGCAAGGAGTGCCCCCTTGAAAAAAGGTGGGAAAGTGATCTTTCTCCAAAAAGATGAGGAGACTTGGAAGCGATGAAACGTTTCCAGAAAAAGGGGAAGAAAAAACAGTGATTCTTGCCCCTGATTGCTCTCAATAGAAATTCAAATTTCAAGCTTATATTCAACTACAATTAAATATATAAAACATTATATATTATGAGAGTCAAGTAAATTTAGATCTAATCCGATTTAAACGAAGTTAATTTATCCAAAAAAAATAAAAAAATAAAGAAAAATGAAGCAAAAAAATAAAGAATATGAAAAAATGAACCATTGTATAAGGGATATCTCTATGAAACACCCTATAAAAACGTCAGAACTCGACCCGACTTTTTTTGAAGAAATAAAGGAAGAAGAACCCGGAACCGAGAAGTTACTGATGTGTCTTAACTGCAAGGGCTGTTCTTCTAGCTGCCCGGTAACCGGGGTTGAACCGGCTTACAATATAAAGAAGCTTCTGCGCATGACTGTCCTGGGAATGCGGGATCAGGTTCTTAATTCCAAAGAACTCTGGTACTGCACAACCTGTTACCGGTGTCAAGAACGATGCCCAGAAGGAGTAGAGACCGTGGGCACCATTTTAAAACTTCGAAGCGTTGCTGTAAAGAATGGAATCATGCTTCCGGCTCACCGAAAGATCGCAGAATATGTAATGCGTACTGGACACGGCGTTCCTATTAACGAAAAGAACAGGATAAAAAGAAAAGAGCTCGGACTTGGGGAACTGCCCGAAACCGTGCACACTCATCCCGAAGCTTTATCCGAAGTTCGAACTTTGCTGAAGGCCTGCGAATTTGACAGGCTTGTAGGATTTAAGGAATTTGAAGGAACAGGAGCTAAAGGACTAAAAACCCCCTCTGTGACGTAAAAATTGCGATACCGGGAAGCTAAAACATGAAAAAAGATAAAGAAGACGAAGAAGATTCAAAGCAACCTCTCTCTCTTTTTTTGGGCTGTATTGCTCCAAACCGTTACCCTGGCATTGAGCTTGCTACAAAAAAAGTAATGGAAAGGCTTGGCGTTGCGATTCAGGAACTCGAAGGAGCTTCTTGTTGTCCTGCCCCTGGGGTTTTTCAGTCCTTTGACAAAAAGGCCTGGCTGACGCTTGCAAGCAGGAACCTGACTCTTTCCGAGGCTAAAGGCACAGACCTTCTTACCATTTGTAATGGCTGTTATGCAACCCTTGCGGACACGAACCAGATTCTCAAAAGTGAGCCTGAAACAAAAGCTGCAGTCAATGAGAATCTCTTGACAATCGGGCGAGAGTTTAAAGGTACAATCAAAGTCCGACATATTGTCGAGTTTTTATACGCGCTTTCTCCCCAGACCGTTAGAGAAGCCGTAAGCCGGCCTCTTGATCTGAAAGTTGGAGTGCACTATGGCTGTCATCTGATAAAGCCCACCCGCGAAAGAAAACTAGGCAGTGCGGAAACCCCGACCTTTTTTGACGAACTTGTGGAAGCCACAGGAGCTAAAAGTATAGATTACGAGGATAAAATGGCTTGCTGTGGAGCCGGGGGAGGAGCTCGATCGGCTGCTCAGGAAATGACCCTTAAACTCACGGAAGCAAAACTCAGACACATGCAACAAGCAGGAGTTGACTGCATCGTAGACGCCTGCCCCTTCTGCCATCTCCAGTTTGATCAAGGACAAGCAGAAATCGAAGAACACTTCGGAACTGTGTTTGAAATCCCGGTTCTACACTATTCCCAGCTTTTGGGTCTTGCGCTTGGTTACTCCCCAAAAGAGCTTGGAATCCACTTTAACCGCACTCAGAACTCTGCGTTTTTGAAAAAATTTGAGCAAGGTAGCGAGCAACTGCTTGGTAGAGATAAAAATCCGAAACTGGCTGCAGATGAAACCTGACAGCGGCAAAAGCAGAACCTACAAGAAATAAATTCGGATTAAAAGTGCCAAAAGAAAGCGCGGAGAGATTCCGCAGGCAAAAACAATTATAAAAAATATCCAATGAGCTGAAAGCATGAATACGGATTTAACCGGAGCCATAGCCGTTGTCGGCGGAGGAATCGCCGGGGTTCAGGCCTCCCTTGACCTTGCAAACAGCGGCTATAGGGTCTATCTTATTGAATCAGGGCCGACAATCGGCGGAAAAATGGCGCAGCTTGATAAGACTTTTCCCACATCAGACTGCGCCGCCTGTATCCTTTCCCCAAAACTTGTAGAGGCAAGCAGGCATCCTAACATAGAGCTTCATACCTACAGTGAAGTACTTGCTATAGATGGCAAAGCTGGGGACTTTACGATAAAAGTGAAGAAAAAAGCCAGATATGTAGACGAAACAAAGTGTACTGGCTGCGGGGACTGTGTGGAAAAATGTCCCAAAAAAGTCCCGGACGAGTTTAATGAGAAACTTGACAAAAGAAAAGCCATATATCTGGCTTTTCCTCAAGCAGTACCCAGAGTTATGACAATTGATCCCAATGCCTGTCTATACCTTACAAAAGGCAAATGCGGAGTCTGCTCAAAAGTCTGCACCCGAGGAGCCATTGATTATACCCAGCAAGAGCAGGAATTTATCCTCAAGGTCGGAGCTGTAATTCTAACTCCAGGATTTGAGGCTTTCGATCCTAAAGGCCTTGAAGCCTATAGGCCTGAGCACCCTGATGTTGTAACTTCTCTTCAGTTCGAAAGACTCCTCAATGCCTCGGGCCCCTCCCATGGGCACCTGAGCACCTCAAAAGGCAGAGAGCCCCGAAAAATCGCCTTTATCCAATGTGTGGGTTCAAGAAACCTGCGCCTTGAGCGCAGCTATTGCTCTTCAGTTTGTTGCATGTACGCTGTAAAACAGGCCGTAATCGCAAAGGAACACGATCCTGAAATTGATTGTGCGATCTTCAATATTGATATTCGAGCCTTTGGAAAAGGCTTTGAGGAATTTTACCAAAGAGCCAAAAAGGAAAAAGGGGTACGCTTTGTCCGATCCAGACCTTCGGGCGTAAGGGTTGACCCCCTCGAAGGCAGACTGAAAATTCCTTATGAAAGAGAAGACGGAAGCGTAGCTTTTGAAGAATTTGATCTGGTTGTTCTTTCAATTGGAATTGGGGCTTCTGAATCCGGCAAGCAGCTTGCAAAACTTGCAGGAGCGGACCTGACCAAAAACGGCTTTATCAAAACCTCTATCGAAGAGCCCATGAACACCTGCCGAAAAGGAATTTTTGCAGCTGGAGCCGTGCAGGGACCAAAAGATATTCCAGATACCGTGGCTCAGGCAAGCGGAGCAGCTGCAAAAGCCGGAGCCCTTCTTTCTAAGGTTCGAGGCAGCCTTGAGAGCAAAAAAGAGTTTCCTCCGGAAAAAGCGGTCAAAGGAGAGCCTAGAATCGGAGTTGTGGTCTGTCACTGCGGAACCAATATCGGAGGTGTTATAGACGTCTCCGAAGTGGTTCGTTCTGCGGGAGAGCTAGAAAATGTAGTTGTGGCCCGGGAAGAAATTTATGCCTGTTCTGAAGATGCTCAGGAAAGGCTTAAAGCAATGATTAAAGAGCAAAACCTTAACCGGGTGCTCGTCGCTTCCTGTACTCCTCGAACTCACGAACCCCTTTTCCGGGAAAGCTGTAGGGATGCAGGGCTTAACCCTTATCTTTTCGAGCTTGTAAATATTCGGGAACATTGTTCTTGGATTCACCAGCAAGAACCCGAAAAGGCAACTGAAAAAGCCAAAGATATCGTGCGGATGGGCGTTGCAAAAGTCCGATACCTGACTCCGCTTTCCAAGCAGCAGCTTTCCCTTAGGCATAACGCTCTGGTGCTTGGAGGAGGCATTTCCGGAATCCATGCGGCCCTTGAGATTGCAGAAAATGGCTTTGAGGTCATCCTTGTTGAAAAGGAAGTAAAACTTGGAGGCTTGCTTTGCAAGCTTACAAAACTGCAAGATGGCCGAACAACTTCAGAAATTCTAAAACCCCTGCTTGAAAAAGTCAATTCCCAGCCCCTAATTAGAGTCCTTACTGAAACAGAACTTAAGGAAGTAAATGGCTCAGTAGGCAATTTCACAGGAAAACTTTGCAGAGCAGATGGACGCGAAGAAGAAATTGCATTTGCAGCCGCCGTGCTTGCAACGGGCGCAAAAGAACTGGAGCCTTTTGGCTATTTCGGGTATGGAAAATTCAAAAACGTGATTACCCAATCCGAACTCGAAACCCGTTTGGAAAAAGGGCTTGATGCAAAAAGCGTTGTAATGATCCAGTGTGCAGGCGGAAGAAATGAGAAGAGACCCTATTGCTCCAGGGTTTGTTGTATAACTGCAGTCAAAAACGCCCTTAGGATAAAGGAAAAAGCCCCAGAGACAAACGTCTATGTGCTCTACCGGGAAATGAGAACCTATGGAGCCTGGGAAGAACTCTATACAAGAGCCCGAGCCTCAGGAGTTCGTTTTATTAATTATGCAGACGAGAACCCCCCTGGCGTGGAAGCTGGAATGGTTTATGTAAGGGATGAAATCACAGGGTGTGCAATTGAAATTGAGACGGACCTTGTGGTTCTGAGCGCTCCTTTGCAAGCTCCTGAATCCAACCGTACAGTTGCTCCTATGTTCAAGGTTCCTCTGGACTCAAACGGCTTTTTCTTAGAAGTCCATGTCAAACTCAGGCCCGTAGACTTTGCAACTGAGGGGGTCTTTCTCTGCGGAACCGCCCAGGCCCCAAAACTGATTGATGAAAGCATTGCTCAGGCCTCAGCTGCAGCCTCTAGGGCTTGCACAATTCTATCCAAAAAACATCTGGAATCAAGCGCTGTCATCTCAAAAGTTGATGAAAAACGCTGTGTGGGCTGCGGAGCCTGTGAAGAAGTCTGCCCCTACGGAGCAATCAGCCTGAAAACAGTTTCGGAGCAGGGGAGAAAAAGCCTGAAATCCGAGGTTAACCCGGCTCTTTGCAAAGGCTGTGGAGCCTGTGCTATGGCTTGCCCGACCGGAGCTCTTGACCAGGGGCATTTCAAAAACAAGCAGCTTCTGGCTCAAGTGAAAAATGTCTTTGCCTATTCGGAGGCTGAATAAAATGGATCCTTCCAATAAGAATCCTGCTCCCGGCCTGAGCTGGGAGCCTAAAATTGTTATGTTTTGCTGTAACTGGTGCTCTTATGCGGGTGCTGACGGGGCTGGAATCGGAAGGTTTCAGCAGTCCCCTAGCATGCGCATAATCCGTGTGATGTGCTCAAGCAGGGTGGATCCGGTCCATGTTTTTAATGCATTTCTTGAAGGTGCAGATGCCGTTTTGATTACGGGCTGCCACCTCGGAGACTGTCACTACATTAATGGAAATGAAAAAACCCTTGTGAAATTCAAGTTCATGCAGATGCTGCTAAAAGAACTGGGGCTTGAAGAGGAAAGGCTCCAGCTTAATTGGATTTCGGCATCCGAAGGAGAAAAGTTTGCAAGTGTGGTAAACGAGGCTACGGAAAAAATTAGGAAACTGGGGCCAAGCCCCCTAAAACCCGAAGGAGTGATCTGAAATGCCAGAAAGACCTGAGCCCAAAGCTAAAGCCGGAGTAATCAAAGTTGGAGCTAAACTAATAGGTTGGGCCACAGATGCAAAACTTCGGGAAAAAGGAGCTTCAGGAGGGCTTGTAACTGCCCTGCTTGCAGCAGCTCTTAAAAAAGGGCTTGTGGATAAAGTGCTGACCTTAAAAAAAATCAGCGAATTCGAGGCTGTACCGGTTCTGACCTCCGAAGTTGAAGAAGTCCTCCAGAGTGGGGGCTCAATGCACTCGGTACCTGTAAATCTGGCTCGCTATCTTCCAGAAGGAATTGGAGAGCAGCGAATCGCTCTGCCTGCAAAACCTTGCGATGCAAGAGCGGTTATCGAGCGCGCCAAAAGAAATGCTGTAGATTTGGAAAAGACCTTTCTTATTGGCCTTAACTGCGGAGGCTCAATACATCCGGAAACGACCCGAAAAATGCTTAAGACCGTATACCGGCTTGATCCGGAGGAAATTTCCGGAGAAGAAATCGTAAAAGGAAAACTGATCTTTTTTACAAAAGACGGAAAAGAACATGCGATATCCATTGACGAGCTTGAGGAAAAAGGGCTTGGTCGCAGAGAAAACTGCCGTTACTGCTCTGTAAAAATTCCGATAAACGCCGATTTAGCCTGTGGAAACTGGGGGGTTACAGGAGCTTTTGCCGGGCAAGGCACCTTTGTCGAAGTCAGGACCGAAAAAGGAGCTAAGCTTTTAAGAAATGCTCTTGAGGCCGGGTTTGCAAAAGTCGAACCTGCAGAGGAGAAAGGAATTCGAGTCCGGGAAAAGATTAACAGGATTATGCTTAAGTTGAGTGAGAAAAACAGGCAGGAAATATTTTCTCCAATTGAAGCAAAGCAAGGCCCAGAAAGACTAAAATATTTCCAAAAGGCTCTTGAAAACTGTATTCACTGCGGAGCCTGTAAAGCCGTCTGTCCGGTTTGCACTTGCGGAGAAGATTCAAAGTGTACAAGTTACACTTCTCGGGAAGACAGCTATAAAATCTCCCTTTTCCATCTCGTGCGCTTCCTACACCTTTCAGATTCCTGTCTTGGATGCGGACAGTGCGAAGATGTCTGTCCTGCGGAAATTCCGCTTACTAGACTCTATCAGTGTTTTGCAACCCCAGTAAGAGAAGCTTTTGATTATATGCCTGGAATGTCGGCCCAAACGCCGCCCTACTTTGCTCTTAAACTGGAAAAAGAATGCGGCTGCCAGCACGGCCTTGAGAAAGCTGGCCTTGAGGAATCAAGCTGCGTCAAAGAACCTGAAAGGGAAGGGGAAAGAGAAGGACAAAGACAAGGACAAGGACAAGGAC
>Ga0265294_10003653_pt1 | contig 19542 bp, 16 predicted proteins | sample MunlanPumphouse3_FD_192504 | JGI IMG/M metagenome (GOLD analysis project Ga0265294, IMG submission 192504) | Groundwater microbial communities from a municipal landfill in Southern Ontario, Canada - Pumphouse #3 | ecosystem: Environmental > Aquatic > Deep subsurface > Groundwater | place...
CCCTATAGTATCAACAAAACCTGCCTGTTCACTACCTAATATATCACCCGCCCCTCTAATTGATAAATCTCTCATAGCTATCGCAAATCCACTTCCTAATTCTGTAAATTCTTTGATAGCTTTTAATCTTTTTGTAGCTACTTCTGATAAAATTTTAGTTTTATCATACATTAAATAGCAATATGCAATCTTATTACTCCGTCCAACTCGCCCTCTTATTTGATATAATTGCGATAATCCAAAATAATCAGCATTTATTATTATTAGCGTATTTACACTAGGTATGTCAATACCTGTTTCGATAATTGTTGTACAAAGTAACACATCATATTCATGATTTATAAATTTAAACATAATATCTTCTAGTTTACTTTTTGGCATTTGCCCATGAACTGCGACTACTTTAGCATCTGGCACTAAATTGGATATTTCTACTAATTTACTTTGCATATCTTCTATTTTATTATATAAAATAAAGGTTTGTCCATTTCTAGATAATTCTTTATAAATCGCATCTTTAATAATTTGATTATTTTCTGACAAAACATAAGTTTGAATTGGATATCTATTAACAGGCGGTGTTTCAATTAATGATAAATTTCTAATACCTGTCATAGACATCTGCAATGTCCTTGGAATAGGTGTTGCGGATAAAGTTAAAATATCAATATTATTCTTATACTTTTTAATTTTTTCCTTATGAACAACACCAAATCTTTGTTCTTCGTCAATAACCAATAAACCTAAGTCTTTAAACTCTATCTCATTATTTAAAATTTTATGAGTTCCGATTAAAAGGTCAATTTTTCCTTCTTTCAAATTCTTAATAATTTTTTTAGTTTCACTTGTAGTAACAAACCTATTTAATAATGCTATATTTATAGGAAAAGAACTAAACCTTTCGATAGAATTATTATAATGTTGACTTGAAAGAATTGTTGTAGGACACAAAAATGCCACTTGTTTACCTGACATAATTGCTTTAAAAATAGCTCTAAAAGCAACTTCTGTTTTCCCATAACCAACATCTCCACATAATATACGATCCATTGGCCTTGAACTTTCCATATCCCTTTTTATTTCATCAGCTACTTTTAATTGATCATCAGTTTCTTCATAATTAAATTCTTTTTCAAATTGGTATTGATCCTTGCTATCTAAATCAAAGGCATATCCTTTGCTTGCTTCTCTTAATGCATATAACTTCAATAATTCTGAAGCAATATCCTTAATCCTTTTTTTAGCACTAAGTTTGGTTTTTACCCACTCAGTACTTCCCAGCTTATTTATTTTGGGAACCATTCCATCTTTAGAGGAGTATTTACTAATTAACTCTATTTTTTCCACAGGAATATATAATTTATCACTACCTTTGTATTCGATTAATAAATAGTCTTTTTTTAAGCCATTTTTGAGCAAACTCTTAATACCACAATAAATACCTATTCCATGAACACTATGGACAATATAGTCTCCTATCGCTAATTTAGTTAAATCCCTAATTTTAGTTCCAAATTTAAAATTTGTCTTATATATATTATTATTATCCTTTTTGTTAAATAATTCCCTTTCGCTTATAACTACTAGATCATTATATATAAATCCACTATTGATTCTTTTTACAATAATATTTATTTTATTTAAAAGGATATTATTTTCATTAGTTATAATCATATTAGCATTATTTAATTCATCCATAACTTTATTTACTTTATATTGATCATGCAAACAAATAACAACTTGTTTCTTAAGTTTCAAATATTCATTTAATCTTTTATTTATACTATCAGTATTTCCCACAAAAGATTCTAATTCTTTAGCATTATAAATTATATTTCCCACTTGTTTTATTTCGTTATCAAAACTATTAAAATATAATTCTTTTCTACTTTTTATTGTGTAAAAATCATTCATATATTCAGTATTACCATCTAAATTTAAACTAATATTATAGTTAAATATTTCTTCTGATAATAACTTATTACTTATTTCTAACTGGTTATAATCATTAAAAATAGTTATTCCGTTAACATAATCACTAATGCTAGAAATATTTCCATAATTAATTAATTCGCGGTGCTTAATATTAAATGTATCAATATCTTCTTCTATTAAAAATTCTGTATTTGTATTTATTTCTATTTCTTTAATATTTTTAAGTGTTAATTGACTATTAACATCAAAAGTTCTTATGGATTCAATTGTGTCTCCCCAGTATTCAATTCTTATTGGATCCACTTCATTAATTGGAAAAATATCGACAACAAATCCCCTAACAGCCATCTCACCTGTTTTATTAACAACTGTTTCTTTTACATAACCGTATTTAAATAATTTTCTTACAAGATCATCGATTTTATAATTATCATTAACTTTTAGTTTAACTTTACTACTTTCAAATACTTTTCGATTAGGCAAGTATCTTAAGTACCCCATTAAATTAGTAACAACTATTTTTTTGTCACTTACGCTTAAAGACTTTAAAGTTTCTAGCCTAGATGTTTTTAGTTCTGGGCTAATAGCTAAAGCCTCACTAGTTAAAAAGTCATCCATGGGAAACAATAGTGCATCTTCGGTATAGTTGGTAAGGTTTTGATAGTATTGACTAGCTTCATATAGAGAACTAGTTACTACAAGAATACTTTTATTACTTGTTTTAAATAGATTATATATATATATACATTTTAGCTCATTCGTTAAACCTATTATCCCAGTACTTTCAGTATTCATATCAAATATATTATCAAAAACAGACATATGTCACCCCCATTGATATGACAAAAATGATACTTTTAGTATCACTATCTTTTATTATATTTATTCATTAAATTATCGAATGACATTTCCAAATAATCATTCATTATTTCAGGCCCCATTTTAAAAACATCATTAAGTATTTTTATATCATCTTCGCTTATTTTACTTAAGACATAATCAGCAGTATCCATATTTTTATTATTAGATATACCTATTTTCATTCTCTTATAATCTTCAGTACCAATACATCTTTCAATATCCTTTAAACCATTGTGTCCTGCACTACCTCCAAAAAGTTTAAGTTTGTATTTCCCAACTTCTAAATCTAAATCATCATGAATAATAAAGATATCATCAATATTAATTTTATAAAAATTAACATAACTTTTAATAACTTGACCTGATAAATTAATAAATTTTTGTGGTTTTAGAAAAATAACCTTTTCTCCCTTTATATTACTTTCAGCATATAGTCCACCATTTTTGTTTTTAAAATTAATATCTAAATCTTTAGTCATTGCATCAATCATTTTAAAACCAATATTGTGTCTGGTTTCACTATACTCTTTACCAGGATTTCCTAAACCAACTATTAATCTCATATTATCATCTACCTTTATTATTTAAATATTCGTTATAGACATCACTTTTTTTAAGACTTCTATCTTTACTAACTGCCTTAATTGCATCCATAACTTTATAACCATCCGTTATATATTGTTCGATATGTTCAATAAGTGTACAGTTGTCATAGTTTTCCCCTTTGTTATTACCATCTAAAATTATAACTATTTCTCCTTTAATGTCAATAACTTGTTTTTTTACCTCTTCAACTGTTCCTCTATACACCTCTTCATATCTCTTACTTATTTCCCGGGAAATAGAAATTTTACGATTTCCTATAATTTTTAAAATATTTCCCAAGGTTTTTTCGATTCGGTGTGGGGCTTCATATAATATAATAGTAGCTTTTTGATTCTTTAATTCTTCTAATTCTTTTATTCTTTTATTTTCATTACTATCTAAAAAACCATAAAATAGAAAAGGCATAGGCTTTATTCCTGAGGCAGTTAAAGCCGGGATTAGTGCTGTAGGTCCAGGAAGAGAAACAACATTATACCCTTTTTTTATAACATAGTTAGTAATTCCATATCCTGGATCACTAATTATAGGTGTTCCCCTATCACTAACTAAACCTATATTATATCCTGAAGCTAAATACCCTATAGCTAATTCTTTGTTTTTTATTTCATTGTGTTCATGATTCGCAATTAGTTTTTTCTTAAATCCTAATTTTTTCAATAATAAACCAGTCACCCTAGTATCTTCCGAAAATATTACTTCTACCTCTTTTAATGTATTAATAGCTCTAATTGTAATATCATCCATATTTCCTATGGGTGTAGGAATTAAATACAAAGTAGGAGTATTATTATAACTTTTTTGCGACATAAAATCACCCTATTTCAATAAATTTAATACTTGTTCTGTATACTTTCCGTCATCCATATTTAAATAAATTGGATCTAATATCTTTATTCCAGGTTTCCCATTTTTTCTTCCTTCAATTAACAATATATTAGACTCTTTTCCTTTTTTAGGATAAATAAATTGGATTTTTTTTGGTTCAAGGTTATTTTTCCTCATATAATCAATTATATCGATTAACCTTTCAGGACGATGGACTAATCCAATTATACCATTGTTTTTAAGTAGTTTTTTGGCAATTTTACAAATTTGTTCTAAATTTAGTGCCACCTCATGACGAGCAAATGTCTTATAATCGCTACTGTTAAAGTTAGATTCTTTATTAACTTTAAAAAAAGGAGGATTACAAGTAATAATATCAAAAGAATCTGTTTCTAATTCCTTTGATATTATATTGATATCTGCGTTGATTATTTTAATTCTATCTTCTAGATTATTAATTTTCACTGATTTACAAGCAAGTTCATAAACCTTTTCTTGTATCTCAACACCAATTATTTTTGCCTTAGTTTTAGTAGATAAAATTAAAGGAATTGGTGCATTTCCACAACCTATATCTAATATTTTTTTAATGTTTTTATTTATAGTAATAAAATTAGGTAATAATAATGAATCAATTGAAACAGCAAACATTTTTGTATCTTGAATAATACCTAATTTATCATAACCATATAAATAATTTTTTACTTCCATTTATTTTTTTTCCTCTACAATGCCTATATCCGAAACATTAACTCGATATGTTCTTCCTAAAGTATTTACACTTACTACTCTTCCTTCACCTTTAGTTGTATTAATAATTTGTCCAACATCTGGAAGATCCTTTTGGCACTCTTTATAGCACTCATTTTCATAATTCAAACAACATAATAGTCTTCCGCAAGCACCATTAATATTATTTGGATTTAACGCAAGATTTTGAGTCTTGGCCATATTTATTGAAACAGCCGCGAAATCACCTAAAAAGTTGGAACAACAAAATGGTCTTCCACAATTTCCACAGCCACCAACTTCTTTAGCTTTATCCCTAACTCCAATTTGCCTTAATTCTATTCTTGTTTTATAAATGGAAGCCAGTTCTTTAGCTAACTCTCTAAAATCTACACGATTGTCTGCTAAAAAACGAAATATTAACTGATCTCTATCAAAAGTATATGTAGCATCTATAATTTGCATTTTCAATGTTTTTTTATCAACAATTTGGCGACATTTTTTTAAAGCATCTTTAGCGTCTCTTAGATTGTTTTTATGTTGATCATAATCTTGTTTTGAAGCTATTCTTACAACTTTTTTTAAAGGAGTATTTATTCTTTTTTCATCAAAATTTACAATATCGGTTTCCAATTTTCCAAATTGAAATCCCTTTTCTGTTTGGACTATGACTGTTAAGTTCTTTTTCAAATTAAGATCATTAGGCAAAAAATAATATAATCTACCTTTTTCTTTAAATGATACTCCTACTACTTCTACCATTATAATCCTCCTTCTAACATTATAATAAACTTGTCCATTAATAAATTACTATTCATATTAAACTTTATTTTTTCCTTTATTTCTAATATTACTTTTATTTTATCACATAGGGATTGTGAAGTGTTTTTATATGATATAGATTCAATTTGTTTACTATATTCATAGAAAACTTCAATCTTACGATTACATTTATGATTTAAAATATCTTTATAGAAAAGTGTCATAATTTCAAATGCTATTTCAATTGCTCTTCGATTACTTATATTTTTATGCCATAGTCTATTTAAATGAAGTAATGTATCAAGCCTATTTTTTTCATAAAACCCAACAAAATTTATTATACTTTCTATTTTTTCTATATCAAAAATCTCTTTTTCTTCATCTGTCATAATCAAACTTTTCATAATACGATCTAACAAATTATCACTATCAATATATTTATTATCTATAAACGATAAAGTTTGACATCTTGAAACAATGGTATCAAGCAATTGATATTGATTACTTGTTATTAAAATAGCAATAATATTATCTTCTGGCTCTTCTAAAAATTTAAGTATTGAATTAGCTGCTTGAGAATTCAATTTTTCGGCATTATTTATTATATATATTTTTTTATTACTGTTAATTGCTTTTTTATTAAATTCTTTTTGTAAGTCAATTAATTGTTCCTTTTTAATCCACATACCATCAGGATTAATAATTTTTATTTCTGTAAAATTATTATTATCAATTACTTGGCATTGATTACATTCACCACAATTACTATTATTACTATAATTACTTGGACACAATAAATATTTAGAAAAAGCTAAAGCCATTTTCAAACCATTTTCTTTATCTCTAGTTTCAAAAAGGTAAGCGTGTAAATTTCTTTTGTTTTTTATCGAATTTTTTAATATTTTATACACTATTGGTTGTAGTATTTTATAGTCTTCTAACATACTTCACCTCTTTTTAAAAAATAAGTAATAATATTATGATAAATGATAGTAAAGCTGGTATTCCAAATAGGCTTACCGCTAAAACAGTAATTAAGTTGATTGGAATAACTAAACTAAGTGGCGCCGCAATTATATTATAACCATAAATAAAAAAGGCACTAACAATTATTTTTTTTAATACTTTTAAAATTTTTTTTAACATTTTGTCCACCTCATTACATATTATGAGGTTTTTAAAAGTTTATGCTTCGCTAGATATTTTTTTTCTTCCTTCTAAAGCCATTTCTAATGTTAAAGCATCTATATATTCCATCTCTGCTCCCATCGGAACCCCATGAGCTATCTTAGAAACAATAATATTCATTCCTTCTAATAACTTTAAAATATATAGGGCTGTTGTTTCACCTTCAATACTAGGTTTTACAGCAATAATTATTTCTTTTATATCATCCTTTTTAATTCTTTCTAATAATAAATCAATTTTTATATTTTCAGGATTAATTCCATCTAACGGTGAAATTAAACCATCTAGCACATGATATTGACCATTATATGAACCAACCTTTTCAAATAAAATGACATTCTTTGGTTGTTCAACTATACATATAGTGTTTTTGTCTCTAGACATATCATTACAAATTTCACAATAATCATTTTCTGATAAATTATTACACTTAATACATCTCTTTATTTTAGTTTTTACATTTTTAATAGATTTTGAATATAAATCTATTATATCTTGATCAAGATATAAAGTCGCTAAAGCATATCGTTCTGCTGTTTTTTCACCAACACCTGGTAATTTTTTATAACATTCTATTAAATTTCTTATTGTAGTAGGATAATTCATTAAAATAATCCTGGCATTCCTTGAGTATATTTACCCATTTTTTCTTCCGTTACAGCATCAATTTGTCTTATGGCATCATTTATAGCAACTACAATCATATCTTCTAGTAGTTCTATATCATCTCCATTTATATCTTTATTATCTATATTAACACTTATTACTTCTTTAGAACCTTTCATAGTAACTGTTACAAAAGAAGCAACACCCTTAAATTCTGCATTATCTATCTCTTCTTTAGCTAACATCATATCCTTTTGCAACTTTTGTGCTTGTTTCATCATTGCTTGTATATTCATATATATTCCTCTTTCTAATTATATTGAACAAGATCACCAAATATTTTTTTTAAGTCATCTGTCTTTTCATTTTTTGTCTTTTTTAATATTTTAGCAATATCTTGATCTTCTTCAATATATTTATATTCTTTTTCTTTAGAATTGTATTCTTTTTTTATTTTATCCCATTCTTTTTCAAATGTGGAAATAACTTTATATTCACGATTGTATACTTTTTTAAATATTTTTTCAATAAACAAAATATTTTCATTAAAATAGTCAGCTAACTTTTCGCTTTCATATACAAAAATCAAATTCGTTTCACTACATGCTTTTACCTTTCCATCTAAAACGATTGATACCATTTTTGAATATTCCGAATCTAATAATAAACTCCTTATTAGATCTAATTCTTTTCTAAAAACTAATAATTTCTTTTTATCAAAGTTAGCTAAAGTATTATTAATTCTAATTTCCTTTACTTTTTTCAAACACTCTTTTAGTTCTATATCTCCAACTTCAGACAGTTCTTTTTTTTCTTTTTTTTCTGTCTTTTCCTCTTTTTTATCTTCAATAACAACTTCTTTTTGTTTTGTTTCTAAGACTTCAATCTTTTTTTCTGGGTTATCAGTTATATTTATAAAACTTTCTTCTCTGTTTGATAATTTTATACTTATTAATTCTAAAATCAATTTAGGATTATTGGTATTTTTTATATCTAATATTATTTGACTAAATTCTTTAATATAACTTAGCAATTTTTCTATAGTTACAATATTTGATGAGTTTTCGTATTCTAATTTATACTCGTTATTTTCAAAGTAATTTGGAATTGTTTTATATAGTAAAACATTTTTTATATAAAACACAATTTCTTCAGTTAATTTTATAAAATTCTTACCATTTTCGTTGTAATTATCTATTATATTTAATATTACTTCAATATTACATTCAAATAAAGCATCAACAAATTCTTTTATTTCCTTTTGCGTTATTGTTCCATTAATTTCATGAATTTCTTTAATAGTAACATTGTCATCTGCATAGGAAAAGACTTGATCTAGCATTCCTATTGCATCTCGCATTCCACCATCAGAAAGTCTCGAGATTTCCTTTAATACCCCTTCATCTACTATGATTTTTTCTTCCTCACATATATATTTTAATCTTTCCACTATTTTATTCTGACCTATTTTTTTATAATCAAAACGTTGGCATCTTGATAAAATAGTTGCTGGGATTTTATGAGGTTCCGTTGTAGCTAAAATAAATATAACATGTGCTGGTGGTTCTTCAAGGGTTTTTAATAAGGCATTAAAAGCACTTGTTGTCATCATATGAACTTCATCTATTATATATACTTTATATTTTCCAGTAGCGGGTACTAAGTTTACTTTACTCTTTAATTCCCTTATTTCTTCTACACCATTATTTGATGCAGCATCTATTTCTATTATATCAACTGATTGTTTTAAATTCATTTGTGTACAATTTACACACTTATTACACGGTTCTATACCGTTTAAATTTTCACAATTTATAGTTTTCCCAAATATTTTTGCAACACTAGTTTTCCCTGTCCCCCTAGGTCCTGTAAAAAGGTAAGCATGATTTAATCGATTATTTAAAATCGAATTTTTCAAAGTCTTTATGATCACTTCTTGTCCAACAACTTCCACAAAACTTAAAGGTCTATATTTTCTATATAAAGCTTGATACAAAACCATCACCTCCACGCTATTATATTATAACATTTATCCTTATATAATAAAAGAAAATAAATTTATTATTTTCTTTTGTCTTTAAAAAATTTAACCATTAATTCACGTGATTCTTCATTACACATTCCTTTAGTTATTTCGACATTATGATTATTTTTTTTATTATTTAATATATTTTCTATACTTGATACAAAACCAAATTTTTCTGATTCTGTAGCATATACTAAACTTTTAATTCTAGATTGTAGAATCGCTCCTGCACACATTAAACAAGGTTCTAAAGTTACATATAATGTACATTCCTCTAATCTCCAGTTTTTTATTTTTTTACAAGCCTTTTCAATAACAATTATTTCAGCATGCTTCGTAGCAATTTGTTTTTTTTCTTTCTGATTATGAGCTCGTGCTATTATTTTATTATTCTTCACTATTACTGCACCAACAGGAACATCGCCTTTTTTATAACTTTTTTTAGCTTCTTTTAATGCTTCCTTCATATATATATCCATTAATATCACCTTTACAATAAAAAGGACACACACATTTAGAGGTTCTTAAGGCTGCTATCTTCCGATTCTGACCTGGTTCAAACATAAATGTTGTGTCATATATAAAATACACTATTTTTTTAAAAAAATCAACTAAAAACTATTTCCCGGGCAATACTTTTATGTTTCACGTGGAACAAAGAGAAAATTTAAATTCAAACCTACGTTTCACGTGGAACATTACTAACCTTCTTATATGTTTCACGTGGAACTTTGCTTTATACTTTTATACGTTTCACGTGGAACATAAAAAAGAGTAAGATATAATCTCACTCTTTATAATTTTTCTTCAGAATTTGGTTCCTTATTAGATTCCAATTCAGGATTGTTATTGTCTGCAGAAGGTTCTGTTGATTCGTCTTCAGTTTCTGATTCACTTTCCACGCTATCATCTTTAGCTATAATTGCTACAGTACTTACTTTTTGATCATCTTTTAAATTAATAAGTTTTACACCTTGCGCAACTCTTCCTGTTGTAGATACTTGATCAACTGAAAGTCTGATAACTATTCCGCTATTTGTGATAATTATTAAATCTTCTTCTCCAGTAACTGTTTTAAAGGCAACTATATCACCATTTTTTTCAGTTATATTTAGAGCTTTTACTCCTTTTCCACCACGATGAGTAATTCTGTATTGTTCAACATCAGTACGTTTACCATAACCATTTTTAGTAACTACTAATATTTTTTGACCAATGTTTACTACTTCACATCCAACACAGTAACCATTTCCAACATGTACTCCTTTTACTCCAGAAGCAGCTCGGCCCATTATTCTAATTTCATTTTCATCAAATCTTATCATACGACCATCAGAAGTAGCAATTAAAATTTCATTATTTCCCATTGTCTTTTTTACAGAAATTAATTCATCATCTTCTCTTAATGAAATTGCAATCTTTCCATTATTTCTAATACTATCAAATTCACTAATACTAGTTCTCTTTATTAAACCTCTTTGTGTACAAAATACAATATTCTTAGCTTCATCATTTGCTTCCACCTTAAGCATTGCATTTACTACTTCATCAGAACTTAAAGGTAATAAATTAACTATTGGTATTCCTTTTGATTGTCTACTAAATAATGGTACTTCATAACCCTTTATACGATAAACTTTACCTTTATTAGTGAAGAACATCAAATGATCATGAGTAGTCATAGATATTAGATTTTCAACAAAATCTTCTTCATTTGTTGTCATTCCTTTAATTCCTACTCCACCTCTATTTTGAGTTCTATAGGTTTCACTATTTATTCTCTTAATATAATCCTTATTAGTTAAAGTAATTACTATATCTTCAACTGGGATTAATGATTCGTCTTCAATATATTCAATTGCTGTCATATCTATGTGAGTTCTTCTTTCATCTGCATACTTAGCCTTTATTTCTAACAATTCTGTTCTAATTATATCTAGTATTCTTTGTTCACTTGCTAGAATTGCTTTGTATTCTTCAATTGCTTTTAATAAATCATTTAATTCTGATTCTATTTTGTTTCTTTCTAAACCAGTTAAACGTCTTAATTTCATTTCTAAAATAGCTTCAGTTTGAATTTCAGTTAAATTAAATTGTGAAATTAATTTTTCTTTAGCTACTTCATCACTAGATGCTTCTTTAATTGTTTTTATAACAGCATCAATATTATCAAGAGCTATTTTTAAACCTTCTAAAATATGAACTCTTTTTTCTGCTTTATTTAATTCAAAACGCGTTCTTCTTATAATTATTTCTTTTTGATAATCAATATATTTTGAAATAATATCTTTTAAACCTAATACCTTAGGAACACCATTATCTAACATCAAAAGAATTATTCCATATGATGTTTGAAATGATGTGTGCTTATATAAATTATTAAGAATAACTTGTGGATTGGCATCCCTTTTTAATGTAATAGTTATTTTTATGCCATTTTTTAGATCACTATGATAATCAGTAATTCCATCGATTACCTTATTATGAACTAATTCAGCAACTTTATTTTTTAAATCTAACGTATTAGCACCGTAAGGAACTTCATCAATAACAATATAGCAACGACCATTTTTTTCTTCAATTGTGGCCTTACTTCTAATAGTAATGCTTCCTCTTCCAGTTTCATACGCTTTTTTTATTCCACTGTTTCCTAATATTATTCCTCCAGTAGGAAAATCCGGTCCTTTTATATTATTCATTAATTCTAATGTTTCAATATTTGGATTATCAATATATGCTACACATCCATCTATTACCTCACCTAAATTATGAGGAGGTATATTTGTAGCCATACCTACTGCGATTCCCATAGTTCCATTTACTAATATATTTGGAAATCTGGAAGGTAATATCTCAGGTTCTCTTTCAGATTCATCAAAGTTAGAATTAAAATTAACTGTATCTTTATTTATATCTCTTAATAATTCCAATGATATTTTTGAAAGTCTAGATTCTGTGTAACGCATTGCTGCTGCTCCATAACCTTCAATATTTCCAAAATTTCCATGGCCGTCTACTAACATGTAACGATAGCTAAAATCTTGAGCCATTCTAACCATTGCGTCATATATTGAAGTGTCTCCATGTGGGTGATATTTCCCCATTACATCTCCAACAATACGCGCTGATTTTTTATGTGTTTTGTCAGGTAGATAACCTGCTTCATACATTGAATATAATATTCTACGGTGAACGGGTTTTAACCCATCTCTTAAGTCTGGCAATGCACGTGATACAATTACACTCATAGAATATTCTAAAAATGATGCTTTTACTTCATTTACAATATTATTGTGTTCTAATTTATCTCTACTATGATCCATAATTTTACCTCCTATACATCAAGATTTTGCACATATACTGCATTTTCTTCAATAAACTGTCTTCTTGGTTCAACCTCTTCACCCATCAATTTACTAAATATTTCATCAGCTAACATTGCATCATCTACTGTAATACGTCTTAAAATACGCTTATCTATATCCATTGTAGTTTCATTTAATTCTTCAGCATCCATTTCTCCTAACCCTTTCATACGTGCAATATCATACTTTGTGGTTGGAGGTAATGTTGCTAAATAATCGTCTCTCTCTTTTTCGTTTAAAACATACTTAATTGCCTTATTATGTTTTATAACAAATAATGGTGGTTGAGCTGCATAAACATGTCCAGCTTCAACTATAGGCTTGAAAAAACGATAAAACAAAGTTAAAAGTAAAACTCTAATATGTGAACCATCGACATCAGCATCGGTCATTATTACAATTTTATTATATCTTAATTTACTTAAATCAAATTCTTCCCCTATGCCTGTTCCAAATGCTGTTATTATTGTTCTTATTTCTTCGTTTGACAATGCTCTATCTATACGTGCCTTTTCAACATTTAATATTTTTCCACGCAGAGGCAATATAGCTTGTGTCATACTATTTCTTCCTTTTATGGCAGAACCTCCAGCAGAATCCCCTTCTACTATGAATATTTCACATTCAGAAGCATCCTTGCTTTTACAATCACTTAATTTTCCATAAAAGTTAGTTATATCAAGGTCACCCTTGCGTCGTGTGAGTTCTCTTGCTTTTTTAGCAGCAACTCTTGCTCGTGCAGCAACCATTGTTTTTTCTATAATTATCTTAGCTTGATCAGGATTTTCCATTAAAAACCTGTCAAAACCTTCACTAAATATATTAGATGCTAATTTTCTAACCTCACTATTTCCTAATTTTGTTTTAGTTTGTCCTTCAAATTGAGGTTCTACTACTTTTGCAGAAATTATCATTGTGAGTCCTTCACGAACGTCATCACCTGTTAAAGGCTCATCATTTTCTTTTAGTATTTTACTACTTTTTCCATAATTATTAATAATTCTAGTTAAACTACTTTTAACCCCATCTTCATGTGTTCCACCTTCAGGTGTTATTATATTATTAACAAATGAATAGATTGAACTATTATAACTATCATTGTATTGTAGTGCTACTTCTAATTCAACATCTTTATCAGAACCTTCAATATAAACAATAGATGGATGAATAGCATCCTTATCTTTATTTAAAAATTGAACATATTCTTTTATTCCACCTTCATAAACAAAAATGTCCTTTTTTTCTGTTCTTTCATCAACTAAAATGATTCTTAATCCTTTGTTCAAAAAAGCAAGTTGACGGCTTCTATTGTATAAAATTTCATAGTTAAAATTAGTTGACTCTTTAAAAATTTCTGCATCTGGCATAAATGTTACAGTTGTTCCAGTTCTTTCAATGTTGCAATCACCTATTACGCTTAATGGTTTAACTGTATTTCCACCATTTTCGAATCTTATACCATGAATTTTTCCATCCTTATAAACTGTTACTTCTACCCATTTACTCAAAGCATTAACGACTGAAGCTCCTACACCATGAAGACCACCAGAAACCTTATATCCTCCACCACCAAATTTTCCACCTGCATGTAATACTGTATAAACAGTTTCTACTGTGGATAATCCAGTTTTAGAATTTATTCCTACTGGTATTCCTCTTCCATCATCTTTTACTGTCACAGATCCATTTTTATTTATAAATATTTCTATGTCATTACAATAACCAGCCAAAGCTTCATCTATAGAGTTATCAACTATTTCCCAAACTAAATGATGAAGACCTGACTCACTTGTTGTACCGATGTACATACCTGGCCTTTTTCTAACTGCTTCAAGTCCTTCTAATACTTGAATATCTGATGCGTCATAATGCTGTTCTTTATTCATTTTTTATTCACCTCTTTTGTTTTAATTACAATGCCATTTTTTATTTTAAAAATTTTTGCATTTTTTAATGTTTTTTCATCAATATTATTTAAATCTGTTGTTGTGATGATTGTTTGAACTTTATTATGTATATATCGTAACAATTTATTTTTTTTAGAATCATCTAATTCGCTAAAAACATCATCCAATAATAATAAAGGAGTCGTTTTACAATATTTTTTAAATACTTCTATTTCTGCTAATTTTAAAGATATAATAGCTAATCTTTGTTGTCCCTGTGAACCATATTCTTTCAAATTTTTATCTTCAATACAAAAAAGGAATTCATCACGATGTGGTCCTACTAAAGTCATTCCTAACTTAATTTCAGTACTTAATATTTTATTAAAGCGATATCTTAAATTTTCTTTTAAATATTCTGTTTCAAAGCTATCTAATTTGAAATAAGGACTATATCTAATATTAAAGCCACTTGTTCCGGATATTCTTTTAAAAATCTTTTCACTATGTTCATTTATCTTTAAAATAAATTTATCCCTTGCTTTATATATAAAAATCGCTTTTTCTATTAAACATTCTGTTAAAATATCAAAATAATTTTTATCCACTTCAATATTTTTTTGCATTTGTTTTAAATATTCATTTCTTATTTTTAATATTTTTTTATAATCATTTAAAACCTTATAATACTGACTATATAATTGACTTAATTCTAAATTAAAATATTGTCTTCTTATATTTGGAGATCCCTTGATTATTTCTAAATCCTCTGGATAAAAAATAATAATATTAAATTTAGAAATATAATCGCTTACTTTTTTTATTTCATTATTGTCAATTTTAAGTTTCTTATTTTTATTATCTAAGCGAATTTCCATTTTAGTAGGAATATTATCTTTTTCTACAATTCCAAAAATTTTTGATTTTGTTTGACCTTCTTTTATCAAATTATTATCAATAAAAGAACGATGTGATTTTGTTAGCCCTAAAACATATATACTTTCTAAAATATTTGTTTTACCTTGGGCATTATTCCCATAAATAATATTTGTTTTTTTATTAAATGTTAATTCTAATGATTCATAATTTCTAAAATTGACTATTTCTATTTTTTTTAGAATCATTATACTGCCCCTTTTCTATTATTTTGCCATTTAATTGCCGTTTAAAGATTTTTAACAATTATTAGTACTCCTATACACAATTATATTATATCACATTAAATTGATAAAAAAAAGAAAAAATAAGCAATATTGCTTATTTTTATGCTGTTTGTAGCTTCATCAATTTTGATTCTAACATGGTTGCTCGATAAATTTGATTTTCTAAAATAAAATAAGACAAATCTAATTCAATTTCTTTACCATTTTTAAAAGAAATAATTCCTTTATTATCTTTATTTTTTAGATAATCTTTGACATTATTTAGAGAAATCCAAAAGCAATGATCAAATCTAGGTGAACTAGTAGGAAAAAATATTATTCCGCCTGTTTCACAGACTATAATAGGTGCTTTGTAATTTACACCAATTAATTTTTTGGTTCCTTCTTTACGACCTAAATATGAACTACCAAAATACTTGCAACTATCATCAATTATTTTAGTAGTTGATTTTCTTACTAAAAATTGATCATTTTCTTCAATGACTTGTGATATTTTATCAGTTACAGGTATTATAATTAAAGTTCCTCTATTTATTTCATAACTGTCTTTCATATTTCACTCCCCCCTATGACAATTTTTCCGTATAACGGAATTAACACTCTTATACTTTATTTTTTTGTCACATTTTGTCGAAATATGAAATTTCTAGCATTTTCTTTATTTTAATATGTTCTTATTGGTAAAATTAGTTGAATTATATCATCACTTTCGATGTTTTTTACAATTATTGGTTTGATTTCACCATTAAACATCAGATATACTTCTTCACATTCTAATGATTTTAATGCATCAATCATGTATTTTGAACTAAATGATATTTTTATTTCTTCATTATTATCTTTATTACACAATATTTTTTCTTCCACATTACCAATTTCTGGAATATTAGATGATATCACTAATAAATCATTTTTACTTTCTAATTTAATAGTATTTTTATCACTTTCACTTGTCAACAATGAAGCTCTATCAATAGCTTCATAAAAATCTGTTAATTTAACTTTTATTTTTAATAAAAAATCTGTTGGGATAAGTGATTTCGTATCAGGATAAGTTCCATTGATTATTCTTGACATAATTGTAATAGTATTAAATTTAAAAATTACTTTGTTTGAAAAAATATGTAATTCAATATTATCATCTTCATCATTAAATAATTTTGTAATTTCCATTAAATTTTTTGATGGGATTATTATATTTATTTTTTCCTCTATTTTTTCTTTTAAGGTTACTATTTTTTTAGCTAATCTATATGAATCTGTAGCTGTACATTCTAATATATTATCTAATATACTAAAATTGATTCCGGTTAATACAGGACGAGATTCTTGGTTTGAAGTAGCAAATATAGTTTGATTAACTATATTTTTAAATACTTTTTTATTTATAATGATAGGATGCTTATTATCTTCTAATTCTAATTGTGGAAATTCATTAGCATTATTACAATTTAAATTAAAAGATGAATTTGTTGTATATATATTTACTTTAGAATCTATTAACTCTTCTATATTTATTACTTCATTAGGTAATTTTCTAATGATGTCATATATATATCTACCTGATAATACTAAATCTCCTTGTTCTTCAATATTTTCAATTTCACTCTTATCTATAAAAGTTTTTATAGCAATTTCATTATCAGTACTAAGTAAATATAAACCATCTTTAGTTAATTCAAATTTAATACAATTTAAAATAGGAATTAAATTTTTACTAGATACTCCTTTTATTACATAATTTAAATGTTCCATTAAAATATTTTTTTTGATAGATATTTTCATAATATTCTCCTTCTTCTTTTTATTATTTTTATTATATATATTATTATTATTGTTGTGGATTCTGTGGATAACTGTGTTAAGTCTTAAACCTAAACAGAAATTAGAGTTTTAATAATAAAAGTTTTCAACTATTTTATATTTTGAACTATTTTTTCAATAGCATCTGCAAGTTTTCCATCTTTTTTTATTTCATTAGTAATTTTTTCCACTGAATGCATAACAGTAGTATGGTCTTTTCCACCAAATTCACTACCTATTCTCGCTAAAGGTTCTTCTAAATAAATTCTACATATATACATAGCAATTTGTCTAGGAACACCTATATTAGCATTTCTCTTTTTACTTTTTAAGTCTTCAATGGAAACGTTATAATGATTAGAAATTAATTGTTGAACTTGATCAATTTTATTTTTTGAAATAATACTTTTCACAAAATAATCTTTTAAAGCTTCGATTGCTAAATTTAATGTTATGTTAGAACCATTCATAATGGTTGCATAAGCATAAACTCTATTAATAGCACCTTCTAATTTTCTAATATCACTGGTACAATTACTAGCAATATATTCTTTTACATCTTGTGGAAACCCAAAAGTCATTTCATAAGATTTTATTTTATTATCGATGATATTCATTCGGAGATCAAAGTCTGGAGGTAATATATCAACAGTAAGTCCCCAATTGAATCTAGTTCTAAGATTGTCTTCAAGTTTTCTTAAATCATCAGGTGATCTATCAGAAGCAATAATAATTTGCTTTTTATTATTATGTAAATCATTAAAAGTATTGAAAAATTCTTGTTGAGAAGTTGGAGCAATTTCTAGATATTGAATATCATCAATTATTAGAACATCTAAATCACGATACTTCTTTTTAAATTTGTCCACTAAATCAAAATTATTTTTTGATACTTTATGTTTATATATTTCAACAAAATCATTAACAAAATCATCGCTTGTTATATATAAAACCTTTTTATTAGTATTTTGAACAATATAATTACCAATAGCATGCATCAAATGTGTTTTTCCTAAACCACTATTACCATATATAAACAAAGGATTATATATTTGCCCTGGCTTTTCAGCTATAGCTAAAGCATTATATTTAGCAAATTTATTACTTTCCCCTACTATGAAATTATCAAAAGTATGCTTTGGATCTAAGTTAGATTCGAATTCATCCGCAGGCACTCCTATATTATCAATATCAATTACAATGTTTTGCTCCAGCTCTTCTTCAGTAATATATTCAATTTTAAAATTAGAACCTGTAATTTCATTAAAAATGGTTTCTATTATTTCATTATAATTTGTTTTTAAATGTTTTTTATGAATTGGCATAGGAACTAATATCTTAGCGTAGTCATCATTTAATTCAATTAATTTTGTATCAGCAAACCATGCATCGTAAAGTAATGGTTGTTTTAATTCATCTTTAATTTTATTTAAAAAAGATTTCCATATTGCTTCAATATTCATAACATCACCTCTTTTAATAATCTAATTTCATTTTACCTTATCTTTGTGGAAAAAACAATGAAAAATGTTGAATTATATAAATAAAATATAGTTTTCAACAAAATTGTGTAAAAAAAGTTATCCACCATAAAAAGTTCAAAACTTTTCCACAATTATGTGCAAAAGTGGCAGGAGGTTAATTAAAATAATTAATATAATATCTATAAAAATGTGGAAAACTATTTATAGAAGAAATTGTTTGACAAAAAGGCAATTTCTCTATATAATGAATTAGCGACAAGAATTATAATTTTAAATATTCAGGAGGTGTATATATATGAAGAG
>Ga0265294_10003654_pt1 | contig 19539 bp, 18 predicted proteins | sample MunlanPumphouse3_FD_192504 | JGI IMG/M metagenome (GOLD analysis project Ga0265294, IMG submission 192504) | Groundwater microbial communities from a municipal landfill in Southern Ontario, Canada - Pumphouse #3 | ecosystem: Environmental > Aquatic > Deep subsurface > Groundwater | place...
GAAGCGATGTCGTAGAGGAGGATGTAGACCTCTGTCGGCTGGCTCACCCCCGTCCATACGACATAATCCCCGCTGATAGCAAGTTCGTGCGGCAGCATGAGGGGTATCGGCGTTGTGGTGGATATCGCCGTGGTGTTTCCCGTCAGGAGGTTGTGGAGCTGCACCGACGACGATTCGTTGTCAAACCAGGCGATCCGGTTGCCGGAGATCACGGGGAACAACTTGTCTCCCGGGCCGCTGGAGAGCTGCATCCCGGCACCTGTCGAATCGTTCTCTGGGGTCAGGGTAGGCTGCATTGCCGGCGGTTGTGGAGGCGCGACTGTCGGTGGTAGCGTAGGCGCGGCCGTTGGGGCAGTTGGTGGTAGCGTAGGCGTGGCCGTCGGGACCATTGGCGGTTGGACCGGCGGTAGCGTAGGCGTGGCTGTCGGGACCATCGGCGGTTGGACTGGTGGTTCTGCAGGCGTGACCGTCGGGACCATTGGCGGGTCTGGTTCGACTATTGGCCCCAGAGGTCCGACCACTGGCGGTCGCGTTGGCGTTGGTGTTTGCGGTGGCGGAGGTTCGACTACCGGCGGTTGATCCGGTTGCACGGGGCCAATAATCTGTGCCGAAGCGAGCCCCGTCGCACAAATGACGGCGATGACGACAATAGCGGCGGTCATCGCCCTGAATAATGCAATTCTCATATGTTTCACCTTCCTCGAGTTGCCGGTTCTCCGTCTCTTGCGAGGTGGGAGAGCCTGTGCATGCGACCACGATCTCGTATGCGTTGGTCCTGTAGAGACCGGTGAATGGTTTTTATCGCTGTTTCCCGGAGATCCCTTCTGCGCCGGGTATGCAGATCTCTCGTTGGCGGTCTTTGACCGGGACGGCCTGTCCTGCAGGCGATGCCGGATGAAACTATCCACGGTACTGATGGTCCCACGCCGCGGCGTGATGGAGGGTTGATCGTATATGTTTTGCTCTCGCAGGTGTCAGGATCGGCCCCGGGATGGAGTGCTTCAGGGCACGGCCTCCTTTTGCCTATATTTCCCGTGGACGGGGATGTTGCCGGAAAGCCGGGGGCGACCGGGCCTGGGCCTCTGCCCGGGTGGTACGGTGTCTATTTATACCGGAACCGCCTCCAGAAAACTCAATGGGAGGACGATCCGCAACGGAAGGCTCGATCGCATACCGGATATGACCGGAACCCCAGAGCCGCCCGGCGGGGCGGACCCGAAACTGTCGCAGATCGTCTTCATCGCACTCCTCGCCATCGCCTTTACCGCCGGGTACATCATCCTCTACGCGGCGCTGATCAGCGCCGTCTGGTTCGACAACGACTTTTTAGGTGCCAACCGCTGGATGATCCCGGTAGGGGTGATGGCGTTTTCGCTGCTAGTCGGCCTCTGCCGGAAGTACCTGCATGCCCCGACCGTGATGGAAGGCGGGTTCATCGAGTCGATGAAGGGCGGCGGGCATAAGGTCGACTACCGGACGTTTCCCGGCGCACTCCTCTCGTCGCTCTTCTCGCTCCTCTCCGGGGTCAGCGTCGGCCCGGAGGGGGGTATCGTCATCCTCATCGGCGACATCACCGCCTTCTTGCAGAAAAAGCTCCGGATCGCACGCGAATCCGCCGACGCCGCGTTCGGGGTCAACGTCGCCGCCCTCGCCTCGGCGTTCAACGGCATCATCGGCAACCCGGTCTTCACCGGGGTCTTTGCTACGGAGTTCCAGGTGGGAGGCAAACGCGACGCCCTGAAGTTCCTGACCTGGAACCTGCTCGCAGGCTCCATCGGGTTTCTCTTCTACCTGGCCCTCGGGCTCCCCTCGTTCGCCCGGAGCATCGTTTTCGCGCCGATCGGCGAACTGCATCCCGGCTATGTACTGTACGCGATCATCCTCGGCGTCATCGGGTCGCTGCTCGCGGCCTTTGCCGGCATCTCCATGCAGGGGACCGCGAGGGTCATGGAGCGGGTCTTTAACGACCGCATCTTCGCTCCCGTCCTTACCGCAGGGGCGATCACCTCGGTCATAGGCTACTTCATCCCGAACCTGCTCTTCTCGGGCGAGAGCCAGATCCACGCGATCATCGCCGATCCTGTCACGATCGGCGCCGGGATGCTCCTTGCCATGGCTGTTCTCAAGATCCTTCTGCTCGCGCTCGCGTTCCGGAGCGGCTACATCGGCGGCCCCCTCTTCCCCATCCTCTTCTCTGCGACAATGCTCGGGCTTGCCATCAACCTGATCTTTCCGGGAGCGCCGGTCTCGATCTGCGTCCTCTGCATCGAGGCCTCTGCCCTCTCCCTTGCCATGGGAGCACCCCTGACCGCTATTCTCCTGGTCGCGGTCGTGGGCACGGCGGACACTCCCATGCTCCTGCTCCTGACCATATCCTCCGTCACCGCCATGGTCCTTGCAGACATACTCAGGCGGAGGAAGGGGAGGGCGGGCTGAACTGACGGTTGAAGGCGATAGAGGGAGCATACCTTCCCGGTCGACAGGTTTCCACAACTATAAATAACCAATAACCACAGGTAATTTTGTGCACGTGGAGTCCTGCCGATGACACCGCTTCCTGGCGCTTCTGCCAGACCCGGGCCGGCCCCGCACATCCTTGACCTGCTTGATGAGGGCGTGTTTCTGGTCGGTCCGGAGAACCGTATCGTCTGGATCAACAGAGCATTGCAGCACTCTCTCGGCGTCGACCGGGACGCTCTTTTCGGCAGCGACGCCGGGGAGTTCGTAAACGGGTTTCTTCTGCCCCGGATTGTCGAAAAAGAGTGCAGGGAGGCGATATCAGCATCGCTCCGTGACCGTGCCGAACTCCCTGCCCTTGACTGTACCATCCGAACCCCGGGGGGCAGAGATCGGCAGATCCGGTACTCCAGCAGAGTCGGGTCGGACGGCATGCAGCTCGTCCGCCTGCAGGATCGCCGGCCCGACGGCGAGCAGGAGATGCTGGAAACAATCCTCTCCTACCTGCCGGAGACGGTGAATATCCTGGACTCCGACCTCCGGTATGTCCACGTGGATAGGGAGTTCGCCCGTAACCTCGGGCGGGAACCGCACGAGATGGTGGGGAAGACCTGGGAGGAGCTCGGGTTTTCGCTGGAGGGGGCAGGCCCGTACTTCGAGAAGGTCAGGGAGGTCTTTGCCACCGGAAGGCAGGTGCGGGGAGAGGTCCGCCATGCCGTCATACAGGACGTCGGATACAGCGAGTACATCTCGGTCCCGATCCCCGGGCCTTCAGGCAGGGTCGAGCGGGTCCTGACGGTCTCTCGCGACATCACCGACCGGAAACGGGCGGAGCGGAGGATGGCGCACGAGCATGAACTGCTGCAGACGATCATCGATGCGATCCCGGTGATGATCACGATCTACGATCCGAACCTGAAGACGTTCCGGTTTAACCGTGCGTTGCGCGAGACACTGGGATGGACGGAGGAGGACGCACGCGGCGGCGGCCTCATGGCGTTGTGCTATCCCGACCCTGAATACCGGGAGATGGTCGGCCGGTTCATGCAGTCGCTGGAACCGGGGTGGCGGGACTTCGTGTTGAGGGCAAAGGATGGATCGTTCGTCGAGAGTTCCTGGGCAAACATCCGCCTCTCCGACGACACCCGGGTAGGCATCGGCATCGATATCCGCGAGCGGAAGGCCGGAGAGCGGGCGCTCCGGGAGAGCGAGGAGTGGTTCCGCGGCATCTACGAGAGGGCCGGGATCGGTATCGCTCTCGTGGGGCTGGACGGACGTATCATCGATAGCAACCCGGCATTCCAGGAGATGCTCGGGTATGGGCCGGACGAGCTCTCGCGCATACATTTTGCCGAGATCACCTATCCCGCCGACCTGGCGGAAGATATGGCGCTCGCAGCATCTCTCATTGCCGGGGAGATCGAGAGTTACCGGCTGGAGAAGCGCTATGTGAGGAGGGACGGCCGGATCCTCTGGGGCATGCTGACAACTTCCCTGGTCCGGGACGCAGAGGGCGGTCCGCAGTTCCTCATCGGCATGATCGAGAAGATCACCGAGCGCAAAGAGGCGGAGGCAGCTCTTCAAGAGCGGACCGAAGAGCTCACCCGGGTGAACCGGGAACTGGACGAGGCGCACCGGGAGGCGAACCTGTACCTGGATATCCTCACCCACGATGTCCGGAACGCAAACAACGTCTCCACGATGTATGCCGGTCTGCTGCTGGACCTGCTTGAGGGCGACCTGAAGATGTACGCGCAGAAACTGCACGACAGCATCTGGCGGAGCACCGAGATCCTTAAGAATGTTGCAACCATCCGCCGCATCCACCTGGAATCGGCCGGCCTTTCGCCGGTGGACCTCGACGCCGTCATCCAGGAAGAGATCGGGAATTTTCCGGGGGCGTCGATCCGCTACGTTGGCCTGCCGGTTGAGGTCTCTGCAGACGGCCTTCTCCCGATGGTCTTTACGAACCTGATCGGGAATGCCGTCAAGTTCGGCGGACCGGACGTCGAGATCACCATACGGGTGGAGGAACGGGACGACGAGGTGCTGGTCTCGGTCGAAGATACCGGCCCGGGCATCCCGGACGAGGTGAAGAGGCTGCTCTTCCGCCGGTTCGAGCGGGGGCTCGGGCATGGCAGAGGCGAAGGCCTCGGGCTCTATATCGTCCGGAAACTCGTGGAACGCTACGGCGGCAGGGTCCGGGTCGAGGACCGGGTGCCGGGCACCACGGAAGCGGGAGCGGCGTTCGTGTTCACGCTTATGAAGGCCGGAGAGGCAAAGCCCGCACACGGCCGGGAGTATGTGAGCCCTTCGGCGGGAGAGAAGGATCCAGCAACGAGGCCCGATACGGAATGCAGATATTTCCGCTCGATCGTCGAGTCTGCAGAGGACGCCATTCTCGTTACGGGGGACGCGGGGGATATGATAGATGCCAATCCTGCGGCCTGCACTCAGCTTGGGTATACCCGGGAGGAGCTGCTGCAGCGGTCGGTCTTTGAGATCTGCGTAGATTGGGAGGCGGGACGCGAGTTCTGGCAGGGGTTCCTGAAGAAAGGGAGGCTCTCGGGCGAGCACGAGATCGAGCGGAAGGACGGCACCACGTTTCGGACGGAGTGCAGTGCCGTCGCAAACGTCGCGCCCGGCATCCATCTCTTCACCATCCGGCCCGTCACAGAGACGCAGATGGAGGAGACCCTGCAGTTCGAGCGCGATCAGCTCCTCTCGATCTTCGACGGCCTTGAGGAGATCGTCTATGTCACGGATCCCGCGACAGACGAGATCCTGTATGCAAACCCCTTCTTTACAAAAGCGCTCGGGAAGGACGTTGTCGGCGGGGTATGCTACCGCGAGTTCCAGGGCCGTGACGCGCCGTGCCCGTTCTGCACCAACGAGATCATCCTTCGGCAGAAGCCGGAACCCTGCCGGTGGGAGTACTATAACCCGACTCTCGATACCCACTTAGACATCGTCGACCGGATCATCCGGTGGCCCGACGGGCGGGACGTGCGGCTCGAGGTTGCGATCGATATCACCGAGCGGAAACGGGCCGAGCTTGCCCTGCAGGAGAGTGAGGAGCGGTTCCGAAGCATCTTCGAAGAGGCGGGGATCGGCATCGTCCTCCTGGATCTGGACTGGAGAATTATGCGGACCAACCCGGCGTTCCGCCGGATGGTGGGGTGCGGGGAGGACGAGCTTGTGGGCAGGTCCGTTGCCGAGATCACGCATCCCGACGACGTGGAAATGAACAGGGCCCTCTTTTACGAGATGGTGACGGGACGCCGGAGCCGGTTCCAGCTGGAGAAACGCTACATCGGGAAAGACGACCGTTTCGGGTGGGTACGCCTGACCTCGACCCTGCTCCGGGACGCGAAAGGCGTGCCGCGGTTCGCGGTCAGCATGGTCGAGGATATCAGCGACCGCAAGATGGTGGAGGCCCTGCGAAGCGAGGCGGTCAACCGGATAGAGCGGAACATAGAGCAGTTCGCGGTCCTGGCCGATCATGTCCGCCAGCCGTTGCAGGTCCTGCTTGCCCGGGCCGATCTCATGGACGACGAGGAGACTGCAGAGAAGGTCCGCGAGCAGGTCCAGCGGATCGACGGGTATATCAAGGACCTCGACCGGGGCTGGATTGAGTCCCGGAAGGTCCGGGAGTTTCTGCGGCGGCATGAGATGACGTAGGGGCATGCGGCCGGTCTCATCCCGGGCAGGCAAGTTCGCAGGCACGGCAGTGGTCGATCCGTTCCCTGCCGGAGGCCTTGTCGGCATTCATCCGCGCCAGGCACTGCTCCCGGCTGTACCTGCCGGTGGAGAAGGCACCCATGGGGCAGGCATGGATGCAGTACTGCTCGCAGCCGGCACAGGGGAGATCGGTCGGCGATAGATCCGACTCGGGGCAGTTCAGGTCTGCCCATACCGCCCGAAACCTGACTCGCGGTCCGAAGCCCGGGACGAGGACGAGGTTGCTTCTCCCCATCCGCCCGATGCCCGCCATGCAGGCCGCGTCCTTGAGGTAGATCCCGCCGTCTTGCATCCGGTAGGGGATGACCCGGGTTCTGGTTCCATACTCCTCCTCGAGCCAGAGGGCGAGTTCTCTGCCGATCCTTGCGAGGATTCGGTCGCCGGGTGTTCCCCGCCCCGCTTCCCAGAGGTCGAGTTCGGGATGCTCCGGGTCGTGGTAGAGGCCGAGGACGATGTAGGTCCCCCGGTCGGTCCGCGATCCCCGGTAGCCGTCCGCGACCGCCGAAGGGCAGTCGATGAGTTTTGCTGCAGGGACGGCGCCCGCCACGTCCGCCCCGAGTTCACGTGCCTTTCGGATGGCCGCCCCGATGATCTCCCGGTCGTCGGGCATAGTAGAGGGATGGGGGAGCGGGGGTGAAGAATGATCCGGTAGTTCGTCATCTAAAAGAGGGGGACCCAACTTATATGAGCAAGGGGGTGCAGGTTGCACGACACCTGGAGGAGTTGAGAGTATGGAAGAGAGAGAATTGTCGTGCCCGTTTCAGAGGGCATTCGGCCCGGGGATCTGCGGGATGCACCGGCGGCTCCACGAGATGATGGCGGCACCCGGAAGAGCGATAATGCCCGTGATCCGGGGTGCAGGGATTCCGGTCGATCTCCGGGATCTCGAGGACGAGGTTGCGGTCGTCGCCGACCTCCCGGGGATGGAGAGCGGCGATGTCACGATACGGCTCACCAGCCCGGGGACGCTGCGGATCACCGTCCGGCGAAAAGAGCCGCTGGAGGGGGAGTGGGAAGGCTACGCCGTCAGGGAGAGGCTGTCCGGCGAGATGACCCGGGTTGTGAGCCTTCCCGCAGACGTCACGGAAGAGGGTGCGACGGCCACCCTCAGCAACGGCGTCCTGGCGGTGCGGTTGAAGAAGATCTCAAACGAGCAGGGGGTCGAGATCCCGGTCCGCGAAGAGGGCTAAACCGTTCGGCACTTCCGCCGGAGAGGCAGAGGGGCGGCACTCGATCTCAGTCGGCGTTCTCGTCCCGCTCCCACCCCTCATGCTCAAGGGTGAGCGTCGCGATACCGACGGCGTTTCCGCCGGCATCCATCTCCGGCAGGGCCTCGTAGCCCGATACCCGGCTGACACCGCCGGCCTGCACCGGTATCCTGAGTACGATGAACTCTCCCGGTCTCGCCGGCGCAAACCCGACGATCAGGACGACGATCCCCTGCTCGCTCTCGGCCGGGGTCGTGGTCTCCCGGTCGCACTTCACAAAGAAGGCATCTTCCGGCAGGCTGCCCTGAAAAGCCCCCCGCCGCCAGAGACCGTCCATGAACGCACCGGCGGCGGCACGTACCTCTGCCCGGAGCGCGTCGCAGTCCGGTTCAAAGACAGCCCATCGCAGCCCCTGCACGAGACTCTCCTCGATGAAGAGCGCCAGCCGGCGGACCGGGATGTACATGAACTCGTCGGGTGGACGGCAGAGCGTCCGGGCACCCCGGACAACCGGCCCGATTCCCGGGAGGAAGCGGAGGCAGTTGATCCCGGCCGGACCGAGCATCCCGATATCGGCGTCGGAGAGGTCGGTCTGCAGGCCTGCGGTGCCGAGCAGCATCGCCGTGGTCCCGGCCGGCGCCTTCCAGACTCCCCACCGGGCATCGGTCCGCGCAATGACGCCGGCGACGGCCCCGCACGGCGCGAACGTTCCCTGCCGTTCCGGGTCGGGCTGCCGGATACGCGGGAAGAAGAGGGCCGCGTTCCGGGCCTCAACGCCGGTCAGCCCGAGGGCCTGCACCCCGTCCCGGGCCCTCCGGGCGGCACCGTCGCCTCCCTCACCCCACTCCCTGTCGGGGTCGACGATCAGCATGGCACGCCGGCGGTAGCAGTAGCCCGCCGCTCTCCGGTATACGGCCGTCGGGACGTTCCCGTCCGGGGTATCGGGGGGGATGCAGAGGAGGTTGAAATGATCAACCTTATCGAGGGCGTAGAGTCCCCGCTTCCCGGCCTCGTCCCCGATATAGTCGTCCACGGTCAGGGGGCCGCCGCCCTTCGCGCAGACCCGCATCGGTCTCCGGCCTGTCCTCGCGACCACCCGGACGATAACCGCCTGGCGGCCGCCGTTTGCGAAGAAGTCGCGGACTGCATACGTCAGCGGACAGTCTCGCAAAAGCCCGCCGAACCAGTTCTCGAACTCAGTCCAGGAGGCGACGGCAGTCGGTTCATTGACAGGGCCCCGGGGGGCCCGCCCGACGAACGCCGTAACGGACGTCGGGACTTCCCGGATCGGCCGGGCGGATCCCGGGACTTCTTCGATGAAGACGCCGGGGCGGATGGTGGGGGTCGTGGGCATCAGAGTGGCTCCTGCTCGTCGCTCAGCGCGGCGGTGGGTACTGCAGAGGAGTTTGACCCCGGGAGATGAAAGTCTTCGTGAACGGGCTTTGCCCGAGAATTGAGATCTGTTTTTTGTGGCTTTCCGGAGGGAGCAAAAGTGCCAGGACGATATTCTCCGGGACTGTGATGGTAACATCGGCCATACCAGTTTCACCTGATGCATAAGGGATGGGAAGGAGAACCGATAACCCTGGCGTGAGCGAAGCCGGCATTCCCCGCAATGGCCCCGTCGCGTGGGAATGCGTGCCCTGCGCATGCCGAAACGAACATTAATGACAGTGGAGGACCAAATTCACAACGCGAAAAAGCCGCTGATACAGGGAGGAGTGAAAGATGAACCCGGGGAATCGGAGATCAACCGGCAGGGAAGGCGTTGCGGACCCCGGGTCTTCATACCGTTTTCACCCTCCACGGGATTCGACCGCCCCGGGCCCCGTCGGCCCGTCCGGTATCGCACCGCAGGCCCGTGAAGAGCCGTCCTGCCCCTTAAAGCAGGAAGATTTCAGGATGCTCGTCGAGCGGCACAAAAAGACCCTTGATCTCCTGGCGGAATAATCACCGTCCAATTTTTGCGACCGAATGCAGCCAGGCGAGAGTGTCCTCCCGTGTCTTTCTGCCTTCGGCAATGTCCCGTACAATGATGTTGTTCTCCTCGTCAGTGCTTGCAATGGCATACCGTTCCGGGGTCCGGAGCAGGATGAGGGCCGCAAGCAGAAACGCGATCCGCTTGTTCCCCTGGACGAATGGGTGCCCTGTCACAAGGCCGTGGAGGACGAGCGCGGCTCTCTCGAACGGATCGGGTATGCCGTTGCTGAAGGCGATGACGAAGTCGAGGTTTCCGGGATTGAGGACCCGGCCCTCGAGGCTCCGGTCTTGACGCCGCTTGCCCGGATGATCTCGATCTGGTAGCCGATGACCTCCTCGACCGTGAACTCTTCCATACGTTCTCGCAGCTCCCGCCCGCTCTCCGGCGCCGGGCAGGCAAATGATGATCTGTTGGAGGTGATCGGGAAAAAGGTTGTTCCTGAGGCGCTCGTGAATAGCCGGTTCTCAGTGTGGGGATCGGTCCCTTGAGATGAGAGTTCTCCTCAACGGGTTCACGTGGGGGAGAGCGAGCGTGATGCCCGCCCCGGGATGGAACGATACGCTGTGGTTCAACGATCGTCCCTTGAGAGAGCGCAGCATTACCTTTTTACGTATCGGAATCCTGTAGCGTTTCATATTCCGGGGAGAGGAGCATGGAGAGCATCGACTTCGATCACGCCTACTACATCAAGCTGGGAGAGAAGGGGAAGTGGGAGCAATCAAGCATCAAGGAAGGAAAGATGCGGATCGGCTGGACCAATGTCAGCCTCGATGATATTCACCGGGAGAGATGGGACCGAATCGAGGACGCGATCCGACAGAAGGTCAGCAACCCGGGAAGTGCCACCCACGACTTCAACTCCCTCAAAACGATCCACAGCTCGAACCAGAGCGACGTATGGATCACGTTCACTGACTCAAAGCTCTGGTGGTGCCGGCTGCAGAATGGTCCGATCCGCGAGGACGAGATATCCAAATACCGCCTGGCCGACGGCGGCTGGCATGATCGGAGCCTCCGGGGCAAAGTGCTCCTGGTCAATACGGTTCCCGGGGCCGTTGCCCAGTTGCAGGCCTTCCGGGCAACCTCCTGTACGGTCAGGCCGCTCGATACCCTCAGGCGCCTGATCAACGGCGAGCATACGGCCGAGTATGTCGCGGTCGTCGACGCACGCCAAGACCTGGTCTGCCGGACCGAGGCCCTGATCCGGCACCTGCACTGGAGGGATTTCGAGGTGCTCGTCGATCTGGTCTTTTCGGGAGCGGGCTGGAGGCGGAGGAGCGTCGTCGGTAAGGCGATGAAGTTTGCGGATATCGAGTTCGAGGACCCGATCAACAGAGAGTCCTACCAGGTCCAGGTGAAATCGAAATCCACCCTTGCCGAGTTTCGCAAGTATGCCGATCAGTTCAACCAGAGCGAGTTCAGGAAGCTCTTCTACGTCGTCCACTCTCCCGACGACGCCCTGGCAGAATACGAGGCGCCCGCGGAGTCGGGGGTGGTGCTGGTCCCTCCCCGGCAACTCTCCGGGATGGTCGTGAACGCGGGACTGGTCGGGTGGGTGCTGGAGAAGACGATATAGAAAAGATTGAGCAAATACAATAGCCATATTGAACATTAGACTAGTTGCGATGGATGTGCGCTCTCCAGTCCTTTAATTGTTCTTGACATTCGGCCTGGGGTAGGCGGCTATTTTTCTGCAGGATCGCTTCTAATGAAGATATTGCTTGCTGATAATCCAATGTCTTTTCCTGCAGCATACGATTTAAACACCAGAGGATACCGTGAACCTGGATGCCAATCTCTTCAGCAGCTCTGTTCATGCATCTATCGCCGGTCAGAATGGGACAATCAATATCCTTTGCCAAAACGAGAGCGAAGACATCCGGCACTGAAAGGCATCTATGGCGAGCCCTTAAATTCATTGCATCAGTCACGAGTTCCCCTGATAACTCTTCCACCAGCAACCCATAATTTTGAAGTTGGGTTCGCAGAGAGCCCCTGACCTCTTCTATCACGACATCGGGCGTGCTCAAATGAGCCTTAATACTGAAAAATTGAGATAAGAGACCCCCATTCTGCAGATCTATCAGAATATTCGCATCAATGACATATCTCAATGGGGAACCCTCCATGCCTCTCCTCCTCAATGTTGCAGAATTTTTCAATAGTCTCCCCGAGTAGTTCCGAAGCCCGTGAAGAGGAGATAACCCCCTCGGAATAAGCCCTCATAACCAGGCGCTTCATCCGCTTGGGTTCTTCAGGAAGGATCTGATCGCCGGGTTCCCGCTGGCGCCAGTTCTTCTCGCTGAATATATCGAACAACCGATGATACTCTTTTTGGGATATAATGCCAAGATCTCTCGCACGGTAGATCCATGCTTGCATACTCAAGCCATATTTATGTTTGAGCAGGTGTAATTCGAAGAGATCTAACCTGGTCCGTTCTTCTCCCAGTTCCATTTTTGCAATACTCTGTGGAACTAAAAACGCCCCTGCGAATCGAAACGCAATTTTTTCTCTGCCTTCATCGTTATCCATATCTTCGGGAGGCAGAACCATAAGGTGCCCGAGTTCGTGAGCCAGGCTCAGTCGCTGACGATCGCCGGGAACACCATCTCTTACCGCAACGACAGGAGTGCTGTCGTACCAGAAAGTAATGGCCTCAAAGGTATCGGGCGCAGATATGGCACCCACCTTTATACCACGATCTTCTAAAAGATCAGTAAGACTTTCTATGGGATCAAAACCCAGGTTCCATTCATAGCGTAATTTTTCAGCTACCTTTTCAACTTCATCAATGTCTGATACTTTAATTGGATAGCCTAATGGCATATGGAATTCCAATTTCATATCGATATCCAGGAGATCCTCGACTTCCAGGTAGCGTTCCAACCAATCTCTGACCCGTTCTTTTACAATTACTTCATCTTTCTGGCCCATCTCCAATCGGCGGAAAGCAGGTGCCTTCAACTGGATAGAGTACGTGTCTGGACGAAGGAAATACTCTATCTTTACATCTAACGCCTTACTCAGACGGATAAGTACTCCAGAACCGGGGACATTGAGCCCTCTTTCATACTTTGATATCGCATTCGCGCTAACACCGGCTCTTCGTGCTAGTTCGCGTTGGCTTATTCCCCGCATTTGACGAGCCATTTTAAAACGTTCCGCGATTGCCATCGCATCTCACCTCACCTGAGCGACCAGTGTCCTACACAGGAAGTTTACAAAATACCATATATTTACTAATATGTAAACCTTCCGCAACCCCCTTGTCGGGGACATCGCGATCTGCTTGTGGAAATGTACAGATGTCCACTTGGCCTGAGGCGACTCTTTGAATAGTTAGGTTACAATAAGTGGGTTTTTGCCCCAGATGTAAACCAAAATACGAAGACAACCGGCTCACACCCCCGTCTCATCGGTATCATCACAACAGCGGTTGCTCTCTCATCCGGATGCATCCAGAACACAGGAGCCTTGCAGGGGAGAAAACGATCTGACTGGCGAGGCGATCTCAAAGATCGGTGCGTCATACCGGTCGTAGAGGACCTCTTCTTCCGTGCTCCGGGCAGTTCAACCCACTCCCACCGGCTCATCCCTGCAAGTGCCGCCGCCTTCCCGGAAGATGCTCCGCTGGTGGAGCGCCCAGGCCGCGCTCCCGGTGCATCTCGACGGCATCGGGAGGGAGCAAAAGTGCCAGGACGATATCCCCCGGGACCGTGATGGTACCATCGGTCGTGGGCTTCACCCGATGCGTAAGGGATGGGAAGGAGAACCGATAACCCTGGCGTGAGCGAAGCCGGTACTCCCCGCAATGGCCCCGTCGCGTGGGATGCGTGCCCTGCGCATGCCGGACCGAACATTACTACATAATTTTTCACGTATGTAATCGGCAAGGAGATCTCGTTTCAGGCGGCGTCGGCGGGGAGCCTGGGAAGCGGGAGGAGACACCACAGGGATGAAGAGCGGAGAGAAGAGAGCAGTATTCCTTTTTCTGCGCTTTCCGGGAAATGATCGAGGGATGAATGCCGAAAGGAGGGCACACGTCGCCGGAAACAGCGCAACCGGCCTGCGAATCTCCTCGCCGGATGACTGTAGTTTATTTATATAGGCCGGGTGCCACACGTCAGCAGCTATCGGAATCACATAGGAGGACGTTCATGCACTCAGGACGCCGCACCGGTCAGATCATACTCATATTGCTGATCGGCGCCATCGCTGTCCTCTACGCCCTCGACCTGGCGGGGGACGGACAGGGAGTGAGGGAGCTTGCACCTGCGGAGGTGCGGGAGTATCAGGGGGAGCAGCTCTCCTCAATTACGGATTTTCGTGAGAACTCGATCCGCGGCCCGCAGCATGTGAATGCAAGCACGTATACGCTCACCGTCGACGGACTGGTGGAGAACAGAGAGGACTACTCCTACGATGCGCTCATGGAACGGTTCCCTCACTACCGCAAGGTCGTTACCCTCTACTGCGTGGAAGGCTGGGATGTCACTATCCTCTGGGAGGGGATACGGGTGAAGGATCTCCTGCAGGAGGCGGGGGTGAAACCGGGGGCGAATACGGTCATCTTCTACGCGGAGGACGGCTACTCCTCCTCACTTCCCCTCGCCTACATCGAGGACAGGGACATCCTGCTGGCCTATGCCATGAACAACGTCACCCTGCCGGCGGAGCGGGGATTCCCCTTCCAGCTGGTGGCCGAGGATCGCTGGGGCTATAAGTGGGTGAAATGGGTGACCCGGATCGAGGTCTCCGACGATGAGAACTACCGCGGCTACTGGGAGAGCCGGGGGTATGCGAACAACGGGAGCCTCGACCGGTCCTTCTTCGGTCAGGGATAGGGAGGAAGAGGGATGGTGCGGTTCACCTACCGGAAACTGGTCTCCCGGACCCTCCTCGCACTTACGCTCCTCTTCGTGATCAGCGGCTTTGGGATCACGGAACCATGGCTCGTGCGGTCCCTGACGCTCGGGCTTCTCGATAAGGCGCTCTCCCAGCAGATCCACTTTCTTCTCTGGGGCCCGTTCCTGATCGTGCTGGTGCTGCACCTGTACTACTCCTGCGGGGTCTTCAGGAGGTAATGCTCAATCGGTCATCGCGGCAGGACATATGCCCTGCCTGCCGGAGTGCTATGCCGTCTCGATCTCCCTGACCATCAGGGAGATCCCGCCGTCGATGCCTGAGAAGAATGCAACGCTGTTTGTGCTGAACGAGTCGTAGGGGAGAATGCCTGCCTGCACAAAGCCGCAGCGTTCAAACGCTCTTCTGGAGATCGGGCCGGTGCAATCGGCGACCGCACGGGAAAATCCACGCTTCCGGGCAGAGATGAGCGCACGCCGGATCATCGCCTGTGCCGTCCCGCACCCGCGGCACGGCCGGGCCACGCCGATCTGGAAGATATGCAGCACGGTGCCTGCGGCGATCTCGTCCCGGTCGATGTATTGTTCTTCCAGTTCGTCGATCATCTCGACGGTTTCACGGAAATGCCCAAGAAACTCCGCCATCGACGCCTCTTCGGCCGCGAGGTCGTCGGTGAGGTCAAGGCAGAAGATGAACCCGGCGATCTCGCCGGTCCGTCTGTCGCGGGCGATATGACTCAACCCTTTTTGGGCAAGAAGTTCGGCATACCGCCGTGCATACGGCAGAAAGATCTCCGGGTCCGGTGCATGACGGTGGGTTGTCGGCTCGTCGGCGATAAAGACGTCCGTGTAGAGCCGGGCCGCCTCTTCGACGTCGGCCGGTTTGAGGGGAAGGTAGACGGGCGAGCGGGGGTGGTCGGCGCTGGTGGCGTCTCCGGCGGGTCTTTCCATTGCCCAGTGTTTGGGCTGTCCGGACTTATAAGTCCCGGGCAGCATCGACGGAGTTCTTACAAAAATGCCCGCGTGCTTGCTATGGTGCCGTTTTGAAGCAGCGTCCCGCACCCTTCCGGAACGGGCCGGGGGGAAGTGTCTCGCTTGAGCCCCGACCGTGCCGGCGACCGGACGTTTGAGAAGTTCGTGGGCGATTGCATGTGCCTGCCGTCGTACGTGGCCATATGCCGCTTTCTCCGCATCCGGTCAAAGACGGCAACCTCGTCCTGACTGAGGTGGTGTCCCGGGAATTCCTTCACGGAAACGTGCCCCTCCCCACCCTTCGGGCGGTAGCCTCGGGCAAACATCAGTGCTCTCCCTGCCGACAGAACCGCGTTGTAGGCGATGTTGTATGCCCATTCGTTGCTGATCGCAAGGTTCATCCCGGCGGCATGAAGGTCCCGTTCGGCGATATCGATCGCTTCCCTGACCGTTCTCCGATCGATGAGGGTGTTCGCTTGCTAAAGATCTGCAGGCAGGCTAATCCTCCATATACTCCCGTCTTTTCTCCTCCCAGTACTCCTTATCTTCAAGCGTTATTGGACGCAGGACCCTGCACGGATTGCCGGCGGCAATCACGTTATCCGGTATATCTTTCGTCACGACGGAGCCGGAGCCGATAACCACGTTGTTCTCGACCGTTACGCCGGGATTGATGACAACATCCGCCCCAACCCAGACGCTGTTGCCTATCGTTATCGGTCTTCCATACTCGAGAATCGCATTTCTCACCCCTGCGTCGATCGGGTGCGCGGCGGTATAGACGCCGACCCGGGGTCCGAAGAAGACGTGATCGCCTATGGTCACATCGCAGACATCGAGGATGATGCAGTCATAGTTCGCGTAAAAAGTGTCGCCGATACGGATGTGACTGCCATAATCGCAGCGAAACGGCGGTTCGATAAAGATCTGCTCGCCTGTGGATTGAAAGAGGCTCTTGAGCAACTCTGTCCGGTATTCCAATTCCTCTTCTGTCGTCCCATTGAATAGTCGTGTCAATCTTCTGGCTCTCTGGCGGTCCCGCTTCAGTTCTTCGTCGTATGCGAAATAGAGTTCTCCACGTACCATTCTCTCTTTCTCTGTCATAGCCGGCCTCCTGATCCGGGTATAATTGAGGCACTGGAGAAAAGGTTGATCGTGAACCGTGACCGGCCCGGTGTGATCATTCTTAGATGGTCGGGAGGGTGGCCGGCGCTCCGGCCATGCACCGGATAGAGAGGCCGGGGGCCTGACCGGGTTACTGAGCGCCCGGGAACCCGGGTGAAATGGCGGTCCCGGGTGACGGTCTCGCCGTCGTCTGCGAGCGTGATTGCGGCGATCACCTCGTCGAAGTCTCCGATTGGCTTGCCGTTTCCCCGGAGTTCGGCAGCGAGTGTGCCGAAGATCCGGTAGGTCTCGTCCGTAATGGGAAGCTCGATCAGCGCCTGAATGATCGCTTTGACTTCCCGTATATTTCTCCTGTGCCGATGCCGCTACGTCACCTGCATCGCTCCCTTGAGTGGACGCATCCGTAGCCCCTACCTTCACGCGTGCGTATGGCGAAGTTGAAGTTTCGAGTGCCGTTCCAGGAGGTGCCTCTTTGCCGGTCTGTAGGCATTCAGTTTCCGCAACCGTATCGGAAACCGGTCTGCTGCGGCAGCGGCCATGCGGGAGGCGTCCCCCGATCTCGCGGAGCAGGTAATCGGGGACTGGCTGGAGACCGGCGTCCAGACAATCGTTTCTGAGAACGAGACCTTCTACTACGACGTCGCCCAAAACTACCTCTCCGCACATCCCGGGCTGAGGCGGGAGGCTGAAGGCATGTCGGTCGACATGGATGTCGTCGCCATGAGGGTGGTCATGCAGTATCCGGCGGTCGTCTCGGATACGGCGACGTATGATATCGACCTGATCAACTCCGCGTGTTTCCGCGTCGACCTGACTGCCGTCGGTGAATAAGGCTTGTGCATGGGGAGCGGGTCCGACGGGGGGAAACCTTCCCCCGGAACCCTCTCTTCGACGAAACCCGCCCGGAGATCAGATCGATACGCTTATCCTTTCCTGACAGCGAAAATCTCCGTTGATGACCCGTACGTCGTACTTCCGCAACGGAGCGTTCGCAGCGCTCCTGATCGTCCTGCTTTTCTCCGCCAGTGCCGCCGCCGCAGCTGCTCCCGACCCCATCTTGTCCTGGACGGTCGAGGATACCCTGAACGTGACCGTGATTGAGTCCGCGGCTCTCTCCCCCGACGGAGCGTGGGTCGCCTATACCGCCCGGTACCCCGTGATGACCGAGAACCGGAACGAGTACGTCTCGACCATCCGCCTCGCGAAGGTCGACGGGACAACCGACCGGCAGCTCTTCGACGATGGATGTTCCCGCATGAGTCCCGGGTGGTCGCCCGACGGGACATCTCTTGCCTACATCTCGTTCGAGACGGGAGCCCCGAACGTCTTCGTCGCAAGACCCGACGGCACCGGGGCGACGCAGGTCACCGATGCCGGGACCGGTGTATTGCGGTTCGGCTGGTCGCCTGACGGGGGCGAGATGGCCTACCTCGCCTTTGCCCCGCCCTCTCCGGAAGAGTGCCGGGCTATCGCGGGCGGCGATGACCCGATCGTGATCGGCAGCAGCAACATGGTTGTCCGCCTCTGGGTCACGGATGTCCCAAACGACCATGGCACGGTCTCGGGCGCCCGGCTGCTCACGCCTGAAAACTGCTCGGTCAGATCGTGGGACTGGGCGCCCGACGGAAGATTCATCGCCTTCACCCATTCACTCTCTCCCGATGAGCGCTACGGCTACAACTACAGTGTCTCCCGTGTCGACACAATGACGGGTGAGATCGCGCCGTTGCTGCCGGGCAGCCGCGTAGCCTACGAAGAACTCGGATATTCGCCCGATGGGAAGTGGATCGCCGTTCGGGCCATTCACCCGTTATACTTCGTCGACATCCTGAAACTGCCGGCTGATGGCGGCGAGCCGGTGCCTGTCGCATCCTCGCTTGACGGTGCTGCGCTCCTGACCGGTCTCAGGTGGTCCGCGGACAGCGAGCACCTCTACCTCCCGACCTCACGCGGAACCGGCGTCGCCATCACGGAGTTGTCGACAGATGGCGCCGCACCCCGGTACCTCTTTTCGTACGGGTGTATCGGCTCGTTCGGGATGAACGCGAACCGCTCACATTTTGCGTATATCGCAGAGGACAGCCTCGTGCCGCAGGAGGTCTATGTGACGCCGGTCGACGCCTTTTCTCCCGTACAGGTGACGCACTGTAATGCCGCCCTTCCCCTTGAGCGGCTCGGCAGCACTGAGGTGATCCGGTGGAACTCGACCGGCGGCCTCGAGATCGAGGGCATCCTGACGCTTCCGGCAAACTATACGCCGGGAGAGCGCTACCCTCTCATCGTCGAGATCCACGGCGGCCCCTACTGTCAGTTCTACCGCCACTTTATCGGCGGGATGACCTGGCCAATCTGTCCTGCCGGGACGTTTTCGTCGCAAGGCTACGCCGTCCTCCGGCCGAACATCCGGGGCTCGACCGGCTACGGAGCAGAGTTTACCCGGGCGAACTATCGCGACTGGGGTGGCGGGGACTACGGTGACGCCATGGCAGGCGTCGATCATCTCGTCACGGAGGGGGTTGCAGACCCGGAGCGCCTGGCCATTCTCGGGCAGAGCTACGGTGGCTACATGACTGCCTGGGCCGTGACGCAGACTGACCGGTTCGACGCGGCAGTCATGATCGACGGGATCAGCGACCTCGTCAGCCTCGATGGGACCCATGACATCATCTTCGATCTCCATGACAACTTCGGGGCGTACTGCTGGGAAGACCCCGCGATTTATATCAGCCGTTCCCCGGTCTACCATGTCGGGAACGTCACCACCCCCACACTCATCCTGCACGGTGAGAACGATCTCCGCGTACCGGTCGGCCAGGCATGGGAGTTCTACGACGCCCTCTGGAAGCGGGGCGTGCCGGTCGAGATGGTCATCTACCCGCGGGCGGGCCACTTCCCGGGCGAACCCCGGCAGCAGCTGGACCTCTTCAACCGCGAGATTGCCTGGTGCGAAGAGTACGTGCGGTAAGCCGGCAATCTCCTCTTTTTCCCGGATGCTCTCAGGTTTCGCAGGATTACTGCCATGCATGCGGCAACGGAGACGATCGCGGTAAGGAGGGGAGAGGATCAAGCCTCTCGGGGACTCTTCTTCCGGCCGTCGCTCATACCGATCGAGCCAGCGCAGGTAGAGTTCCATCTGCTAAACCCAGACCGGATGGTTATGTGGGCAGGGAAACGGCACTGCCTGCCCGCC
>Ga0265294_10003656_pt1 | contig 19524 bp, 16 predicted proteins | sample MunlanPumphouse3_FD_192504 | JGI IMG/M metagenome (GOLD analysis project Ga0265294, IMG submission 192504) | Groundwater microbial communities from a municipal landfill in Southern Ontario, Canada - Pumphouse #3 | ecosystem: Environmental > Aquatic > Deep subsurface > Groundwater | place...
CCCGTACCACTAGTTCCAGATGTTCCCGGAGTTCCCGGAGTTCCCGGAGTTCCTGAACCACTAGTTCCAGATGTTCCCGGAGTTCCCGGAGTTCCTGAACCACTAGTTCCAGATGTTCCCGGAGTTCCTGGAGTTCCCGGAGTTCCTGAACCACTAGTTCCAGATGTTCCCGGAGTGCCTGAACCACTAGTGCCAGATGTACCGGATGTGCCAGACGTACCAGATGTGGTTTTATTTACATGTTTTCTTGATTTTATAAAGTTCTTTAACATATTTTTTTGTTTTTATATATTAATATATAAAAATCAAATTTCATATTTTATATGAATGATAGTAAATTAAAAAAAATATTATTATGATAAAAAGAAAAGAAATAAATTATGAATTTATAATGATCCGTCAAAGAAAACTACGACATCTTTAGTGTCGTAGATGAATTTGACACCTAACCTTTTAACCTTTAAAAATGGAAAAAAGTGATATATTTTTAATTATATATACCTTAAACAGAATAAAAGTTTAGTTTAAGATGTTAAAAGCATACAAATATAGAATATATCCTAATCAGGAACAGAAGGAAATGATGGCTAAAATTTTTGGTCAGGTTAGATTTGTCTATAACCTTGGTTTAGAAACAAAAATTAGTGCTTATGTTGGTAATAAAAAACATCTTAAATGTTTTGATTTAAATAAACAAATAACTGAATTGAAAAACACAGACGCTCCTTGGTTAAAAGAAAGTCCATCTCAAGCACTTCAAATGAGTATGGCTAATTTAGATAATGCTTATACTAATTTTTTCAGAGGATTTGGTTTTCCTAAATTTAAAAATAGATATGGAAAACAATCATTTCAATTACCCCAAGGTGTGTTTTTAAGTGAAAATAAAAAACAAATTTTTTTACCTAAATTAAGATATATAGACATTGATTTACATAGAGAATTTAAAGGTGAAATTAAAACCGTAACGGTCAGCAAATCAGTAACAAACAAATATTATGTGTCTGTATTGGTTGAAAACAATATACCTAAACCTGATAAAAAACCTATAAAGATTGAAACTTCAGTTGGTTTAGATTTAGGAATAAAAGATTTTGTAATAACTTCAGATGGAATGAAATTCAAGAACCACGATTTCTTCAAATCTGCTATGAGTAAATTAAGGATTGAGCAGCGATCCTTAGTGAGAAAAGTAAAGGACTCCAACCACTACAAAAAACAAAAAATGGTTATATCATTGCTTCACGAACATATCAAAAACCAAAGACAGGACTATTTACATAAGATTAGTAAATACCTTGTTGATAATTATGATACAATTTGTATGGAGGATTTAAATGTCTCTGGTATGGTTAAAAACCACAAATTGGCGAGAGCAATTAGTGATATGGGATGGTCTGAATTTAAATCTATGATTGAATATAAATGTGATTGGTATGGAAAAAATTTAAGTGTAATAGGAAGATTTGATCCTTCATCAAAAACTTGTTCTAAATGTGGTTCAATCAATAAGGATTTGACTTTAAATGATAGAGAATGGACCTGTAAAAAATGTGGTTCTATACACGACAGGGACAACAATGCTGCTATAAATATAAGAAATTTTGGGTTGAGGAACCAACCCAGCGTCACTCAAAGTGAATGGTTACATTGTGCTTGTGTCGTAGAAACTACTACATCTTTAGTGTAGTGGTAGTTCATGAAATATATATCAATATTAATACCATTATAAGAACCAGACTATTGAAATATATATTCTTGACCGCAATTTATGCAATAATATATAGCTAATCTCATAACGTGTATTTTATTTCATTAATCCTTTTGTATTATTTTTCCATCTTTCTTCTATAAAGGAATAATTAACAAATCTATTTTCTATATTAGAAAAGGAAGCTGATTGAGTTGCTATAATTGGGTTAACTACAAGACATAAATTTTTTCTTTGAAAATAATTTGCCATAAAAACATCGAGTATATCATTGTACTCTACTTTTACTAAATTATCATATTTTTTAATAAAAAAGTCATAAGTTTTTTCATTATAACATACAGCATGACAAGCAAAAGCGTTTTTTAATATTAAAAGATTTGGTTTTGATTTTGTTACTAATTCTAATTTTTGATGAGTATTAGCCCCTAAATATAAAAGCCACCATCCTAGATTGCCAATTTGAGATAAAGATTTTTCTAAAACTTCAATTGGATTATTTATAAAATGAACATCATCTTCAAAAACAAGAACATTTTTTAAATTATTTTTTTTAGCTATTTTTATAATTTCTAAATTAGATTTTATTACACCAAGTCTACCATCTGACATTTTTATAGCTGGAAATCTTTTAACTCTATTTAATAAACCAACTTTATCAAATTCTAATTTAACTTTTTCCCATCTATCTTTTCTTTCATTTAAATTTATACAATAGATATCATCAAAGAAATCCCATATTTTATTATATTCCATAAATTAAAAATTAATTTTAATAATATATTTATTTTATTTTTAAAAGTTTTAAACACTTCACATTTAATATATAAATAAAAAAATATATTATATTATGTTTGAACAAGATTTAATTTCATATTTGAATACATTAGTTTTAACTGGAGTTTGTTTATATGCAGATTTAACTGGAATAAATGAAATTAATAGAATCGGCGAGGCTTCAATTAAAATGGTGGATCAAAATACCAATACTATTATAGAAAAACGCATATTTTTATATGAAATAAATAACGAAATTACATATAAAATTATAGGACCTTTTGAGAATAATAGAACTTCAATTTTAGTATCAGAACCCAAAAGAGAAGCTTACTCTGAAGATGAACCATTACCAACAACAGAAATAATAGATGAAGGCGAAGATAAATATATTCAAGTTAGATATGATTTTTACGAACAAATTGAGAATGAAATTAAATATTTTTATTTTAAATATATAGATATTCCAAATTCAGATAGAGATACTATAATAAATGCTTTAATTAGATCTAAATATACTCCTGAACAAGAAAATGCCATTTTAAGAAAAAAATTATATGGTATAGAAACTTTAGATTTTCTAAAATTAAATAATTGGATAAAATATTCTAAAGCTGTGGCTGATGGATTAAGTTTAAATGAAATTAAATCAGAATCGGTATATGAAATAACAATACCTCTAGATTTATGTAATTTGGGATACGATTATGGTGGTTTGGCTTTCCAGACATTAATTAAAAATATAAATTTTGAATCAGATCCTATACAAAACACTGGTAAAGCACATCCTTCTTGGATTTCAAATGAAGATATGACAATTTTAATGAGTGATCCAAGAGTATCTATAACTCAGATTTCTTTATATGATAATAATTAATTTAAATTAAAATTAAACTTATAATTGTTTTCTTTGATGGGATCTATAAATTAATTAAACTTAAATATTATAGTATAATATAATATAAAAAAAATATAATATAATTATGAAAAGAGACAATCTTGTTTTTACTATAAGTATAGGGGATTATTATCAAGAAATTTCTAAATATACTTTACCATTTTTAGAAAATTATGCTAAAAAAATAGGTGCTGATTTTTTAAATATCACTGAACATAACCCCGATTATATTACTCAAAAATGGAATAAATTTCATATTAATAAATTATTAAATGATTATAAAAGAATTATTTATTTAGACATTGATATGATTATAAGAGATGATTGCCCGAATTTATTTGAAATTGTACCTGAAAATAAATTAGGAATGTTTAATGAAGGAAGATATTCTTCTAGATATGAGTATTTAGAGCAAGCTGGAAAATATTATGGTGAAGATTTAAAAAAATGGAATGGTAAATTTTATAATTCTGGTGTTATGGTTATTTCTAGAAGACATAGCCAAATATTTAAATTACCCAAAGGAATTGATTTTGTTGAAACCGATCAACCCTATATAAATTTAAGAATTTTGAACGATGGTGTTGATATGTTTGATTTAGATTGGAAATTTAATAGAATGGACATATTAGATAAATTTTGCGGAATATCTAGATTAGATTCGTATATAGTTCATTATGCCGGTGCTCCTAAAAATATGATATTTGATGTTATGTCAAGAGATATAGAGCAATGGAAAGAAGATTCTCCAGAATATAAATATAAAAGAAATATTTTAATATCTGTTAGTGCGGGGATGGGAGATCAATTATGTTCTGAACCAGCTATTAGATACACCAAAAAATTATACCCAGATGCTAATTTTTATATTGTGTCACATTTCACTAGATTATTTGAACATCTTGATATGCCTTTATTCAATTATGAACAATGGAAGGGAATTAAAGACGCTATATTAACTTTACATACATGCCCAGATGATGATCATTCAGAACATAAACTTTCTCATGTATTGTTTCATCCAACTGATTTTGCATCAATGTCTATGATTAAAAGAAATATTCCACATAATGATAAAACTATACAATTAAAAGTTGACATCGAAGATGTTTATAATATGTTTAATTTAATTAAATCTAAAAATCTAGATCCAAATAAAAAATTAATTTTAGTCCATGCTGGTAAGTGGTGGCCTAGTAAAACTTTACCTAAAGATTGGTGGCAAATTATAGTGGATAAATTATCAGAAAAATATACAGTTGGATTAATTGGTAAATATATAGATGAAAAACAAGGATATATTGATATAGATTGTCCTAAAGATGGGATAGATTTTAGAGATATTACATCTTTGGGCGAGTTAATAGCTTTAATATCAATGTCAAAAGTTTTATTAACAAATGATTCATTTCCTTTACATGCCGCAGGAGCTTTTGATAATTGGATTGTTGTTATACCTACATGTAAGCATCCAGATCATATTTTGCCATTTAGAAATGGAGTTCAAACATATAAAACAAAAGCTTTATATAAAAAATTATTATTAAATGATTTAGAAGTAAGGCATACCGAATTTACAACTGACACAATAGACACAATTCCTCCAGGTCATACATTATATGAATATATTCCTGATGTGGATGTAGTTATAAATGAAATTGATGATATATTTGAAAATAAATTAAAAGAAGAATAAGATTATGGTTATTTTATTTAGACATGGGGAGGGGTTAACCATCTCACGCTTTACCATTATTAATTTTGAGTAAATATTTAGGAGGTTCAATTAATAAAATTAAAGTATCAGAATATAGAATTATAAGATAATGAAAATAACAGTTAGTATAACAACTAGAGGTAGATATGAAACAACTTTACCATTAAGTTTAATGTCAATAATAAATCAATCATTATTACCATATGAAATAATTTTAGTTGATGATAATGATAATAAAGATTTTTATAATATAAAAATTTTTAAAGAAATATTAAAATTAATTAAACTTAAAGGTATTAAATTTTCATATTTTTATGGAGAATCTAAAGGACAAGTTTATGCACAACAAATAGCACTTAATAATTGTTCAACAGAATTATTATATAAAATGGATGACGATAATATTTTAGATGACAATGTTTTAGAAACACTTCATAATACCATAATAAAAAGTGATAAAATTGGAGCTGTGTCTGGTTTAATTTTAAATGATAAGGATAAAAAAAGAGAACTAAATCAAATTTCAGATTTATATAATAAAATAGATGATATATATTCAAATTTCAATATACAGATGTGTGGCATTCAATCTAAAGACATTAAAAGGGTAGAGCATATATATAGTAATTTTTTATTTAAAGTGTCTTTAATAAGAGAATACGCACTTGAATTTTATCCGTCAGGACATAGGGAAGATACAGTAGCAACTTATGAATTATATTTAAAGGGGTATGATTTATTAATAAATCCAAATTGCGTAATATGGCATTTAAATGAAAATAATGGTGGTAATAGATTACATGAAAATGATAATAATAATGAGATTTTATTTATAAATAAGTTAAAAAAATGGGGAGTCATTCCTGATAAAATAAAGGTTGTTGAAGATTTAGATACTGTATATACTATGAAAGGATTTAATAAATTTTTAATTTATAAAAAGAATTAATTTTACATGATTTATGTGAGCGGAGGCAGAAGAGGATTTTATTCTAATGTTTTATGGTATTTGAATAATTGTAATAGAGCTGAAATATTATCAGATAATATAGAATTTAATGATTTTTCAACAAATTATTGTGATGATCCATCTAAAGGTTTTTATGATTTTTTCCAAAGATATGAATTGAATAATAATTTGAAATACGATTATGATATCAATATTAAAGACATTGAAAATATAAGATATTTTAAAAACACAGAAATTTGCGGTTTTATTTTAGACTTTGATATTAGAAAATATATTAATTTTTTAATTTATAAATATTTAAAAATTAATGAAAATATTAAAAATAAAATAAATTTAAATTTAAAAAATTTTAAAGATAAAAAAGTTCTTGGAGTTCATATAAGGCAAACAGATTTATATCGATCTCACATAGACAATAAATTAGATAAACCATTAAAAATTCAAGATTATTTAAAAGAAATTGAAAATAATATTTCTAATTATGATATGTTATATTTAATGTCAGATAATTACCAATCCATTGAAATTGTTAAAAATTATTTTAAAGATTTCCCAATTTATTTTATTAAAGATATAATTAGATCAAACAATATCTTAGATAATCCTATATTTAGAAATAATAATAATAAATCAACAGATAAATATAAATTAGGAGAAGATATCATAATAGAAACTGAATTATTATCAAAGTGTGATAAAATTATAATTACAAATTCTAATATAAGTAGTTATTGTTTAGTTAATAATTTGAATATTGAATTTAAATATTTAGATCTTAAAATTGATAGTAATTTTTTTGAAAATTATAAAAAAATAATGAAATATGGGATATAAGACAACAATTTTTGAAAATTTAAAATCTATTGAAAACACAATTTATAAAAAAGGAATTAAATATTTATTCTATGATATATCAGAATTGGGTTGGTCAAGATATATATCAGCCCATTTAAATTATTTACATAAAAATAATATAGAAACTTATATTTGTTGTAGTGAAGATAGGAAAACATTATATAGGGGAATTTCTAATTTTTTACCAATTCCAGAAGAATATTATGAAAAATTTAATGGATTCCTATCAGCATCTCATCATTTACATGATCCAATAAAAAATATAGATATTATTGATACTAATATATTATCTGAACCATTTAAAAATAAATATTCAGAATACCATATAATACAAAATTATTCTAAATTTGAAGGTGAGAGAATATTTGAGCCATATAATCATGATGTAAAAAATGAAAAATATGTTAAAAAATTTAAAAATTGTATAATAGTATTACCCAGATATAGAGAATCTAGATTTGCTAGAAGAAATATATCAAAAGAAAGTTGGATAAAAATTATAACTGAATTATGTATAAATTATACAGATATGGATATTATATCTATAGGGGGCAAGAATGAAACATTGTCAATTGATTTAAATTTTAAAAATTACCATAATTTAGTTAATGAAAAAAATAATCTAGATATTTTAGTATCGTTTTGTAATTTAAACATTGCTAAATTAGTTATCGGCACACAATCAGGATTAATGCATATCGCAACTATGTGCAAAACTACTTCATTTATTATAGGACACGACCCTTATGATATGGGAATTTATACTGAAAATTTTACAAAATCAAAAATAATATTTCATCAAACAGTCGAAAGTAAATATGGTTATGTAATTAATATAGATGATTTAATAAACAAAATTATAAGATTTATGTATATAATAAAAATGAAATTTGAATTATGAATAAGTTTAATTTTTTCACTCCTTTAATGCATTATAAGGAATATAAATTAATTGAAAAATATTTAGATAAAAATGATATTCTTTTGGAATGGGGGTCTGGAAATGGCACAATTTACTTTTCAGGCTTAGTTAAAAAAATAATTACAATTGAACATGATAAATTTTATTGGGATAGAACAGAAATAGCTATAAAAACATATAATATTAAAAATATAGATAATATTTTAATTCAATCTAAATCTAAATTAATTCCAAATAAAGAAAATAGATATGAAGTTTTTGAAGAATATATAAATTATCCCAAAAATAATAATTTATATTTTGACAAAGTATTAATTGACGGTAGAGGCAGAAAATATTGTGCTCTATCAATTTTAGATATGATAAATGCTAATAATCTTGTTTTTATACACGATTTTAATTTCAATGATGTCGAAGGATATGAGGATGAAGATTATTTTAATGATATATTAAATAAATATGATATAGTTGAAAGAGTTTTAGATGGAAGAGGTATTGTGGCATTAAAGAAAAAAATATGAAAAATATATACGTTTTAAATATAAACAATTATTTTCCAGAATTAATATCAATAACATATCCATTAATAGAAAAATATTGTAAAAAAATTGGAGCCAATTTCATAGAGATAAAGGAAAGAAAATTTGAAAATTATCCAATTACTTATGAAAAATTACAAATTTATGAATTGGGTAAGGATTCAGATTGGAATATTTATATTGATTCGGATGTTTTAATCAATCCAATATTACCAGATATAACATTCGGAGTTGATAAAAATAGTGTAATAATAAAGGATGGATTTAAAGCGGATTTGAAATTTCCAATTAATTCTTATTTAAAAAGAGATGGTAGAAATTTTGGAGTATCTGGATGTTTGATTGGAGCTAGTGATATATGCCATGATATATGGAGACCCATTGAAATATCGTCAAATGAAATGATTAGTAATATAAAAATATCAAAAGAAAACTTAGATAAGGGACTAACAAGAGAACATTATTCCGATGAATATGCTTTTACTATGAATTTAGCTAGATTCGGATTAAAATGTATAGGTTTAAATAAATACACTAAAAATTTAATATATCATCCATATGATTATAAAAATAAAGAAGATAAACTAGAAGACATTAAAAAAGTTTTAGATGAATGGAATATATTTTAAATGATTAAAAAATTAGGGAATTTATTTTTTATGTAATTGTTTATTTTTTCAATTAATTCATTGTCCATAAATTCTTTATGTGAACCGATAACACCTTTATTTGGGTCAAAATTTGGAAATTTTTTATTTTTTATATCTGGTAAAATATCTGAAACTTCTTTATTTAAAAATTTTTCTAGTTTATATTTAACTTCAATAAAATTATTTATAATATCTTCATAATTTATTAATAAAAGATTTTCTTTATATTCCATCCAACCACTATAATGATTCATATATCTATCTATATATGTATCAGGCTCATTGTAAATGTGGGGGTCTGGATATTTTTCAAAATATTTATACCCAACATCGCAAGGTTTCATGAATATCCAATCCTTAAATTCTGGAAACCCCTTTATGGGAATAGATTTTCCATTAGAATCTTTCCCCTTTCCATTTAAAAATTTATAATAACTTATTAGAACATCTTTAATGTCTCTTTTTACATATATAACATAATATTTATTAAATAGTTCTTTTAAATTGTTTTTAAAAAAATCTATTTGATGATGAGATTTAAAAATTAATTTTGGTTGATAAGATTCGTATAATAGACTTAAATTGGCATATTCAATATAAGTTTCTAAATTATATTTTTTTTCAAATTTTGGTAATTTACCTATAGGTTTAAAATTACCATAATTTTCATAATTAATTATATTTATAACTAGATGAGTCCCAGATCTTTCGTGAGTGACAACTAATGTGTTTTTCATATTATTTTTTATTGAATTTTTATAATTAAGTTTAAAATTAAATAAATAATTTAATTGGGGTTAATGAAGCATAATCGTATCCGAATTGGCCATAAGTATTATAACCCCAAGCATATAGATGTTGATTTACATCTGATGCAACTATAAAATTATTACCAGCTGATATTTGACAAAAAGTTATATTATTAATATTATATGGATTTATAGGAGTTCTTTGATTAATATAAGTATTATTTCCTAATGCTCCAGCTCCATTGTATCCCCATGTCCATATCTGTCCTTTGTAATCTATAGCGGATGAAAAATAATACCCTGTTGATATTTGACAAAAAGTTTTATTTCCACATACATTTACAGGTGTTAATCTACTAGTATTTGTATCATCACCTAATCCTCCATATGTATTTGCCCCCCATGCCCATAATTTACCATCTTTATCTATCGCTAAAGTGTGGTTATATCCAGAGCTAGATATTTCACAAAAAGTTTTTCCTACGCCAGATACCATTGTTGGAGTTCTTCTACTTGTTGTATTGGCTGTACCTAAACATCCTGATGTATTAACTCCCCATGCCCAAGCTATTCCAGATAATGTTAATGCGACAGTGTGACTACCGCTAGATATTTTAGCAAAAGTTTTTTTTGCCCCTCGTACAGAAACTGGGGTAGATCTACAAACTATTGAATTGTCACCAAGTTGCCCATAATTATTAAGTCCCCAACACCAAACATTTCCATCTTTATCTATAGATGTCATAAAACTACTACCAGATGATATTTTACAATATGTTCTAGCAGTTCCGCCTACATTTACTGGAGTAGATCTGCAAATTATTGAATTAATACCTAATTGACCATATTGATTACTACCCCAAGTCCATAATTTTCCAGTTGTATCAATTCCAGCCGATGTATAGTTGTAAGTGCTTATTAATCGAAAAGTTTTAGTTGCTCCAACGGTAGATAATGGTGATCTTCTACTAACAGTTCCTAAATTAACACCTAAACAACCTAAATTATTATATCCCCAAGCATAGAGCATAAAATCCTCAGATGATATTGCCATACTCATATTTGTTCCAGCTGTTATTGAATAAATTTTAATTCCAGATGATTTTAATGGTTTTATTGGGTGATCATTTAAATATGTCATATTGCCCCATCCCCAAACATTATTATTGTGATCTAGAGCTATAGAATAATATTGTCCTCCTGATACATCACAAAATGTCTTATTTGTTCCTCCAATAGCAACTGGAGTTGATCTGGTTATAACTGTACCATCGCCCAATTTGCCCCACATATTAAATCCCCAGCTCCAAATTTTACCATTTTTATCTATAGCGTGACTTACTGCTTCACCGACATCTATTACACAAAAAGTTTTATTTACTCCAGATATTTTATATGGAGTTCTTACACTGGCTGTTGAATTTCTTCCTAATTGTCCATGATAATTATAACCCCAACACCAAACTCCTCCATTTTTATCTAATCCTATGCTATGAGTTTGAATTCCTTGTATTTGACAAAATGTTTTAACTTGACCTAGAACAGAAACCGGAGTTCCAACACTTGTTACACTATTGTTCCCCAATTGGCCACGATTATTATAACCCCAAGCCCAAGCTCTTCCGTTTTTATCAATGGCCAATGACCATGAATATGTCGCGGATATGTAACAAAATGTTTTTACTGAACCAAGAACAGAAACCGGAGTCCTAACACTAGTGACACTATTATTTCCCAACTGTCCATAATTATTATATCCCCACGCCCACAATCGTCCATTTTTATCTATTGATAAAGTATGAGATAAACATCCGCTAATAGTACAAAATGTTTTATTATAACCTAGTATTGACACTGGAGTGCTTCTATTAGTTATACTATTATCTCCTAATTGACCATAATTATTATAACCCCATGCCCAAATTTTTCCATTTTTATCTATAGCAAAACCGCCAAATTGTTGAGCTGATATCTTACAGAAGGTTTTAGAAGCTCCGGATATCTCGCTTAAATATTCAAATTGGTTTAAATTATTAATACCTAATCCTCCATATGTATTTCTACCCCATGTATATATATTATTAGATGTAAATGTTTGTTTTATTAATATCCCCATAGATAAGCCAGCTGATATTTTTAAAAAATCTCCAGTTAAAGATTGAATTATAGCTTTTGATATGCTATATATATTAGATATTGCTAAATTACTAACTTTAGTTATTGAATTAATAATCTTATTTGATATTTTATTTAAATAAATTGCCATATTAATAAATTAAATTTTATGATACTTCTATTAAAGTGTAATTTGGATTAAATAATATTCTTCTCGTGCCATAAGATACTCCAACTACTTGTGATATTGAACCAGTTGAAAATGAAGAATTATCATTTGTGATTTGACCATAACTTTCATCCGCGTATAAAATATCATTAGTTCCCCAACTCCATGAAGTGTTTGTAACATATCCATAAAGTAAACAAGGTTTAGTTTGTGAAGTGGTTCCGGATTCTAATATCATTCCAATACAAGGCATTAAAGAACTATTTGTGGCGTCAGCTTTAGATATTGTACCATCAATAAGACATACAAGATCGTATTGTGACATATTTTCAGCTAAAGTTAAATATGAAACTATTCCACTATAATCTAATGATGTAAATCCAGTACTTATTATCATTATATTATTATCAGATGATGATGTTCCAGAAGAACCTGTTAAACCGCTAGTTCCACTAGTTCCAACAGCCCCTGATGCTCCACTTGTTCCACTAGAACCAGATTTTCCAGATGTTCCAGATGCCCCTGATGTTCCACTAGATCCAGATCTTCCTGACGTTCCAGATGTTCCAGATTTTCCTGATGTTCCGCTAGTTCCACTACTACCAGCTGATAATGACGTTTTTTTAACTTCGTTGTTATCTATGATTAAAAAATCACTGCTGCTTCCAGTTGGCACATAATTTAATACTAATATTTGATCTGACATTGTATAACCAGTATTCACTGTGAATAATGGGATCCCAGATATATCAGTTACTATTAAAATATCATCTTCTAAAGTATCCTCTATAGTGAAAATCTGGCCAGATGATCCATGGACATCTAAAACAGTACTTCCAGATCCATATATTGTTAATTTTCTATCATTAAATAATAAATTTGATTCTGCTGTCGCTGATGAATCATCATTATTACTAGTTAAAATTCTATTATCCCCATAATTGGTTATTGTTGTAAACCCTAAACCCGAGCTGCCACTAGAACCACTAGTTCCACTAGTTCCTCCTGTTCCAGCTTTGCCACTAGTTCCACTAGTTCCTCCTGTTCCAGCTTTGCCACTAGTTCCACTAGTCCCTCCTGTTCCAGAAGTTCCAGAAGTTCCAGAAGTTCCACTAGAACCACTAGTTCCTGATGTTCCCCCTGTTCCAGCTTTGCCACTAGTTCCTCCTGTTCCAGAAGTTCCAGAAGTTCCACTAGAACCACTGGTTCCACTAGTTCCTCCTGTTCCAGCTTTGCCACTGGTTCCACTAGTTCCTCCTGTTCCAGAAGTTCCAGAAGTTCCACTTTTGCCGCTAGTTCCTGAGGTTCCTCCTGTTCCAGAAGTTCCAGAAGTTCCACTAGAACCACTGGTTCCACTAGTTCCTCCTGTTCCAGCTTTGCCACTAGTTCCACTAGTCCCTCCTGTTCCAGAAGTTCCAGAAGTTCCACTAGAACCACTAGTTCCACTAGTCCCTCCTGTTCCAGAAGTTCCACTAGTTCCTGATGTTCCAGAAGTTCCACTAGAACCACCTAAAGATATTGAATCTCTATATTTTATTAAACCTTCATCATTTTGAACTAAAATTTTAGTTTCAGTACTTCCTGATTCAATTTCGTATATAATAAGACCTTTTCTTATAACGAATTCATTTGACATTAAAATATATTTTTTTTTAAAAATAAAATATAGATATATAAATTTATTAACATACCTTTAATTTATTTTTAAATAGGGATATATATTTTAAAAGAGTAAAGACATAAATTTGGGAATTATTTTCTTCACTATCCAAAAAATTACCCATATACATTTTATATATTAAATAATAAAATGCAAAAAATGAGTTTTTTAATTATCAAAAATTGTAAAAATCCTATAAATATAACAAAATTATAAAAACTATTATAATACAAATTATCAATAATATTTTATAACTAAAGTAATTTTCTATAATTAAAATTTAGTTTTAAAATTTTTTATAAAAATCAAAATTTTCCTTAAAATTTTTAATATATATAAATATAATAAAAAGGAACTTTAATGTTATTAACTTTTAAAATACAACTCAATTTAAGTGATGAACAACAAGCTATTATTGACAATATGTCTAATGATGGCAGAATGATGTATAATCATTTTTTAGGTAAATTAAAAGAACAATACGAAAAGGATAAAACTTTCATTTCTTATTATATCCAACAAAAAGAATTAAAAGATTATAAATGTGAGTATTTAACCTTTGATGTCAAGAAAGAAATTTTAAGAACTTTACATAATAATTATTCATCATTCTTTAAATTAGTTAAACAAAATAAAGACTTAAATCCAAAACCACCTAAATTTAGAGGTAAGGATTATTTTTTTACATTATCATTTACTCAAGATTTTATTGCTAAAGAAAATGTTCTAAAAATATCATATTCAAATTATAGGAAATTAAATATTAAATTAGATTACATTTTACCAATTAAAGACCTAATTTGTTTACGAAATAAAACCAAGGAATCTGAAATTAAACAACTTAAAATTCATAAACAAGACAATAAATATTTTGCTTCTATAACATATGAAAAGAAAGAAGATATTTTAAAAAATATAGACACTAATAAAGTTTTAAGCATTGATTTGGGAAAAAAGAATTTGGTCTCTATTTATGATGTTGAAAATAACAAAGGAATAGTTTATAGTTCAAAATATTTAAGCAAAAATCAAAAGTTTTTGGATAAAAGAATAGATGAATTAAAATCTTTAAAAGACACTAAAAAGAAAAATAGTCGAAAATCAAAACAAATCAACAAAAAATTAAAGAAAGTTTATTCTAAAAAGAAAACACAAACAACCTTAACACTCCAAAAAGTAACTAAAGACTTAAATGAGCAAAATAAAACGATTCTTATAGGAGAACTAACTAATTTAAAGAAAACTATAAAATCAAATTTTAAGTCTTTAAATAGACAAATGCAAAATAATTGGAATTTACAAACTTTTATACACCTTTTAGAATATAAATGTAAGTTAAAAGGTAATCAAGTTATAAAAGTTAATGAAGCATGGACTTCAAAAACATGTTGTAAATGCGGTAACATTAATCATGATTTAGATTTAAGTGATAGACAATATATTTGTGATTGTGGAAATAACATAAATCGAGATATTAATAGTGCAATAAACATTTATAAACAATTTGTGGGTGATTATAATCCGCCATTTGAAACATTTGTTGTTTCAGAAAGATTTGATTGGTGTAATATTAATCAAATGAACAGAAATTATAAATTTTATAATTAATTATTTAATTTATAGATTTTTGTATTATATATATCTCTGCTTAATAGCATTATAATTTTGTAAAACCTCAAATGCAGTTAAAGCTTTAGTATAAATTTTCACAATACCTATTTTTCCACCATAATCAATAGGATTTATACCATAATTTTCGGTTTGATGCCCAATTGTTAATATATCATTCGTTAACATACTCCCGCCCCCTTTATTTTCTTGTTTATCAAACAACCCATTGACATAATATACGCAATAACTATCTCTACCGTTATTAACATAAGTAACTGTAATATTATACCATTTATTATTTTCAAAGGTAGTATTAGTACCTTCATACGTATCAGTTTGACCTAATTCAAATGTTACTTTATTATTTGTCATTAATATTAATGATACTCCTTCTCCATGAACTTGACTTAGTAATGTTTGGTTATATGTTGCAGATAATGTTGGGTTAAACCATAGTGATATTGAAAAATTATTATCGCTATTGAATATCTGAATCCATTTACTACTTATACTTTCTAAGGTTTGTGGGCTAGTTCTATTTGGCCCCGTAAATCTTATACCATCTACATCAAAATATGGTCCATTTATCATTGTAACATTAAAATCGTTTGATAAATTATATAATGTGTCCGTTCTGTTATTAAGTAAATCATCAATAGATGGTTCTGTTCCATCACACATATCTAATCTGGGATATACAGTATAATGTAATACATCATTAGTATTTTGGGGAGTTGAAGCTGCATAAACTGCTAGTGTTCTACTTCTTACACTTGTTGTTGCAGCATCAAAAATAAAATCATATGTTATATTACCAAGTCTTCCTCTACTTATAGTATATCTACCTGAATCTTCATAATTTATACCTATGCCAGAACCTGCAGGCCAAACGTGGCCGACCACTAAAACCCATGTATTTTCAGGTAATTGCGTAGATGATGGTATATTAGATGTATTATAAAAATATGGGTTAGTATTTAACGCATCATTATTTCTATTACGTACTGCAACTGGGCTTCCGTTTAATCCGGCATAATATCTACTATATGTAGTTGTTGAATTGGTTACTCTTTTTTCCCACCATGACATCCTATACATCTTTGTGTTATCTATGGTCTTATAATTCATATAAATACCTCCACCATTAGTAGAATTTAAAACGCTATAAGCTTTCCAACCTGTAACAGTATTTCCCCATGGGTCTGCTACTAATATTCTTGCGTTATTAGAGCTATATTGAGTAAAATCTCCAATACTTCCAGTTTGACCATTTTGCCAAACACTATAATTATATAATCTTGTTTTAAATTTAAGAGATTTTAGATTTTCTGGATCTAAATAAAATATTAAATTATCTTTTACTATGTTAGGGCCTGAAAATACACTCATAATAAATATCTTGATTTTAATGCATTAAAATTCTGTAAAACTTCATTATCTGATAATAATCTATCGTAAATAATGAAATTTGATATATTACCTTCTAAACCACTTCCAATGGTTAATGTAGATCTTATACCTGATGGAGTTGAGGTTTTATTTGGTCCCGACGTTGATATATTTGTGATATTTTTATAAATAGTTCTATATCCATCAGAATTTCTAAATCTAAAAGTTACAATTACCCACCCAATATTTCCTAAATCTCCACCATAAGTATAATAATCATTATCCCCCCCGTTTAAATATAGTAATGAATTATTTCCTTGCGCATAACATACATATAAACCATTATTAATATTTAAAAGTAGTTGACTCACTTTATCACTAATATTTATAGCACTTGTAATTGTCCATTCTTGTTCTAAATTATTTTGATTTATTGGGTCGCTAAAAGTTGCTGTATCTCCATTAAATTCAAAACTGTTATTAACGAAAGTTGGGCCATTTAATGTTGCATTAATTCCATTTTTACTTAAATCATACCAAATATTCCCACTTCCTGAATAACTTTTTGGATTGGCCGCATCTAAATATAAAACCAATCCATCTGTAACTATATGTGGGCCGAAATTTGTTAAACCTTTAATATTTATTGACATAATTGAATTTATTTATTTATATCTAATTTTTAACATATTATAATTTTGAATGATCTCTTCCTGAGTGAGAGATTTATTATAAATTATAACATTTGATATTTTACCATTAAACGGATAATTTGTATCATTGTCGTGAACTCCGAACCAAAAATTATCATTTAATATAAAAGTATTATTTACCGATTTTGTATCAATGATAACCCCATTTAAATACAATCTAGCACTAATACTATCTACCACTACTGTAATATTGTTCCAATTAGTATCAGCTATAGTTGAAGATCCTCCCCAATCTGAAGATAATATTCCCCAATCCCATTTATTATTATAAATGGATACATATAATCTTTTAGAGCTTATACCATTACCTCTATTTTGACCGGTTGAAATAAATATGCTATTAGTCGAAATATTATTTGGCTTTATAAATACAGAAATAGTTATTGGATTATTATATGGATTTACATTTTTTCCATAATTTGTCATTATATAATTATTATTACCATTAAGTAAAATACTTCCTCCATTTTCGTCGTCATATAAAGGTTCATTTATTAATTCCCCATGATTATTATTATTGGATATATCTATTAGTCCTCCACCATTTTCTAATAATGAACCTCTTGTTCCATTTACATATGGAGTTGAGTAACTTTTTTCTTCAATTTGAAATCCACTCCAATAAACATCTAATGGTAAATCATCATCATCATACACAATATGTCTTGTTCTATAGTTCCCTGAATGTCCTGTTCCGGAATTATATATCCAGGAATATCTAACCCATTCAGTAGTTACTGTTAAAGGTGAAGATGGAATTCTATATGTATTATCATTTGCTCTATTTATACATAAAGTATAATTATGATTTAATATTTTATTTTTATTAGATTTAACCCAACAACTTATAGTATAAGTTTTATTATCTTCTATTGCTATTCCTATATTATCATCTAAATAGGAACCGCCAGAACCAGATGATATTTTTGTTAATTTTTTATAAGGTAAATTATTATAACCTCCAGAACGATAATATAATACTTCTGCTGAATCTCCTCCCCAACTAGATGCATTTACAATTTGTTCATAATTTCTATTAGAATAATCTGTATATGGAGCTAGATTAATTGTAGGTTCACCTCTAAAAGATTTTATATTTGATGCATCTAAATACATGATCATTTGATTTTTTACTATATTTGGACCTATGTTAGTTGACATTATAATAATCTTATTGATATTTTTATTATCCAAGTACCAGAATTAACAACTGATGATACTTCAATATTTGAACCGTTTATAGATGCTGTTAATTTAACATCTTCTGTATTTCCAATGTCATTACTTGAAATGTCTGTATATTGAATAGATGCTCCATTCCATAAAACTATTAATGTTCCAGCTCTCATATTAGATACATCTTTTATATAGTAATCTATAAAAGCACTATCCGCATCTAATGTTGATATTGTCCCTATAGTAGTAGTTCCATTAGTAATTCCAGAATAATAAAATGAATTTATAAGTATTTTACCATCTACGGTAATAACACCATAAGAATTTACTGTAAATAATGGAATTCCCGATATGTCACTAACGATCAATACATCACCTATAAGCGAATCAGTAATAGAAAATATTTGACCTGAATCTCCTTGAATATCTAATAAAGTTCCACCGGAACCAGTTAATGTCAATTTATTACCATCAAAGATTAAATTTTCTTCAGCATTAGCTGTGTCGTTAGTGCCTAAGCTTGTTAATATTCTATTGTCATATGGATTATATATTGTCACGAAACCTTCTCCTGATGATCCTCCTGTTCCAGAAGTTCCTCCTGTTCCAGCTTTGCCACTAGTTCCTGATGTTCCTCCTGTTCCAGAAGTTCCACTAGTTCCAGATGTTCCACTAGAGCCACTAGTTCCTCCTGTCCCAGAAGTTCCAGATGTTCCACTAGAACCACTAGTTCCTGAGGTTCCTCCTGTTCCAGCTTTGCCACTAGTTCCTCCTGTTCCAGAAGTTCCAGAAGTTCCACTAGAACCACTAGTTCCTGAGGTTCCTCCTGTTCCAGCTTTGCCACTAGTTCCTGATGTTCCTCCTGTTCCAGAAGTTCCACTAGAACCGCTAGTTCCTGAGGTT
>Ga0265294_10003657_pt1 | contig 19523 bp, 19 predicted proteins | sample MunlanPumphouse3_FD_192504 | JGI IMG/M metagenome (GOLD analysis project Ga0265294, IMG submission 192504) | Groundwater microbial communities from a municipal landfill in Southern Ontario, Canada - Pumphouse #3 | ecosystem: Environmental > Aquatic > Deep subsurface > Groundwater | place...
TGTCCTCTTGTCCAACAGCCACGACAAGTCCCAACCTGTCCGGTTCGGATTCACCCCGGTGCGAGTGGTCTGCAACAACACCCTGAGTTGGGCGCAATCCGACAGCAAAAGCAAATTGATCCGTGTCTATCATCGTGGCAACATCAAGGAAAACCTGGACACACTGCGAGGTGCCCTGGATACCGCTAACGCAGAGTTCCGCATGGGCATCGACAAATTCCGCAAACTGGCCAAGAGCAACGTCAATCAGAAAGACCTGACCGCCTATATCCGCACCGTGTTGGAAACCGAGAACGAAACGCCGCGCGAACGGGCAATCATGGAGGTTCTGCTCAACGGTCGCGGGCTGGGCGTGCGGGAGCAAGACCGCATCAGTTGGTGGGATGCCTATAACGCCATCAACGAGTGGATGCTTTACCAACGAGGGCGCAATACCGACAACCGCCTCGCGTCGGCATGGTTCGGTGACGGCTACCTACTGGACCAACGCGCCTTCATGATCGCGGATGCCTTCATGGCAAAAGCCGCATAACCAAAAAGAAAGGAGGAAGGTAAATGGATGGAACCGATGGAGAAGTCAAAATGGAGGATCTGTACAAGGCAATCCAACAGCGTTGCCTGGACTGCCTGAAGACCGAGGATGTGGCGGAAGTGTACACCTGTTGTGTGTACACCTGCCCGCTATATCCACACCGGCTCAAAGGCAAGTGAGGGCAGGTGCACCCGCAGACGCAAGATGACCCTGCGGGTCCATCACAGGAATCGAAAATTTATTACTCCAGGCTTTATATTAGCAACACAGGATCGACGATCTCGGTCGGGTCCATAGGGAGGTAGCCACATAAAAAATTAAACAAAAATCTATTGCTATTTGCTTATGAAAAATCATGGTGTAACTTTTTTACCCACTTGTAACCTTTTTACACAGGAGATGCAAAATGCAACAGTCCGAAAAAAAGTACGTCCCGCCCCTGAAGGCAATCCGACTGAACTGCTTGGAATGTGTTGGAACAAGAAAAGATGTTGAAAACTGCGAAGAAACAGACTGCCCGCTCTGGCACTATCGTTTCGGCAAGAACCCGTTCCGAACCAAGCGGGTAATGACCGAAGAGCAAAAAGAGGCCGCATCGGAACGCTTCAAAGCCATGTGGGCTGAAAGAAAAGCGAAGAAGGCGGCAGCAGAAAAAGCCGCAAAAGCCAAGACCGCCAAGACCAAAAAGAAAGCAAAATGAAGCGTTATATGATTGACATCGTGGGGCTGTACCAGGACAAGCACGTCCCTACAGCCCCACGGGGCACCAAGCACTTCAGGCCGGGGTGGATCAACACCCACTGCCCGTTTTGCTCCGGTTCGCAGGACTACCACCTGGGCTATAGTCTGGAAGGGCATTATTTCTACTGCTGGCGTTGCGGCTGGAAATCTCAAGAATATGCCCTGTCCGGTGTGCTCGGCATCTCGTTCGGCAAGGCGAAGGCACTGATCGGGTCGTACAAGGTACGCCAGACTTCACCAGATCGCGCAGAATCGACGATCTCGGACAGACCCATATCTACCTACCTACCCAAGGGAACAAAGCCCCTGACGGCCTCTCACAAAGTCTATTTGAAATCCAGGGGATTCGACCCACAGGAACTGGTGGAGATGTGGGGACTCAAGGCAACGGACCACACGGCAGAGAACAATTGGAAGTGGCGCATCGTCATCCCGATCTACTTCGAACAGGAAATGATCAGCTACACCACCAGAACCATCGGCAACCGACCGGACAAGTATCGTGCCTGTCCCAAATCGTTGGAGAAGATTCAGCACAAAAAGATTTTGTACGGCTGGGACGGGCCGATTGGCGGAACACATGTCGTTGGACCCACCGTCATTGTCGTGGAAGGACCGGCTGACGTTTGGAGAATTGGCCCAGGTGCGCTGGCAGTATTCGGTGATCAACCATCGTCGGAGCAAATTTCACTGCTGAAAAGATTCAACCGCCTGTTCATCATGTTCGATGGAGATGATGCCGGAAGGAACGCCGGAGAGAAATTGGCTTGGAGAATGTCGGGCATGGGAGTGGACACAACCCAAATAATTCTGCCCGATAAAAAAGACCCCGGCGAGTTGGACAAAAATGAGGTCTTGAAAATTCGGGAACGGGTGTTCTTTGAAAATTTGTGATTTTCTCCAATCGCGTGTCGTTTTTTGTTTTTGAAAAATTCGCTTATATACGCGCGCGTGCGCGTGCGCGCGTGTCTAGATATAATATATATAAATAAATATAAAAAAACTAGATGAATTACGAGAATTATAAATGATACTACTACGTAGTAGTAGTAGAATGAAATAATTCGAAGTAATTCATTACCGAAATTGGAGATTTTAGCCTGTTTTTTGGTGTGTTTTTCAACCAAAAATGACTAAACTACAAAAATTAAAGTTTTACATAAATTTCCCAATAAAAAAATTAAAGTTTTACATAAATTTCCCAATAAAAAAATAGGTAATATCCCAATAAAAACCTAGTAAATTTGACATGGAATCTAGACAAATAAAAAATAAAATTTCCAATTAAAATCTCCAATTTATGGAGGAAATATGAATGAAATAAAAAATAAAGAAATAGATAACATCCCACTGAAAGTTTATCGCAAAGCTGTAGAATACAGAACAATAAAAAAGAAAAATACTCCATCCCCTTGGGTTGAATATTGGAATCTCCAACCAAACTTGAGAAAACACAATGATCCCAAGTCCAAAGTTTATATCGCAAGTGTTCACGCGGCTGAAGAAATACTAAGGGGATTTAGTAGGAAAAAGGCTTGGGATATCAAATGGATAGCCAAAAATAATATACCGGAAAATGTGCTGTATAAGCCATGGGCACCGGCAGTGGTCAAAAGGGCTATACGGGTATTGAATGCCATGTGCGAACCTGGGAACTGGCCGGGACCGGGTAGTTGGGTAGCGCGGTGTTCCATGGCAGATGCCTTTTACAATCCAAGAAATTGCACAAGTATCCTTGTCATTGCCAGATGTTCTTTGCGGGCAAAAAAGTTTTCTGATAGGGTCGATGAGCTTACCTGGGAAAAGGCGAGTCCGTATGCCCAAACGATAGCTGCTCCACTGAAGGAAACCGGGATCGAGATCAGGGCCAGCGTAGCGGAAAGCATTGCCAAGCAGTATAATATCCTTTGTAAGAACGATCCGCTGTTGGTCCATGTATCGGGCGGGCTGGAAGGGTTTGGCAGAATGCTTGCCCGTTGGTTGTTGGAACAGAATATCACACGACCTGGATTCAGAGTGGAACCACCGCACGGTTATTTGTGGCGCAAATTTTGTGCTACTTTCACTAATGGAGATTGAGCAGATATGGATTACGAAATTCGCAAATTCGATACTAATTTGGAACGCAGAATCGTAATCGGAATGATTGTCAGCGCCGAGTTTCTTTCGGAAGCAGTCGGGATGTTCAGACCAGACCTATTCAGGGTTCCGGCACTCAAGACAATTGCCAAGTGGTGTATTCGATACTGGGGAGAGTACGGCAAAAATCCAGGAATGCACATTCAGGATATTTATGAAAGCAAGCGCAGAACCAACGAGGTCTCGGATGAACAAGAGTCAGAGATTGAAGCTGTGTTGTCTAATCTTTCAAATGAATATATCTCCAATCCCAACCTGAACCACCGCTACCTGCTGCAACAGATGGAGCGCTTGATGCGTAGCAGGGCGCTGCTGGCGCTGGGGGAGGATCTGGTGGCCCTGGCCAGCACGGAAAAGGTGGAAGAGGCAGAACTGGCCTTGGCCGGTTTCAAGCCGGTGGCGAGGGAAGGCATCAGTTGGTCAGACCCGTTTAACCTATCGGATGATCAAATTGATCTTATATTCGCAGACGGCGACGTGCTGTTCAGGTTCCCTGGCGCGGTGGGAGAATTGATCGGCCCAGTGGAACGCGATAGCTTCATTGGGATACAAGCACCGGAGAAGAGGGGGAAATGCGAAAGTGGCCGTTCAAGGGTTTTGATGGCTAATGGCGAGTATTTGCAGCTAAGTGCAGTGGTGGCAAGTGGAAGAACAGACATAGTTTCCTTGGACGAATCTACCGGAAGATTCATTCCAACTAAAGTGGCTGACTTTTGGGACAATGGAATAAAACCTGTGTATGCTATCAGAACAAAAAGTGGACGGGATGTTGAAATAACATCCAACCATCCTTTGTTGACAGTAGATGGTTGGAAGGAATTATCTGAACTGTCTGTTGGAGAATTTATAGCAGTGCCTAGGGAAACACCGTTCTTTGGTGTTCTCCATTTAAATCCATATATGGTTCGGATGCTTGCTTATTTTATTGCTGATGGATCTTTATCCACAGGTTCTGTGGGATTTACAAAGGATGATTCTGAACTGCAAGAAGATTTTACGAAGTGCGTTGAATTTTTTGGGTGCCGTGTTTATTGGAAGGGTATTCAGGCCACTGTTTTCAATTCGGAACAGAATGCACGAATACACGGAAAGAATTATGTTAAAAACATATTGGAATCTCAGGGTCTTTTGGGCAAGCTGTCCTACGATAAATACATTCCTGATCTGATTTATCGCGGGGACAAAGAAAGTGTTGCAATGTTTTTGAAAACGCTTTTTTCGTGTGATGGTTGGGTGTCCTCTAACGGCGCTGATATTGGCTTTGCTGTTGCAAATCAATATCTTGCAAAACAGGTGCACCACTTGCTAACCAGATTCGGGATTGTGTCCAAGTTGCGTTACAAAGAAAATGAACATGCTGGTGCATGGGCAGTTGAGATTCGTGATTATGACAACATGAAACGCTTTCTGGATGAAATCGGTTTCATGGGTACAAAAGCCGACAGAGCATTAAAAGCCCTTGAGAAAAAGACGAAAATCAAAAGATCTTTTCTTGATAGAATCCCGTGGCAGATTGCAAAGCGTTTCCTGGATTCTTTGCGTGCTGAGTGCGTCCAAAAGGGCATTGATATATACAAAACCTATGGGCGACGAAAAATAGAAGCATTGATTTTACAAACCAACAAAAAACAACCGCTTATGTGGCAGTCGTTTGTTGGTATGGAAGGTTCTGCTTCCTTTAAAAAGTACTTGAATAATCAAGTACTTTGGGATGAAATTGTTGAAATATCCTATGCAGGTGAGGTACAAACTTATGATTTGACTGTGGAAAAGTATCACAACTTTGTTTCGGAAAACATTGTGGTACATAATACGTGGTGGTTGTGGGAGTTTGCGTTGCGGGCGGTGTTGAACCGCTGCAACGTGGCTTTCTTCTCAGTTGGTGATATGAGTGCGCCGCAGAACTGGCGGCGTGTCCACGGCTGGGTCCTCCGCTCCAGCCGCAAGCGCAGTGGCCGCAACACATTGGTGCCGGTGATGGATTGCCGGTTGAACCAGTTGGGAGAGTGCCGGGATTGCCCAAACCAAGACCCAGTGATGATGGCAGACGGGAAGCTGCTGGAACTGGATGAAGCTCGGGATCATGAGCCGTGCATAAGGTGCTTGAAGGAAGATCCCAGGCGCTTCATCGGCAGCCGGTGGTATAAACGGGAGCGGGTGCCCGACTTTCAGCCGCACCGTGCCAAAGCCTTCCTTCAGCAGCTATCCCGCCGCACCGGGGGCAAAGCCATCCGCCTTCAGTGCTATCCCAGCAATCAAGCCAACGTCCGCACTATCCGCACCATGCTGGACCTGTGGGAAAAGCAGGATGGGTGGGTGGCGGATGTGGTGGTCATAGACTATGCGGACATCCTTGCACCGGAAGATGCGCGGGAAGTAGAAACCCGCCACCGAATCAACGCCACCTGGGCCGCACTGCGGGGGCTGTCCACAGAACGCTCCATCGCGGTGATCACCGCCACGCAAGCTGCGAAGACCAGCTATAACAAAACCAACCAGGACATGGGCGATGTGTCCGAGGACAAACGCAAGCTGGGGCATGTCACTTCCATGTTGGCGTTGAACCAGGCGCCGGGAGAGAAGAAAATGGGGCTGATGCGGGTGAACCAGTTGGTGGTGCGCGAGGACGATTTCGACAGCAGGGACAATGTCGTTTGTTTGCAGTGCTTGGCAATGTCCAGACCACTCCTTGGTAGTTACTGGTTGAAATGAAAGGAATCGCTATGCAAACTGGTTCCGCGAATTCTTATTATGTTTCCATTTCAAGACGAAAAGCCATTCCCAAAACCAGCAGGATGTGGAAAGGTATTCGGATTTTCACGCATTGCCAAAACTGTGGGAAAAAATTGCCTAAAAAGCCTGTTTCTGTTAATTTTCAATTGCTTACACGCCTGTGTCGTACTTGCTACACAATGGAACTGGGAATGGATTATGATGAATTGCGGATGCTTCCGTTTCCAAAGATGAGGGCATGATGGTGTTGCAATAGAAATTGGTGTTGGCTGTATAATAATAGATGGAATGTAAATTTTATCAACCCTGCGTCACAAGACCCCTTCTTTCAAGTAGGGGATGTAGTGGCGCCTTTCGGCTTAGTCCGGTAAGTATTCTGGCGGTGGGGCACACCGTTGCAGCCTGTGGAGAGGCCGTAAGACCTAAGCTTTCAGTTCGGGCAGCCTCCGCGAAGCAGGAATCTTCCGCCCTTTAGGGCGGAGAGAATGTCAATGGCTTTTCGTCAACCGAAACCAAAAAGGAGAAAGAAATGGCGAGGAAAAAGAAGGAAGAGGAAACCAAGAAAAAGAAGCCCGGTCGTCCGCCCAAGAAGGAAAAAGAGTCCAAGAAGGCGTCTGAGCAAGTGGAAGAAGTACCGGAAGCTCCGAAGAAAAAGAAGCCCGGCCGCCCACCCGGCACCGGAAAGCCCATTGGCAGGGTGCCCAAGCCGAAGAAGAAAACCAAGGCGTTGAGGGAACCGGAGGTGGCGGAGGAAAAGGAAACGGCAGACGGTGTTGGTTTTGGTGATCTCCTTTTCGTTGCTGATGATCTGAACAACTGTTTGGAACCCGATCCGCTCATTGACGCGGATGACGATGCCGACGAAAGCGAACTTCGCAAAGCCATCCTGGACACGGCAGAGTTGTTGACCGATGACGATATCATCGCTGCCAGGGCTTTCCCCAAGGGCACGCCCGCGCAAGATCGCATGGATTCCGATGGCGGTGGCCCGTACTTGGCCATTGAAACCCTTGAACTGCTGCAAAAGATGGGCGTGGAGTTGCCGGAGCCGCTGGCGAAGGTTCACAGGGGCGGCAAAAAGGCGGCAGGGAAGAAGCGCGAGGCAAAGAGAGCAGAGCTTCGGGAACGGGCCAAGGCAGAGGTTCGGGCCAAGTTGGCTGAAGAAGCGGAAGATGAAGACGACAACGATGAGGAAGAGGAAACACTAAAGAAGGGCAAGAAGAAACGCTACACCCGCGTTGATTCTTTGGTGGATGCTATCAAGATGGGTCCGTGTACCAAGAAGGAATTGGCCGAACGCGCCAACATGCTTTATATGGAGCACGGTGGCACCGACAGCCTTGTTCATGCAAAGTGGTATGTCACAGGCATTGCCCAAGTGATCAAGGAGTTGGGCGTAGACGTTTATACCACGAAAAAGTGATCTGGTTGTCAGCTATAAACATGAGTGGCGGTGGTTTTTTTGCTGCCGCCACTTGTTTTTTCCAATAGGGGAAGACTATGACAAAAAGTTTTTTTGATATGTCGGAAAAACCCGCGAAAAAACCAAAAAAGCTCAACACCTGTCCGTGCGGCTTGCAGGAAACTTGTGAAGGCCCAATGATGGAACCGGGCGGCATGGGTAGGCGTGGCATAATGGTAATTGCCGAAGCACCGGGCCGGGAGGAGGATGCGGCCTATGCACGAGAAATTACTTTAGCCAAAGAAGAAGGACGTGGGCCTCTTGGCACTCAACTCATCGGCAATGCGGGCAAACGGTTGGCCAAGGAGTTGATGCGGTATAACATCGACCTGTACGAAGATTGTTGGCTTACGAATAGCTGCGCGTGCCGACCGCCAAAAAACAGAACACCAACTTCAAATGAAATTTCAGCGTGCCGTCCACGGGTGCTGAAAGCCATTGAGGAACTGAAACCACGGTTCATTTTGGTCCTTGGTGCCGTTGGGTTGGAATCGCTGTTGGCGCACCGTTGGTATGATGGCGAAGGGGGTTTGGGCGGTATTGGTAGGTGGCGCGGGTGGCAAGCACCAGACCAAGACTTGGGGGCGTGGGTATGCCCCACTTTCCATCCCAGTTACGTACTGCGGTGCGAAAGCGGCAACGATCCACAGGTGCCGCTGTATTTCAGCCTAGACATAGAACGGTTTGCCGAACTGGTGGACCACCCAAAGCCCTGGCCGGAACCCCCGCAAGAAGAACAGGTGAAGATCCTGACCGAGCGCCGTGCTGCACGGCTGTTGACAGATCTGTTGGAAGGGAGCGGCGCAGTAACCATCGACTACGAGACCACGGGGCTGAAACCCAATGCGCCTGGGCATCAAATCGTCTGTGTGGGCATAGGATGGGGCGATGACAATGCTGCGGCTTTCCAAATGACACCGCGATTGGAACCCATACTGGCGGATTTTTTAGCTTCCAAGGCCAAGAAGATCGCACAGAATTTGCAGTTTGAGGAGCGTTGGAGCCGTGTTTGCCTGGGCACCTCGGTCAACGGCTGGTGTTGGGACACGATGCTGGCCGCACACTGTCTGGACAACCGTGGGCACATTTCCGGTTTGAAGTTTCAAAGCTACGTCCAGTTGGGCATCACCGACTACAGCAGTGAGATCAGCCCATACCTGAAGGCAAGCTCATCGTTGGGCATGAACAGAGTGCTGGAAGCACCGAGGGAGAAGCTGCTGCGGTACTGTGGCATGGATGCACTATGCACGGCACGGATTGCCGACATACAAAGCAGACGGTTCGAAGCTGGTGATGCGCCTTGGGACGGTATCCAGTTGTTGTTGGAAGGTGCGATGATATTGGCCGATGATGAAGAGAATGGGGTGGTGGTTGATCGTGCTTATATCCGGCAACAAAAGACACACTTCAAGAAACGCATTGCTGCGGTTTTGCGCAGAATTGAGCAGAGTCCCGAAGGTCAAGCATGGTTGGAAAAATATGGGGACAAACTGAAATTCAGCAGCACACAACAACTTGCCTGGGTTTTGTTTGATTACATGAAACTGCCGATAGGAAAAACGACACCTGGGGGCAAGCCAAGTGTTGATGTGGAAGTGTTGCAAGAATTGGAGAACAAAGCACCGTTGGTGGCTGATGTGCTTGAAATGCGCAAGCTGGAAAAGATTTCCGGCACCTACCTTACCGGGTGGGAAAGGGAAATTGGGCCGGATGGTATCATGCGCCCCTTTTACCACTTGGCCGCTGCAAGAACTTTCCGTTCTTGCGTTGCTAAAGGAACCAAGATTCTTGTGTGTAAAAATTTTGAAGACTGTCCGAATGGAATCCCAATAGAAGAAGTAAAAATTGGAGATCCTATTTATTGTTTTGATAATGATCTGAATCCAGCTATACGAAAAGTGGTATGGGCAGGAAAGACCGGACATCGTGAGGTTGTTCGAGTTCATTGGCAAAGCCTGGGTGGGCACGGTTCCGGGTATTTGGACGTGACTCCAGAACACCTTATCAGGCTTATTGATGGTTCTTATGAAGAAGCACAAAAACTTGATCCAAAATTTTATGATTACAGAAAAGATGGAGAGAGCAAGCATTTACCAAAAGTGCGTGTTTTATCTTGTTGCCGTGTAGACGATACTTTGCGTTTTACAGGACATTTGAAATACGGCAATGGTGTTTTAGAACGTAGAAAATGGGGAAACCAGTTTGGAGAATTTAAACCAGGGAACCATGTAATAACAAAAGTGGAGTGGATTAAAGAAAAAGTAGATGTGTACGATATTGAAGTGGAAGATTTTCATAATTTTTTTGCCAACGAAATTTGTGTGCATAATTCTTCCTCCAGTCCAAATTTGCAGAACGTTCCAATACGAGACAAGATTGCACAAAGAGCCTGTCGTCGTGCAGTATACCCAAGAGCAGGGCATCGGTTGGTGGAAGTGGATTATAGCGGCATCGAGGTGCGGGTGAGTGCCTGTGTACATAAAGACCCGCAAATGATCAAGTACATCACTGATAAGACCACCGATATGCATCGTGATATGGCAATGGAGTGCTACAAACTGGAACTGGACGAGGTTTCCAAAGCAGCAAGACAAGGCGCGAAGAACCAATTTGTGTTTCCAGAATTCTATGGCTCTTATTGGAAAAACACTGGGCCGGGGTTGTGGAAGTGGGCGCAGGATTGCGAAACCGCACAGGGCGTGTCGCTGATTAAGCACCTGAAAAAGCACGGCCTGGGAACAGAGCTTCGTTTTATGAAGCATATCCGCAAGGTGGAGGACCGTTTTTGGAACGAACGCTTTCGGGTATATAACCAGTGGAAGGAAAAGTTCTGGAAACGGTATTTGCGCAATGGGTATTTTGAAACCCTGACCGGATTCCGGTGTCAGGGGCCAATGCGAAAGAACGAGGTGGTGAACTACCCCATTCAAGGACCAGCTTTCCACTGCTTGCTAAAGGCCAAGGCATTGACCAAGCAGTGGATTGCGGAACAACGGTTGGAGCAAGATGTGTTGCCCTGTGGTCAGGTGCATGATTCGGGGATGTTTTCCACCGCGCCAGATGTGTTCGAACACTTTGCCGTGAACGTTCACCGTATATGGTGTGAGGAGTTGCGAAAGGCGTGGGATTGGATCATTGTGCCGCTGGAGATTGAAATAGATGCAACACCGGTGGATGGCAACTGGTTCCGAAAAGAAGAATACAAAATAGAAGTGCATTAAAAATCGTCATCGTCTGTATAATATAAACATCAGACTATGCGAAAGGAGGTGAATAAATTGGGCCAACTATCAACAGATTCGCGATTTGAAGTGGACCGGAGGCTCTTGGACAAAGAGTGGGAAGGTCAACCGGCACTGTTTTTGGAGTATGCGGAGCAGTTGGCAGAGACCACTGCCGAAGTGGACGAACTCAAGGATCGGTTGGAAAAGGTCAAGGCCGACCTGGATTTAGCTGCGCGTGATGATTTGGCGGCAAAGGCAGGGAAGTTCACTGAAGCCATGGTGTCGTCTTGGGTTTCTCGTGACGAGCGGTATCTTGTAGCCTTGGCTGATCTGCGTGAAGCCCAACGTAAGGCTGCAATCCTCAAGGCAGAAGTCCAAGCACTGGACCAACGCAAGGCCACATTGGAAAACTTGGTGCGACTGCACGGCCAGGAATACTATGCTGTGCCCACCACTACGCCAGAAGACCGGGCCGAGTACAACAAGACCAAGGCCAATCAATCAGTAAGAAAAGCAATGACTCGCAGACGCTAAAAGGAGAAAAACATGGCAATTTCGACCAGAAAAACCAAGGCAGCGGAAGTACCCCGCATGAACCGCGACCGCGTGAAGCAGCGTGCGGTGGAAAATTCCAAATCAAGTGGTGGCGGAACTACCTACAATGTGGGATTGGATTTCTTCAAGCCTGTCAAGGGAACACAAGTAGTCCGAATCTTGCCCTACATTGTTACGGACAAAAATCACCCCGACCGGGTACCGGCAGGAGAATTGTGGTATCGGCGTCCGATGAAGGTCCACTTCAGCGTAGGGCCGGAAGAAAAGGCCCGCATCTGTCCCACCACCTTTGGCAAACGCTGCCCTATCTGTGAGTATGCCCTGGAGCGCAAACGCAGTGGGGATGCTACACAGGACGAACTGACCCAAATGCGGGCCAAGGACCGGGATTTGTTTCTGGTTGTGGACCCACTGAACCCAAACGAAGTGATGTCTTGGGAAATCAGTTTTCACAACTTCACCAAAATGCTTAACCGGGAAATCAACGAAAATCCCGATGAGTTGGCCGGTTTCGCGGATCTGGTGGATGGTCTGGATGTCAAGGTGCGCTTTGCCGAAGCGTCTATGGGCACCAACAAGTTCCTGGAAGCAGACCGTATCGACTTCATCCCTCGACGCAAGCCGCAAGACCCAACGATTTTGGAAGAGCTTCCCGCGTTGGATGACTGCTTGATCGTTCTCGACTATAAGGAATTGGAGGCAGAGTTCTTGGGCATTCCCATCGAGGAAGAAGAGAAAGAAGAGGAAGAAACATCCAAGAAAAAGGTCCGACGCGCTCCTGCCCCTGAACCGGAGGACGAGGAAGTAGAAGAGGACGAGGAAGTAGAAGAGGACGAGGAAGTAGAAGAGGACGAGGAAGTAGAAGAGGACGAGGAAGTAGAAGAGGACGAGGAAGAAGAGCCGCCACCGCCGCGCCGGGGTCGCCCCAAGAAAAAAGCAGATGTTGCGCCAGTAGAAACAAAGCGCAGTCGCAAGCCGAAGAAGAAAAACGACAGCGGATGTCCTGCTGGTGGTAAGTGGGGTGAGGATTGTAACGCGCTGGATGAATGCGATACTTGTGAAGTGTGGGAGGATTGCCAGGAAGAATTCAATCGCATTTCGGCGGAACGCCGCAAGGCAAAAAAGAAGTGAGTTGACGGGGTGGTCTCTTATATGGGGGACCACCCAAAAACAGTGGAGGAAGTCATGCGTATTGAACTAAAACAAGGGTTGGAATTTCTCAACGAAAATGGGGTTCCAATCAAATATCATACCTTGTACACCTGGGCGCGTTTTGGCGTGTTTGTTGGCGATGAACCTGTCACAATCGCTACGCAAATTGGGAACCGGTGGATGGTGGAACAAGAAAAACTTCAGCAGATTGTGGACGGGGTAAAAAACAATGAACGAGTCAAAGTCCAAAAGTATTACAAGAAGAAGGAAAGCGCCACCGGAACAACTGACAAAGCAGAAAAACGAGGTCGTCCCAAAAAGCCAACAAGAAAAAACCGCAAGCGGGACGTTGCTGCTGCCGACCGGCTGTAAGCTGCTGAACCTCGCATTGAGCGACTGCATCATCGGTGGCTACGGTGCGGGGCGGTTGGTGAACATGATAGGAGATAGCAGTGCCGGTAAATCAATGCTTGCCCTGACCGGCATGGCTGAGATGGCCAATGATCCGAAGTTCGATGATTACATCCTACTTTACGATGGGTGCGAGCCACCGGATTTCGATCTGGTGCGGCTGTTTGGGCGCAAATTGGTGGCACGGCTGAACGAGGGGTACAACCACGTTGCTGACGTTTGCGGCCTGGACGAATATATACCACCGGAAACCATTCAACAGTATTATGGGCGGATGTTGCAACTGTTGGAAGAAGACCGCCCGGTGTTCGGTGTGTTAGACAGCTTCGATGCCATCACCACCACGGAGGAACTGGCCAGGGCCGCCGATATGGCCAAGGGCAAGGAGACCGGTAGCTACAAGATGGAGAAAGCCCGGTGGGCTAGTGAAGTGTTGCGGGTGTTGTCGGTGAAAATCGAAAAAACCAAATCGGCCATTGTCATTATCAGCCAAACCCGCGACAACATCGAACCCATCGGCTTTCAGAAGAAGACCCGCGCAGGGGGCAAGGCATTGGAGTTTTACGCTTGCCACATCTTCTGGTTGGCCAAGGCGGGGCAGATCCAGGCCACCAACAAGATGAAAATTGGCAGCAAGATCATCGCCAAGACCACCAAAAACAAACTGACCGGCAAGTGGCGCGACGTGCAGTTTCCGGTCTATTACCAAATAGGTGTGGACGATATTGGCAGTGCTGTAGACTACCTGTTGGACAATTCAAGTTATTGGAAGAAATCCGGCCCGCAGATCCAATGCCCCGACCTGGATCTGAAAGGCTACCGAAATGGTGTTTTGAAAAGCATCGAGGAGAACCTACAACTGTGGGCGGAAGTGCAACGACAACTTCAGGAGGCTTGGGATGACCAAGAGCGAAAAGCAGACATCAACAGAAAACCGCGCTTCACTTAGAACACCAATAACGCCCCGGCGGCAACCGGCAGAATATCCCATGCCGTTGGTGATATTCGATGTGAGCTATTTGGCGCATAGGGCAAAGTGGACAACAAGCCCTCTACAATTCAACGGCAAGCCAACCGGCGTGCTATACGGAGTACTGAACCAAGTCAATCGCATCCGGCGGCTGTTTCCGTCCAATGCTGCGTTGTTCTTCGCCTGGGACAGCATTTTTTCGTTGCGTCGTGAGGAGTTTCCAGACTACAAAGCCGCACGCAAGAAGGTGGTGACACCGGAAGAACTAAAGATGAAAGAAGAGTTCTTCCAGCAGATGAACTTGCTGCGGCCCCGCGTACTGGAGCCGTTGGGGTTTCGACACCACATTGAACGCCGAGGGTTTGAGGCAGACGACGCCATTGCCAGTGCTGTGGAATGGGGACACCAAAACCCCAAGATCGGAAAGATTTGGATTATCAGTAGTGATGATGATCTATTTCAATTGTTGGACAGGGCTACGATGTACCGGCCAAACCACAACCGCAATTACACGATGATGGATCTGTTCAACGAACACGGGCTGTCACCGCAGGAATGGGTGATGGCAACGGCTATTGCGGGAACGCACAACGGATTGCCTGGAGTGTGTGGGGTAGGGCTAAAAACTGCCGCTGCATATGTTATCGGCCAACCGGTTTCGCCGTCTAAGGTGCGTGCAATAGAATCAGCGCAACGGGATGGAATTGTTTCCAGAAACCTACGCTTCATCCAATTGCCATACAAAGGAGCGCGGTTGGTGCCGTATGGGACCAAGCCGGAGCCATTCAGGCTGGATGAAGAAGGGTTGGAAGATGTGTGCGAGGAATTCGGGTTCAACATGCGTGAGGAGGAGTGGGCGTGACCGCACCCAAGAACCATATTGAAGAAGGCAAACCCCAGTTAAGCCTCATTCCCGATGATTTGTTGCGGGATTTTCTGGAACCTACTTACCAAGAAGGGTTGGTGAAGTATTCCCGTGAAAGCTGGCGCGAAGGCTTTCCCATTACTGTCATGATGGATGCCTTGAAACGTCACATGACTGCCTTTTTCTACGACGGAGAAGACTACGATCTTGAATCCAAGGAAAAATACGGGATCAAGAAACACCACCTGGGGGCAGCTTTGTTCTGCGTGTTGTGTATGTGCGACACGGTGAAAAACCACCCTGAATTGGATGATCGGAGAAATAAGTCAACTACCCCGCCCTAAAGGGCGGGGCTTGTGAAAGCAAGCCAGGTTGACCAGGGTTAGCGGCCTTGTGCCGCTACGTTAACAACAGGTCGTCAAGACCCACCCCGGAATGCTTCTTCAGTTCCGGGCTATGGAAAGGCGGGATCATGCTGGCGAAAGGTAAAGCGCCGAAGGTTCCACCTGCCGCGCAAGCGGGAGCCGGTTGTTGACCTTCCCGAGGAGAGACGGGCTTAGGCCCGCGTAACCAGACCCGTAAGGGTTTTAATTCAGGAGAAATCGCCATGGCGGTTTTGGTGTTAAGCAAAAACAAGCGGCCCTTGATGCCGTGCAGCGAGAAGCGGGCCAGACTGTTGCTGGAGCGTGGGCGGGCTGTTGTGCATCGGCGCTATCCGTTCACTATCCGGCTCAAAGACCGTGTGGACGGCGAGACCCAGCCGCTGCGCCTGGGCATTGATCCGGGCAGCACGGTTACAGGGCTGGCGCTGATGCGCGAGCAGGACGATACCCGGCATGTGTTGAGCCTGTTTGAGCTGGCGCACAGGGGCTGGGCGATCCGCTCCTCCCTGGAGCAGCGCAGTGCATTTCGTCGGCGCAGGCGTGCGGCCAATCTGCGTCATCGTGCCCCTCGTTTCCTGAACCGCACAAAACCCAAAGGCTGGCTGGCTCCCAGCCTGCAACACCGGATTGATACCGTGCAATCATGGGTGGGCCGGTTGTGCAAACTGGCACCGATAACACACATCAGCCAGGAGCTGGTGCGTTTTGATACCCAGCAAATGGCCAGCCCGGAAATCTCTGGCATTGAGTACCAGCAGGGAACCTTGCTGGGCTACGAAGTCCGTGAGTACCTGCTGGAAAAATGGGGTCGTGAGTGCGCCTATTGCGGTGACAAAGACATTCCGCTGGAAGTGGAGCATATTGTCCCGCGCAGTCAGGGTGGAACAGACCGGGTGGGCAATCTGGCGCTGGCCTGCCGTGAGTGCAATCAAAGCAAGGGCAACCTGTCGCTGGAAGCTTTTTTTGCCAGTGACCGGGGTCTTAAAAAGCGCCTCAAGGCCAACAGCAAAGATGGCGCAACCAGACTAAATCGTGTTCAGCGCACCCGCACGGCACCCCTAAAAGACGCCGCAGCGGTCAATGCCACACGCTGGGCGCTATTTAACATGCTTAAAACAACAGGGTTGCCGGTCGAGGTGGCCAGCGGTGGTCGCACCAAATACAACCGCCAGCGTCTGCGCATACCCAAAACCCATGCACTGGACGCGGCCTGTGTCGGCGCTGTCGAACAGATTACCAGCTGGAACAAGCCTGTATTGCAGATCAAGGCCACAGGCAGGGGCAGCTATCAGCGCACCCGGCTTGACCGCTACGGCTTTCCCCGTGGCTACCTGATGCGCCAGAAGCAGGTACAGGGCTTTCAGACCGGCGATACCGTCATAGCCAATGTGCCAACCGGCAAAAAGGCAGGTAACTATGTGGGCCGGGTGGCGGTTCGCAAGAGCGGCAGTTTTAACATTCAAACACTCGAAGGCGTCATCCAGGGTATTAGCTGGCGGCACTGCACGCTACTAAGCCGTGGCGATGGCTACGGGTATTTTCACCAACCAAAGATAGCAATTTAACAGGAGGAGCGAGAACATGGTCGGCAGACGCCGACGCGCTATCCCTCCCCGCACTAAAAGTACGGGGTTTCTCGCGCAAGTCTGATGAAAATAGGCGGTGGGCACAACAAAGGATCTTCATTTGAGCGGGAACTGTGCAAGCAGTTTTCCCTTTGGATCACCCACGGTGAAAGGGATGACATCTTTTGGCGCACAGCCGGAAGTGGTGCCCGCGCCACTCAGCGCCTGAAGCAGAACAAGCAAACGTGCAACAGCGATGGGGATATGTGTTGCCTGGATGCCGAGTATGCTTGGTTTACCGACCGGGTGCGGGTGGAAATCCGCCGTGGATACAACCACTGGCGCATCAGCGAGATCTTCAAGGCCAAACCATCCAAGGGTGGGCTGTGGGAATACTGGCTGAACCTGGAAAAGGAATGCCAGAAGATCGGCAAGATTCCCATGCTGTGCTGGAAAGCTGACCGCAAGCCGCTGCTGTTCTTTTTCCCCTTGCCGTTCGGCCCCAACATACACATGGACCAGCCCATAGGCAGCAAGATGACTGTGGTGCATGAGGCATTGCCAAGAATTGTGTACATTGACACGGAATTTTTTGTAGAAAACCCAGCGGATATTTGGCGATGTACGAAGGATATAAAATAGGCCGAGCAGCTTACGGGGGCCACTTCACAGAGGGTGGCCCGATGCTCACTTTGGCAGAAGCTATGGAACGCGAAGGAGCGGACAGCACTTGGCGTATCCTCAAGATCACACTTTGCGAGACCATACCGAAGTTTCGTTGGTCTATGAGGCTCAACCAATGGTTCCCGATAAGACCCTCAAAACCATCCGCCTTAAAAACTTCATGTGCTACAAGCGACCCACCAAGTTTGCGTTTCAATCGGGGGTCAACGCCATCGTCGGTGCGAACGACCAAGGCAAGAGCACGATCTTAGCCGCCATCGCTTGGGTGGTCACTGGCAAACCGCCCGGTGACACGGTGGAGAGTTGGGGCGGTGATCGTGAAACGGCTGTGGAGTTGCATTTTGCCGATGGTGTGATGGTGGGCAGATACCGTGAGAAGGGACAGAACCGGTACGAAACCCTGCACGGAAGAACCAAAGGGGAGTACCGGGCCATCGGTGCCGGTGTGCCGGATGAAGTGGCCAACCTACTGGCACTGGAAGACATCAACTTTCAGGGCCAAGCCAACAACCTGTACCCGATGCAGTTGACAGCCGGGGAATTTGGTGCGGTGGTCAACCGGCACTGTCGCCTGGATGAGATCCACACCACGATGAAACGGCTGGCCTCGGAACTGCGTGGGTGGGAGAAGGAAACCAACCGGCAACAAGCAGTGATAGACGATTGCGCCATGCGGCTGGAAGACCTGAAATGGGTTGCCAAAGCCGAAGGCATGGTGGTGGCAGCGGAGCAGACACAAGCCGGTGTGCGGCGGTTGGAGGGCACGGTGGCCGAGGGGCGCAAGTTGTTGGCGCAGTTGGTGGAAGAGCAGCAGGTGCTGAACGAACAAAAAAAGTTGGTGGAAGTGCTGTCAGAGCGTACCAAAACCGCGCGTGGGCTGTATAATAGTATAAACGACTTAGAAACAAAAAAAATTGATGTAGTGGAAAAATACAGCCGTGAGTTAGGGCTAAAAAGACAGGAGTTGGCGTGGGCGGAGCGGATTTTACAGACGGAAGAGGCAATCCAAGAATGTCGTTCTTTATGGAAACAGGTGGAGAACACCAGACCCAATATCGAAAAAGGGAACATCCTGTTGGCACAACTGGATTCCTTGAACAAAGCGCAAGCGAACCAAGCCTATATGATGCGGTGTGCAAAGGAGAAAATACAAGAGATCCGCGATAACCTACCGCCAGTGTGTCCACTGTGCGGCCAAAGCATCGAGAGGAAGAAATGAAAAAGCGCGTGTACATATCCGCAACAGAAGATGGCGAAGATTACATGCGGCATGATGAGGTGTATTCCGGCCATTATCGTTGTCCGCACTGCCACAAAGAAAACATCTACCATTGGTTCAAGTACTGCCCGGACTGCGGCACTCGGCTGTACTGGAAGAACAAATGGAAGCCGTGAAGGAGGAAGAAATGAGTGAAAGAATCGTATGCTGTGCCGATCTGCACCTGAGACCGGACAAGCCCGCTTGCCGTGCCGAGAGCCTGGAGGACTGGATAAGTCTTCAAATAGACAAACTGTCTTACATTTTGGACTTTGCCTATGAGCATGATGCCGAAGTGGTGATTGCCGGGGACATCTGTCACCGTGCCACTGGTTGGCCTTCCTGGATGTTTTCACGGGTGATTAACACCCTGTCCAACTGGAAAATAAATGTATATGGCATTCCAGGCCAACATGATCTCCCTTATCATCAGCTTTCGCAACTGCGCCGAGGCAACCTGGGTGTATTGATCGAAGCCCGTGTAGTGCGACACATTCCAGACAAATTTTGCCCCTATGACGGTTTTCCTTGGGGTGTGGATGTAGTTCCGTCCGAAGATGAAAACGATGTAGCCGTGGCCCACATGATGGTGCTGAAGGACCGGAACAGCGAATTGTGGCCAGGGCAGATCAAGGAAACCGGTGCGGGAACGGCTGAGGCACTGCTGCGGAAGTTCCCACGGTACAAGCTGATAGTGACCGGTGACAACCACCAACCGTTTGCCGTTCAGTTTCGTGGCCGCTGGTTGGTGAACCCCGGCAGCATGACCCGGCAGCGGATTACCGAAACCCATGAACCGGGGTTTTGCTACTACCACGACGGCAAGGTGGATCGGATTACAATACCGCA
>Ga0265294_10003659_pt1 | contig 19507 bp, 17 predicted proteins | sample MunlanPumphouse3_FD_192504 | JGI IMG/M metagenome (GOLD analysis project Ga0265294, IMG submission 192504) | Groundwater microbial communities from a municipal landfill in Southern Ontario, Canada - Pumphouse #3 | ecosystem: Environmental > Aquatic > Deep subsurface > Groundwater | place...
TTTGATAAATTCTTATAAGGTGTAATTATTATAAAATAATAAGCGCCATTCAATTATATAACATTAGAAAAAAAGAAAAAGTGAAAAATATTTTTCCAAAAGAATAATTGGAAGAAAAATAAAGAAATATTATTCATAAAAGGTTAAAGCAAAGGAGAGAATAATTTGAGGATTGAACAGAAAAGTCGACTTAGATAACTAAACTTAAAATTTTCTTTAGTGACCTGTTTGGATTCATTTAGCATCGAATTAAAATCGTTCGATATATCTTGTAGACAGCTATTTTTGTAAAGAATGACGCCGTCTTCGTAATGGTGAACCAAACTTCTAAAATCAATATTAACAGTCCCGACAAAGGCGAGCTGATTGTCGACTAGAATGCTCTTCGCGTGGTTAAATCCTGGAGTGTAATAATAAATTTTTACTCCAGCGTTAAAAAGATTCTTAAAATTAGACTTGGTCATCAAATAAATAATCTTCTTGTCAGGAATACCTGGAACAATGATGCGCACATCAACGCCTTTTAATGCCGCAGTACGAATTGTCTCGAGCAAGTTATATGAAGGGATTAAATAAGGAGTAGAAATATAAACTGTCTTTTCGGCTCCGCTAATCATGTTAGAGATAACGTTTTCAGAAATGTTTTCGGGATAGAAAGGACTTGGTCCATCGCTGAAAGGAAGAGTAAAACCGTCTTCTTTAAAAAATTGATAATCTCCGTCGAGATATTCACTATAGTTTGATGTTGATTTCGAAGCGATGTCGTAGATAGAGAGGAACATGGTAATGAAGTTCTTAACCCCTTTGCCACATATTTTGGTTCCTGTGTCTTTCCAGTTTCCATACGGGGAGGTTATATTGGCGTATTCATCGGCGAGATTAAGTCCGCCCGTATAGGCGCATCGCCTATCGATTACACAAATCTTCCTGTGGTCGCGGTTGTTATAAATGCCAGATACTAGGGGCCTAAAAGGGTTGAATTTATGGCATTTAATACCTTCTTTGCGGAGGGTTTTGTAATAGTTGTTTTTCAAATTAAACGTTGAGCCAATATCGTCATAGACAAGTCGAACTTCAACACCTTGTTGGACTTTCTTTTTTAATATCTCGTGAATACGACCCCAAATCACACCTTTAGCAATGATAAAGTATTCGAGAAAAATGAATTTTTCAGCTTTATCCAATTCCTTAATCAAATCATCAAAAAAAGCTTGTCCATTGGGAAAGAACGTCACTTGGCTATTTTTACACCCGCGATAGGGTAATAAATTGCTAATGTAATTGCCGATTGGAGCAAAAGCTTCCATCGGGGAATTATCAATTTTTTGAGGTCCGAGAGCTTCCCGAATCCCTTGATGGACTTTGCGAGTAAATTTTCTTTCCCAAGGAGAGGAATAGTAGTTGGCAAAAAAGATATAAATAATAACTCCAAAAATAGGAAAAAGGAGAATGATGACTAACCAAGGCGCTTTGAATTCGGGGTTTTCCTTTCGGTTAATTACCACAATCGAGAGAAGAGCCGCTAAGGCTTGAAAGGTCAACTGGAGTTGCCAAAATGACTCGGCAAAATAATAGGCAAATAGAATAATGGGTGTAACCTGGAGAACAATCGCCAGGAAAACGAGAGCAGTTTTAGAAAATAATTTCTTTAGAAATTTCATACAAACATTATATCAATTATTGAAAAAAGAAGACTATATAAATATCGAATTCGGTTTTCAATTATTAGAGAGTCAATGTAAGCGAAAAGATCTCGCGTTTCATCCAAAGCGTCGTTTTGAGTAACAATTGTCCATAATTTACCATTTAATCAAAAAAATTACGTACGCCCGCGTCGTTCAAGGTTAACGACTGCGCACGCGAGGCTAAAATTTCTACTTGAAAGTTGTCTATAAAACCGGAAAATTAAGTATGTAAAAGGCGCTGTTTGAAATAGGCGCTAATAAAATAAGGAGAAAATTATGAAGTCACTATTCAATGTCACAAACAAACATTTAAAGACTTTTCTCATCGTTCTGTTTTTTGGAGCGGTTTGGGGATTAGCCGAAGCTGTCATCGGAACATTTGTACACCTAGATTTAGGAGCAGTTAACTCCAGCAGCGCCGTCATGCTTCCGATTGCTTTCTATCTAATGGGTCTATGCTACACGAAGACCAAATCATTAACTTCTGTCCTTTATATCGGCTTAATCGCTGCTGCAATTAAGTTCTCGTTAGTCTTTGTAGTTGGTTGGATTGATAAAATTTATACACCTCCCATTTATATCGTCGCTGAAGCACTTGCTGCTATGGGAGCTATTGCTGTGTTGCGTCCTACTCGCGTTTTGTCAGCTAAGAGTTTCCTCACTGTAGCGATAGCTGGAACTGCTTACATGGTATTTCTTATCGTCTTCAAACAAATCCAAGGGATCATTAATAATAAACCATTCATTTATGACTTGGAGTCTTGGAAAGCAGAAGGCGAAGAATATTTGTTAACCAAAAATGCGGCAATGTTAATTACTACTGGTGTTATCGGAGGTATCTCCTATGGCATTATGAAGCTTGCGGAAAAAATGAACTGGAAGTTCAACAAAGATACAGTTGAAAAAGTTCTTTATAACCCAATTACTGCCTCCGTCGCTGTTGTTGTCGCTGTTGCATCAACCATCCTCTTTAAACTTCTATAATATTTCACATTGTGATTAAACAAATAAGAAAAGCGAGCCAATCGCTTTTTTTATATTTTCATAATGCAAAAAGATAGCAATTCGCTAAATTTACCTATAAAGTAAATTGGCTATGGAAGAGGCAAACTTAAATCAAATCACAACAACTTTTAAGCAAAAGAAGAAACGCTTTACATTTTTATGGGCACCTATTTTCTTTGTTTTCGCATATTTAATATCAGCCTGTACTTGGCCCCAAGTTCTTGTTAAAGGCATCAACATCACCGATAACGAAAAGACCATTGCCGTCGGTGAAACATACAACTTAAATGTGGAATTCACACCTAAAGACGCTTCAAACAAATTTCTAACTTGGATGAGCAACAATGAAACAGTTGCAACTGTCGAAGTTGGCGGACAAGTCACGGGGCAAAGCGTGGGCCAGGCAACAATTACTGTTTTAACGGATGATGGAGGCTATTCTGATACTTGCTTGATTTATGTTACCGGAACTCCAGTCAATGTCACTGGCATCACATTGAATCACGCTTCGTTAACTGCCTATGTAGGCGACTCACCACAATTGATACCTACTATTCAACCAGCGAACGCGACAAATAAAAACGTTGCTTGGACATCTTCTAATACGAATGTTGCCACTATTGCCGAAGGAATAATTACAACTAAGTCGATTGGGACCACCACCTTGACAGCCACAACTGTCGATGGAGGATTTACTGCTTCCGCTATCATGACGGTTCAGGGCGAACCATCTCTTACTGATATTACAATCGATAGAACGGCCAATTTTTACTACGGCAATTACAGCACAAATTTTGGAACCGATATCTATAAAACGGTTACATATGGCTTCTACCGTGTTGATGAGTACACCTCTAATAGTGGCATGATGAAACTTTTCCCTTCGGATAGCCAGTACGACTATGGTGCGTTGCCGGGATCTTTTTATAACGATAGTCCCATCCGCGGAATTAGACAGCTCACAATTAGCTACATGTCCACAAGTGGACTCGTCGTTAAATACGGAGATACAAGAACTCGCAACTATGCTTATTCAGTCGCTCCTAGCACAGGAAATACCTGGTCAACCACGACCATTAATTTAGCCATTACTTCTGCTTATTTCTCGCTTGAAACCACTACCCAAATTCTCTATTTGAAGTCAGTCAAAGTCAGCTACAACAACACGCTTATCCCCAACACAAATAGTTTTGAAACAAATGATCAAAGAATCGCTCCCGCCGTGTATGAGGGAACTCTCGTTGATGGACAAAGCACAGTCTCGGTCGCTGACGATATAACCGTGATTGGAAACACCTACACCATTAATTCCTACCGAACATATACTTACTATTCATTTAACTATGTTAAAAATAATAAAAATAACCTTAATTTAGATTCAATCGCGATGACCGATCCAATTGATGTCGCCAATTACTATATCGCCTTCCATTCAATCCCTGCTAATTACGGTAAAGATTCTCGCAATCAGCCTTTTGAAACAGCGGGAACCAAGAGCGAAGTGAATTCTATTTTTGGATCTGATGCGCGTTTGATAACTTCATATACTCGAGATGATGGTTATGCGGAATCGGTACCGTGGAGAAACGAACCCGGAAAATCCACCCCTGTTTATTATGAATTTGATATCGGTTTGGATAGTTCATACTCCACTTCAAATAGAAGTATTGGACGCTTGGTTATGTGGGTTTATGGATGGACGTGTTACGATGATGAACCAGTCGCCGTTTTCACTGATGATCACTATGCAACATTTAGTGAGTATCTCAACTATGGTACTTTTGGTGCTCGATTCGATGCCGAGCCAAACACACTTGGATATCGCACTGGACGGACCAACCTTGATGGTTCAACCCAGTTAATTCTAGCTTAAAAAGAAAACCTCGTTAGGAAGGATTCTCCTCGCGAGGTTTTTTAATATATCTAATGTATTCGTAATTCCATGCTATTTCCGTTCTTTTGCGCATCGCTTGTTGGGCCCTTTGAGCGAGGTCATCAACTTTTTCTTTTCCGCTCAGCTCTGGATTCGGATAGAAGGGTCCGTCGAGATAGACAATCGCGACCGGTTTCTTTTTATGTTTTTTCTTTTTGAAAACCGTTGTGGCTGTGATGATTGGAACATCATCGACGACCGGATAACGGAAACTACCGGAGGAAAAGTTACGGATAAAATTGCAGTAAGGCCAAATATGAGCTTCTGGATAGATCAAGACGCGGTGTTTTTTCTGGATGTGATGTGAAATGTATTTTGTGTAGTTGGTATACATACTCAAATCATTCTTGTTAGGAATAGGAATAGCACCTAGTGAGCGGACTGCCCAGGAAACAATCGGGTTGATTGAGAATGCTTCCGGCCCAGAGACAACAAGACAATATTTATTTGGGTTAATCAAAACAGGGTGAATAATCGGATCATAATCCAAGACGTGATTCGCATAGATAAAATAACCCTTCTTTTTGACTGATTTGAGAATGCGACGATTTTTGACGCGGGCCTGATAAAGAAAAAGATTGGCTAAATAAAGAAGCGGTATCGCAATTACTCGACGGAAAAACCACCCTCCAGTGCGGGATATGACATTGTGGTTAAAATAGCGGTAGTTGCTCCGAACTCCTTTATTCTTTATATCTATACCGGCGAAGTCTTCATTGCGTTCGTCTTCGTAGAATACAACTTTAGGTTCTTGTACTTTCTTTGCCATACGCAAAAAGATTATTGCTTACTTTTTCCGCGGATGCAAGTGCCCACATTATATTAAATCCGCCGCACACCCCATCGACATCGATAACTTCACCGATAAAACAAACTTTATTTTCTCGGAAGGAACTCAAGTTTGAATTAACCTCATTAATTGATACACCGCCAGAAGTCACTTGGGCATTTAGGAAATCGAAAAGGCCTTTAAAAGTATATACCGTTCGATGAATATCTAAATTATTCCTAACAAGATAAGAAGCGAGGCGCGGATGAAGATACTGAACATATTGATCTTTTTCAATTTTGCCACAATCAGGAGCAAAATCGATGCAAATTTGAACTAATTTACTATTTTTTTCTGCATTTATAAAGTGAGATATATTAAAAATTACGATTCCAGAGAGTCCGTTTTTCTTAAAAAGTAGCTCTCCATCTTCAATGTGTTTTTGTTTTCCATCCACAATAAGACTTACGCGCGCCTTGGCTCTGATCCCTTCGATTAAATTAACGTTTTCCTTAACCTTGATAGGGCAGAGTGAAGGACGTGCTTCAACCAGAGAATAACCATGTTTTATCAATATATTGAAAATGCTCCCATCGCTGCCAAATTGAGGAGCGGCTTTCCCACCTGCAGCGATGATTAGATGGTCGTAATGGTACATCCCCTTGTTGGTTATTAAGTGACCAGCAGTATAATCAATCACACTCTCCTCTAGATGAATTTCTAGCTTTAGTTCTTCAACTTTCTTATTGAGCATTAAAGCAACCGTCTCAGCAGAATCACTCATAGGATAAAGCAAATCGTTAACGGATTTATATTTGATACCAAGCTTGTCAAAATAGCGGACGATGTGGGCGTAAGAAAATTCCTGAATGATAGGGAGAACAAAGTCTTCGTTGGTGTATTTTTTGGTTAGAATGCCTTGATTCGCAAAATTACATCGGCCGTTTCCGGTCGCGTAAATCTTGCGAAGAAGTTTATTATTCTTCTCAAAAATACTCACTTTAAAAGATGGGTGTTTTTCTTTGATGCGGATAGCGGCAAAAACACCGCTGATTCCACCACCGACAATAAGAACAGTTTGGCTCTTTTCGTCCTGGTAAATCTTATCTTCGATGTATGCCTCTTTATTAATAGTCGGTTGAATAGCATCCTTTGGGATAATCCACGTTTTGCCCATTAACTTCGCTCCTTTGATTCGCCCTTTTTGACAATAGAGGCGAACCGTCCGAGGGGCGAGCGACCATTTTTTAGCGATTTGCTGAACTGAGAAATATTCCATGCAAATATTCTATGCCGATATCGGCAATATGTCTATACTCCATAAAGACAAAATAAAAAGCAGAAAATAGTGCTCAACACAACCGTTGATAAAATAAGATAAAAAAAGGTGGGTACAACCAATAATGAAATTAGTGATAGTTTACGGGATAGCTTCCTGCCCATATAATCGCACTGAAGAAAAAAACGCCACATGCGAGTGGCGCTTTCTTCTATTAATCAATCATTAAGAAGAGAGGATGTCTTTTTTCTTCTTCTCGTAATCCTCTTGGGTGATGATTCCATCATCCAACATTTGCTTATACTTGAGGATTAGGTCGGCTTTAGCGTCTTCATCGCTTAATGGATTGTTCGACTTATAAAACGAAGAGCGATCAGGACGTGTGGTTGGTCTTGGCCCAGCATAGTGCTTTACGGGTGCTTTTCTTGAAAATAACACGCCAAAGAGAAGCACGAGAGTAATCGAAACATTAAGACTTCCATATGTAATTGGTCCAAGTCCGAGAGTGACACCTGCAGACGAAAAAGCCTCTCCCTCAGAGAGTTGAATAGTGAGGAAAGCAAGTACGGCAGAGGCACCGAGGAGTAAAATCATGATCAGTGCATAAGCTTTAATTGGCCCCATTCCAATTGCGCCCTTTTTTAATTTGTAAGCCACAAAAAATCCAATTAAGGCACCAACAACAATCACCATTTGAATAATAAATAGAATTGTTAAGCCGATGTATTGTTTCCACCAAAGCCCAGGAACGATTTCTAAACCAAACATAAAGTCAAGCAGGCTGGGAACTATCGTACCTCCAGTATTAGCGAGGGCGTCAACGAAAAAAGTAAAAGTATTAACAATCGCCATTAAAGCGACGACTATGATACAAACTACCATATGTATAGTCTCCTTATTACTTCTATTGTATCAAAAGATGGGTTCTATTCAATCAAGAATGTTTTGACAAAAACAAAACTTTTTTTCATTAGATCTATCTGCTTCGCAGCATGTTTTTTTGATACGTCCACAATCCACTTCACCAGATGTTTTTGAAAACCCATTGAGAAGAATCCTGATGTATCTACATCTAGAGAGATTTTGTCGTTGGTTTATTGGTTTTTTATCGTATAATTAAAGTCGCGAGAAAGAGAATAACGTTCCATCTCTACTTAAAGGAGAATAACATGAAAAAACTTCGGATTAACATGCTTTCGAAAGCTGATTCTGTCGATGGACAGGGTGTCGGTTCCGCATATCTTGAGCAAGTCGCCCTTGTCAAAGAATGCGATGACATTTTTGATATTACAGTTAACAATAAAGGTTCAAAATTCGACATCGTTCACGCACATACAATTAATCCATCGTACTTATTCAAGATGAATAAAAAGCACGTTAACGTTTGTTACGTGCATATGCTTCCCGACACACTTGATGGTTCTATCAAACTGCCAAAGCTTATTTTTAAAATTTTTAAACGCTACGTCAAAAGATTCTACCGCAAGGCGGACGAAATCGTAGTTGTAAACCCTATCTTTATCAATCCATTAGTCGATCTTGGCATCAAGAGAGATTGCATCACATATATTCCAAATTATGTGTCCAAAGAGCAATTCCACATGATTAGCGAAGAGGAACGCATGATTGCTAGAGACTTCTACGGTGTTCCACGCGATCGCTTTGTTGTATTAGGTGTCGGACAAGTCCAAACCCGTAAAGGCGTCATCGACTTTGTCGAAACAGCGAAACGCAACCCCGATATGTTCTTTGTCTGGGCAGGCGGTTTCTCCTTCGGCAAAATTACCGATGGCTATAAAGAATTAAAAGAAATTGTCGACAACCCACCCAAAAACGTCAAATTCACCGGTATTGTTAAACGCGAGAAGATGAACGAAATCTTTAACATGTCTGATGTTCTTTTTATGCCTTCTTTTGCTGAACTGTTTCCAATGGCCATTCTCGAAGCGGTTAATGCTCACAAGCCAGTTCTATTAAGAGATCTTGACCTCTATGTCGACATTCTTTTTGAAAAATACGAGAGGGGTCATGATGTCGATGACTTCGTGAAAGCTCTTCAAGGTTTAAAAAACAATCCGGATCTCTATGAGAAAGCCAGCGAAAATTCGAAGTACATCAGCGAATTCTATTCCAAGGAGCATGTTAAGGAAATCTGGCGTGAGTACTATCCTCGTATCTATAAAAAGTACGAGAAAGTCAAAAAATTTCCAAAATAATTGATCGTTTATTTGAAATGCGGGGTCGATAAGACTCCGCTTTTTTGTACCATTCCCCTCAGCAATTAGATGTTAAGAAAGCTCTTCATTTTATATAATGAAAATCAAAACTTTTTGAATTAGAATAATCACATGAAGAAAGCCTCAAAAATCATCGTTATTACTTTTGCGATACTCTTAAATGGGTTGATTATTTTTGAATCTTGCTTACCAGGAGGGATATCCGTTACCCGCAGCAACTGGATTTCAAACATTTTCGCTGATATCATCAATACTTTTATTCCGGGTAGTGTCGAAGAAATTCCTCTTAAATCATTAACTTTATCTGGTAATTCAAACATCGTTATCGGAACAACAAATAGTTTTATTGTCACATATGAACCAGCGAACACTACGTTCACCGGCATCAAATTTGAGGCGGGTGATGCGAAAATTAATCCGGTTCAATCGGGTTCAATTTCTTATGTCGAAGGTCTCGAAATTGGAACCACAACTTTGACCGTGACTTCTTTAGTCGATGAGAGCATTACTCAAACGATTGATATTAGTGTTATTGAAAGACCGGCTCCGAGTCAATTCTCTTTAAGTGTGGAAAACGAGCAAATTCTCAACGGATTTAGCGAACCTGTCGTTTTCTCGATTGATGGATACATCGAAAACCGAGCAGTCCGTTATTTTGATACATCCTTAATTCAACTTGAATCAAGTGATCCAAGCATCGCCACCGTTCAAAACGGAGTGGTTCATGCCAAAAGCGTCGGAACCACCACCATTTTTGCCACAGATTATCCATCTCGTGCAATCGAAATTGAAGTCCTATCTAATTCTGAGACACTCATCTATCCAGTTGATACAGAATGGCAAATCATCGGGAATAATGTTGTTCATGTGTATGATATGGACCACGCGGAAACCGAGTTTAGCCAGCTTAGCATTGATTGGGGAGACACAATTCCTTCCGATCCAGGAATTACTTGGAAAGTTCAGGATGAGTTGGTTGCAAAAATCAGCCCCGATGGAAAGTTGAGAGGTTATAAAAAAACTGGAATGACCAACGTTATTGCAATTAGTAACATGGACCCCACTCAGGAAAAAGTTTTCCCGATCAGTGTCCTCGAAGTTATGCCGACTGGTATGGAGATTCATGTTACCCCTAGTGGAGGTCCTCTAAATCAAATATTTACTGTGGGCGACACCATCTCAATAAGGGCGATATTCTCACCGATAAACACCACAAATCTCTATATTGATGTTAAGTCCAGCGATGATGGAGTTCTCTTACCGCGTATCGAAGGGAGAACCGGCAAAGTATTGGCAAAAGATTCCGGAACCGCCACATTAACCGTGACCTCAATAGCCAATCCATCGTTAACCGAGACTTTGACCTTTGAGGTCCAGGCGAAAAAAGCGATAGATGGGGAAGGGTACAAAGATTTTGCTTCTTTTATCCGTAAGGCGTTCGGACACTTCTTGCTCTTTGGAGCAAGTGCTGTATTTTCGACTTGGTCGATGTTTTTAATTCTCGATAAGAGCATAAAGAAAAAATGGTTAATCATCTTGATTAGCACTCTCTTTGGTTTATTCATCGCCGGCGGAACCGAATTAATCCAATTATTTGTTCCTCTTAGAAGTGGATCGATAATCGATATCGGAATCGATTTGATTGGATACATTGCCTTCACGGCTCTTACCGTGCTAGTGGGATATCTAATCGGGCGACATCGCAAGAAAATGCAAGCAAACAAGAAAAAGGACTGATTTTTAACTTCAGTCCTTTTCAGTTTTTTGCCTTAATTTTCGTCGGCTTTCGTTTTCTTTTTTCTACGGAAGAAGCCAAAGATAGTTTTTAGGTTTTCCTTTATTTCATCCTTTTGTTTTTTGACGCGTTCAGCTTTTTTCTCTTTCTTTTTGGTGCGGTAGTCATCGCCAAGTTGCTCGACATACTGCTCGGTCTTGGTCTTTTCTTTATCGGCCGGCTTGTCTTCGCCTTTAATCTTTCGACTTAACTTTTTAAGTGGGACGTTAAGTGCGGAGAAGAACGTTTCCTTCGGATTAGTCGTCTTTGTAATAAAAGACTCCATTCCCGCGACATCGAGGCGAATCGCTATGATGAGAAGTTCGGAATATTTGGTGTAGGCAGAACGGACTAATTCAAAGATGATTTGTAAGATAAAGGAAATCATTGAAATACCAGAGATAATCAATTCTAAATCAGAGGTAACTCCATTCAGAGCGAATTCAACAATGATGGCCACCATCATGGCTCCGTTGGCGAAGTATTTAAAAATTCGCAATCCTTTTTTCGTTCCTTTGATAGCTTTTTTCTTGCGACTTCTATAGGTCGAGAGATAAAAAATGAAACCAAACATAGAAATAAGAGCCAAAACCGAATAGATAATAAGGTAGGTCAGATGGTCTAAATTGAGATATATTTTATATCCATATAAGGCGAGGAATACCACTTGGACGACGATTGTGACCCAAAAAGAGATTCTTGTGAAATCTTTTACAGTTTTATCAACGACCGCGAATGTCCTATCTAATGCCATACATCATCCTCCGCTCGGATATGCTTTATCAATAAACATTCTAATTCATACTAATCCCAAAATCTATTTAGGATTTTGTCTGTTTGTAAAGAAAACGCCACCGAAGTGGCGAATTCTATCTCATTATTTCTAGGCTAAATGATTCCTCGGTGTTTATTTTCTTTTCAAATATAAGACAGCGGCAGCACCAGATGCCACAGCGGATAAGATATGGGCAACGCCGTAAATAATGGGTCCGGTACTGAGACTGACACCTGAAACGTTCACTTCAAGAATCATCAACGAGCAGAATGCCATTATAGCAGCGACCACGGAAAGGACCGCCGAAGCTCCAGCAATGATGGCGCCACGTTTTCCGTCTTCGCCTTGCTTAATCTTATAAGCAACGAATAAGCCGAAGACCGCGACAAGCATAATGACAACTTGGAGGATGAACAAGAATGTGTAGCCATCGTTACGTAGAGAACCATTAGTTCCAAACATCAAAGCAAACATGTTGTTTGAAGAAAGGATTCCTCCGATTTTCGCGATCTCACCAAAAAAGGCGAAAATGCTCAGCAAAGAAAGTGCGCTGGCAATGAGAATACAGATAACCATAATTATCTCCTTTATTACCTACATTCTAACAAATCGTCTTTTAATTTCAATGTCAATCAAAGCAAAAAATTGCCGTATCATTACATTTTTAAATAACTCACTGCTGTTAAATCTTAAGATTTTGTCCTCTTTTCATATGATATATTTTTGTTTTAGGAATAATGTCAAAAAGAAAACGCCACCTAGTGACGTTTCTTTATAGGTACTGATCGTTTATAGCAATTCGTTTTTCTTTTTCTCAAATTCTTCAGCGGTGATTATTCCATCATCAAGTAACTTTTTGTATTTCATGAGAAGATCGAGATTATCCGCTTTAGTATTATTATCATTCACATCGTCTTTTTTAGAAAACGTATTCGTTCCCAATGCATTATTGGATAGTCGATTGTGATGATAAGACGGTCTACGGTGAACTTCACTAGCGGGAGTGCCAAACTTATACCATAAGATAGTGGCGCCGAAAATAATAGTAGCAACAATGTTGAGAATACCATACATAACAGGACCGATTCCAAGAGACACACCACCGACTTGATTGATTCCAGGAATCATTGTTTTTGCACAGAAGCCCCAAATAGCTCCAGCGAGAGTCAGTATCCCACTCAATCCAGCGGTGATAACAATTCTTGATTTGGGCATTTCATAATTTTTGATTTTGTAAACAATGAAAAATGTTGCGATGGACGCAAGACTGATAACCAATTGGAACACAAACAAGAAAGTGAAACCAGATTGTTGTAAAAAGGGGTCAATTCCGAACGCAAAGTCAAACATATTGGCTCCAATAGGCTCGTCTAGTACGGTTATAACATTACCGAAAAAGGCAAGAATGCTCACAATAGAAATAAATGAGCCGGCAATAAGGGTAATTAACATATATCCTCCATTTTTACCATTTATCCAAAATAGTAAGGTGCTTCAAGCAGTAAAATTTTTTCTTAAACCGCAGTAAAATTATGATGTGTACATTAAATTAAGAAATTAATTAACCTTTATTAATTTGACAATTATTTTAATAGACTATTAGCTTTTGGCATATGGCCACCAGTCATGCTAGAGATATCATTCTGGACGATCATTGCTGTCGGATCGATGGCTAGAATATCTTTGCTGATATCTTTGCTGCCACGACGGTTGGCGTAGATCATCAATACTTGTCTTTTTTCTTCTTTTCCTTGCGCCTTCATAGTTGTCACTCCTAGCCCCTTCTCGCGTAAAGCTTGCGTAATGATTTGCCCACTCTCCTCGGAGGTAATGACTTGGATAAGTATTTTGCCAAAAGCGAGTTTTTCTTCAAGAATTGAACCAACATAAACCCCAGCAGCAAAACCGAGGCCGTAAGCGATACCTTTATATGGCTTTTCTGCTAAACCAGTGATAACTTGAGAGGCGACAAAGACCCAAATCATAATTTCTACGAGAGCGAGAATAACCGCCACTTTGCGATAACCTTTAACAACTAATATATTTCTTAAAGTTCCAATCGAGACCTCGATAATTTTGGCAAAAAAGATGAACAAGAAATCCAATATTATCATCAGTGTATTCATGCTCCAAATGGTGTTCCAAATTGCGTTCCAATCCATGGTGTTACCTCCGTAATAAAAAGACCTTTAAGGCGTCTATTCACATGATAGGATATAAAGAATTAATTTACAATTAATATGCCAAATTTGAACAAAAATTGAGGTTTTTTTGTTAAAAACAAACAAAAAGGACCGATAGCTTGCATCAGTCCACTATTTGATTTAGAAATTTTTATCGTCTCTCCATTTGCAAACGGACATCCAACCATCTCACTTGGCCAACGTTCGTAACTTGAAGGATTTTGTACTCGATCTCGCTTGTTTGATTCGTTGGTGTAAATGTCACATAATCCCCCGAATAGGAAGCAGTTGCGTTTCTGATGTAATCGGCATTATCAACGGTTTTATCCGCATAACCAGAAGCAGCGAGAATTTTAATCTCAGTGATGTAGTATTTATCTTCAACCGTGAATTTCACACTTTGACCGGCATAGATTCTTAAGGGGTTTGAAAGTTGATCTCCATTAGTTCCTCCAACGTTGTAACCAGAACTATTTGCATAGACAGTCATCGTTGCGGGTCTCACTTCCCATTTTGCTCTTGTGGAGGTAGTACTGCTTGTGTCCAAAGCTTCTCGATTTTTTAAATTAAAATAAGCTAAACCATCAACCGCTCTTGGACCAGTATAGTCATCTCCTTCACCATCATAAAAATCAAAAATTATCTCTTTAATGTTTCCTTCTTGGCGATATTCGAAGTATAAACGGACATCGTCATATTCGCTTTCGGCGTAGTTAAGATTTGGTAATCCTAAGACACTTTCAATAGTGAAATAGTACTGATTCTCTAAAAGATTCTTGTATGTATTTAACACACTTGCCGAAGCTACGCGTGTCACGACACGATAAAATAAATCGTTAAGTCCGTGATGGAAGCCAGTCGAAGAGGTAAACTCAGGCATCACAATGTTTGTGTCATAAGTTAGATATTCACTTAAAGCCTCACTCGGCCAGATATCGACATGAGCTAAGCCAGAGATGGCGGGATCATAGATTTCGGGAGTTTCACTACCATCACCATCTTGTGGGAGCCCACCATTGTCAGGATCTTGAGATCCATTTGGATCACCATCACCAGAGTTTCCGGGACCGCAAGCAGTTAAGGCCAACAGGCCGATTATAAATAATAGATTGAATTTTTTCATATTTACCTCAACGAAATTATCTTACTGGTTTTACTCATTTAATGAGACCTTTATGTTTCAAACTAATTACCCTTCACAAAGTAGCAAAAACTACACTAACTGAAATTAAAAACAAAAATTGATACTGCAAAGACAACGATAATCAACGCAGCATAAATAGATGCTGGAATGATGTTGGTCCGTATGATTTTGCCTTCCTTGCCGCTTACCCCGACCGTTGCACAGGCGGTTACCGTGCTGTTAATCGACACCATATTACCGACTGCCCCACCAACAATTTGCATTGAAACAATAAGAGTTGGCGGAAGCGCGAGATTTAACGCTGATTGATATTGAAGATTAGTGAATAAGGTATTTGAAACTGTATTCGACCCAGAAATGAAAGTTCCGAGAATACCAATAAATGGTGAGAAACCGACAAATAATTCTCTGCCCACCTTGCTGAGACCGTCAGCGAGATAAAAAATCATCGATTTTGTCTCCGCTGAAGCGATATCGTTACTTCCGCTATAGCGCATAATTTGCACCAAAGCGAGGCCGAACATGATAGTGATAGCAGCCCCGCCCACTTGTTTCAAAGTGTTTTTATAAGCGATTTTAACCTCTGGTTTTTTCATCTTGTGAATGAAAATCGTGGCGACGCCGACCAAGATGAAGATGAATCCAGGTAGCCATGCCCATTTAAATGTGTAAGAAGTATTGGGGACGTTAAATAAATTGCTTATTTTAGGAGCAAAGAAATTGCCGGCCACACCCGTTCCACTGAGAATTGACTTAAATGGCAAGAAAGGGAGTCTGGTAATAATTAGAAGAAAAGCAATCAAAAGATAAGGAGTCCAGGCCTTAAGAATACTCATTTTTGACTCATTGTTTTGTGGCAATGGAGAAGTGGATTTCCATGACTCATCCCATGTCTCTTCACCGGAAAAGTTCCATTTCTTTTTTGGGATCAAAAACCCTTTTCGAGTTGTTAAAATCAATATTGGTAACCCAATTAATGCACCCAAAAGACTCGGGAATTCGTATCCGAGAGTCACAGCAATAATTGTGTAAGGGAGCGTAAACAAAACTCCGGCGTATGCGGCAAACGGCAAGATTGATAACGCGGATTTAAATGATTTCTCTTTGGTGAAAAACTTCATAATTACCGCAACAGCAATAAATGGAATAAAGGTTCCGACAATCGCGTGCGGAATCGCCGTCCAAATGGTAATGCCGTGTGTGAAACCATCTGTGGCAACGCCAACCCCTAAACTGGCAAGAGCTTGAGCAACAGGAGTGCCGACCGCTCCAAAACTCACTGAGGTTGTATCCATGATGAGCGCTCCCACCACAGCGGCAACAGGAGGAAATCCGAGCGATACGAGCAAAGGACCAGCTAATGCTGCTGGTGATCCGAAACCGGCCGCTCCTTCGAGGAACCCGCCAAACATCCAACCAATAATGATCAATTGGACACGCGAGTCACTACTAATTGATTTGAATCCATTGTTGATTGAATTCATAGCACCACTTGCCTTGAGGGTATTCATAATTAGGACTGCACCGATGACGGTAATTAGCACATCTAAAGAATTAAAAATTCCTGATAAGCTATAAGCCAAAACTTCAAGAAATTCCATCTTCCAAAAAATAAGCCCAAGGACACAAGCGACGAGCCAGCTTATGGGAAGAGAAAACTTTGCGGGTATATTAAAGACCGCCATGAGAATAATGCACAAAAGAAGCGGTAATAAGGCAAGTACAAAGAGCATAAAATAACTTTTTCCCAACTGGTCTTCGCAGAAGGGAATGATATTATAATCTTTTAATTAAATAAATTAAAAATAAAACGCACTAGTTTTCTATCCAGCGTGTTAATTAAGTCAATTTTTGTGATTATCTCGCTCTCGTATTAATCATTGTAGCGACACTTTTGATATTAAAAATGAAAACACCATTAATGAATATTTTAAACGCGGTAATAATTTAACGAAATCCTTAATGTCTATGAAAGGTGTTGATGTTGCACAACTGACCGAAGCGTGTTTAATAGAGTTTACCAAGGGGTTGGAACATCGCCCATATAATGCCAATAGTTTCCATCTATTCTTTCTATTTCGCTGTACCAATAGACGGTTGAGCCATCTAAGCAACTGCTAGACCATTCTTCTGGCATGCTTTCAAATTCGATAAATACATTTCCTCCGACATTCATTAAACCACCATCGCCGATAAATGTAATGTTGCTAGGTACTATAAGAGTGGTAATAGAATTACACTCGAAAAAAGCCGCGGCCCCAATACTTGTAACAGAACTGGGGAAAACAATTGAATCAAGTAATGAACAGGAGAAAAAGGCAAAGTTGCCAATACTGGTAACTGAATCAGGAATCAAAAGAGAAGTAAGAGAGGAACAAAATCCGAAAGCAGAATCATTAATGCTTGTGACCAATTCAGGAATATTGATTGATTCAAGGGAAGAACATCCATAAAATGCATAATCGCCAATTATTTCTACTGAATCTGGAATCGATATTGATGTGATTGAAGAGCAATCTCTAAAAGCCTCGGCATTGATGCCGTCCACAGGGTGTTCGCCATTGACTCCATTATCATATATTTGACGGATAACAACATTGTTTTGAACGCCCGAAAAACTCCTTACCCAATAAGATTGATTGGTGGAATTAAAGGAATACTCTATTCCGTTATTAGGGAATGAACTTTGTGAACAGGTGTAAACTATAGTAAATGATTCTATGGTTGTATCCTCAGATGCAACAACTTTAAAACATCCCGGAATTTGATTATAAAGGTTGGTACTTGAAGTAGCATTATTTAAGAATACTGAAGTTTCATAAATAGGGGTGTCTTCATGTTCGCCCATCCAACCCCACCATAAGGTTATTGCTGCAGTTTCTTCAACAAATTCAAAGGATATGGACTCAATTCCGCTTATTCTCGTAGTGTTATAGAAAGAACCATCTTGTTCCAATGCTCCCCAAGAACCATCGACAGGGGATAAACCAGAAGATGAGAAATGGATATCATATGTGTCAATACGACTGGCAATAAAAGTATTTTCACCTGCGGAGAGATTGTTGTTTTCACTATTAAATGAAAGCTGATAATGGTTTTGATCTGATTTTACTTGGCTGTAGTAATTTCCTGTAAAATTATTTGATAGAGCAAAAGCGAGAGCGAAAATCCCACCTAACGAACATGCAAGCGATAATAAAAATCTATTTTTCATAGTAATGTTCCCCCCACAAACATGCGGTTAAGTTATTTTTAATCTATAAAATGCCGGTGTAAAGAGGTTTTCTCCAATTGGCTGCTTTCTCTTCAAAAGCGGCAAAGTTAAAAAAGGTGTCAAAGAAGTCAAAATTAATGATTAGCTAGTTTAGTATTTATAACTGTTTATTTAAAAGCTAACAATTACAAGTATAATACTAGTAATCAAACAAATATTTTCAAAACAAAGAGGTATAAATATGAATGATCGTTATCAACTTAACAAAGAATTAGCCCAAATGTTAAAAGGTGGAGTTATTATGGACGTCACCAGTGCTCAACAAGCAAAAATTGCCCAAGAGGCTGGCGCCTGCGCTGTCATGGCACTAGAGAGAATTCCGGCCGACATTAGAGCGGCTGGCGGTGTTTCTCGCATGAGCGATCCAAAATTAATAAAGGAAATACAAGCCGCTGTGACAATTCCGGTTATGGCAAAAGTAAGAATTGGGCACTTTGTCGAAGCGCAAATTTTAGAAGCCTTAGAAATCGATTACATTGATGAGAGCGAAGTCTTATCCCCTGCTGATAATGTTTATCATATCGACAAAACAAAGTTTGCCGTTCCATTTGTCTGCGGCGCTAAAAACTTAGGTGAAGCATTAAGAAGAATTTCCGAAGGTGCAGCGATGATTCGAACTAAAGGTGAACCAGGAACTGGTGACGTTGTTCAAGCCGTTACCCATATGCGCTTAATCCAGAGCGAAATCAGACAAGTCCAAGCATTAAGAGAAGATGAACTCTATAACAAATCCAAAGAACTTGGAGTTCCTTATGATTTATTAAAATTAGTTCACGAAAATGGTAGATTACCGGTTGTCAATTTTGCAGCTGGAGGTGTCGCCACGCCTGCCGACGCGGCTTTAATGATGCAACTTGGAGCTGAGGGTGTTTTCGTCGGTTCAGGAATTTTTAAATCTGGGGATCCTTTGAAAAGAGCAAAAGCAATCGTTAAAGCAGTGACTAATTACAATGAACCAAAAATCATTGCCGAAGTATCTGAAAACTTGGGCGAAGCCATGGTTGGTATCAACGAATCAGAAATTGATTTACTAATGTCTGAAAGAGGAAAATAAGTTAATGATTATTGGTGTATTGGCCTTGCAAGGCGCTTTTGTTGAGCACCAAAAAATGTTCGAGAAGCTTGGTTGCGAAACATTTACTATACGTAATAAAAATGATTTAAACCGAGCAATGGATGGGCTAGTTTTGCCGGGTGGAGAATCGACAACTATGTATGTTTTGTTAAGAGAACTCCATATGGAAGATAAGATTGCAAATCTTATAAAGGGAGGATTACCAACCTTTGGAACCTGTGCAGGACTTCTACTTTTAGCCAATGAAATCCATAATTATGACACGGCTTTTTTACGAACTATGGGTATTACAGCAATAAAAAATGCCTATGGCAAGCAACTTGGATCTTTTGTGACTCGGGCCGATTTTGGCGGCAAAAAGGATATTCCCTTTG
>Ga0265294_10003660_pt1 | contig 19501 bp, 18 predicted proteins | sample MunlanPumphouse3_FD_192504 | JGI IMG/M metagenome (GOLD analysis project Ga0265294, IMG submission 192504) | Groundwater microbial communities from a municipal landfill in Southern Ontario, Canada - Pumphouse #3 | ecosystem: Environmental > Aquatic > Deep subsurface > Groundwater | place...
CCATTTTCCCATGCAAACTTTATATCTTTTTCCTTTTTGATAGTATTACCAAAGCTCATTCTTTTCGTAGGTATTCCTAAGTCCATCAATTTTACAATTTCACCCTTGGAAGCAACATCAAAAGATGATCCGAGGTCCCTCAAAGTTTCAAGAATACTAGGGTGTGAATTAGCTTTAACTGCATAAAAAATTTCCACGTTATTTATAGAATTCTTGAGCCTTAAATAATTTTCTCTTACGTAAGCATTATCTAGCACTAAAAATGGTGTTTCTAAAACCTGAGCTGCCCTTCTAATGAGAGGCGTCAATTCCAATTCTTTCATCCTCCTAAAATATTGTTTTATTTTTTAAATTATATTTATCGGTAGTATATTTAATACTTTTTAAGTAACGCTATTACATTACTTACGTTAATATATAATTATGAAAAGTTAAATTTTTCAAATACGCAGTAGTTCTAAATATTCACTTGATTTATTTTTATATTTTATATTTTTATTATATAATATATTGTAAGTAAAAAGCCGAGATGGCGGAACTGGTAGACGCGTAAGATTCAGGATCTTATGGGTTTTATACCCGTGCGGGTTCAAGTCCCGCTCTCGGCACCATATCTTATCCAAACATATAAGGGTGAGATAGAATTTCTATAATAAAAAACTTGAAAAGGAGGCGTATACATACGAACCAACTTACTTCCGATCGAAAATTAGCTTATAAGTTTATCTTATTAATGGGAATCATTAGTTTATTAGGAGATATTGTTTATGAGGGTGCAAGAAGTATCTCAGGACCATATTTAGCCTTTTTAGGAGCTGGAGCAAGTATCATTGGAATTGTTGGTGGGATAGGCGAATTTGTAGGGTATGCATTGAGGTTGGTTTTTGGATATTTTGCCGATAAAACTAAAGCTTATTGGACTTTAACTATCATTGGTTATGGATTGCTTTTATCTATTCCTCTTTTAGCATTTTCGAATAGTTGGCAAATAGCTGCTTTTCTTTTAATAATGGAACGAATGGGAAAAGCTATTAGGAGTCCTGCCAGAGATGCAATTCTTTCTCATGCTACAAAGCAAGTTGGAAGAGGATGGGGATTTGGTATACATGAAGCTCTTGATCAAATAGGTGCAATAATAGGTCCTTTGATTTTTAGTGCAGTTTTTTTGTTGAATTCACAATACAAAACTGGATTTGGAATTTTGATTATCCCTGTTGTTATTTTGTTAATGCTTCTATTTTTTGCTAGATCTAAAGTTCCTTCTCCTCAAAAGCTAGAAGTGTCTATCGAATCTGATAAACAAATAAATAGTTATGATAATAAAAATAAATGGTCTAAGACATTTTGGTTATATACTTTCTTTACATTATTAAGTGTGATGGGTTTTGTTCAATATCCGATAATTGCGTATCATCTTAATGTAAACTCTATAATTTCTAACGTATGGATACCAATTTTTTATGCAATTGCAATGGGAATAGATGGAATAACAGCTCTTATTATTGGAAGAACATATGATAATATAGGCTTAAAAACTTTGCTGATTATCCCAATAGCGACTTTAGTTATACCTTTTTTTGCTTTCTCTTACTCAAAAATATTTATTTTATTCAGTATAATAATTTGGGGAATTGTAATGGGTATACATGAAACAATTATGAGAGCAGCTATAGCTGATTTGATACCTCTAGAAAGAAGAGGGACAGCTTATGGAATATTTAATACAGTTTATGGCTTATCAATGTTTATTGGGGGAACCTCAATAGGGTTTTTATACGAGATTTCTCTATCATATGTGGTAACTTTTGTTGTTATCATTGAAATAATTTCCTTAATTTTTTTATACAGTCTTATAAGAAACGTTAATCAGCGTGCAAATGCTTAGAAGGAGGAATATGATTCAAATATGAGAAGTGTTTTTAGAGATTTCACAGATGAATTTTTTCAAATTTTAACTTATCCTAAAGAACAATGGAACGTTTTTTGGCAAAAATATAAACAGTCAATAGATGTTATAGAACCGTTGATGAAAAAACAAGGTCTATCGGATGAAGAAGTTATAAATATTTTTAGAAAAATGGGTAGAAAAGAGTTAGATAAGGCTTACTGGTATAGACAAGAGATTATTAGGGAGTTTAAGAGCGAGATAATAGGTGAGTTGACAAAAAATCCTGATAAATTACAAGTAAATAGAGGAGATTATGCCGTTTATCTTGTATGTTTTTTAGGGCAGAAACCGTATGAATTTTTGGATTCTTTCAAAGGAACAGTAATAGCGGTTGACTTTTTATACATTTATCTAAACAAAGATAGGATTAATCCTAAAGATTTAGTAGTAGAAGCTATTTTAAATTTTGTTTCAACAGTTCCCCAAAACACGAAGAAAGCCGATTTTTGGGTTTTATATGATAAAATTCTAACTATTGTTACAAATAGTAATTATAAGACAAAAGAAGAAGTTATGCAGAGAATTGTGGAGCTTTTAAGTGAAAGAATTGATTATTATAATTGGGTTGGATTTTACCTTGTAGATAATAAAGATAAAGGCTTGTTAACTTTAGGTCCTTTTGTTGGAGAACCAACCGAACATGAGAAAATTAAGTTTGGCCAAGGTATCTGTGGACAAGCGGCAAGTTCAAAAAAAACTTTTATTGTTGGAGATGTTACAAAAGAAGAAAACTATCTTTCTTGTAGCCCTAAAACAAAATCTGAGATAGTTGTTCCTATTTTTGATAAGAAAGGTAACATTGTTGGAGAAATAGATATAGATAGTCATCAAAAAGATGCTTTCGATCAGGATGATAAATTATTTTTAGAAGAAATTGCAAGATTAATTACTGATAGATTCTATTGAAAAGGTGATTTAGTGTATAAAGATAAAATAGTTAGAGTTTATGAAAATTATCTTCCCAAAGCTTTAGGAATTGAGTCTTATTTTTCTGTTCTTATTTCTTTAATTGAAGTGGAAGGTTCTACACATTTGCTTTTTGAACAAAGATCTAATCATTTAACCAGACAACCCGGTGAAATTTCTTTTCCAGGGGGTAAAGTAGAACCAGGAGAAACTCCTGAATATGCAGCTTTAAGAGAAGCTCAAGAAGAACTTAATTTAGAGCCTAATTTTGTGAAAATTATAGGCCCAAGTGATTATCTTGTAACTCCTTTCAATGACCTTATTTATTCTTTTGTTGGGTTCTTAGAAGTAGATCTTGAAGAAATAAAACCAAATGATGAGGTTGAAAGTGTATTTACAGTTCCTTTAGAATATTTTTTAATTCATGAACCATTAAAATATGAGGCTTATATTATTCATGAAATAAATGAAGACTTTCCCTATGAACTTATCCCTAAAGGAAAAGATTATGAATGGAGAATTGGTAAATACCCCATTTATTTTTACATTTACGAAAATCATGTAATATGGGGTATTACAGCTAGATTTACTTATGAGTTTGTAAAAAAACTAAAACTTTAAGCCCCACATAGGATAAATATCAGATCGTTTACATTGGTACCTGTAGGTCCTGTTCTTATTAACCCGCCTATTGCATCGAGAGCAGTATAAGAATCATTATTTTTAAGAGCGAATTCAACATCTATGTTTTGTTTTATAAGTTTATTTATAGTTTGACCATCTACTATTCCACCAGCTGCATCTGTAGGACCGTCTGTTCCATCTGTGCCAACCGAGACAATAATAACATCTTCATAATTATAAATTCCTCTGGCAGCTGACAGAGCTAATTCTTGATTCCTCCCTCCAAGGCCATTTCCTTGAACTTTAACTACTGTTTCACCGCCGAGAATAACAGCGCAAGGTTTATTTATAGGTCTATCCTTTTCAATTAATTCTCGGGCTATAGAAGCTAAGAATAAACCTGCTTCTTTCGCTTCACAATCAAGTGTAGTAGTTAAAATAATAGAATTATAACCTAATTGTTCAGCAATTAATTTTGCATTTTCACATACCTTATTTACACTCCCAATTATATAAGTATCTACATTTCTTAAGGATTTTGGTGTTTCACTAAACGCATGTAATAGATTTTCTGGGAGACTCAAATTGTACTTACTAATAATCTTTTTAACATCTTCTAAAGTTGTAGAATCAGGATAAGCAGGACCAGATGCGATGCTGTCTAATCTGTCTCCAATTACATCTGACAAGATTAAAGCGTAAATTTTAGCAGGTTCCGCTATTTTAGCAAATTGTCCACCTTTTACTTGAGATATATGTTTTCTAATTGTATTTATTTCAACTATATTTGCCCCGGATTTTAATAGATCATTATTTAACTTTTGCAAATCTTCTAATTCTATACCTTCATTTGGAAGTTCAAATAAAGAAGAACCTCCTCCAGAAACTAAAAATAATACTTCATCATCTTTACCAAGATTTTTAATCATTTCTATAACTTTCCTTGTAGCCTTTAGAGTATTTTCGTCAGGAATAGGATGACCAGCTTCATATATTTGTAGACCTTCAATAATTCCTTGAGAATGTTCATATTTTGTTATAACTATGCCATTTTTTATTTTTTCTTTTAAAAAGTCTTTTGCAGCCTTTGCCATTCTCCAAGCTGCTTTACCTATAGCGACTAAATAAATGTTTTCTCCTAAACTCATACTAGATAATTGTGATTTTACAGCATGTTCAGGTAATACTGAATCTATAGAATTGTTGATTATTCTTAAAGCATCTTCCCTTAATTTATTCAAAACATCAACTCCTAAATTAATGATTTAAATTACTTTTTTGTAAGTACATTTTTTTATCTGCAATTTCTATAGCTCGTTGAATATTATTAGTTTCTAGAGGCAATAGACAATACCCCATACTACATGAAGATTTAATTATATAATCATCAATTATTATTGTATCACTAACTATAGATTGTAGCCTAGTTATTATCTTTTTGATATCTTCATGATTGTTTATATTTTTAAGGATTAATATAAATTCATCGCCACCGTATCTAAAAAAGTAATCTTCGACTCTAAGCACGTTTTTTATCCTTTTAACAATTGTTTTAAGTATTTGATCTCCGACTGTATGACCGAAAGTATCATTTATTTTTTTGAAACCATCGATGTCTATAAACACTAAAGCAATATTGTCGGTGATTATCTGACGATTTTTCATATAATCTTCAAGGGCTTTTCTGTTATAAATTTCAGTTAGAGGATCCAAATGAAAATTTAAAAATAATTCATTTAACTTAAATACTTTTGTTAATACATTTTCAATTTCGATTTTAAAACTCCTGGCAAGCTCCTTTTCAATTTTTGTAAATTTTTTAGTTTTGAACCAATCGATATTTAATACCCCAACAATTTCATCGCCAATCTTAATTGGAATACCCAACCAAGAAACGGTTAAAGGATTTTCTTGTTTCCAGGTAACGTTTTCTTTTACATTTTTGATAAAAAGAGAGCTATTAGACTCTAGCACGTTTCTAATGTTTTCACCTTCATTTTCTAATTCATATGCAATATCTTCTAAAGGTAAAAAATCTAAATTCTTAGACCATGTCAAAAATGTCCAATGTGCTTTAGTTGGTGTTAATAAAAAACTCCAAGAGTCAGATTTTAAAAAATCAGGCAAATGCTCAATAAAGATTCTTAAAATGTCACTTTTTTCTTTTTCATCTTCTAGACAATAGAGTGCCGTTTCATACAATATGCTTTTAAACCTATTAATAACAGTTTTTTTGGGTGAAGGAGGAATGAAAATGAAGAACCTCTCTTTATTGGAGGTTAATCTCTTAATGTATTTAACTGTTTGAATGCCACGAAATAGAATTAATGCTAATAAAAACGTAACAAAGGTTAAGTAAATTAATACTAAATACATAAAATCACCAAAATTCTTTTAATTTTTACTTAAAATCTGTCAAAAAATTATATCACAAGCAAAAATTAAAAAGAACTATTTTATGATATAATTAAGTTAGTTAAGTAAACCATTTAACTGCACAAGGAGGGATATTGTGAAATATAACAATCTTGGTAAAGCAGGAATAAAAGTAAGTGAAATTTCGTTGGGTTCTTGGTTAACTTTTGGAAATCAACTAGACACTGAAGGTGTAAAGCAAACAATGAGAACGGCTTATGAACATGGCATAAACTTCTTTGATAACGCCGAAGCTTATGCAAATGGGCTTTCTGAATCATTAATGGGAATGGCAATAAAAGAGTATCGTCGAGAAGATCTTGTTATTTCAACAAAAATATTTTGGGGTGGAAAAGGACCTAATGATTTAGGTGTGTCAAGAAAACATCTCTTAGAAGGAATATGGAATTCATTGAAACGATTGCAACTTGACTATGTAGATCTAATCTTTTGTCACAGACCTGATCCAACTACCCCTATAGAAGAAACAGTGTTTGCGATGGATTATATAATAAGGAATGGGTTGGCCTTGTATTGGGGTACCTCTGAATGGTCCGCAAAACAGTTGGAAGAAGCATACACTATTGCTGATAAAAGAAATTTAATACCTCCTTCAATGGAACAGCCTCAATATAACATGTTTGTTAGAGAAAAGGTTGAAAAAGAATTTTTACCTCTTTATCAGAAATATGGATTAGGGTTAACTACGTTTAGTCCTTTAGCTAGCGGACTATTAACTGGAAAATATAACGAAGGGATACCAGAAAATAGTAGATTGGCTAAATTTAAGGGTTTAAAAGATGATTTGGAGAAAGATGGTCTGCTCTCTTCAAAAAATATAGAAAAGGTAAAAAGGTTATCTAAAATTGCAAATGATCTTGGCGCAACTATGGCCCAACTTGCAATAGCCTGGATACTTAAAAATCCGCATGTAAGCACAGTTATTATAGGCGCAAGTAGACCTGAACAGGTCATAGAAAATGTAAAAGCAACAGAAGTTAAAGATAAATTGACAGAGGATGTAATGCTAGAAATAGAAAATATATTAGATAACAAACCGTTATAAAAACCCTAAAGGTAGTGTGTGTTTAACTCTTTGACCACATCTTGAAAGATTACCTTTAAAAAACAACCCTGCATTTTGTCAGGGTTGTTAATTTGATAACTTAATATAATAAATCAAATAACTTTAAAATGAACTTAATTTTCTAACAGCTGTTAACTCATCTGGTAAAAAGAAAAAGTGGTTTCCGTTGTTACTTTCATAGATGAAATCTTTTAGACTTTTACTTGAGTATTTAGAAAAATCTCCAACAATTGCTATTTTCACTTGGTAATTTACAAATTTTTGCAATATTTCACCCGCAATTTTAGTCTTTAAATCAAAAAAGTCTTCACAAATAGCTTCCTTATTTATTATAATTCTATCGCATCCTGTTTTATACAACATAGTCATCATGAAATCAAGCGCTGATTGTACATCTTTGATTATTACTTCTTGGCTATTAACAATAGCAATTTTGATATTATTCTCTTTTACAATGTTAATTGTCATATTTGTTTATAAGGGTATTTCACCTCCCTATTGTTTGTTAGGTAAAATTATATGTGAATAGCTTTTCCTTCTACTCCTTCAACAGCTTCTAGTATTATTTCACTTAAAGTTGGATGAGGATGGATTGCATCTGTAAGTTGATTAGTGGTCATTCCATACTTGACAGCTAATACGCCTTCCATGATCATCTCTGTTGCATTCTGGGAAACTATGGAAATACCGATTATTTTTTTTGATCTTTTGTCTGCGATTACCTTAACAAAACCATTTTTTTCATTTATAGTTCTGGCTCTTGCATTAGCAGAAACAGGGAACTTAGATACAATTACTTCTTCTGGATTGGCATCTTTTTCTTTTATACCTACAGTTGCAATTTCAGGATTAGAAAAAATGACATTTGGTACTGCATTGTAATCCATTATTTTCTTCTCTCCTGCAATATTATGAGCGGCAACAATTCCTTCATACATTGCAACATGAGCTAACATAATATCTGCTCTAATATCTCCTATCGCATAGATATTTGAGATATTTGTTCTCATATTAAGATCAGTTTTTATACCTTTGTTTATTTCTATCCCTATTTTTTTTACGTCTTCAGGAATTACCGGCTTTCTTCCCACTGCTAACAGAATTTTTTCGCTGTTAATTTCTGTTATTTTTCCATTTTCTTCTATCTTTGAAATATACATTTTACCGTCTTTTTCGACATTGATAACCTTATTTTTTTCGTAGATTTCAACGCCTTTTCTCAAAAGACTTCTTTTAATTTCTTGAGAAACATCTAAATCTTCAGTTGGCAATATATGATCCATCAATTCTACAATATATACCTTTTTCCCTAAACTTGCCAGAAAAGTTGCAAATTCTACTCCAATTACACCTCCACCAACTATAAGAATTGAATTAGGAATATCTTTTAAATTGATGAAAAAATCATCGCTAGTCCAAATTCCTTCTATGCTATTAAATGGAGGAAATACAGCCGGTTCTGAGCCATGGGCTAATATTATGTTTTTGGTTTCTAGAATGTTATTACCTGTTTTCACATGATTTGTATCAACTATTTCAGCAGTGGCATTTATAAAATCGATTTTATTTTTTTTGATTAAATACTCAATTCCTTTTCTTGTTTGAGTGACTACTGTTGTTAAATAATTATCCATTTTGTTTAAATCATAAGATACCGAATTAATATTTATTCCAAATTTATTAGATTTAGAAATTATTTCGTCATACAAGTGAGCGCAAGAGAGTAAAGTTTTAGTAGGAATACATCCTTTGTTAGTACATGTTCCGCCCAAATATTCTTTTTCAATTATTGCCACTTTTTTTCCTAACTGAGATAATCTAATTGCCGAAACATACCCAGCAGGCCCTGCTCCAATAATAATAACATCGTACATTAAATTACCCCCTAAATTCTTTTAATGCATCTAGAACCAATCCCGCATGCATTAATGCTGGGCCACCACCCATTAGGATAGCCATCCATGCAGCTTCTAGTATCTCTTCTTCTGATGCACCTTCATTTATAGCTTCTTTAACATGAAAGGCTATACACCATTCACAATCTCTTGCAATTGATAACGCTACTGCTATAAGTTCTTTAGTTTTTTTGTCTAAAGATTCACCTTCTTCTTTTTCAATAGCTTCTACCATTTTTTGAAAAGCCTGCATTTTCTCTGGGCTTTTTTTAGCAAATTCTGACATCCATTTTTGAGCTTGAGAATATGCTTCTTTCATACTCATAAAAATCACCCCTTATTTAGATAAATTTTTTGTGTACCTTATGAACATATGCAATTGTAACTATACTAATTATACAATTATTTGAATAATAAAACTAAAAAATTATGAAATGTGATAGAATATCTATGATAAATTTGATTTTCGGGGCGTAGCGCAGATGGAAGCGCGTTGGTTTCGGGAACCAAAGGTCGCTGGTTCAAATCCAGTCGTCCCGACCATAGATTAAAAGTCTCTTCTTATACAAATAAGAAGAGACTTTTTTCTTATCCATGAGCAAATAATTCAATTTGATTTAAATTTTTTCATAACCATAGACAGAAAAGGTCCAAAGCTTTTGATTTGAGCTCTTTTTCCATTCTGCGGTTAAGGGCATAGCAAATTCAGGAGCTAATCTTCCATTTAATATCCAATGCCTTGATTCCTCGTTGTTATAAATTCCGGGATTTGCAAGGATTTTTAGTTTCAAAGGTCTATCTACTACATCAATTTTATCTATACTTTTTTCTTTTTCTAAATTATAAACAACTTCATTAATAATGTAATTTTCTGGAAGGGGTCTTATATTAATCAAAGCGATATTTTGTGAAAGAGGTCCAATTATTTTTACATTTGCAATTTCTCGTTTAATATCATAAAAATCTAAAATATCAATTAAAACCTCATTTGCTATTACCGCTGACCTTGAATGATATTGCGAATTAACGGCCATTTTCAAAAGATGTTTAAATTTGCATCCTTCTCTTATGCTGTTTTCCCCTATTTTAGGTATTGTAAAATTATAGAAATTTAAAATCTCTTTGATTTCATTTTTATTTAAATTTATTAAAGGGGAATAAATTCCATCCATAAATTTGATGCCAGTTTTTCCCCATGAATCAGACATATTGGCTCCAGATGCTATAATCCCGTTATGAGCAAATTCTTTCACTTTTCTTATTTTTACTTCTCTTGTGCATTGATTACAGTTTGGTCCATGATACATTATAATTTCTTGTTCGTTGTTACTGCTTATAAAGTTTAGTTTTAATTTAAGCTCTTTAGATAAAAGCAAGACAGCTTCAATAGCTTTAGAGTAAGAATAAGCCCCAAAGCACACATTTACCAAAGTTATTTGTTCATTTGGTAATGCTTCTCGTGCAAGTAAGGCAACAACGGTGCTATCCATTCCACCAGAAAAAGCAATGTAAAGGGGTTGGTTCCCCACGATTTGTTTGATTTCCTCTTTTATATTATTAATTGTGTCATTTATATTTCTAGACAAAATGCATATACCTCCAAAATAGCGTTATGTTAGTTACTTTAGAAATTCTAGAATCCGTATTATATTAATGTAGATTTCATATTTGCTTTTTTACAAAATACCTCGCTATTTTCTTAATTTTTTTACTTTTAGGTACTTGTAGGTAGGAAGGGCGGAGGGCTTCGCCCTAAACCCTTTATAAATTCAAATGCTTACTTTTAGAAAATCTTCATTTTTTAATTTTTTTACTTTTAAGTACTTGTAGGTAGGAAAGGGCGGAGGGCTTCGCCCTAAACCCATTATAAATTCAAAGGTTATAAAAAAGTATATTAATCAGCATGGTAATTTTACAAAAAAAATGTTAAAAATAATAAAACTATACAAAAAAAGAGAGTTTAATACGTATAAGATCATAAACAATAATGTTATAATTATAGCAATTGTCTAAAAAATAATAGTTTATAGGGGTGTATAGCGTGACAGCTCTAATTAATTTTGTTGTAATAGTTTTGATGGGGTATATGTTTAAAAAACTATTTCCCAAAAACACAGGAGAAATATTGTCAACGTTGATTGTGAACTTCACACTTCCAATGACTGTATTTATAGGTATTAGTTCATCTAAAGTGTTATTATCAGATTTATACTTTATTTTAATAGGTTTTTTAGGTTGTTTGTTAACTTTTTTTGGAGGTAAGATATTAGTTAATTTATTAAATATAGAAGATAAAAATGTGAGTACTGTGATATTATTATCTTTTTGTGGATTAAATATAGGGCTTTTTATGTATCCTTTAGCAGAAATGCTATGGGGAATCAATGCTATTACGTATTTTGCATTGTATGATTTAGGAAATAGTATTATTTTATACGGAATAGGAAAATCTGTAGCAGAAGGTAAAAAAGGTGGATTTAGAATATTAGACTTGTTAAAATTTCCCCCATTCATTGCATTGATATTGGGTTTGGTTTTTAATTTATTTGGAGTTACTTTGCCAGACTTGATAATGTCTCCAATCAAAATAATTAAGGATGCAAATAATTTTTTAATAATGTTTCTTGTTGGATTTTATTTTAGTGTTTCAACAATCAAAAAACATAGTAAAATTTTAACTATTACTTTAAGCACCAAATATCTAATAGGATTGGCTATTTCTTTATTAACCTTGCTAATTCCTGTAAGAAATCAACTAGAGAGAGTATCTCTTTTTATATCTCCCATGCTTCCTACAGCCATGATGGTCATAGTTTATTCGATAGAGAATAACTATGATTCAGAATTAGCAAGTAGTATTGTAAGTTTGACAGCCATAATATCATTTATTCTAGTTTTTTTAGCCTCAGCAATGTTTAATTTTGGTATTTAATCTTCTTTCAAAAGTTTAGTAGTTCTATTTTTTAGGAGCTTGTATAATAAGATGTCAAATATTACAAAAATACAGCTCGATATTATTAAAACAAAGTGTAAATCAAAATAAATAGAAATATAGTAATATAAAAAACCTAGAAGGATAAGAATTCCAAAAATAACCAATATTGAAAATAAACCGTTTGCATTTTGTTTCATAGCTTTCTGAGGATTATCCCAATCAAAGGTTGGTTTAAAAGCGTCTATCAACATTTGTAGCAGATTAAAGAAAATGCTAATGATAATAGAAAAAGTTAAAACATTTATGAACTCTAAAAAGTTTAGATTGAATAAGATGTATCCAATTAAAGCACCGGAAATTATGCCTATACTACTAAGTTGCATTATATGAAGAAATTTGCTTATTACTATTTGAGAACTAGTTATAGGTAACACTTTTAATTCTTTGATAAATTTGCCTTCTCTTGAAAAGCAAGAATAAGACAAGCCGCTTAGTGAACCAGCTATAGCAGAAATGAAAACTACTAAGAACATTTTTATTTTTATGAGTGGACCCACTAACTCTTTTTGTAAATTAATACCAATTCCAGCATCTATTATTGCTAAAAGTATGCATAAACCTGGAAATATTAATACATTAGTGAATCCATTTACTGAAAAAGAGGGTGTTTTTAAAAAATATAGCCATTCTCTTTTTAATAAAGCTTTATTTGGAGATAAAGCTTTATTAAACAACAAGTCAATATTCTTTGAGGCTTTTTTTTCTGCAGAAGTAGAGGCTTCTAGAAAATTAACATATGTTGAATAATATAATTTTTCTCCAATATACAAACTTAAAGTTAATAGAATAATATGAAACCCTATAAAAGCAATTGTCCACGTAAATCTATATATATTAGTATTTATTAAAGATTTAGCTCCCAAAAAAGCTGGAGGATAGATCCAAGCAAGTCTTGAAAAAATGCCTTGAGGATTAATGTAAATATCAGGCATATCTTGGGGATTTGTTGCCACAATAAAAAAGATATCTTTAGATGAAAAAATATATATTAGAGCAAGTACCATTAAAAGAGAAGTTAAGATATAAAGAATAAGTTCTTTGTTCTTAAGCTTTTTAAATAAATGAGAAATCGGTAGAATAAATACTAATACCAACAAAACCGGAAAAATTTGTGAAAATAAGACAACTAAAATCATAGATAAATAATATCCGATTGATAAGTGATTATAAATTCCGAAGTAAATTAGAGCCGGTAACAGGAATATGAGCGAAATAATCATTTGATCGCACAAAACTACAGATAATTTTCCTAAAATGACCTCAGAAGGTTTTAAAGGTAATGTTATTAGAAGCTTCATGTCCTTTTTTAGGAAAAATTCCCCAATCAACACAAAAGCTCCTAAGAAAAAACCTATAAAACCAGTTATCATAATAAATTCTGCTACAAATAAAGGTTCTATATTCTTTAAAGAATAGTATTCAAGATTTACTCTTATAAAATCCAGATAAAATGGAAAGTAAATTATAATCATTGTTGCAAGAACAGCTATTAAGGCGAAGAAAGGAACAGTTTCGTCTTTTGTATGTTTTAAAAGATACTTATTCTTTGATATTTTATAGTGCTGATCAAGTTCAATCAAGGAAAGAGAAATCAATTTTTTCATTCTCACTTTTAGTCACCTCTAAGAATAATTGTTCTAGGCTTTTATCTCCTTTTGTTTGACGAAGTTCATCGATTGTTCCTTGAAAGACGATTTTACCTCTATCTATTATGGCGATCTCATCACATATTTTTTCAGCGATTTCCATAATATGAGTAGTGAAAAAAACCAAATTTCCATTAGAAGCATGTCTTTTCATGATTTGTTTTAGTATATCAGCTGATTCTGGATCTAATCCAACTATAGGTTCATCTAATATTAATATTTTTGGTTTGTGAATTAGAGCTGATATGAGAGCTAATTTCTGTCTCATCCCGTGTGAATATGTAGAGATAGGATCTTTTATTGCATCAAGGAGTTTAAAAGCTTGTAATAACCACCCTCCTCTTTTTCTTCTTTCTTCCAAGGGTACTTCAAAAATGTCACAAATAAAGTTTAAATAGGAAATACCAGTAATTTTTTCAAATAATAAAGGTTCATCTGGGACAAAGCCTATAACTTTTTTAACTTTTTCTGGTTCTTCTCGGACATCTATACCATTTATAAAAATTTTTCCAGATGTCGGCTTACATAGTCCAACAATCATATTGAGTGTTGTTGTTTTCCCTGCGCCATTAGGTCCTAGAAATCCGACTACCTTACCTTCATTTATTTTGAGATCAATATTGTCTACAGCAATAATTTTTTCAGAAAAAACTTTTGTAAGGCCTACTATTTCTATCATAGATTTCAACCTCCTTTGTAGAAACTATACGACTAATCTTAAATGAAAAAAGCGAACTATTTTCTAGTTCGCAGTGGCGTTAGTTTTCAAAGACCTTATTAAATCCCCACTTTGAATAGAACTACCTACTTCTAAAATAATTTTTTGATTAGGATTAGCTTCTTCTATTATATCATTATTCTCATAGTTAATTATTTCACTTAATAATATACTTATCTTTTCACCTTTTGACCGTATTATTTCTATCGTTTCTCCACGTTTAATCTTATTTTTTACTTCAATTAAATAAGAATTTTCAGAAATTTTTTCTTTTACAATGCCCACATAATTATATTTTCTAATATAAGAAGAAGTCTCATAGTTTTGAGAATTGTAGTTGGTTTTATCAAGATAAAAGCCAGAAGTGTATGGTCTATGACTTACATTTTTAAGTTCATTTTTCCATTCTTTAATTTTATCTTCACTGTAAGTCCCTTCAAAATAACTATCAATAGCTTCTCTGTATATTTTTGTTGTAATACCAGCGTAATAACTACTTTTCATTCTTCCTTCTATTTTAAGAGAATCTACCCCTGTTTCAATTATTTTATCAAGAAATTCTATTGTGCAAAGGTCCTTTGAGTTCATTATATAACTACCTCTTTCATCTTCAAAAACCTGAAAATATTCTCCTGGCCTTTTTTCTTCCATGAGATAATATTTCCATCTACAAGGTTGTGTACATTCACCTCGGTTGGCATCTCTTGCGGTTAAATAATTACTTAATAGACATCTGCCTGATATAGAAATACACATGGCACCATGTATAAACACTTCTAATTCTATATCAGTTACTTTTTGTCGAATTTCATTAATCTCTCTCAAAGATAGTTCTCGAGCTAAGATTACGCGTTTAGCGCCTAACTCCTTCCACATTTTAACACTTGCCCAATTCATGTTATTTGCTTGTGTGCTTATTGTTATTGGAATGTCTGAATATTGTTTTACTAAATTAAAAACACCTAAATCAGATACTATAATTGAATCAACTTTTAGACTTTCTAAGTATTGGATATAATCTGGTAATAATTCTAATTCATAATTATTTGGAAAGGCATTTAATGTAACAAATATTTTTTTATCAAGATCGTGAGCTAGTTTTACAGCAGTTTCTATTTCAAAGTTATCAAAGTTTTTTGAAAAAGCACGCAAATTGAGAATTTTTCCGCCAATATAAGCAGCATCTGCACCATAATGATAAACGGTTTTTAATTTTTCCATATCTCCTGCAGGGGATAGTAATTCTACTTTCTTCATTTTGGTAATCTTATATTCACCTCGAAAAGATATTTTAAGTTAAAAGTTTCAAATTCATTTTCAGCGTTTTTTAGCTGCATCCAATCTATTCCAAATTTTCCTATTTTAGTATTCCAAAGAAATGAAATATTATGATTATTAAGCCTTCCAAGGGAGTTAGTTCCATAATCCCATATATAACTTATGTATGCTGTGTCAAACGCCAAAATTAATTCTAAACTTCCTATTTTAGAATTTTCTCCATACTTAAATCCGAAAGGATAATCAAAAAAAATCCGAGCGCCAGGTTCGTTGGACAAAGCAATAGTTCGATAATATAAATTATGGTAAGGATTTTCGCTTGAAAAAAAATTATCTTCAATCCAATATCTTTCGTAACCTACTTTAAATTTGGAGGACTTTCCATCGAAAATTTTTGATATGCCTATGCCATAGCTACTAGTTAATGTATTATAGTTAATTGCACATTCTCCATCAAAGTTTATACCATAAAAAGGGATTATTTTTAGGTACCCTCCATATATACCAACGTCCGACTTAATAAATACATTTATAGGGTTAGGTAATCTTCCTGCAACTTGATTTAAAGAACTAAGACCAAAGAAAAGATTTTCACTGAATTTATAATTGATTCCATTGTAAAAAGCATTTCTAAAATTAACAAATTGCTCTTCCATTTTTTCTTGTTCATTCTTTGAAAGTTGAGGAACCATCGATAATATAGCAAAATCATAACTGAGTTTATCCGATAAATTATAAGAGATATTCATGGCATCATAATAAGGAGAATTATCTGACAAAACCAGGTTGTACTTCATGGGACCATAAGAAAGGGGTATACGGCCAATCAAAAAGTCAAAACTTCCTTTTTTGTACGATAAATAAGAAAAAGTTGGAAAATCTAAAGAAACAAAGTCAATTCTTGGGAGATTAAAAATATTATAATTCCCATATTTAAAATATGTGGTGTCTCCTAGTCTAAAATCAGCTATAAATTGTGCGAAAAAATCGTTCCCATAATAAGTTTTAAAACCAAAATTAAATAAATTACCATTTTCAATCACAAAATCTCTAAAAAGAATATCAGTTAGATTAGAAGGTCTATACCATCCTCCCTCAAGTGTGTAAGAACCTATAATTCTATTTTCATATTTTAAATCTATAGAGGTATGTATATAATTTCTATATTCTTTTGGAATATTTTCAGATTCATAATAAATTGGATATTTTAAATTTACACCGTTTAATACTTGATAGTAATATTCCGGATCATTTTTGCTTAGCAACCTTGCGGATGCATATCCACTTATAAAAATAGCGAATAAATAAAGAAAAAGGGTCATTTTTTTCACTAAAAGCACCTACTTGTTATTTTATTCGCACAACCCAATATTCCCAAAAGTTAATAACATAGATTACCAAAGGAAGAGCTATAAGAACACCTATAAAACCAAATAATTCTCCAAATAACAGAGAGGCTATGAGCACTATAAACCAATGTAAATTTAATACCTTACTTTGAATTTTCGGATACAGGAACCACATTTCTATTTGGTTACTAATTAAAGCAATCAATAAACCTATTATTAACCCTGGCAAACCTTTTTCTGTGAAACCTAAAATAGCAAGAAGAATACCTGCTGCTATAGAACCTAAGTAAGGTATAAAATCTCCTATCCAAGCGACTATACCTATAAATAGTGAATTAGGTATACCGGCTACATAAGTTGCTATCCCTATAACGAACCCTACAATAGTAGCAGATAAAAATCTACCATGTACGAATTTTTCAACTTCACCATAAAAAGATTTTAAAAATTTAACACCTTTATCCCTTTCATTTACAGGATACAATTTCCACGAGTTGTCTTTCATCAATGATTTCAACGAACCTATAGCAATAGTGGTTACAATAAGAACAATTGTTGACATTAATAAAGAGGGGGTTACAGAAATGAGCTTGTTTATCAAATTAATACCAAAGCTAGATATGTTCTTTGAAAATTCATCCAACACGTCTAATATCCAAGTAGGAAGATTATCCATTTCTCCTGTATTTGGAAAAGCAAAGGTTGAAAGTACAGAAAACAACTTTTTACCTTCATTTATCACTAAAGGAAAAAATGAAATTGCTGCATAGAAAAAAGCACCTAAAACTAATAAATGTGATAGAACTGACGCAACATTACTGTTCATTTTTTTTGAAAACAAATTTGTAGGAACATTTATTAATAAAGACAAAAAAAAGCCTAATATTAATGCCCCCATAACATAAGGAGCATAATGCGACAAAACAAGAAAAATAATAAGATAAATTAGACTTAACCAACCACCTAATGACATAATTCTATTCACCGTCCATTTTAGAATAGCGAGACCATAAACCTTGTTGTTCAAGAATCAAACTTTTTTCTTTTCTTTAAATAATTGTTTCTTATAATTTCTAATTCTTTTAGGTAGTTTGGATCTCGAAAATTAGCATAAGTATATTCCAAAGGTTCCCATTTACCAAAATTGTACATTAAGGTTATTTCTGCATATATGTTTTTTCCTATATAAATTCTGTTTCCCCAATGTTTTGTACTTGCTAAAACAAATTGAGTGTGGTGAATATATCCAATGTCTATATTGACTTTTCTTTTATTGTTTACAGAAAATCTTCGTTCAATATCATTTGTGATTAACTTTGCATTTGAGAGAAAAGCTGGTGAACTCAAATATTCAAAACTTATCATTCTTGCTTCAATCAAGATATTTTTTCCCATTTCTTCATTGTAAAAGTAAGTGAATCTTTGAAAGTCAAGTACAGGAGATACATAATCAATAGGGCCAAAGTTCTCTTCTAAAATGCCTTTTAATCCCATTTTGTATAACCATAGGTCTGAATCTCCAGCGGTAAAAATATGAGCTACATAATTTACAAAATCAGGAGGTTTAGGATTTCCCATTTGATAAGATCACCTCAAAATTCTCAAGATTTATATTATAAATGGCGTTTGGTGTAGTAACAACAATTTCCTCATTATTTTTGTTTCCTTTAACTTTTATACTTTGTCCAGGTGTGAGTTCCATTTTTATAGAATCTTGTGGTGCTAGTTTAGTTTCGTTAACCATTACTTCTGTTGAAGCATGGTTTGAAATAGTAAGAGTGTAAAGATTTTTGTACAGTAAACCAATGTAAAAATTTAAATCTTTGACTAAAAAGTAAAGAAAAACCAGGTTAATTATTAAAAATGTAGAGATAATTAACTTAAAACTGATCGACTTGTTGAAAATTTTTTTATTCATGCTTTGAACAGGTTTGGTTGTTTCATCATCTTCACAAATTAAGAGTATTTCTTCATTTAATAAATGACTAAGTCGATTTGCTATATCTTTTAATGAAACTACAGAAAAGCCTTCAAGTTTTCCCTCTAGTATTTTTTCTAAACTAGAAAGCGGAATTTTTAAGTTTAAAGAGACTTCTTTTAATGAATAATTAGAGTTTTCTATAAGGGTTTTTATATTTTTATTAAAATATATTTTTATACGCTTCACCCCAATCTAATGTTTGTTAAATAATCCATAAAAAACATATTTATATTATATCATAGCACAATTATAGGTTAGATTTAAAAAATATTTTGATTGTAAATTTAAAAACAATAAGGTAAAATAGCTATAAGAGATACATAATGAAATTTTTTTCAAAAAATTTCGGGAGGTCATACTGATGTTTGATAAAAATAAGCTTGAAGAAATTGAAAACAAAAAAAACGAATGGAAAGAAAAGACACTAAAAAAAACGATTCAACGTTTTCCTGAGAGAAAACAATCATTTTTAACAACCTATGATGAAAATATAGACGTGGTATATACTCCAAAAGATATAGAAAACATAAATTATTTAGAAGATGTTGGATTCCCCGGTGAATATCCTTTTACAAGAGGGGTACAGCCCACCATGTATAGGGGGAAATTATGGACAATGAGGCAATATGCTGGATTTGGAACTGCTGAGGAGTCAAATG
>Ga0265294_10003661_pt1 | contig 19499 bp, 16 predicted proteins | sample MunlanPumphouse3_FD_192504 | JGI IMG/M metagenome (GOLD analysis project Ga0265294, IMG submission 192504) | Groundwater microbial communities from a municipal landfill in Southern Ontario, Canada - Pumphouse #3 | ecosystem: Environmental > Aquatic > Deep subsurface > Groundwater | place...
TTCTTATCAAGATTTGAAGTTAAATATAAGTACAAGCTATGGGACAAAACAGTGCCCGATTTGCCGGGTTTGGTGATCAAAACAATGAAATCTGTTGAATCAATGACCGTCAAACCCCGGAGGGGTGACACATATAGAAAATGTAACTACGGCTGTGAGGCATAAATGAAACAGAATATCGAGGATATCTGTATTGTACTGAAACACGTGGCGCTTAGGGACGCACAGCACGTTCGTTTTGCTCTTGTGGTCAGAATTTGCCTGACACCGGGCCGGGAATCATATCGTAGCTGCGACATCCTGTCGCACAAAACACATGAACGTCAGGATGATGTTCCTACGCATAGTAGTCTACCGGGCAGTGGAGGTTAGATATCTGCTTGCCCTGTAGATCAAGCTGTGCCGATCTTGATATAAAGCCATTATCAAGCCGTGCTCATGGGATGATCACCCGATGATATCGGGTTTGGCAAGGCTTTAAAGATAGGGGGAAAGCTTAGGCCTGCAGCTTATCCGCCAGGCTTTGCATCATCATTTCTCGCTTTTGTTTGGAAACGCTGTGCAGCGGCATCTCTTTGGACAAATGCATTTCTCTCAGTAGTGCCAGGATTCTGTCTGCGGGGTATCTCTGTAGCAGAGTGTGCCAGAGATCAGGATGCTCTTCCTTGTTCCAGTAGAGGTTTAGCAGATGTGCGTAATCCTGCAGCAGACAGAGTTCTTCGTAGCTCAGCGTGTCTGAGCGCAGAATCTGGTAGGGAGGAAGATCCATCCACAAGTATTCTCTTTGTATGGCGATAGAATGCATTGGCGTATCCGGGAGTATCTTCAGCATGCCCAATTGCAATGCTGCCGGTTCGCAAAGGCAAAGCTCGTTCAGAGACCGGATCACGGAATCGAGGTCTTCACCCGGCAATCCGGCAATGAGATCGGCATGAACCCTGATTTTGGTACGCTCTTTCAGCTCACACAGTGTCCGTCGGGATTTTTGCCAGTCCGAATGTCGCCCGCAGCGTTCCAGCACTTCCGGATTTGTACTTTGGATGCCCACTTCAAAGCGGATACGATTTGCGGGAGCACGGCAAAGAATGGCAAAATCGGTTTCATCCAGCAGATCGGGATAGATCTCGAAGTGATAGTCAAAAGTGCTGTCGCTTTCGATGGCAAAATCCCAGATGGCGTGGGCTAGTTCTTTTTGAATGTTGAAACTGCGGTCGATGAATTTCAAGGTGCGGGGTTTCAGCTTTGCCAATTGCGTCAATTCATCCTTCAATCGCTGTGTCTCTCCGGCTTTTGAAAGCTCAAATCTGGGCTGATGGCGCTTATCATTGGCAGAAAGGCAATAAATACAGGCATAGGGACATCCCCGATAGCACTCATAATAGATGAGATGATCTTCCAGATCCGCCAGATCTTCATAAGTATAAGGGAAGGGTATGTCTTTCAATGGAATGGGAGCAGGGTTTTGTCTGCAATCCCGGGGCACAAAATCGCATTCTGCCAGGGCCCGGAATTCGCTTTCTCCGGCGCCGATGATGACGTGACAGCCCGGGGAATTTATGAAGGCAGCAGCTTCAGGACCTCCGATCACAAACAGACAATGTGGCAGGATCTTGGTCAGTTCCTTTTGTAGACCATACAACAACACTCTGTTCCAGATATAGGCGGAGAGGCAGATCACATCGGGCTTTTGCGTATATATCTCCTCCATGATCTGATGCAGGGGTTCTTTCATGGTAAAGGGCAATATTCCGGTCTCAAAATCCATATCGCGGATCATCTGCCGCATATAATATAAGGCGAGATTGGATTGGCTCCAACTACTGTTAAGGGCTACAAAGAGAATCTTTTTCATGAAGCATCAATACTGACGAGGCCCTTTGAGGTCAAGCATTTTCAGATCCGGTAGATGTGGGCACGAGGAATTCTGCAGCACATGGAATACTTGCTTTGCTTGACAATATAGGTTATTATGTAAATTTGAGTTTTATTGCATCTAAGACATTTTTGCATAGCGTTTCAAATCGGATAAAGAAGGGAAATTATGAGTCTAAGCCCAAGGCGAATGGCACAACCGGATTTTCGAAGAAGCTCGGGGTTTTCCTCCCTGAGGCCATCTCTTCACAGAGTTTTGGCATATATTTTGTTTATGATGGTGATTTCGCACATGGGCGGTCGCGTTGTGAAAGTGGGCATATACATGAATCCGCCAAAGGTTTATTGGGAGGAAGGGGGGGAACCTTCCGGCATATTTGTAGATATTCTGGATCATATAGCTGCAGCTGAAGGCTGGCAGGTGGAATATCACAAAGATACCTGGGAAAACTGCCTCAGCTTGCTGCAGGACGGCAGTGTGGATTTGATGCCGGATGTGGCGTACAATTCCGAGCGCGACAAGGTGATGGATTTCCATCAAAATCCCGTGTTGTATTCTTGGACGCAGATTTATGTGAAACGGGGTATAGCTTTGAACTCTTTGCTGGATCTGGAGGGCTTGCGCCTGGCAGTATTGAGGAATTCTGTGCAAGCAAAATTGCTTCAGGGACTCTTTAGTACGCCGGCTGATAGCAGCAGAATGGTATTTGCCTCCAGTTTCGATGAAGTGCTGGCCTTGGTGCGTGATGGAGAGGCGGACGCTGCCGCCACCAATTTCTATTTTGGCAGAATGAATGCCCGCAAGTATGGTTTGGAAGAAACCGATATCCTGCTGGAACCTTCGACCTTGTTTTTCGCTGCAAAACAGGGCTACTTCGGGGATATCCTCAATGCCATCGACAATCACTTGAATCAGCTGAAAAGCATTCCGGATTCATACTACTATCAGGTGCTGAATAAATACGTCTTTTCCAGCAATAAATACAGCCTCCCCCGATGGTCGATTCTTCTCGCTTTAAGCTTGATATTCGCACTATTGATCTCCATTTTGATCGGGAATATCTTCCGAAAACAAGTGCGAAAGCGAACCGCGGAATTGCATAAGGCAAATCTGGAGATGGAAAAACGCATTGAGCAGAGAACTGAAGAGCTGGCTATGGCGATGCACAAAGCCCAGGTGGCAGATATGTTAAAATCTGCCTTTCTGGCCACGATGTCTCACGAACTCCGAACCCCGCTGAATAGCGTGATCGGCTTCACCGGCATCCTATTGAAAGAGATGCCCGGCAAGATAAACGAAGAGCAAAGCAAAATGCTGAGCATCATACAGGGCAGCGCGCGGCATCTGCTCTCGCTGATCAACGATGTTCTGGACATCTCGAAGATCGAAGCGGGACAGTTGGATTTGCACTATTCCAATGTAAACTTGTACTCCCTATTGGAAAACGCAATCCAACTGGTGGGAGTGCAAGCTGCCGCCAAAGGCTTGAATCTGGTATTTAAACCGGGCAGTGAACCCGGCGATATCACGGTTGATGAACGCCGTTTCGAGCAGGTGATCCTGAATCTGCTGAGTAATGCCATCAAGTTTTGTGACGAGGGTGAGGTTTCTTTGTCTTATACAGTGAAAGATAAGCAGCTATATCTGATGGTGAAAGACACCGGCATCGGGATCCCTCCTGAGAAACAAAGCAAACTGTTCCAACCCTTTGTGCAGGTGGACATGGGCATCAATCGCAAACATGAAGGTACCGGTTTGGGCTTGTTTATCAGCCGGAGAATCATGAACCTGATGGGTGGCGACATCACTCTGGAAAGCGAAGTGAATAAAGGCAGTCTCTTCACCGTAATCCTGCCCTTGAAAAACGGAGGGATCCAATGCAAGTAACAGTCCTCATCATAGAAGACAACAGGGACAACTACTATCTGATGCAGTACCTTCTGGAAAACAAAGGCTACAAGGTTTTGGGGGCGGACAGTGGCTGGCTGGGCTTGGAGATGGCGATACACAACACACCGAGTATCATATTGCTGGACATCCAATTACCGGAGATGGATGGATATACGGTGTTGCGCAGATTGAGGTCCAATCCATTTCTTTCCGGGATACCTATCGTGGTGGTTAGCTCTTATGCTATGACAGGAAACAAAGAACAAGCCTTGTCAGCGGGAGCCACGGGTTACATTGAGAAACCGATCGATCCGCTGAGATTTGCCGATCAGATCGAAAGCTACCTGAAAGCCTGATACGCAAAGGAGCAGGGATGAGAATACTAAACGTTGACGATCAAAGCGAGAACCTTTACTTTTTACAGAGTTTGCTGAGTGGCAGGGGATACCAGTTTCTTGATGCCAAAAACGGTAGAGAAGCACTGGATATATTAAAAACGGAAGAGGTGGATCTTGTCATCAGTGATATCCTGATGCCCGTGATGGATGGATTTGCCTTGTGCCGGGAAATACGGAAAAATCCCAAACTCAAACACATCCCCTTCATTGTATATACGGCAACCTACACCGGAGATAAAGACGCGGTGCTGGCTCGGAAAATAGGAGCGGACGACTTCATTATAAAGCCATGCGAACCCGATGAACTACTGGAAAGAATTGATAATGCCCTGGCTCGAAAAGATGATCCCCATCGCTTTGAACAAGCGGAAACAGTGGATGATGAAACCGTGTTGAAACTATATAACGAACGCCTAGTACGCAAGCTGGAAGAAAAGATGCTGGAGATGGAAGCTGAGGTGGAGGCGCGCAATAAAACCTTGGAAGCCCTCAGAAGAAGCGAGGGTATTCTGAAGACGGTGCAAGCTCTCGAAAAAATGGGGGGTTGGGTATACTATCCGGAAACTAAGGAGATCTATTGGACCGAAGAAATGTACAAATTGCATGATGTTGAGATAAACAGCCTGTCCGGGGAAGAGGCGATCCGGCTAAGTATGTCCGGATATGAAGAGGAGAATCAACCCAAACTGCAAAAGTATTGGGATGAGATGCTGAAAAGCGGTGAAGCTTATGATATGGAATCTTGGTTTACCACTTCCCAAGGCCGCAAAATATTTGTGCACACCGGGGCAGTTGCGCAAAGGGAAGGGGGCAAGATCTGCCGGATTATTGGTACCTTCCACGATATCACCGAGAAGAAAGAAGCTGAAATAAGGCAAAATGAACTGACTCAGCAGCTAAGGCAGGCTCAAAAACTTGATTCCATCGGGCAATTGGCGGGGGGTATAGCTCACGATTTCAACAATATCCTCACCGTGATCCTGGGCTATACCGAGGAAGTTTTGAACAGTTTGCACGGTAAAGATCCTATCCGCACGGAAATAGAAGAGATCAATAAAGCCGGGCTGAGAGCTGCCGGCCTCACCCGCCAGCTTCTCACTTTCAGCCGCAAACAAGTGATCAAACCGCAATTGCTGGACCTGAATGAAACTATAGAAAATCTCTCCAAAATGCTGATGCGACTGATCGGCGAAGATATCGAATTTGTGAAGGATTTGGCAGATGATCTGCCGAAGATCATGGCAGACGTAGGGCAGATCGAGCAAGTGATCATGAATCTGGTGATCAATGCCAGAGAAGCCATGCAAATGGGCGGAACCCTCAGCATCTCTACGTTTGCCTTTAGCCCGGATCCAGCCTTCAGCGCCAGACATCCCATGATCAAGGGCGATGGCTTCGTGGTGCTGAAAGTGAAAGATACCGGCTGCGGTATGGATCTGGAAACCAAAGAACACATCTTCGAACCTTTCTTTACCACCAAGGCAAAAGGGCACGGCACCGGCTTGGGCTTGCCCACAGTATATGGAATCATCCGTCAGGCAGGCGGCAGCATAAACGTGGATAGCAGTCCCGGCAAGGGATCCATGTTTGTGATCATGCTGCCCACAGCCAACGGCAAGAATGAAGTGGAGAGTGAAGCTAAAGCGCCGATGAAGGAAAGTCGGCACGATGAATTGGTACTGATCGTGGAAGACGATGCATCCATAGCTGATCTGAGCGCTAAAATGATCAGTAGAATGGGATTCAATGTGGTGCAAGCAGATAGTGCGGATAAAGCCATGGTCCTGATTGAGGATGAAGGTCTGCGCCCGCATCTGATCATCAGCGATGTGGTGATGCCCGGCTTGAGTGGAGTGGAATTGGCTGCCATAATGCAATTTAAGCACCCCGAGATTAAGCTGCTGTTGATGTCCGGCTACACCGAAAACATTATCTCTCAGCACGGAGAATTGGACCCCGGTATTCCATTTTTGCGCAAGCCCTTTACCCGTCAGGAACTGCTCGAAAAGATAGGTGAAGCCTTAAAACACGAAGGCCCCGCTCGAGCTGGATCTGGGGCATGATATAGCTTGATCGGCAATATTAGATAAATTTACTGGGAATTACTCAGTTTCAGCTTATTCTATCTGCATGGCGCCATGGATATCAGGCGCGAATTTTACACAAGGAGTAGCTTTATGAACGCAAGAGAAATTCGTAATGGGATCATGCTGCTGGGCGTACAGGATTGGTCGCGCCGCCTGTTTGATTCCCTTATTCCTCTACCTGACGGGACCAGTTACAATTCCTACTATATCCCGGGCACTATGAAGAATGCTCTCATCGATACGGTGGAACCCGAGCACCTGGATGAATATTTATCCCAATTAACTGCAATCAAGAAGATAGATTATGTGATATCTCTTCATGCCGAGCAAGACCACTCCGGTTCTCTGCCGGTCATCCTATCCAAATATCCGGAAGCCACACTGATCTGTTCGCCCAAGGCTAAGGCTTTGTTGATGGATCATCTCGGCGTCCCCGAAGATCGCATTCAGATAGTACAGGACAATGAAGAGATCTCTTTGGGAGATCGCACTTTACGCTTTATCCACACGCCTTGGGTGCATTGGCCGGAAACTATGTCTGCCTATCTCCGGGAAGATAAGATACTCTTTAGCTGCGACTTTATGGGTTCACACGTGGCGGGCAGCAAGATGTATGCCGACAGGGATCCCTCTGTACTGGAAGCAGCCAAGCGCTATTATGCCGAGATCATGATGCCATTCCGGCAAATGATCAAGACTAATATGCAAAAAGTGCGGCAATTGGATTTTGATCTGATCGCTCCCAGTCACGGCCCCATGTGGAATTACCCGGAGATAATTCTGGATGCGTATGAGGATTGGATATCAGACAAGATGGACAATAAAGTGGTGATACCATACATCTCCATGCATGGCAGCACCGCGAAAATGGTGGATTTCCTCACGGCAGAGCTGGCTGACCGCAAGGTGGAGGTAGCGCTGTTTGACCTTGCAGTTACGGATATCGGCAAGCTGGCAATGGAATTGGTGGACGCTTCCACGATTGTGATCGGAACTCCCACTGTACATGTGGGCCCTCACCCCAACGTGGCCTATGCTGCCACCCTGGCAAACGCGATCAAGCCCAAGCTGAAGTATGCGGCGGTAATAGGTTCTTACGGCTGGGCCACAAAAGCTGTGGAGCAGCTAACCGGAATGATTCCCGCACTGAAGGTCGAGGTCTTGGGAGCGGTTCTCTGTAAAGGGGATCCCGATGCCGAAAGCTATCAAAAGCTGCGGGAACTGGCAGATCTGATCTTATCCAGGCACTTAAGCTCCGGCTCGGCAGCGAATTAAACAGAGCGGGAAGCAAGAAGCTCATCCGCTCAGTCCTACTCCTGCCCGGCAGCTGAGATACATATTCAAAGGCATGGACACAGGCCATCCGGGATGTGTGCGCCGTCTTTTACCAAAGAATTTGGCCAAAGATGCGCCATTTTATGCCGGATACGGCAAAACTAAAAATAGGCTTGACAGTTTGCCGTGCTTTGATTCATTAATTCTCAGGAGAAAAAATGATTGAAGTTCTCGTTGAAAAATGCGTCGGCTGTGCTGCGTGCTTGAAAGCATGTGCCTATGATGCCATCAAGATAATCTCAAAAGTTGCCGAAATTGATATCGACAAGTGTGTGCTTTGCGGTGCCTGTGTACAGGCTTGCCCCTTTGATGCTATTCTGATTCGCAAAAAGAGCAAGGAGCATGTGGACAAGAGCCAATACTCCGGGATCTGGGTGTTTGCAGAACAACACGATGGCGTGATCGCCGGAGTGTCTCACGAACTTCTGGGCAAGGGCAGAGAGCTTGCCGATCAATTGTCATGCGAGCTGAGTGCGATTCTGCTGGGTCATCAGCTCAACGGTCTGGCAGAGGAATTGATCGCCTACGGAGCGGATCAGGTTATTTGCATAGACGATCCGGCCCTGGAGCATTTCAGGGACGAAAAATACAGTGAAGCGATGATCTACCTGGCACAGAAGTATCGTCCTGAGATCATTCTTGCAGGCGCTACGGTGACAGGCAGGAGCTTCATTCCCAGAGTCGCGATCAAATTGAACACCGGCCTCACTGCAGATTGCACGGGCCTGGCCATCGACGAAGAAAGCGGCAATCTTTTGCAGACACGCCCTGCCTTCGGAGGCAACATCATGGCTACCATAGTAACCGCGAACAATCGTCCTCAAATGGCAACAGTCCGGCATAAAGTCATGAATCCTCTGCAGCGGGACGATGCGAAGAGTGGGGTGGTGATCCGCGAGGATTATAGCTTTGATCTGGAAGAAGACAAATCTAGATATATATCATTTGAAAAAGAGAAGACAAATCTGATCAATATCACCGATGCTAACGTGATCGTGGCTGGGGGTAGAGGCATCAAGGATGCCAAAAATTTTGCCATGATAGAAGAGCTTGCTTTGGCTCTGGACGGAGCGGTTGGAGCATCGCGCGCGGCGGTTGATTCTGAGTGGATTGCCTATTCTCATCAAGTGGGGCAAACGGGTAAGACTGTAAAGCCCGGAATCTACATAGCTATCGGAATCTCAGGCGCTATCCAGCACTTGGCAGGAATGAGCTCCGCGGATTATATTGTGGCGATCAACAAAGATCCCGATGCCCCGATCTTTAAGGTTGCGGACCTGGGAATTGTGGGAGATCTGTTTGAAGTAGTGCCAAAACTGATTAAGAGGATAAAAGAAGTACGAGCATGAAAATCATACCCGGCCTCAGCGTTATCACCAGTAAAGATGTGCGCGAAGGCGTGGTGCTGAATCTGGGAACTGAAGACACCAATGAAGCAGTGTTGGAAATCCCGAAAAGCATAGCCTATATTCCACTTATCAATTCCCACGATCACCTGGTGGGAAATTGGGTACCAAAAGCAGGGGACAATCGCCCCTATCCCAATTCTCATATCTGGGTAGAAGACATGAAAAATTCCTTCAGCTTCCACGAACGCAGCAAATTCTGGGTGAACGACGGCTCCTTTCAACACCTGGATTCTGCCGCCCTTTCAATCGCGAGATTGGGAGCCTACAAAAATCTCTTTTCCGGCTGTGGAGTAGTGCACGACCACGGCCCCCTGCAGGATGGCCTCTATTACGATGCAATGCCGATTGTCGTGCCCCGGGTCTATCGCCAATGCCATTCTCTTACTTTGGGAAATTGGTGGGGAGGAGAATCCGCTTCCAAAGAAATGGAGCTAAGCAAAGGTAAAATGCCATATATTATCCACTTGGGCGAAGGAACGGATAAGATCACCAAAGCGGAATTTGCGGAATTGGAGAAGCAGAACTTGCTGCAGAAAAACACCATGATGATCCACGGTATCGCGTTTACAGAAGATGAGATCGCCCGCATTGCCAAAGTGGGAGCCACTGTGTGCTGGTGCCCCACATCAAACTTCTATCTGATCGGAAAAACCTTCAACATCGAAGCAGCCCTGAAGCACAACGTGAATGTGGTGATTGGCACTGATTCTACCATGAGCGGAGCGGTAAATCTGATCGCGGAATTGGAGATCATCAAGGAATATTTCCCGCATCTGGAGCTTAGCAAGCTGTACAAAATGATTACCGAAAACGCCGCAAAAGCCCTGTATCTGGATCCATCTTATGGCAAGCTGGATCCTGCCGATACTCGCAATCTGCTGCTTACCGATCAATTGGAAAAAGACCCCTTCCAAAACCTGATGGGATTGGATATGGCAGACATCAAGCTGCTGATAGTAGACGGGATACCCCGTTATGGAGATAGTGAGTATCTGGATGAATTGCCCTGCGCGCAAGGGGATTACACCATCTTTAGAACCGCTGGCAGAGAGAAATTTGTGCTTGGAGATCCCCTGGAGATCAATGACCAGATAGACGAAGCCTTGGGCTATCATAAAGACTTTCCCTTCTTACCTTTCTAGTGCGATGAAACACTTGGACATCTGCGAGATTTTCTACAGTCTTCAGGGAGAATCCAGCTATATGGGCATGCCTTGTGTATTTGTGCGCCTGGCAGGATGCAATCTGCGTTGCAGCTATTGTGATACCACATACTCACACTCCAGGGGCAGGATGATGAGTTTTGAGGAGATAATCTCAGAAGTGTCCCAATATCCGGCAAAATTGGTAGAACTGACCGGAGGTGAACCATTGTGGCAGGAAGAGAGTCCGGCTCTGATGCAAGCCTTGCTGGAACGTGGCTATACCGTGTTATTGGAAACAAACGGATCGTTGTATCTGGATGAGGTTCCCCGGGATGTGATCAAAATTGTGGATATCAAATGCCCGGGCAGCAGCGAGGGAGACAGCTTTCAATTTGCCAATCTGAAGCTGCTTGCCCCCCATGATGAGATCAAATTTGTCCTTACCAATTACCCGGATTATTGTTTCGCGCGTGAGATAATACAAAGGTATCAGTTGGCGGGCAGAGTCCTGCACTTCTCACCGGTCACACAGCTGTTGCCGGCGGGGCTTTTAGCAGAGTGGCTTTTGGCGGATGGACTGCCGGTGAAGCTGGGCATGCAATTACACAAGATGCTCAACCTCCGCTGATGAGGTGGATCACCATCACGTCCGCTCCCACAGGGATATGAGTGCTGTCATAATCACTTTTTGGTATCAGCTTGCCATTCACTTTGATGACCAGCATGGGGAAGGTGTAGTTCATCAGCTTTAGCGCATCGCGCACAGTCATCCTTTCCTGCCAGTCTACTTTGTTGCCATTTATTGTAATTTTGGGCTTCATGCTTTATCCTTATTATGCTTTGCCAGTATTTCCAAACACAGATTTGCCTGCATTGCGGCTACGATCATCACCCGCGGAGCCATGGGAGCTATGCCTTCAACCGGCTCTGAATGCATATCTCCGATGATGAACAGATTCCCGTCTCGAATACTCTTGATGTCCTCATTTCTGCCATATCCTGCAATGCCGGAAGCGCATATCAGCGGACGCACTTGATCAGACTTTAGCCATGTCTCGATTAGCATTTGCTTTTCTTCTGCTTTGTCCAAAGCTTCGATCATTATATCTGCATCGGCAAAGATGCTGGCAATATTGTCGGGATTCAAACGGAGTTCATGCATCTGAAGCTTTATGAAGGGATTTACCCTGCGGATATTATGCTCCAGTGCCTGGACTTTGGGCATACCTAGCTGAGAAAGATCGTAGGCCTGACGGTTCAGGTTTGATACACTCACCGTATCAAAATCCGCCACGATCAGCTTTCCAATACCGGTTCTTGCCAGCATCAGGGCTATATTGGAGCCCAATCCTCCAGCTCCGGCTATGCCGACTACTGCTTTTTGCCACAAGGGAAATGCCTGTGGATCCCGCTCGCAGAAATATTGATCTTGGGTCATGGCCGGATGTTAATCTGGATCTCCCGGTCGGGAACGATATCACGCAGATTGTTGATGACAGCCATGATGCTGTCTCTTAATATCTCCTGCACAAAGGGCACAATCAGTACCTCTTTGCCATCTACTTTCAGGCTGATCTTACTGGAGCCATCCATTACGCAATCACTGCGCTTTCGGCGTCCCTGAACGATGTCTCCCGCCATCTGAAAACAGCTTCCTCCGCATCTGGAACAGCATTCCGGATCGGCAGCGGGCAGCATCTCAAAGCTTTTTGTCAGCACCAAATCGCACAGAGCAGAAGCATCTTGCGGCATGCCATATACTCCCAGCCTGTCATGCTTGAAGCTGTTTTGGGATATTATGCCACTGATGCCGATGACGGTGTCATCAACCAATTCGGTCAATTGCGCTGCACTTTCTGCGCATACGATCTTGGGCACAGGAGCATCTTTCATGCCTTCGATCACCAAAAAGTCTGCCACAATGTGGGGCAGGATCTCGTTTAATGGCAGTGTCTTGGGGAAGATGATGGCTGTATCGTAAATGCCACGTGCTACTGTGAGTTTACTGCCGGCATCGATGTGGAGAGCGCTGTTTTTACCGGGTGTATCCGCGCGGAATTTTTCGCTGTGGATATCCTTGATTGTAGCCACAGAGTATCCCCTGGCACAGAGCTCACGCACCAGGTTCACAACCGTGGTGGTCTTTCCGGTGTGATGATAACCGATTACCGCGATGGCTTTCATGTCGCAGGCATTATCAGGATCACGACGGTAGCACTCATGCCTTCACCGCATCCGGAGATTCCCAAGCCTTCTTCAGTTGTGGCTTTGATGGAGATGCAATCGGGGTCGCAATCCAAGTCTTGGGCGAGGTTTTGCCGCATTTGATCTACATAAGGGCTCAGCTTTGGAGCAGCGGCACAGATGGTCGCGTCCATATTCGCGATTTTATAATTGCGGGCCAGAACCATGTCATAACAGCGTTTCAGCAGTATTCTGGAGTCGATATCTTTGAAAGTGGGATCGCTATCCGCAAAGTGTTGACCGATATCGCCCATGGCCAAAGCACCCAGTAAGCCGTCACATATACTGTGAACCAAGACATCGGCATCAGAGTGGCCCAGAAGTCCGGTGTGATGGGGGATGTGTACACCGCCAAGGATCAGCTTGCGCCCTTCCACGAGACGGTGAACATCATAACCAAATCCTATTCTCATTTTTCTAATCCACCGTTATAGATTTTGATACGTTTTTGGGTACATCAGGATGCACACCGTGGTCTTTCACACCCAGCAGATCCAGCTTCTTCATCTTGCGGATGCTCATACGCAATGCCAAAAGCTGCAACACGATCGTGGCAGAGAAACAGGTCATCAGGCTATCACCGGTTTTGGGTAACATTATGTAGCTCCAACCGTAATAAGCGCCTTCTTTGGGATTTTGCGAGGCGTTCTTGAGCAGATTATCGTTCTCTTCGGCTATTACGTAGGTATTGGCACCGCGGATTTTGTGGGTATTGATCTGCGAAATAGTGAGGTTTACGTCTCTGGGATCCGGTCCGGTTACATAGACCAGAGGGTAATTGCGATACAGAGTCTCAAAGAAATCCTGATCCTGGACGGTTTCCTTGAATATCTTCGTGCCTTCAGCAGACAAGTTGAAGGGCATATTATGCGTAAAGACAAAGTCTGCCAAGGCTTTCAGCAGATCCTTACGCTCACTCTGCGCAATGTTCATTGTTTCAGCCTTCTCATCGATATTATCGATCATATTGCTGAATCCGCGGATGAAGCTGCGCACGTGTTTCACCCCGAATACGGTGTTTTTGCCTAAGATGGTATTGGGTCCGTGTTTAAACTCGCTGGCTTCACGGCCTTCGGCGTGATTCAGAACGGTTTCCCTTATCTTCAGTGCTCCCTCCATCGCCACACCGCTTATCTTGGTAGCGAGTATGTGCAACGAGGGCTCCATATAGATCTTGCCGGCCATATTGTCGATCATATCGTCAGTCTTATCCACAGTCTCTTTCAGCAGAGAGGGAATGTCGTTCAGGGATTTGTATCTTTTTTGCAAATCTGCATTGCGCTTATCATATTCTTCCTTGGGTATATCTTTAGCTATTGCATTCAGCTTCATATCTGCCGCTCTTATGGCCAGATAGTAGAACAGAGTGATCTGATTCATGAAGCTCTTGGTAGCGGGAACTGCTATCTCCGGTCCACAAAGAATCGGGATCGCCACATCGCTTTTTTCTTGACCCAGAGTGCTGTTCATATTGTTTACCAATACTACTTTACGGACATTCAGGTCGTTCGAGTCGATGTCATTGAATATATCGATCAGGTCTTTTGTCTCGCCGCTTTGCGATACGCCGATGATCAGGTCGTTGTTCTTGATGCAATTCGAATACTCACCGCGGAAATCTCCGGGCAAGATGGGAATCATCTCTATGCCGGCAATTTCATTGAAGAAAAGAGCAGCAATCTTGGTGGCATGAAAAGAGGTTCCACAAGCGATGGAATAGGCATTGCGATTGCAAGAGATGGTGTTTTTCACCAGATCCAGGAAGTCTTGCACACTGTGTTCAAATTCAGAAACCGAGATCTGCTCCGATATACTGTCCAATGCTTTGGCGATCACGAGTCGCTTTCGGTCAAACTCATTGCCCAGCAGCTCTATGAACACATTCTTTTCATTCGAAAAGAAGTATTTCTTATCAAAATCCTCTTTCACCGCAACGTCAAATATCGCTTTATAGCTTTGCTGGGCATGTTCTAGAAATGTTGCGACTTCTTTTGAAGCGCAAAGCTTGTCGAAACGGGCTTGTTTGTCCTCCATTTTCGCTGTGCCTACGATCTCCAGCATGGCATTGCTCAGATACTCTTTCACTCCGGCTTGAGTGAGGGCTTCCAGCATATATTTGCCGCTATTCGATCCGCCACTGAAGAGTTTGATCAGTTTGCCAGTAGACTCACTTTGGGCATAGATTTCTTGCTCCATGAAGTATTCAAAATCCGGCAAAAGCTCCACATCTTCCGCTCTCAGTTTGGAATACACGGGCTTTACATCAATCATGTCACCGGTAGAGTAGCACTCATCGGGCTGTCCCAAGCGCTTGAACTTGAGGTTTTTCTGAGCGTAGACCTGATAGTGTGAACTCGTATATTCTATAAATTCACCCTCTCTTAAATTTACTAACATCTTGGTGAAGCGTAAGATAGCCGTCAGATCCGATGATGCCAGAGCAAAGGGCATGTCATCCACTTCACCCACCCCAAAATAGAGGCTGGATCCGGCTTTGATGGCCCAGGATGTTTGGGTTTCAGGATCCACGATCACGGCAGCGTAGGAGCCGATCATCTTTTCGGCGGTAAGGATAATAGCTCTGCGCATACATGCTTTACGCTCCTCCGCGTCAGATGGGTTTTTGGCTTTGTTCATCTCGATATCAAAGTAATGCTCCACACTGTGCACCAACATCTCGCCATCGTTGTCGGAAAGCACTGTGTGACCTTCTTTGGTGAGGAACACTTTGAGTTCACGAGTGTTTGTGATGTTGCCATTATGCGCGCCGAAAATGTGCCTTTTGCACCTAACTACATGCGGTTGGGCATTGGTCTGATCCACATAACCGAAAGTAGCCCAGCGCACTTGCCCACAAAAGATTTTCCCGGCTTGCTTCTCGATTCCCAGGGTTTTTACCAGAGTAGAGGGCGCACCCACATCTTTTAGTAGTGTGATCTCTTTATCCCCATTCAGAAAAGCTGCGCCAGTGCTGTCGTAGCCCCGGTATTCCAGTGCTTTCAGCAATTGAGACGCATATTTGCCCAAGTTTACGGATACCTTGGGTAAAGCCATACCCAACACACCACATCCCAAGCCCGGAACGGGCACGCTAAAGCGAAGCTCAAGTTTACTAAGTTTGCTCAATATTCTACGTAGCATAGTATTCCCTTTATATAATGATATTTTTTTCGATGATCAGATGCGCCAGGGTGAGATCCCACTCATCGGTGATCTTGATATTCAGATCTCCGGTAAGATGGTAGCGCACTTTTATTCCAAAGTGTTCGGCCAGGGCAGCATCATCCGTACTGATATAGCCATCGTTATAGGCCTTTATATAGCTGTCCCGGATCAGCTTGAAATCGAATACCTGAGGGGTAAAGACTTGCACCAGACGGTCTCGCACCAGGGTGTGATCCAAATAGTCACCGGAAACTTGTTTGATCGTGTTTTTCAACCTGGCAGCGGGCACTACTGCTTTTTCTTTGAGGGCGATTTTGTGCAATACCTCGATCAATTCTATACTGATGAAAGGACGCACCGCGTCGTGGATAAAGACCAGAGCAGTATCTTCCGGACACTGCTGCAAAGCGCCAAACACGCTATCTTGCCGCTCCAGGCCGCCAGTCATCACCAAATAAGGTTTCGATGCAGTGTCAAAGTACTGCTGAATAAGGCTTTCACAATACTCAATATCTTCCTCGGGCGCGGTTACGATTATGTTTGAGATCAGAGGGGAATTGAAAAAGGGGCCCAAAGTACGAATCAATATGGGGATGCCATCCAGATTACGATACTGTTTCTTGATATCTCCGCCCATTCTGGATCCGGAACCGGCGCCGGTGATGATGGCTGTGCTGGAAATCAGGCTATCCATTTGAAAAACACTCCTCTTGGTTTGCGTTCTGTGTACAGTTTCCCTTCGTTGTTCAATTCACGCAAGACTTTGGATATTTCGTTGATGTGGATGTTCAGCATTGCTGCCAGATCCTCTGCGGTTGAAGGTCTGCGCTTGATTGTTTCCCGGATGAGATCCACGAGGTCAGAGTCCAGACTCTGCATACCGGTCTGATACTTGATTTTTGCGATGATCTCCACCGGCATGGGCAGAGTTTCGCGCAGATAGTTGCGAACCTCGATCAGTCTTTTGGGATCTGCTGCTTCCACCCATTCTTCGGCACCGGGGCGATCCAGAGAATTCACCTGCACCAGATCCGGCGATATATGCGATATTGCATCGCGCAAAAGTGCCAGTTCTGTGTCTGTATCATTGATGCCCTGGATGATAAATACTTCCAGCCAGATCTCGCCAGAATAAACCTGCCTCAGCCTCACCAATCCTGCGATAAGGTCTTCCACCTTCAAATCCGGATGGGGGCGGTTCACTCTTTGATACACTTCCGGGCTCGCCGCGTCCAGAGATGGCAGGATCACATCGCAAGGGATAATCTCCTGCAAGATATCATCGTTGTTCAGCAGCGTTCCATTGGTGAGCAATGCCAATTTATACTGTGGATATTTATCCTTGATGTAGCGGATGATTTCTTTGATCGAGCTGTTCAGAGTAGGCTCTCCGGCGCCTGAAAAAGTAATGTAATCCAAATGTGGTTGATGGGCCAGAAAACTATCCAGTTCATCCAATATTTCACGGGGAGGGAAGAATTCTTGCCGTTCTGTAACCAGATGCGTGGTATTCTGAATCTCGCAATACACACAATTTAGGGGGCAGTATTTGTATGGAACCAAATCCACTCCCAACGATATCCCCAGCCTGCGTGAGCTAACGGGGCCAAACAAGTGCTTGTACTTCATAGTTTAGAAGGTGGTTCCAAATTGCAGATGCGGCTCCCAGGTGCGGCTGTCCACGCCATAGGCATAGTCAAATCCGATGAGGCCAAAGGGACTCCTGATGCGGATACCTGCACCCAAGCCCTTCTTCAGGTTCATGAAGTTGAAGTCTCGCAGATGATTATAGCTTTCTCCAGCATCAAAAAAAGTGACCGCGATGATCTGGTCTCCAGCGATGGGATAGCCCAATTCCGTGGAGAAGATGATGGCTCTGGTTCCTCCCCCCACGGGGCCCACGGAGCGATCAGGATAACCTCTGATGCCATCGACACCGGTGCCGCCCAGATAGAACTTTTCGTCCGGCGGCGCGTCATCGGAATCTCCATAGGGGGTGATGTAGGAGAAGCGCCATTTGGACCGCAGAGTCAGCTTTTTCCAGGCTTCAGAATACCAGTTCACCTGAGCGATTTGCTTGAAATAGTCAAAATCGCCCATCAGCAGACCACCGGCCAGCTCTGAGAACAAGGTGATTTGCGATCCTTTGGTGGGGAAGAATATGTTGTCTCTGGTGTCGCGACTGAGGCTGAAATTGATCGCTGATGTATAGCGCCAGCCCAATTGATCCAGCTCGATCAAGGTAGCGTTTGCAGTACTGTCTGCCATAATGGAATTCATGCTGGTGATATTGTATTTTTTGCTATAGAAAGAGTAGCCTATAAAAGCTCTGGTTCTGTCTACCCAGGGTACGGGTTGGCCCAGTCTTACCGCTCCGCCACGTGTGTATATTTCATAGTAGAAGGAGGTCCAGCTTCTGCGTGTGTAATACAGGTTTGTGCCCAAAAGGATATCTGTATCGTAAAAATTGGGATTGGTAAAGTTAAATTCAAAGTTTTGCGTGTTGCCACCAAAATCCCAAGTCAGACCTGCGCTCCAGTTGTTTCCAAAGAGGTTATTTTGCGATAGTGAAAGTTGACCGACAATCTTGTCCAGAGAGTTGTAGCCCACACCGCCGTTTGCCACACCGCTGGATTTGTCTATCACATCTATTTGCAAGTCGATATCGCCATTGTTGTTAATTCTGTCATAATCCAGCTTGATATCCGGCTCAAAGAAGCCCAGATTATATATATTTTGCTGGCTGCGAATCACTTGAGTCTGACGATAATAGTCTCCGGGAGCTATTTCCAATTGACGCCGCAGGACCTTTTCTTTGGTGCGTTCATTGCCGGTGATGTGGATCTGACGAATCTTGGCGCGAGTGTTTTCCACGATCTGAAGTACCACATTCAAAGTATCGACCTGGCGCACATAGTTGTTGCGGATATCTGCGTAAATAAAACCTTCATCAAAATACATGGCATACACTTTTGCCATCTGCGAGTCGAATTTCTCCTGATCGAAGGTGTCACCCGCGTGCATACTAAAGTTTTGCATGATGGCATCTTCTTCAAAATGCTCGTTACCCTGGATGTCGATCTTGCCAAAGTGATATTGGTTGCTTTCACTGATGGTGATTACCAATTCATGATAGCGATCAGATATCTGTTGCAGTTCATGTGGCCCCACATTCACATCTATAAAGCCGTTTTTCTTGTAGAAATTGGCAAGAGCTGTCAAATCGCCATTGAACTTTTCCTGATCAAAGCGTCCGGAGCGTAAAAATCCTTTAGGCTTGGTTTTCATGCGACGGATCAGTTCTTTATCTTCAAAGCTGTCGTTGCCGATGAAAGTGATCTGTTTCAATACAATGCGTCCACCTTCATCTACTCTCAACGTGAGGGCAATCTTGTGACCGGGTAGTTCTTGCTCCAGAACCTCTATCTTCGCGTTTCCAAACCCCTTACCTGTATATTCTGCCTGGAGTTTGTTCAGAAGCTCGCTTTTCAAGTTTCCGCTCCAATAGGAGCCTACGCGCAAATTGACCAGTTCTTCAACCTTCTCTTTTTTTACGACCTTGAAACCCTGGTAATTGATGGAACTAACTGCCGGGTTTTCTACCACTTGCACTATCAAATTGATACCGGTGCGATAGGGCTCTGAGTGAATCTGGATATCAGAAAATACTCCCATGCGATACAGATTGCGTATGGAACGAGCTACAGATTCTTGATCTAAAGGATCTCCCACGCGCATACTCATCGCAGATGTAACCAGTTCCGGGGATATATTTTGAGTACCTTCCACCCGGATTTCATATATGGTTTCTCCCGCGCCCCAAAGGCTGGCAAAGAGCGCAAGTATCACTATTATAAGCAAGTTATGCTTGAACCGTTTAAGCATTTTACCTCCACTTGTACAGTACCTTACTACATCTTTGAAAGCCGCAATTTAGTAAAGTCTTTTTTTTG